>Ga0307511_10003108_pt1 | contig 17116 bp, 9 predicted proteins | sample 13_EM_MG_FD_200266 | JGI IMG/M metagenome (GOLD analysis project Ga0307511, IMG submission 200266) | Populus trichocarpa ectomycorrhiza microbial communities from riparian zone in the Pacific Northwest, United States - 13_EM | ecosystem: Host-associated > Plants > Roots > Unclassified | place... | reverse complement strand
CTATAAAGTCCAATTCTCAGTCGATCAAATATTGAAGGATGGAATTGAAAAAGGAATTTCAATTATATAAAAAGATTCAAAAATATAGTAATTAAAAGAATGAGGATCAAAATTAAAATTCAAAATAAATTTTATATTTTATTGAAGGGTGAAATTGAAAAGAAAAATTAATGTAGTAAAAGGACAAAAAAAAATCAAAAGAATGAGGGTTAAAATTGATATAAAAAATATAAACAATATTTTGATTGAAGAGTGAAATTGAAAAGAATAATAAATTTTACAAAAAGGTCAAGAAAAATTATAAATCAAACCAACAAGGATCAAATTGGAAAATATAATACAATCAATTTAAATTGAAGGATGAAATTGAAAATCAATAAAACTTTCACAAAAAGAACAACGAAAAAAAATTAGAAATTCAAAGAATGAGGATCGAATTGAAGAATATAATATTTGATAAATTTGGATTCAATAATGAAATTAAAAACAAATAAAACTTATACAAAAGATCCAAAACCAAAAATGAGAAATTAAAAGAATAAGAACTGAAATTGAAATACCAATAACCAAGTGGGTTAACCTATAATTTTCGGGGAGGAGAGAAAATGAAAAGAAAAGAAAAGAAAGGTCATTGAAAACACGCGCTGCACCAATAAAAAAATGACACGACGACGGTTCCAATGACAAGACAAAAGGGTATTTTTGGATGACTGGAGGTGCCTCACGCTCTTTGAGCGTGCCTCACGCGTGCACATCTGTTTTTTTTTTTAATTTAGCTAAATGCAAACTTTCTAAAAAAAAAAAATCGTTATGAAAAAACAGAAATATCCCTTGACCTCAAACTTAGTTTTTTTTTTCAAGGGTATTTTCATCATTTTATTATGCATTTTAATTGTTTATTATTTATTATATTTGGTCAAATACCAAATTGGCTCTCAATTTAAATTGCAATAACAAAAAAACCATTCTGAAAATACTCATTGATGTTAGGTTTAATTTTTTTGCTTCCAAGAATATTTTAGTTGTTTCACTTTGCAATCAAGATGAGAAAATGCTTATTTATCTCCGGTCAAATTGAAAATGACAAATAGACCTTGTGAAAATACTTCAATACCCTTGAAAACCAGTGTAAATTTTTTATATGAAGAGACAAAAATATCATGATACTATTCTAGTGAACAGTGCTTCTCATGGATATGGAGCTGCAATATTTTTCCAGGAAGTTTTAAGTTATTTTAATATAAAAATATTGGTTATACATGTAACATGATAATAAAAAGTACTTAAAAAAAGCAAAATAAAACTTTAATTCTTTCTTTTGTCTAAAAAAAAACTGGATAGGCTAAATATCATCACTAATAATCATGTTTTTTTAGATTTTATTTGGTTTTATTATAGTGATTGTTTTTCAAAATATTTTTAGCTTTAAAATGTATTTAAATAATATTTTTTTATTTTTTAAAATTTAGTTTTTACTCCAATACAGCAAAACAATACGGAAACAAAAAAAAGATTTAAAGCAAAAAAATTAAATTAATTTTTTTTAATATTTTTAAAACATAAAAAGAAGCTTATTCTTAATTGGATCACGTCAGCAGTTCAACGTATAAATGGCTCAAACTGACCCCGTCCGTTACTTTCTCCATATGGATCGAAAAATCGATACGGACAAAAGCACAAGATACAAGTTTTAACATAAATGAGGAAAAAGGACACACTTAAAATGACATTAATTTTGTCATAAATTTAAATGGTACGGATACTTGTCTTAACCATTGAGCTGGGATTCTATTGAGGATTTTATTTTTTTGGACTCAGTTCAGACTCAAGTGATATTACATTTGGGTATTTTGTTTTTATATTTTAAAATTATATTTGAAAAAAACAAAAAAAATTTATTGTTTTAAATAATTTTTTTTATATTTTTAGATCGGGTTAATATCAAAAATAAATTTTTAAAAATAAAAAATATTATTTTAATATATTTCTAAATAAAAAAATATTTTAAAAAGTAAATATAATTACAATTCCAAACATCATCAAATAAAATATCTTTTCGACCGTGTGCTTGATAAAAAGAGAGGTGATTTTTGTCATTTAAACCCACAAAAATTTGAAACAAGAAGTGCTAATAAATAGACAAATTAGTGGTCTTGTCTCGTGTCAATAACGCTGGACCATGTACATATATAGCTGGAGTTTTCCATCCACCAACGCCCATATCTATACGGCAGCCCTCAGGCGAATTCCATTTCATATGGTAAAAACAAGACAGAAACCGGTGGACTGCGGTGATATTACATGACAGTGACAATAAAAACAATGAATTGTTCATTCACGCACAAAGCATTATGGACGGCACTCTTCATCCTACATCTAATTATGATTTTCAATTGTAGTTAAAAAAATAATTTTTTTTTTTTTAAAAAAAAACGGAGTCCAATATTTAAAAGGGTGTGTAAAACTACTGTTTAATCCCTGAATTCTTAATTTATGTAATATTTAACTAATTGATATTCAATAAAAATGAAATATCAATTTTATTATTTTTTTCATAGTTTTTTTTATATATAATTCTCGCATATTTGTTATTCAAAGAGTTATTCAATAAGTGTATAAAAATGATTAATATGTAATTTCTCTATTAAATTTTCTTTCACGATTATAATAATGTTTATTTTAAAAGTAATACTTCTAATAAAAAACATATTTTCATTAAAAAAAAATACTTGAATAAGGATAAGAAGTCTTTTGTTTTTAAAAAATGATTTTTTTTTATCTTTAGTTCAAGTTACTAGAATATTTATTAGAATTGTAATTAGTTTCTATGCTACCAATCATGTTGTTGGTAACAAAATGACATGTTATAATCAAAACAAAAATAAATAAATAAATATAAATAAGAGTGGTCAATTTTTACCAAACGAATATATCTTTTATTTTTTAAAATTTTAATCATTACCTTTCCTGCATATTTTTATTTTAATTTCATATAAATAAATAAAAATAAGATTCGAGAAGTGCCGTGTAGCATTGCTTGCTTTTTCCTATGTTTTGTACCATAACTTGTAAATTTTCTTTCTCGATATCACCAGCACTGCAGCGGAGCACGACATCGAACTAGTTAAGATTAATCACAGATCTAGGTTTTTTTTACTCTGTCTTTTTTTTTTATTATTTATTTATTCATTTATGGTAACGAAATAATTAATTCAAAATTTGAAATCTGAAAAGGGTTTCTTAGCTTGTCATGTGGGGTTCAGGTGTATAATTATGTGAGAATGAGACAGACAGCATTTCAAAATTTTCAGGGTCGCATTTGATTCAGTAAAGTTGAAATCCCTAACTTTATCGGTAGGTTGTGGCAGTTTGGTCATTTCATCTACTTGCCCTTTTCTTGTAAAATTCTCAATTTCGGTTTATGAAAAAAAAAACACGAAAACAGAGAGAATAAGCTGGCTTGGCCGCTTTATTAACTTTTTCTAAAGCCAGCCAGCCAGCCAGCCATTTTATCTTTGTTTATATAGAACCACTTGCAACAGAAAAAGAAAAGAAAAAAGAAAAGAAAGAAAGAAAAAGGGAGCAGCTGTGCTAAGCCCATCATATCATAATACCCAAGAAAGCAAAAGCAAAGACACACACACACACACACACAGAGAAAGAGAGAGAGAGAGACAGAGAAAGAGAAGGATTCAAGAGAGAAGAAGGGTTTTTTCTTTCTGGGAAGCTTGAATTAATTAGTTGATGCAGAAAATGGAGCAGCAGCCTCAGCAACAGAACCAGCTAACGGTGCAAAACTCAGGCAGCCTTAGCTTTAGCAGCCAAATGTCTAAAGAAGATGAAGAGATGTCAAGGTCTGCTCTCTCTACTTTTAGAGCCAAAGAAGAAGAGATCGAAAAGAAGAAAATGGAGGTCAGAGAGAAGGTTCAAGCTCAGTTGGGCCGTGTTGAGGAGGAGACCAAGCGCTTAGCCATGATTCGTGAGGTACTACGCACTTCAATTAATTTGTATATTTCTGCAATTCTCTTGATTTCATTCTTTTAATCTCAAGTTTTGTTGTGACTAATTAAATGATATTTCTCACTGATCTAAACCAGCCAAAAACATTGACATGAATTTCTTAGAAACACCTAGGGTTTTGATGCCAAAAGAAAGACTTTTTTCAACTTCAAAAAGTACAGATGCAATTACTAATTTTGGTTTTTTTTTCATAAATTTACTACAAGAACTGACGAGATTAACCTTGCCTGATTAATGTTTTTCAAGTCAACGACATGAAACAGGCTGTGAGACTTAAAAGCTCAAAAACCTCTACTATTAGTACTAATTTTTTTTTATGGATGTAATTGGGTTTTTGCTTTATAAACTGTCCGTCCTTGACATGAAAGATTTGTATTTTTATCTGGTAAAGCTTCCGGGCTTCAATTAATTTATAAATCTACCTGCAGGAGCTTGAAGCGCTTGCAGATCCCATGAGGAAGGAAGTTGCTGTTGTCCGCAAGAAGATTGATACAGTGAACAAAGAATTGAAGCCATTAGGACATACTGTGCAGAAGAAGGTAAAATTTCATATGGATAAAAATTAATTCAATTATCTGGATTTATTTGTGTGTGTGTTATCACCCCGAATGGCACAGGACAATCCATATAGCCTACCCTAACTAGTTAGTTTGCAATTGAGGCTTGGTTGTTCTTGTTGTGTGTGCTGCTCGCTCATGGAGAGGACCATTGAATTGGGATTTATGTTTTGCCGCAGGAGAAAGAATACAAGGATGCCCTTGAGGCCTTCAATGATAAGAACAAGGAGAAAGTACAGCTCATAACCAAATTAATGGAGGTGAGTTTCATATTTGGTTCTATTTATACGAGTTCATGAAACTAAAGCAGAAATAATGGAAATTGAAAGCCTGTATATGCTCTTTTTTTCTAATTTAAATTCCTTATGTCTTTGAGTTTGAACAGCTCGTGAGTGAAAGCGAGAGGTTGAGGCTGAAAAAGCTGGAGGAGCTGAGTAAGAACATAGACTCCATGCACTGATTATAGAGCAGCAGCCTTAGTGGTGATAACTGATTAGGTTTGTGTGATGTATTTAAGGTAACTTTTTATAATTATATATTGGTGTTCTTTCTGGCTTGGTGAATTCTCCTTTGTTTGTTTTAATTAGAAAATATTTGATGAAGTTTTAGCTGATTTAGGAGACGAAATACCTTATAAGCAGGTTTGTAACTAAATGTATCTTGCCTCTGCATTTTGCTTTCTTTCTTTCTTTTTCCGTGTATGTTCAACTTTGTAATGCTGTGTCTTTTAGTTTTACTTTGAGTTTGTTCTGAAGAACGGATGCCAAGACCGTCGTTTTACTATTTTCAACCCCCATGATATGTTAAATAGAAGTTCAAGTGTTTTTCTTCTTTTTTTTGCCCCCTCGTAAGAAATAAATGGAAGTAAAACTTCTGGTGATCATGAGGCCAATGGAATACTGTGAGAGGGTTTCACTTTTGAAGTTGTTCCTTGACATGGAGCCATAAACATTGCTGTTACTTGCTGTGGCCTGTCAAGAGCGCAAGCTACCTCAGTGGTTTGCCTCAGATGGTGCTAATGACAAGCAAGATCGCAATTTAATCGAATTCTATTCGTCCCATATTCTCAATTAATTCCCGGAAAAATTGTGTTTGATCATTTGCTCATATTCCGTTGGTCTCTCGCATAGCTAGAACCTTAGAGATTGGACTCTCAGCCTTCCTGATTAACAGTAAGCCAAGCAAATTTGAAGGAAAGATTGGTTGCCTTGACAATCAGGACGACTGTGTGTTTTATACATGACAATTATACGTCCCGGAATATATGCAAGCCAATCAAATTTGTACAGTGCAGTGCTATGCTATTTTTTTTCGTGGGAACTGCGAAGGAAAAATAGATGGTTTCCGAGAAAGGTGTATTTTATAGTTTTATTCTACACCTACTCCAAATACGTAGAAAAAGTACACGAAAGCAAGAGTGTTGATACAATGATGCTTTATTCAATATTAGACTATTATTATTGAAAGAAACTAAAAGAGATATACAACATTTATTGTAGCCGTTTTTCTTGTATCCCAATATTCATGTGCACTATGGATTGCAATCATAAATCTATAATGTAATCTATAATGTTTTTTTTTGTTGCTCAAGTGTTTCTTTCAATCTCATCCTTTTAATGCTTCGTTGATTTAGGATCGAATCTTATGGTTTATATTGGCTAGCTTTGCTTGAGATTCTCAAAGTGTTGGCAAAACAAATTGGTGCTTGATTTGAGAGAGAAAAACCAAATTTGATTTCATCGATTTCAGACAATTAAAACTTCAGGAATAAAATTGAAACTTTCTAATTCAGGGACTCATCTAGACAAAAATAAAAAAAATCAGGAAAAGTTGCTTCCGCAAGTGTAAGGCCTCCATACTTGGGCGATGTGTGTGGTGGCCTTCGACGTTCAATTCCACTCGTCCATGGTGTCTCAAATCATCTTGTTGCGGCCTACCTCCATGTGGCAATGTGCGTGGATGGTTGTCGTCCGATTCAGCTCTAGCAAACCATTTCTATTCCTTTTTTTCCTCTCTTTTCTGTCTCATCACCTCAAATTTCACGTCTACACTCTGTAAAAGATCAAAGTGGGCTGTCATTTTTTATTTTGTTTTTGTTAAATTTTTGTTTTTGTCAAATTTGATCATTATTTTGATTGTTATTTTTACCATCTTTTTTTTTTCAATTTTATCCTTCAATATTGAGCTTGTTGGTAATTGAGTGTAACATCCCCATTTATCTTAATTAAGTAATGCATAATTTTATTCCTAAATTTAAGAATTCACATTTTTTTAAAATAATAATAGTTCATTGTCAGTTAGAATGGTCGATCAATTCATATTGACACAATCAATCGGTTGATCGAATACTACTAAATTTCATCGATGTCCTTAACGGTATAACAAACGGTCAGCTGGTTTTATCGATCAAATTAGACAATAATCAATTTCATTGTTCCTCCTATCAATTGGTTAACCAGATCATTTGGTGATCTTAAGCGGTTGATCAATTTGTGTAATACTTCAAATATCGGTTTTTTTAGACTAATCTTATCTTTACAACAAACGTATCTCAATCAACACAAAACCGATCCATTCATTTTGGACCAATACTCAACTCGAATGAAACTTGACTCATTCATTCACTTATCCTTATACCATTTTTCATTGATTTCATGTTGACAACAAATACAAGTAACATATACTAATAAATGACATACAATGAACTAATTGAAAAGTGTGTGTGTGTGTAACGTGTAACATCCAAAATGAGTTGCTTCTTTATATGCCATTACTAATGTAACATTTGAAACTTACATATTTTAGTCACATATCATAAGATAATAATAAGAGTTTACAATACAAGAACTTACCTATACAAAATCAAGAACAATTCTCACCTACCAATTACAACAAAAGAATACACACACACAACATCCAAAATGTGTTGCTTCTTTATATGCTATTACTAATGTAACATTTGAAATTTACATATTTTACTTACATAACATAAGATGATAATAAGAGTTTATAATACAAGAGCTTACTTATACAAAATTGAGAACAATTCCCACCCATCAATTACAACAAAAGAATAATGATTGAAATTCACTCATGACGATCCAGCAAAGAACTTGAAATAAAGATCAACATTTCATTACACAAATCTATATTATTACAAAATACTTTATAGCTCCTCATGAACTGCATGATCTTATAAAACTTTCCTTCAACTTCAATCCCATTTTTATTGATTAAATAAAAATCATATAAGACCTTCAATGGTTGATCACTCCGGCATTCCTATTTGGAAGCCACTATATGCATTAATCCTAATTGAATACCAATAAATCGGGCTAACCCTTATGGTTGCTAATCATTTCAGCATTGCCATTCTGAAGTCATTCAACCCGGTAATCCTAAATAGATACCGATCAATCCAGCTAACCCTCATGGTTGCCAATCAGGTCAGCATTCCCATTCAGAAGCCATTCAATCCGGTAATCTCAAATGGATATTGATCAATTTGGCTAACCTTCATAGTTGCCAATCATAATACTTATTTCATTCTTTTCAACTATCTCATCAACTCTCATTATTTATGTCACATACACCAACACGATTGAAACAAAACTAAATGAGAACTTATTAAATTGAGTTGCCTACAAAGTACAAAGTATCTACCTGAAATTTGATTTTGTCAAGCTCCTCCTCCTCGTTATCCCACTCTAAAGTTCTTTTCTATATTAACAGGTTATCCGATCAGTTATTGTCTTGTCGAAACATAATTCATTCCTATCATATGTATTTATACAAAAACCCAATTCATTTATTCATCTTGAATATAATCATTCATTTCAAGTTCTTTATATTAATTCATTCTAAATACACAATTTAACCTTTAACTAAATATCTATTCAAGGAATTCAATTCGTAAATTATATGAAAATTCAAACATAACATTAAACAACAATCCATTTGAAACTTCTATTCACACATGAATATACACATATACAACATAATTCCATATATAACATAATTTCAAAACTCCCAATCCATCCCTATTATGGCCAGCACTTAGGACGTTCTTGGGTTGTCATAATTTCTTCATGGTTTTACTTCTCTTATACCCTTTTATAGTCCCAATAGGTCAATTTCATGAGAATTTACATTATTCTAATATTTTCCAATATAAACCCTAGCTCAATTATCATAATTCCCAACTAGAACTAATTGAACACTAATTAACTTGTTCAAATGTACTTAGGGCACCTTACCAGACAATTATTTGAGTACCGAATGCAAACCAAATGAATTTTCTTCCTATCCTTATTCCTTTCCCTCAAAATCAATGTGATTCTCTCTTTACCAGCACACACTCTCTCTATAACTCTCTTCTAAGCCTTTAGGTTTGTGTGTTTACCCTTCCAATCCCCTCAATCACTTTTAAACACAAGATCTCATATTTTGTTATGAAGAAGTTTACAAGGAAATAAGAGAATAAAAGAAGATTTTCTTCGTTTTTAGTCGTCAACCTCCCTTTACAAAGGGAGAGCTAAATTCTTTTCTTTTAATTCCCATTATACCCTTCTCTCATGCCACTTAATTTATTCCGGGTAATTCCTTTGGTTTTCTAGTACAACAAAGTACAAACCCTAGTTAAAATTACCAATATTCGACCTTTATTTAGTGAATAATTCTCTTCCAAATTATATCATTTATTTGATTATCTCATTTTATTTTCAGTCATAATTTTTCACTTCAAAAAATCATTTCATTGATTTCATAACGTTGGATCCTTTATCTCATTGTCCTTCCAATATACATCTAAACATATTTATATTGTTGTTTATATATTTTCCATGAATTCATTTCATTTTAGAATTTCATATAGTTTTGAATTACTCGGGGTTTACAATGGGCTAGATAATATTTTTTTTATTTGCTTCCTATGGGGTAATCACGGTGTCATGATCAAATTTGTGGGTTTTTCAAGTTGACCCAAGTTTACTCGGGTTGTTTTTAATATTTTTTCGAATTCATCCTCCACCATTGAGTTGGTCGGGGATTGAGCTTCATAATTTTTTTTATTTGTCTTCTGCATGGTAATCATGGTCTTATAACCTGGATCACGGATTTAGAAGGTTCGTTCGGGTTGACTCGGGTCTCTTTTTTAGCCTTTTTGTAAATTGATTTTTTTTTCAATTCCATTATTTCACATTATGTTGATTAAGAATTGAGATTTATCATTTCTTTTTATTCCCTTTCTATGGAGTCATCTTGCTCTCATGAATCGAGTTGCAAGTATGACAAATTAGCTTGGGTCGTCTCAAGTATTTTTTTTTGTTTTTCTTAATAGATTTTTTTTTTTGTAGTTTTGTCCTCTAACATTAGATTGATTGGTAATTGGACTTCATGATTTCTTTCAGTTTGCTTTCTATAGAGGTTATCATATTCTTATGACTCGTGTAGCTGGTTCGACCGGTTTACCTGGCTCGAGCCTTTTTTTATTCTTTTTTTAGATTGAATTTTTTTTTCAATATCTTCCTTCAACATTAAGCTATTTTGGGAATTAGGCTTTATTATTTTTTTGATTTGTTTTATATAGGTTTATCGGTATATCATAACTCAAGTTATGGATTTTGCAAGTTCTTTATGGTTGGTTCGGGTCAATTTGATTTGTCGTCGTATCAATATTTTTTAAAAATGATGTCATACAATATGCTATTATCTCATTATTTAAAAAAGATATTGTTTAATATACATAAAATTCTGAATTCATAATTAAGTTGTTTTTTTTAAACTAAAAAACAGGTTAACAACGCATTATATATATATATATAAAACCATGGCGTAGTGTATACCACTGACCTAGTAAAGATATATACACCCTAATGGAGAATTAAATACTATCATTAGAATTTACTTTTGTATTTGCACTTTTATTCTTAGTTTTTTATTTGAACTCTTTGTCATTACACTAGTTATTTTTTTCAAGAATTTTAAGAAGCCAAAAAAAATCTTCAAAAAGAAAAACAATTATATAAAATAAAATAAAAATTGCAAAAACCATAACACAAAAAATCAAAAGTTTCTTAAAAAAATAAAATGAAAAATTGTGCCTAAGAAAAATTGTCCTTCAATAACCATCAAATATGTTTTATTAACACATACATCACCTTATTCATCATTGAATATTAGTAGATAATTTTTAATTTACATGATCATTATAGTATTAGCTAATCTATTGGTGATAATTATTTTTTATTTTAGAAAAAAATATTAAATTTTAAAAAATAAATAATGAAGTAGCTAGCATATAAATAAAAGAAAGAAATTAACCAGCGTAAATAAAGAAATTTGAAAAAAAAACCCTCGGCGTAAGTAAATAAATAACTTACAAAAAGCATGGTGTTTTTATATATATTTTTTTTGAACTTTTTTTTTTTTAAAATTGGGGCCACAAAGTTTTTAACAAAAAAATAGAATACCTGGTGTGTGTGTGTGTGTGTGTGTGTGTGTTAAGCAAAAGGATACGTGCTCATACATGTACATGACACCAAACAAGCTAACGTCTCCCCGCAATTTTCATCACAGTTCATGTTGGATGTTGGGTCATATATAATTGAAAATAAATCAAATTAAGTTAATCTAATATTAATTCATTTAACGAACATCTCAGCTTGAAAATTAATGTTTCCATTAGATCCTGGTCAAATTAAGCAACTAATTCCTCAGACAGTTCCTCCACCAATAAGCCAACTATACCAAGTTCAATCTCCAACGCTGTCTCTTCCACTTGCTCTCGGTTTCCTTTCCACCCATCGAGCTCCCTTCTAAAATCTTGTCCTACCATCATATCAATGGTGTTGGACTCTACCTCTTTCCATGACTCTAACCTGTTACAGATCCTTTTTGCCATTGATTCTCTGTAGAAAACGTTTCCTCCCCCTTCCTCGATAATGAGGTCCGAGATCAATCTCTTCATGTCTCTTTGTATTTTTCTTGGAAGATAAAAGCTTGATTTACTACGTATTTCTTCTAGGATAAAAGTTTCGATGTTCTTTTCCCTATCTGACGAAATTAACTCATCATCTTCACTGCGTTGCTCTTCTTCCTCAAGGTCACTCACTTCTTCTTCTTCTTCTTCTTGCTCTGCCATTCTTCTCTCCAGTTCAACTGGATCCAAATCTGCCAGTTTCTCAAATCTACGCAGCTTCTGCAATAGCTGTTTCTTTGCTCCTTCAAATGTCAAAAGACAACAGAAATCAATACAGCATACATGTATAAATACAAGGAAAATGGGCATTAAATGCATATGCAAATGAATAGTTTTGCAACTTGGGAAGGAACCAAATATACATGTGCAGTGCTGAAACAAACCATACCAAGTACTAAATAATATTATCATCAAACATTTTGGACAGAGACAAAGACTCCAATCTCATCAAATTCATTTATCCTGAATCTGTACGTATAGCAGAATTCAGCTCCCAGTTAAAAAGAAGTATAAAGACAAGAAGCCAAAGTGAACAATTTTGGATCTTTATTTTTCAGTCTTTTCAATCTACAATGGGTTGGGTTAATAGTTATGAAATGGTTGGTATTCGGTGGATGGAGGGTTCCACCACATTTAAGCTACTGTCAAGTGAAAAGATCGGAATATATATATATATATATAACGAGAGACAGGCCCCGGATCAGATAACAAACACCTGGAAAAGACAATTCGCCACTAAAGAAAGGCCAACTTACTGATACAAATGTGATCATGAATCATGTCACCTTCCTTCACCAAGATGCAGGTCACTAGTAAATTTACTGTCAACTTTCTTCCATTGTCATTATTACTAATTATTTGGTGCTAGGCTGCTATTCTCAATTCAAGTAAATCCAATATATCCTGCTCACTCAGCTAGGTTTAAACATTTGCAAACAAAGCATGTCGCATCTCAAAACAGTAATGCTAACAGATTAATGTATTATCAGAATACGATCAATCGAGCTAATCATAACTAAAATGGGTTCCACCAGTTTTTAAAGGAGTTCCAGAATGATGCTTGTGGGTCACTTCTGACAACACTGGATTGGATGTAGGGGCTCGGTATCATATTCTTTACAATAAAAAAGATACGGGTATTAATTGATGTGCACACAACACCTCAAACTGATTTCATTCAACAAAATACGTCTAAAATGTGATTGGCAAGCAATCTATCCAATGGAACCCACCACAGATCATGATCATCGTCATTGCAACAGAAGCTGGTTAGCAGTACGTGCCTCATTAAAGTAGTTGTAATGGTAAAAGATCAAACAATAAAATAAAATAAAATAAAATAAAAAAGGCAGTTCGTTAATTATAAACTATTGAGAAACAACATACTCTGTACAATTGCGTAGCTGCATTCTAGATCAAAACCGTCGTCCTCGTTGTGATCGTCATTCCCATCGTCATCATCTTCAAAGGGTGGGTCCAAAACAGAAACAGGACTACACTGTTCCTTATCTTCTTCTTCTTCTTCTTCTTTTTCCTCCTCCTCATCTTGTTCTTTGAATTTCTTTAAGCTTTCTACATCCCCATTGCTCTCTTTGCACTGATTTAAATCGAAATGAAATCTCATCACACCACATTGATTAATACTTAGTTTTTAGTTAATTCTATAATATAATTGTGACTTGATATACTCCATATGTTGTGTGTGTGTGTGTGTGTGTGTGTATAATTGGTGGGTTTGTTTTGACTTTCCTTCTCAAATAAATACAGACAGCCAAATGTGCGTACAGAAATGGGGATCTAACACAGAAAACAAAATAGGGATTTGTCCTTTCTTGCAAAAATTATTTTCTAGGTAGGCAGGCAGAGTCCATTAAGAAAAAAATTATTTCTTGAGTCATGATCGAAGTAGTCCGGGTGCTTCATTTTGAATATTAAAAGGACATCGATACCCCTAGTCTCTGTTTGATTCTTGCAAAGTAGTCCAGTAGAGTTGAAAGGCTACACTTGTCATTAACACATTCCGACCAGAATTTGCATAAAACAGACCTTATTGCCGACAATTCAAAACACGCTCAAACTCAGAGTCTCGGACAGATTCGCGAGTTGAATCGTCAGCCAGTGTAATTAATAATAAACCAAAAAAGAAAAATGAAATAAAATTACACAAACCTCAAATATGTGGCGACTAGGCGAAGTGACCGGAGACGAGAAGTCTGGGGTGCGGCAACCGGTGGAAGGGCTTCTTTGAAGCACAAAATGGAAAGGGCTGTCACAGAAACATTGCTTATCATTAGAAGCAAAATCACCATGATCTATGATGTCTTTGTTAACAAAATGATCGACGTTTTGATCCTCCTCGGACTGGCTAGTACTGCTTGAGGTATCAAAATCCAAATCCAAGGATTTCTCTGACCAAACCTCACTGCTAGGCCTACCGATATGACTGCTACAACAAGAATTAAAGCCCCTCTCACAACCACATTTCTCATTTATACTGGTATCAACCATTATAATCTCCTGCCCCTGCTCCTGCTTGCGGTGATCTATCTCATTGGATAAATTTCCACGCCCAACTGAGGAATTCCACCTTAGAATCTCCTTCACTGAAACTTTGCCCCCATGATTACCAGTACGGATTTCATGATTTCTGGTTTTGTTACGATGAGTTAGTTTCTTTAATAAAGTCCCAAACAAACCAAACCCATTGTTTTGTGACTTGGTTTTGGGAGACGAAGATTGTTTTTGCACCTTAACGGCAGCTTCAAGAAGAAGCGCGGCCGTTCTTGCAGGGATGTGTAGGAAGATAGCATTAGGGCTTTTGCAAGGGCTTTTGGGAGGAGAGCACTGGAAGAGTGGGGATTTTCTCGGGTCTGGAGAGTTTTGGAAAGAGAAAAGGCAAACATTTTTGCAAAAATGTTTTTGAGAGATGGGTTTTCGCTTCTTGACTTGTACCAAGTTTGTTTTCGGGATACTGGGTCTTTTGAGCTGACAACGCCTGTCAGCAATGTAGTTCTTTAGCTGGAATGGCTCTTGATCATCTTGCAAGAGCTCGTGTAATTGCTTTTGAGCCATGAATATTAGGCCCCCTTTTCTTTTCTTTTCTTTTCTTTTCTTTTTCAGGTGGATATGAAATTCAGCACCATGAAAGACAAGCTGATGAGATTTCAACTTTTGAACTAGTGAAAATGAAATGCAAAAGAAGGAAGGATTCAAGGCGAATTTATTAGATAGCCATAAATATAGCAGAGAGAGAGAGAGAGAGAGAAAGAGAGAGGAGAGGATGAGGAGAGTTCCTGATTCAAATCTGGGGTTTTAGCTTAACCGAGGCAAGGTGTACCGTAACAAATACTTAAAAATAAAAGACACTAGCAAGGAATGGCTGCGAATTGGTGGTGGTGTTTTTGTGTTTTATTTTTTCCTTCACGTAAAATGAGGAGTAAATTATTTCTCAGTCCCTCGCTTGTGATTTTCATTACAACATAATCCTTGATGCTTGGAAATTTATCGCTTAGGCCCTGTTTGACATTGCATTTCAACCTTATTTGTGAAAATAAAATTAGCTTCAAGCTATTTTTTAGTGTTTTTGAATCGTTTTTATATACTGATATTAAAAATAAATTTTAAAAAATTAAAAATATATATTATTTTAATACATTTTCAAGCAAAAAACAATTTAAAAAGTAATTTTTATTATATTACCTAACAGGATATTAGTACTCTTATTGACCATCGACTTGTTAAAACTATTTATTTTTTTATTTTTTATTTTTCATCCCTTTAAATTCTAAATGTATCCCATTCCCTATCTAAATTCTCAAGAGAAACCAAATAGATAATTGCCAACTAAAGCAAGGTTACAGGGTGTTTGGAAACATGGTAGCGGTTGCTTTTCAAAACGTTTTTTGCTCGGAAATGCATTAAAATAATATTTTTTTAATATTTAAAAATAATTTTTAATATAAATACATCAAAATAATAAAAAATATAAAAAAATAAAGCAAAAAATAATTAAATTTTTAGGAAACAGAGTTTCAACCGCGTGCCTTATAGATCAAGTTATATATATTTTCAAACATGAGGAGTAGGTTATAATCATGTTAAAGACGGGAGGACTAAAGAATAATATAGTCTTAAATAGACTACACAACAGTATGAGCACGGTGATGGTGGCATGTAAAAGAGTGTGCATATATTGTCTTTTTGTTTGTTTCTTTAATAATTTACTGCAAATTGGGATGATGCTGACTCACAGGACATGATCGGTGAAACACTCTGCTTTTGGCTGTAACAACTACAGCTCTTTTATCGTACCTTGCATTATTTGCTATTTATTTATTATTTAAAAAAAACATGTAAACCTTTCGCTCTTCGAGCTGCTCCCCTGTATAAATAAATGAACAGTAAACTACCTTGCCACGTGTACAAGATCGCTTGGTTGTTCGTCCTTCTCATAACCCCCTTGGTTCGGGGCAGGTGCTGTTGCTTTTCATCACCGCATTAGGCACAGGTGTCATGAAATAAAAAGACCCACTACGATACACCTGTCTGGGAAGTGATGCATTGCCAGCTGTCTCAGACAAAACGAGAGAATGTCATTTTAGTACCTAATTTGTATACCTATTTCTAACTGAGTCCCATGGTAAAATACTTTGTGTTTGGGTATCAACTGCTTCTTAATATTTTCCATCTAATCTGCGTGCTATAAAAGAATCAAATTGAGAAATATTTAAAGACAAATATGTTGATCCAATCTTACCTCCGTCTAATTTCAACACTATGTTTGTAAACTAGTCATGGTGCCTCATGGTATTTTATTACAATGTTTTGGATATTGTAAAGATCTTCACAAAAATTAAAAATTTTAGTTCACTTTTGCATAAGACTTTGTAAGTAATTTAGAAAGTTGCATTGTGTTAGTTTGATACTAAAATAATTACAAAGCAAATTACTAATTGATGGAATAATATTTTTTTTCCCCGAGTCCTCACTTCTGAATAAATAAAAAAGTTTAAGGTGATAATTCATCATCTCTAATTTTAACCAAACGCTAAGTCAAGATATATGTAGATCTAAGGAACCGTTAGACCCATCATCCCTAGTCTCAACCAAATACTGAGCTTAGACATGTGTGGCTTTGGCGAGTAGCAGACTCGTTATTTTCAGGCTCAACCAAGCGTTGTTTGTGTGAATCTGGCGAGCCGCCAAACACACTACCTCCACACTCAGTCAAATGTTTAAGCCTAGACTTATGTGAGCATGATCAAATATATTTTACTCTTATGAGTCAGTGATATTTTATCATGTCAAGACAAAGATATTTGACTAATATGTAAATCTTTTTCCCTTCCACGAAGAAGAGAATCTCATGAGCTATAAAAGGAACCAATATAACCTCCATTCGCCAGGTTCGATCTTTCTCTATTAGGAAAGCAATTATATATATATATATATATATATGGCTTTTTTCTATATAAAAAAAACTATTTTTTCCCTGCTATGATATTGACTTATTCATCAAAAAGTTTCTAAACTCAAAGGAGAGGATTTTCTGCAGGTATCC
>Ga0307511_10003107_pt1 | contig 17118 bp, 15 predicted proteins | sample 13_EM_MG_FD_200266 | JGI IMG/M metagenome (GOLD analysis project Ga0307511, IMG submission 200266) | Populus trichocarpa ectomycorrhiza microbial communities from riparian zone in the Pacific Northwest, United States - 13_EM | ecosystem: Host-associated > Plants > Roots > Unclassified | place... | reverse complement strand
TTTAGAGTTTTTTTTATTCAAAAGGGAGAAAGAAATAGCACATTACATGATTATTTCAAGGATAGACACTAAGATATATATACACACACACACACACACACACACACACACACACACACACACACATTATGTCATCTTCATCTGCTATATATGAATCTGGTCCTTATGTTTTATAGTTCTCCTTATGTAGGTTATGGTATAGGAGTGACATTATTAGAAGAATTTTATAACAATTTTGTTGATGTAATTCATAAGGAATTTGTACAATTTATATATTCTCTATTATTCCTTAATCATGTTAATTGTGTAAATTATTTTTAAAAAAAAATGATAAACCAACTTTCCTACTAAAACCCAAACCTTTATCATTTCATATGAAACAAATTTTATGATATTTTCATGTTCTACCAAATACATTTCTTATCGAATATTAAGCAAGTTATCCATACTAAAACAAATGCATTTATGAGAAATGACGAGTTAATTCTATTAAGTTTTTCTTTAATTTTTGTCTAGTTCTGTAAAACATATGGGTCTGACATACATGTCAGACCCAAGGCATTTGGACTTGGCTTTCAGCCAAGTCCAAGGCGTTTGGGCTTGGCAATACGTAGAACTCAAGATAATATGGGTCTAGCACACATGCCGAACCCAAGGTGTTTGGACTTGGCATTCAGCCAAGTCCAAGGTGTTTGAGCGTGGCAGTGCGCTAAGCCCAAGATAGCGTAGGTGTGGCACACCTGTCAGACCCAAGGCATTTGGACGTGGCAGTCAGTCAAATTCAAGATAGCGTGGGTCTGACACGCATATCAGACCCAAAGCATTTGGACTTCGCATTTAGCCAATTCCAAGGCGTTTGGGCTTGGCAGAGCGCCAAACCCAAGATAGAGTGGGTCTGGCACGCATTTTGGACCCAAGGTGTTTGGACTTGGCAGTGCGCCAAGTCCAAGATAGTGTGGGTCTAGTATGTATGCCAGACTCAAGGCACTTAGACTTGGCAGTCAGCCAAGTCCAAGTTAGTGTGGGTCTAGCAAGCATGTGGAACCTAGGACGCTTGGACTTGGCAGTGCGCCAAGCCTAAGATAGCGTAGGTCTGGCACGCATACCGAACCTAAAACGCTTGGACTTGGCAGTGCGCCAAGCCCAAGATAACGTGGGTAGTGTGGGTTTGACACACATGATACACCCAAGACGCTTGGACCTGACAGTGTGCCCCGCCCAAGTTAGCGTGGCATGCCAAACCCAAGATGCTTGGACTTGGCAATGCGCCAAGCCCAGGGTAGCGTGGGTTTGACACGTATGTTGGACCCAAGACACTTGGACTTGGCAGTTTCATAGTGATTGATATAGCATTAGCTTACAATGTCATTCTAGAAAGACCCCTTCTACATCAAATCAAGGCCATCATTAGCACTCAGTACTTAACTTTGAAGTTCCCAACTCAACAGGGAGTAGCCACAGCCCGAAGAGATTAGATGGTCTCAAGACAGTGTCTTTACTTGCTTGAAAGGCAAGAAAGTACTGATATCTGATCAAGAAATGCCTTTAAACAAGCATCTAAAAGTTAGAACTAGATTGTTAAAACATTGAAAGATGTTTGTTTAGGAGGAGAAGAGAAAGCAACCACTAAAATGAGATCCACCTTAACACCAACATAATAGCAATCACTAACGAAGCTCCTACAAGTCCATAAGCTAAATTTCACAACAAATTCATAAAAAATGCCAGGTATCAGTCCAAAAATAGCCACCCAATTAAGAGTGGATCCAGTTGCACACCCAGTCCGCTAAAAGAAGAGGAGCTTTGAGGGAGATAGATTGATGGCTATAACTCAAGAAGTAGAAAAACTTTCCAGAAGCTAAATGTCACAACAGACTCATAAAAAATGCCAAGTATCAGTCCAAAAATAGCAACCTACCAGTTAGCGAGTTGATCAGTTAGCGGTCAGTCAATGCCAAGGAACAAATGAGACGAGAGAACCTAACACGCAGCGATATCTTCAAAAAGTTAAACCTTATTTCAACGTTGATCACCAAACCATCTCAAGCACTTGCATTCCTAAAGAAGATAACCAGCGAGTAGACCTCTTGTCTAATATGGCTAGTTCCAATCTAGTGGAACTCCCTGTTGGTGTTTGGATAGAAATCTTGAAAAAGATGAGATTAGTGCAGATGATTAAGTAGTTGTTTCTTTCGGCGTGGTGAATGACTAGAGAATCCCCATAAAAAATTATTTACAAACAAGAGAGTTATCTTCAAACAGATATGAAGCCTTTCAAATAACAGGATGTGCGTCGGGTTATTACATGATCGATGATGTGTTGTATAGAAGATCTTCTTCAGCCCCGTTATTAAGATGTCTTTCCCCACAAGAGAGATCTTATATCTTATAAGAAATACACGAAGGCATATATGGTTTGCATACAGGCTCTAGAGCTATTGCAGCTCAAGTAACATAGACATGATTTTACTGGCTAACAATACTCTAATACGTCATGAGCCTGGTAAAAAGGTGTGACAAATGTCAGAGGTTTGCGCTAGTTCCCTGACAATCATCTGCATAAATGATAATTATAACTTCCCCCTAACCGTTTGTACATTGAAGGACAGACATCCTAGGTCCATTCCCCAAGGCCACAGTCAAAAGACAATTTATCCTAGTAGCTATGGATTACTTTACCAAATGGGTTGGAGCGGAAGCTCTAGCAAAAATAACCACCAACAAAGTACTCTCTTTCCTCTAAAAAAAACATTTTATGTCACTTCGACAACCAACAAATAAGAGAATGCTAGAGACTTCATATTGATCATATCCTCAGAAAAATGGACAAGCTGAATTAACTAATAGAGTTCAACTGAATAGACTGAAGAAAAAGATATAGGACGCCAAGTCGAAGTGGGCAAAATTATTGAATGAAATTTTATAGGTCTACAGAACGACTAAAAAACATTTACTAGCAAAACACCATTTCTCCTCATGTACGGAACAGAAGCTATGATTCCAGTTGAAATCGGGTGTCCAAATCATCGAGTAGTTTACTACACCACAGAAGGCAATGAATAAGGTCTTAAAATCAATCTTGATTTTCTAGAAGAATCACATATAACGGCTGCAATTAGGAATGAAGTCTATAGACTCAGAGCCACTCAATATCACAACCTCAAAGTCAAAAATAGAAAGTTCAAATGTGGAGACTTAGTACTCTGGAAGTTAAAGGTCACGAATAACAAAGGAGGCAAAGGCAAACTAGCCTTGAAATAGGATAGTCCTTTCAAAGTTATAAGAGTGATCAAGGCCAACACATACCATTTACAGGATATGGAAGGTAAAAATCTCCCTCACGCTTGGCATTTAGATCATTTAAAAATATATTCTAATGCGTGAGAATGTACTTTTTCATATATGAATATTTGTAGTGCTATATGCGTCATATGTAGGAATGTACTTTTTCATATTTGAATATTTTCAGTGTTATATGCGTCAATTTCCAAGGGATAAACATAGTCTCCCCAGTGTTGTATGCATCAATCTCCAAATGATAGACATAGTCTCCTCAATGTTATATGCACCAACTTTTGAGGGATGGACGTAGTCTTCCTGGTGCTATATGCGCTAATCTCCAAGGGCTTTCTAGTGCTATACGCATTTGTTCATCAAGGAAGACATAATCTCCCTAGGGGCAGCAATCCCAACATGGTGTTGTACAGGGAAATGACTAAGAAATGAAAGATACTAAAAGAAAAGGAGATCAAGAATTGTCATCGGAGGAGAAACAAAGCCAACAACTATAGCATGTAGACGTATATATAGTATTATGATCCTGTGTCCACCAGGTATGCAAACACCATCCATCTTTATCTCAAGGGAGGACGATATGCTTTTTAGTCAAGTTTTCACCTTAACCTCTCTTAAGCCTTTACATGTGAAATCACATATTAAAGGTTTAGGGGGGCAACTGATGAGTCAATTTTATTAAGTTTTTATTTTTTTTTTCTAGTTCTTTAAAACATATGGATCTGGCATACATATGAGACCCAAGACATTTGGACTTGGCTTCCAGCCATGTCTAAGGTGTTTGGGCATGTTAGCACGTTGAACCCAAGATAATGAGGGTCGGGCACACATGTCGGACCCAAGGTGTTTGGACTTGCTAGTCAGCCAAGTCTAAGGTAGTGTGGGTCTAGCACGTATGCTAGACCCAAGGCGTTTGGACTTGGCATTCAGCCAAGTCCAAGGCGTATAGGCTTGGCAGTACACCAAGCTCAAGGTAGTGTGGGTCTGACACGCATGTCGCACCCAAGGCTCTTAAACATGGCAGTGCGCCAAATCCAAGGTAGTGTGGGCTGGCATATATACCAGACTCAAGGCGCTTGGACTTGGCAGTCAGCCAAGTCTAAGGTAGCATGGGTCCGACATCGTGCCACACTCAAGACGTTTGAACATAGCAGTGCGCCAAGTTCAAGATAGTGTAGGTCTACCATGTATGTTAGACCCAAGGCGTTTAGGCTTGGCGGTGTGCCAAGCCCAAGGTAGTGTGGGTCTGGCACGCATATCGAACTAAGATGATTGGACTCGACAGTGCGTCAAACCCAAGTTAGCGTTGGCACGCATGCCAGACCCAAAACGCTTGGCAGTCAACCAAGTCTAATATAAGGACCATCCTTCCTTTGCATGTCCTGAAGAATGACTGACCTCCCTTGAGTCTAACCTTAGGAAAAAACTCAGTCTCTATAGGTTTAGCTACACTTGACGTCTTAAACTCTAATCCCCATACACCTTTTTAGGTGTATAAAAGTCATTTAAGGACCTATCATATTCACATCAGATAAGAGATATTTATCTCTCATTAAATGCTATCAGGATAATTACATTACAGGCCCTCCTTTATACACAAAGACAAGATTTATGGATTATAAATACATCATAAAAGCTTCATAAGAAAGGTTCACATTTTCCAATCATCTATTACCTTTATATTTTAAAAGATACTGACTTTATCATCGGAGGATCTTTAAGATCCTCCAATTGGGATTGTTTTTTTTCAGGTATTCAAAATCTTCTTAATGAACTTGGAGTTGTTTTGATTGAGGAAAAAATCTAAATATTTTAACGTATTAATCAACTATTATCTCAAATATAAAATAACCTTTTATTTTAAGTTCTTGGATTTTTGAACATCATAAAGAAATATTTTTTATATAACCTCCCTAAATTCAAACCCTAGAGTATAATTGGAGAGTCATCCATTTATCAATCAAATTAAACTTTCAAGGAAAATAGTGTTAATAATGACAAAAAAAAAATATATGCATAGTAGAATAAATTTTTTGGAGATTCTTGGATAAAATAAATATTTGAATGTAAAGAATTATAATTTCTAAAAAATACAGTACTATGTTAATAAACTATTTTAATCCAATGTTAAATCACACATGATAATGATAGTTGGTATTATAATTTTTTTTAATTTATTTTATATGTAAAAATTTATCTCACAATATTCTTAACCATATATAATTTCTAAACCTATCTTTTAAAATCATAAATAAAAATAATTTCTTAAAACCTATTTTTTTAAGCAGATACTACAACATCAAACACAGACCACACACTCGGTGCTCCCTTATTTAATAATATGTTTTATTCAGAAGAGCAAATCGGAGCACATTCAGTGAATCTAGCCTTATCTTCGATTGGTGGTTCAAGGTCAGCTTTGTCGAACTTATAAAACAAAACAAAAAAATATTTACAGGACAAGAATATAATGATTTTTTTATTTGATGATAATGTGTATTGATAATCAAAATTAAGTTTTTTTATTTGATTTTAAATGCTTATTATTCATGTCAACTTTAATAAACATTTATTAAATTCAATCCAGAGATATAATCAACCTAGCTTGAATGTATTAAAAATATATATATTAAAACCCCTCGGAGTTGCAATACTGTAACGATGCACGAATCTATTCCTTGTCAAGAAAAAGAAGCCTTCCTGTTGAGAAAATTGAACCACCTACCAGGCAAGGGACCATGAAAGAACCTTCCCTGAAGTTATGAAAAGTCAAAGTCTTCGCTTTTGAGGAAGAAAACTCAACTCCACATAGAGAAAGAACACATGTAATGTCGAATTGCTCCGATACACCGCTTTTTTGCAGTCTTTCAATCGCATTTTCAAAGCCATAGCCGGAAGCTATAAGCATGTCCATGACCACTGCAGATGTCAAAAGCTCTGAAAGGTTTGAAGAAGGAATGGTAGTGATACAGGAGGCGGTTGATAGAGCCATTGGGATTGCAGAAGGGACTGACAATGTCCAAGGGTTCTCATCCGAAGACTACATGCGATACTACACGTATCCTTTTCGTTCTCTATCAACTCATAGCTTCACCATTGAAAACACTGTTGATTCTACAAGCGGATTTGGATATTTACTTGCTAGTCATGATGATGGATCCACCTGCTGGGTGGTTATTAACAAAAACTAATGATTGATATCTCTGTGTTATGTTACATTTTGGCCAAATTGTTTCTGAGCAATGTCTTAGATAGCAACTCTTTACCCCAATTACAAGTGAATGTTTTGTTTTGTCCAGTTAAATTATGCATGGCTACAGGCTACCTTTGTTGTTGTTTTTATCTTCTTTCTGGTTACATGGAATTTGTAGAGTTAACTAAGCTGAGCAGAACTATTTATGAACTCAGTACCCCCAACCCTCTCGGTGAATATTCTCGGGAGTTGTATGACTATTATAAGAAGATATTTGAAGAGTACATAACCTCTAAGGTCAGTGGCATTTCTGAGATTTACAAACTTCACTTGGTGATAATAAAAATCTCCTCATATTTGGATTCTTTGCTTCTTTATTGATTCCAGGTTTTGCCAGCTTTAAATGGAAAGAGAGACCAAGATTTGTTGCAAGAAATAGTGAGGAGATGGTCTATTCTCAAAACCATGACTTTATGGCTTTTTAGATTTTTCAACTATCTTGACAGATACTTTATTGCAAGGAGAAAACTTCCTTCACTTCAACAAACTAGCTACAACACTTTTTACAACCTGGTTAGTAATGGAAATTCTTAATCTTTTCACAAAGCTGAATCATGGTACTGGTTTCTTTTTTCCCAGATGTATAGTTTGATTTTGTGTTCAGGTGTATGCTGAGACATTTGGCCCGGTAAAAGATGCTGTGATAGCCATGGTACGTTTAGATTTTCTACCAAATTCATAGCATTTCTCCGATCACAGGGCATGAGCAAGAAATATCGTTCATGTCGAATTCTTATGAATAACATTAACTCTATAGATCACTAGTTCGACATAAGAAGAACAACTGATTGTCTTAGAAATCTTAATTACTTCTAGTTACCAATGTTCGGTTTCATATGCTCTGGATTAGCCCGATACGAGAACTTTTTTGGATTCCATCTTGTTGTCCTGATATCCCCACTAGCTACCAAATACTTCATATTGTTAGTCGATGGTAAATTATACTTTCACTAGATTGTTTCTGTATGATAATTGAAGTAGACTGTTTGTTGGCAGTAACTCATTATCATGATTGACTCTGCCTATATACTTGAAGAATCCCTTTTGAAATAGTTGATTTGTTCACTAAAACCCCTTGCACTTGTAGTAATGTCTGAAATCATAGAACTTTTGATATTCAGATCAACCGGGAACGTGAGGGTGAGCAGATCGATCAGGCCTTGGTGAAAAGTATTTTGGCGATCAATGCAGAGAATGGAGTAGGTTCATTAAAACAGCATAAGCAAAACCTTGAAGAAGCAATCCTCAAGGACACTGCTGCATTTTACTCTCAAAAGGCTTCATATTGGATGCAAAAGAAATCTTATAATGAATATATGCTTGCGGTATTAATGTTGCTTCCATTTCTCAGTTGAAGTATCTATTTACAGTACTAATGCGGAGGGTTCATTTAATGCTGTCTTTCACAATGAAATTTAGGTTAGCCAGTGCTTGACACATGAGAAGGACACAGTTTCTCCTTACCTGCAGGCCGAAAACCAAAAGAAGTTACTGGAGGTTTGTTGCTTATACTTTTTGAGAAGCAATTGACAGGTTTATGATTTTTTTCTTCTTGGGATAAATTGTTGCATGCTGGGATTCAAAGTCTCAGCCTTGTTTGAAAAATTCTTCAAGATGACCTGAACTGTGAACATTCGCTCTTAATTCTCCCATATCCAAGTGGCCTCTGCTATTTTAGTTCATGACAAAGCAATTCGGATTAAGGGTCCGGAAACGAGTTGCACCTGCAGTGCAACGTGCGTTTCCAAGTGAAATGTATCGTTCCATGTTTGGAACGTGGTTGTGTTCTCTAAAATTTTAAATTTTTTTTTAAAAAAAAACATCATTTTAATGTATTTCTAAACGAAAAACACTTGATGTATTCCTTGATATATTTAGTTGTTCATTTGTTAACTATTCTTAAAGCAGGTTGTAGAACAAGAATTGCTCAATGCACATGCTAATGAACTGGAAAGAAAGAAACAAGTTGATGAATTTCCCTTGGCAGATCGTAAGCAAGTCAGCTAAGAAACTTACTTGTGCTGATTTCTTTGGGGTTGAGGTGGATTTAAAGATCTGAATAATATTTTAAATCATTTGTTGCAGACTTGCAGTGAAGCTGTTCTGCCATCTGCCCAGTAGACACATCTGGGTGATAATAGTACATTGTATCATTGTTTTCTTTACAGGATACATATGCTGGACTTTGCTTACTGCTGTTCTGCACTGGTGGCTGAATTCTAATTAGTATCATGTTTATCCCTTAGTGTCTTGATGTTGGATGCTAACTGAATTTCTGATTCAATCATTATTGTTCTTCATGAGCTTTATTCCCCATATGCAACTGTCAAGGAATCCATGTGTGTTTGTTGGGTTGCTTGGTCCATTTCTGAGATGATTTCTGTTGGAATGCTGTTCTAAAATTTTTGAATTGATTTGCTGCTGGGAACCTTTTGGATGGTGTTGAGCCTTTATCTTCTTCAACTCCAGGTGATTCTGCTGTTGTGTTGGCTCTGTAAGCTACCACTTATTTTGACTTATTTGGCATTCATCTTTGATAAAATTCTAGCTGATCTATCCTGGAAAAGATAAGCAAGGTTTATTTGATGTGGATTTGTGAGGCATTCATTTAGATTTGATAAATCAGATTTTTTTATATACATATTCTGCTTATTATATTCATTGATTAAGAAATTTAGATATATTATTCATTGAGTTTCGGGTATCTATATAGATATCTGTAGACATAATTTTAAGTACCTGGAATTAAACAACTGAAATTAAACAAACACCCATGTACAAATATATGATTTTATTAAATATATGATTGGGTACAATTTTTATCTAAAATATTCTTTCAAAAGAATAAGACAACCCTCTGATTTTTCCCTTAAATTTGATATATGATGACTTGATTTATTAGTGAAATCAAGCCAAGATTTGTACTTTGCAAGAACTTGAATTTAGACGTGTATTGCGAAGCGAGATTTGGTGATTTAATGTTTTGAAGAGTATATTTAATTTGTCTTCAAAGTGTTGTTGAAGAACTCTTATGGAGCGTTTAAGTTTGATCCAACAGAGTTTCATTCTTTGTAGACTTCAAATGTAGATAAAGTAGGCTTGAGAACTTTTGAGAGAGTTTCTTTGCTTGAAGAGCTTGTATTTAAGAAAATTTGTATCTCCCAGAATTTATTTTTTTTCTCTAAGTTGAGACCATTTATTTATAGAGATTTTTAGGGGTTCTTGGGTTCTTTTCCAATGCCACATGACATGATTTTATTGGTTGATCTTTATTGATGGATCTTGTATTTATGACAAGATATCTTAAATATTTCATCCCAAGTGTCAACCTTTCATTGGTCAAGAAATATATAAAAGCTCATTTATTTTCCATGTCATTAATTTCAATCTTATTTTATCCTTTCATATAAAAATAAAATAAAAATAACATGATGAAATTTGATTGGTAGAAAACTTTTGTTTCTACATATGCCCCCTTGAGATAAGTTCACTTACTTTTAAAAACAAGTGGGCATGTTTAGAAAATATAGTTAAGAAGGTTTTATATTTTAAATATATTTTCGACTAGAATTCGATTTGATCATATTAAATTTTCATATATATACCCTTGAAGAGCAATTATGTGACTTATTTATGTTTAATTATTGGATCATATTCTCAATAATATAACTTTGTGTCTCGTGTTAGATGGTAAATTTTCTTTGACATTATTTGGAACTTGGATATAGGTTAACCACCTGACTTAAGGTTCCACATGAGTTGCTTTGGTGGTCTAAATTCTCTAGCTATAATATTTCACTAGACTTGGTGCTTGAAGAGTCGTTTTTTAACGGTCACGGTTGCTATTTTTTAACGCACCATTAATTTTTGCGATTCATAACTTTCTTTCAAATGTTAGAACATCACTCTTCTTTGGTTATTGATCAAAGTAAGTTCTTACCCCTTTTTATGAACTTTATGGTCATGGTGGTTTGCCTCAATCAGTTTTACAATTTCAATCCTCCTTTCCACATTCAACCACTTTTCCAGCTGATTTGTCGCCATTAGACTATCATAAACGTGATAGAGATGCAACTTGCATGAATTATATCCCAATCTCTGATGCACTTGAGTATACTCCCAAGTTTTGGGAATGGACAAAAGATATTTTAAAACATTACGAGCCGATCCTCGAGAAGACACATATTCGAGACACCATTTTTGCATCCCTTTTAACATATGATTGGTAGATAAATGTTATCCTTTCTTTCTTTCTACAACCATTGAAATCCTGCTAGTAATACGCTATCTACCCTCAATGGTGAGGAGTTTGTGTCACTTTAAGAATTGAAATCATGTAGCGGCCTTCCTCTTTTCGGCACTTTTTATGATGAAGTCATCCTTTTTGCTGATGAACTTAATGAAGCTAATAAGAAAGGAAATTATTTTCTTCCAAAGAGCTGCAAGTATCTATTTATTGCCTTTCATAAAAAATATGAGACTGTTTATGGTGATCATGTAATAACTCTTCAAGGTTCCTTTCTCTGTAGGTAAATCTAGTGAATCCAATAAGAGTACTTATCCATCTGGTTCAATTAACAAGTCTCGTATTTGCTCTGGCAAATTCATTCATCCTCTTAAAGAGATTAACATCCCTCCTCATATACAAGATAAAGTTTATTTAATGGCTTTTTTTTCTTGTTGGCTATGCAAATTTATCTTTCCTTACATCATATCATCATATAATGTTATTCAAGTGTTATTCAAGTGAATGATAACATCATATAATGTTATTCAAGTGAATGATTCGATTTCAACTATAAACATGCATGGTTAAATAGGTATTTAGAATTACAAACATTATATTAAAGTCAAACATCCAAATTTATAGGATAATATTACATTTCAAGTTTTAGGAAATAAGTCTTTTAATTTACAAATAATTACATGGTCGAAAGCAAAAGGTAACTAAACTAAGATCACTCTTGACACGACTTAGATGAACCTGAAAATAAAAATTAACATATACATATAAATATAAAAAGGTAGTAACAAACAATAACAATGACATGTAATAATTTCTATGAAATTTCTTTTGATACATAAATTTAGGCATAAATCTCTTTTATAATATACATTTTCCATCTATTACCAATATCTATCTAACATCCTATCTCATTTGCCGAGAATAATTTCATCTTGGAAATCTCCACTCAACTCAATGGTTTCGAACACCATCTCCTTGTGAATCAATTCTCACTTGATACCAAGATATTCCATTCTTGGCATCATTAGCTTATCTCATTCTTTTGGAATAACTAATCAATACTTTCTCTCCGATTTTCTGGAAGGTAATTGTCGATACTATTGAATCTCATTAGTATCAATACAACCGATTGATATCATTAACTATTCCTACCCCGAAATAGTTAATCAATTCTTATTCATATTTGGTTTACCATCAAAGTTGTCAATGTCAAGAACCCTTGACATCATTAGCCTCTTTACCCAAAGTAGCTAATCACACCAGAAATAGTTTTCGATACCATTATGACCCATTGATATCATTAATTATTCTCAACCCGGAATAGTTAATCAACTTATCTTTTTTCCTTAACTAGGAGTAACCATGCCAATGTTAGAAATCTTTACTAACATCATTAGCCACCAAATTACTTAGGATCGACTAATCAATTTAAGGAATGTCGGCACCAATGAAATCTTATTGATACCATTAGCTATCCAAACTCAGATAGCTAATCAATGTCATCTGAAATGCCGGTACTAATGGAACCTCATTAATATCATTAGTTATCTAAACCCGGATAGCTAATCAATGTCTTCTCAACCTTCTATTTGTATTGATCCCCTTTCATTCTTCTTATTAACATCATATACATTGTAATCACAGTTGCCAAGTATTATTCACACATAACCTTAGTTACCGACACTAGAGTCACTAAGCATCATTCACATAACCTTGGTCACCCTTATCACAATGCCAAGTATCAATTTATGCCCTTAATCACCCTCATCATAATGTTAAGTATCATCGTAACATATCCTTAGCCACCAACACTACGGTGATAAATTATATATCATTTCTCCTCCAATCTCCAAGTCATTGTACATACTCAATCCATACTAAGGTATGTAAGATCATCACATATATTCCAAAGTTATCATGACTAATTCGATACCTATCAATGTATGCAAGGTAATCATATCCATTATAATAATAACATAATTAATTTGATATATGACAATGCACACAAGGTACTCATGTTTGTTCAAACATTATCCTAGCTAACTTGATTCATACCATTGTACATAAGGTACACGTGTTCATTCAAACATTATCCTAATTAATTGATCTATCTTGTTGTATGCAAGGTACTCATATTCATTCCAATAATATCATCACAAGTTTGATACATATCAATATACGCAAGATACTCGTATCCATTTCAATTATATCATAACTAGTTGATACACATCAATGTACGCAAAGTACTCATATTCATTCCAATATTTATTGAAGCAATAAAATAATAAATTATGAAATTTATCAATGAGTTTAAACAAATTGAAAAGACAAAGTGCAATACACCTACCTGTTTCCCCAACCTACCTAGTCCCTTCAACTATTGACGACCCTGCTCTAGGCATCTCTTCTGTTTGAGAATCAAGAGATACAATTAGTACCCTCTTATAATTTTATTATAATGTATGTTCTCATACTATTGCAATCTTATTCAAATGAATTCATCGCCATGTTTTAATTTCATTTTCTAAATATTTCCTTCAACTACCTCATTACACTTCCTAGATCTTTTTTCACTTGAGAACATTGTTTACCACTTAATTCATAAGTAAAGTTGTAGACTTTGGTTTTAAGTGTGGTTTGGTTCCTTGGAAATGTAAGACATGGTTCTACAACTCTACTAAAGGATTGAAAGCCAAATTCTACCCTTAACACTCCTGAAATTATCTGTTATAGTACTCAACACAATTTGTCAAGTACAAGACAGTTCAACCCTTCTTCTATTTTCAGTCCATATCTGGAGTTCTATAACTCCAAATTACACGAGGGCAGTTTTGTTTGAAAGATAACATCCATACCTACAACCTTTGTAATTGGAAGTTTATCATTTGGGTGCCCTAACCTCAGCTAAAAGGTGGGTGATCAAACTGTTTAGTCCCAATACATAGATTGGACAACCAATATCTCCTTTTTCCTACTATGAATAATCTGGATAAACATACCTAAGAAACGATACCAAGGATTTTCTTCAATTTAAATTATAATTAGCATGTTTTTGATGGTTAAACACAAATCAAGACACTTTCCATTTATTTCATTCTTGCTACCTAATTTAAAGAAATGTTTTAGTAAGGTTCAAGTTTCTCCTAACTCAATTAGAACTAATAAACTCCAAAAGATGAAGTTAACCATCATTATATCATGCAACACGTACCATAAAATCAGAGCATTTTAACGGATAGATCTTCCTAGATCGAAACAAAACCAAATTGACCTGAAAATTAACAATATATTGTTCACCGATGAATAACTTCTCATCGAAGACTCTAATCCTGATCTCCACCATTCAAATGAATAGCTCATTAATATTCCCAACATATCAAAACTTGTGCAGGATCCAACGGTGGACGAAGGCAGAAATTGCTAGTGACCGTGACTGTGCAGGTACGTTTTCCTTGAAATGTTGCGAGGGGTATATCTCTCACACAAAATCAGAGCTTTAGATCCCAACGGTTAGATGTTAGGGGTGGCAAGGAGTATAATATATCCAAACATCAGCCCGATCCGAAGGTGCAATCCAGAGATATGGCTGTTTGAGTTTCTGCTCTCAAGGTACTCTCTCTCTCTCTCTCTCTCTTTCATTCGGCCATCCTAGGTATTTTCTGCATAATTTTCCTATTTATATAGCAAATCTATCCATATTTACTAAAACACCTTTATGTCAAGTTTGAGTATCTTTTTCATTCAATCAAATACCATCTTTTTCTTAGCCCGTTTTTAAAATACCATGTGAAAATTTTTTCTCTCAAATTTATTTTCTAATAATTCAAACGGTGCATTTAATGCTTTATTTAAAAAGCATAATTCATGTGAACAATTCAGGTGCATTTAATGCTTTATTTCTCCATCAAATCTAACAAAACGTGCACGCAAATGGTCACCTACAATTTCTCTACAACCTCATGTTAACAGTTCAAGCTAAATGACAACGAGACGGCGCCGGTGCCGGCCTAAATAGGCCAACTCCAACAGCCTTTTCCTACAGATTTGACAACTCACGATGCACACTTTGAGCCAACGGTTGAGATCCTTGCCAACCGAATTAAGGGTTGAAAATTTTCCCTTGTGTAGACAAGATTACCCTCTTCGATTCCTTATAAATAAGGGTGGATTTCATGCTCTGGGGAAGGAAAAAAATCAAACGCAAAGATGGTCAAAAACCAACCTTCCCCGCCCATTTTTCCTGCATCCAGTTCTCTCTCTTCTTTCTCTCTCCGTCGTGGCCTTCAGCCGCCGCCACCCTTGTCGCACGTCACCCGTTTGGCGTCGTTTTGGTGATTTTCTTTTCGTTTGCTTGATTCGTTGGGAGTCGCCACCTAGTACTTAATTGAGGGCTACTAGGGAACCCGGGTGTACTGGTCTTGTTAGAGATTCACGGGTAAGGGACTGGTTATGGTTAGGGAAGGTATTAGCACCCCTAACGCACCCTACCTGAGGTAAGCTGCTTCGTGGCTTTGATGTGATAAAGAAGTTTCAAAAATTTTGTTCTTTCATCGGATATTAGAAATACGACTTACGTGTAAGTTTATAATCCTTAACTGTGAGCAAATCAAAATATTAAATTCTTCTTTATTCTTTGCAATTTTATCATAAAAAAAATACAAACAACACATTCACTTTCACTATTTTTTTTCTTTTTTCTTTTTTATTTACATCCACACTGCAAATTATAAAAATTCAAAACTGAACAAAAATTACATTAAACAATTTAAAATTTACAAAATAGCACTTAAAACTCTAGGAATTGCAGGGAAGGCCTTTTGAAACTGCAGGAACAGTGGCGGCGCGTCTCCTCCATGCGCCACCGCCACTGGCGTCACGTGGGTTCACGCGCCGCCGCAGTCAACGCTCGGAAACGGGCGGATCCGGCCTGCTTTCTTCTTCCTTTCCCCTCCCTACCGGCTGTGAGGAACGTCATTACCTCCAAAAACAACACAATCGCAACGAGCAATTTGTTTTAGTTTTGTTTTCTCCTTCTTAGATCTGGTCCTTTTGGGTCTATTTCCCGGTTAGTGGTTCTTTCCCTCTTCTTCAGGCGACATATCTGTTGTGGAGGACCTAACATTGTGAGTGAGGAGGCAGCGCTGCAAGGTTGGTAGGAGGAGATGAAAAAGACAGCGGGGGCTGCTGCTGGAGGTCGGACTGTGCAAAGAAGAGCTAGTGGATGAGGAAGGGGACGACGTCTGTGGGCGCTGTCGTGTGCTGGTTGCTGTTGGAGGACAGTTGTCGAAGATGAAGCTGAAATCAGTGGGGAACGTGCTCTATGGTGTTAAGGTGGAAGACGATGTAGTTGAAGAGAGAGTGGGGGGAAGATCTGGTTGGCTGGGAGGAGAAAATGAGGGAAAATAGAGATGGGAAGGGAGATCAGGTGAGGGGCTGAAGTGGCCGGCTGGGAAGGTCTGGTGAGGGAGAAGGGGGGTGGCTCCTTAGAAAGGAGAAGGGTTGAGTGGGTAGAGATGGATTTAGGTTTAGGTTTCCTTTTTTTTTGTGTTTTTTCTTTTAAAATTGCCCCCCTCCATTATGTGTGTTGAAGGCTACTATTTATAGGCAAAATATTGTTTGGTTCCCAAACTTGGTCCCTCAATTTCTTTCTTTTTTGTAAATTTGATTTTTTCTTATTTTTTTTGGATTTTTCTTATCAACATCGACTTGAATGAGGAAAATCGGTGATTTTAAAAATAACGCGTTAAAAGTTGAACGCGTTCCAAAGATCTTTGAAAATTTAAATTCTTTTGAGACGATGCTGAAAATGCTAAAAACGATGCAAATATATTTAAAAACGTATTTTTTGGATTTTCGTTGTTTTTTTCTCTATTTTTGGGTTTTTTAAAATTTTTATCAAAAAGGTGGGTCAAAAATTAGGTAACAACAGATGCCCCCTCTTACAATGCTTACAAAGCAAAACTCCTCAATGTTTTGCATAGTAAACTTTGTAAAGAAAAGAAAAAGAAAATGATCTCATTATCTTGGGGGACCTGTCCCTTTTGAAGAAAAGTTGTCTATTTTCAAAGGCGACCTGCCCACACACACTCACACTGTTCTATTTTCACGGGCGACCTGCCCAAGTGGAAAAAAGGAAAAGTGGTCTCGTTGTAATGAGTGACCTACCCAGATGGAAGAAATGTCTCATTGTAATGGGTGACCTACCCAGATAAAAAAAAACATGAAAAATGGTCTCATTGTAATGGTTGACCTACCCAAAAAAAGGATGGTCTCATTGTAATGAGTGACCTACCCAGATAAAAAAACATGGAGAATTGGTCGCGGT
>Ga0307511_10003106_pt1 | contig 17119 bp, 14 predicted proteins | sample 13_EM_MG_FD_200266 | JGI IMG/M metagenome (GOLD analysis project Ga0307511, IMG submission 200266) | Populus trichocarpa ectomycorrhiza microbial communities from riparian zone in the Pacific Northwest, United States - 13_EM | ecosystem: Host-associated > Plants > Roots > Unclassified | place... | reverse complement strand
TGCTACAGCGCCCCCCCCTGCAATAATGTATCCCCCTGGGTTTCCTCAGGTTAAGTAAATCTCTGCTCCACAGTATTCCTCCCACTACCCTACAAAGCCCCAACGCCAGCAACTCGCGCCCACCTATTACTCTATGCCGATTCTATTTCATCATCGCCCCCCTCCATCCTACCTGCAGTTTCGCCTGCTATTTCCCACTCCATAATCTGTGCCAAAACCATATCCTCAAGCGTCTCTGTGGTGTCATCATCGTCCAATCGATCATCTTCTCCATTGTGGTTCGTCTGGCTGACCCCGCCAGATGAGCCCACTGGGGAGGGCATCAAGTTATCAATATCCCCCTCCCCTCCTTCATCGAGCAGACTATGAGAATTTGCGTCACCGTTGCTGGTGATCGTGCTTCTCATTCCTCCATCGGCTGCCGCGGGTTGTGCAACGCCGAGCAAACTTCCACCCTCTCGTGTTTCTGGAAATGTACAAGGACGTGGCTCTGAGGCATCACCCCGGAGTGCGAGAGGAAATCCTAGTTGAACAGCGCGTTCCGGGACCGATGCAGACGTATTCCGAGAGATATCTGAGGGAGCTCCAGGGGGTGGCGTTGATGTGAGGTTTTCACCATGCATATTCCCAGGTCTTCCCATGGCGATGTCGGTATACATTTCGCCGACGGGTTCTGTAGCAGCCCTAGTTATCGGTGGAAGCCCTGGTGAGTGAATTCCACGGTCCGGAACTGGTTCTGAGGTACTCCGAGAAGTTTCCGAATTCAAGGGACTCTCAGATGATCTGGATGTGCCTGTATTCTCTCTCATTTCAGAAGGATAGTTCCAATCACTTCCTGTTGTTACGTTTACATCGGTCTCAGGAAGCGGCTCTGAGGCTGTTCTAAAAACAGGCGGAATGTCTATGGGATGGAAGTCCAGTTCCAGAGGAGGTTCAGAATCATTTCGCAAAGTTTCTGAAATTGGCACCAAACGCATGTAGGAAACCTCGGGCGTTTGCGAAGGACTCGCTGAATGGACTACCCTAGAAGCAGCTCTTGACATCCCTGGAGTATCCGATATCCGCCCTGCATAGGGTTCAGATCCAGGTGTCGAAAAAATTGACCAAGGATCGGTGCCTGGGTCGTGCTGTAGATCGCAGAAAGAGCGGGTTCTCCGACGTGGTGGTTCAGAGGAACTTCTTGAGGGTAGGTTTCTAACTACCCCAACACGGCAGTCCCGTATCGGTAAAACGAGCCCAGTAGTTGTTCTGCAGCCTGACATGCTATCGCTGTGACGGCGGCGGTGGACACTCGTAGCTCGCATGACATGTTGCTCCGTGACCTGGACGTGATGCCCCGATTGAGTGCTATTTTCTCCTTCCAAGCTCTCCTGCTCGGCGGATCCTCCATCACTCCCCTCACTTCCGGCAGTGTAACCTTCATCACTCGCCCTTCCTCCATTACCAGCGGTTTCCTCTGTATCCGTTCCCCCATCAATAGACTCCTGCTCACTCTCCCCTACAACCCCATCCGGACTATCATTCAATCCCGGCACTTGGATCCGGGGATTCTGGCTCATTCTAGCTAGAATTCCCCCCCCCCTGCTTGGCCCACTAATTGCATTCCTCCTCCCATTATGGATAAACGGTCGATGTAGTCGCACCCACAAAACACGCCTTACTAAATCTCTTTCCGCCTCAGCTCGAGTGAACTCCTGCAGAGTCCGGCGAAAGTGATTCGTCCTCGCCCAATACATGGCATCGTGCGCATCCACAGTCCCGGGCGATGGTGCTGATATTGGCCCGGTTGCAAGTGAGTGCACTGGCTCCACTTGTGCTACCATTGTCAATACTGCATCTCTTGATGTCCTCAGGGGAGCACTGTGGTCTTCTAGTTGAGCAACCTCCCACGTTGCCCCAAATATGTCTCTCCCCACGCTCCTCAACCACTGAATCAACTCTGGGACAAATGGATGGTCCACCCCATTCTCCGATATAAATCCTATCGTCTCTTGCCTGACTTGGTGCCACGACCCCAGCTCTGTTGATATGTGCATAATATCCTCCCTCCGAGCTGTAGCTGCCGCGCGCAAAACATTCCTAGACAACACCGCTAGTCCAATCGGCAGTCCAGACGCAAAGTCACCCCAGAATCTCATTTCGCGCTGGCGATAGATAGCATGTGTGGGTCTCATATTCGTAAGCCTCATTTGAAGAGCCTGTCGTAGATGCAGTTGGAACGCCGGTTCCCTCATCACTACACTCTGCCGATCGGAATGGGACGTAAACCCCGCTAGCCTCAGCCTATCACCATACGCCAAGGCCCGGACCCAGGGAACAACTTCCGCCGCTCTTTCATCCCGTGGTGTAATTGAAATTAACTCTGGTGGTGGATTGGTTCCGAGGCTACGTTCTGAATCACTCCCGCCTGAATTTCGTTCGGAACTACTGCTGTCTCGATCCGGATTATCGAATAGGATTCTCGGTGGCGATGGTATGACCCCCCTAGGTGCACGATCGTACCACGCATGCATTGCAAGCGGGGTCTCGCCATTGTGTATTGCAGCATCAGCATGGTCCCGTCGCCGATGATGGGTTTGGTGCTCGTTCGTGCAGGGAAGACACTATCCAGCCGGGCAGCAGCGTTGTGCACAGCGGCGGGCTCGCAGGAGGAAGAAATCGTCGCAGCGAGTGCATATTGCCCACGAGATGTGATTCATGTTGGAAAAATAGAAGTATAAACGATCTCTGTATTTGAAAATAGATGGCTATTTGGAACCAAATGATAGTATTTCGGGAGTAAATGACCGCCACTGAGACGTGAGATGTATGGACAGGAGTGGTGGGAGTGGGGATGCTATCAGAACGTAGTTCCAGCATTGCAAGTACCCAGCTGCGTATGTAGAATGGTGCAAGGAGTAGGCTTGGCGCTGTTCACCCTTCGATGTTCAAATCATATCGCGTGTTGGTCCAGAACACTTGTCTCAGTACGATCCAAGCCTTCGCTCGCATCTCTGATGACAGCTTTCGGGCTCAGCTTCGACCAACTCTCGAGGCAAGGGACTTGAAGCATACTATGCTGAATTCAGCCTACACGCAGGTGACTGCCAGCAGCCAGAGGAACATCCAGGGCACCAATTGGATCAACAGTAGTCCCACTCATCCTCTTTGCTGTTGGGCCGGGCAGGGTGGAGCTGAATATCATGAGCTATGTAAGGCTATATTTCCCATAATAATTACAATGGATAGTAACTTGGATAGGATACTACTACAAATAAGCCCAGAATCATTCGGCGCTGGATTTGTATATTCCCCATTGGCATATTGCAGTGATCCAAGCTGCCTCGGCCAGCGATTCCCCCTGGCGTTGTGCGAATACATCACGCAACTATGAACCTGGATTTGGACTTTACTACAGGCTTCGAGGAAGCCTTGACGACGGCGAAACTACAGTGAACTCGCGTTTTATGCAACTCCCGATATTAGGAACCTCGAGATATAACCAACCATTTTCTGGTCCCGAATGAAGTTGTCTAGGAAATATATCCCTCTTTATAAGGAAACTCGCGTTATTGGCGACCGTTTGCCGGTCCAGAGGAGTTGCTTGTAACGCGAGTTCACTATCAGGTGACTCAGGTTACCATACGGGGTTCAGAGGCCAATATACCCATCTGTTTATAGCCGAATTGCTGCAAGAAACAGATCTTCATGACTACCCTGTCGGCAATCCTTAGACAATCGACAACCGAGATGAATGACAGCACCCTCGCCTCGCGGGTAAACTTCCTAAGAGCCACAAGAAAGCGGGGGCACATGTCGAGAATTCCGTATGCCACGTAGAGCAGAAGAGCCCATATCTTGAACAGCGGGCAGCATGGCGAAGAGGTGGAACACCGGTGGGGGTGGAGACCGATTCAGGGACAGTCCTATGTCAGTCTTTCTCGCCGATTTGTACTAAGATAATTGCCCTTCCATGTTACGGAAAGCAAGGATCAGGGTGACCAGAGATGCAGTAGGTAAAGGGGGAGAGCAGGACGGGATTACACAAGACTACCCTCCCCAGCGTCTCACTACAACGACTCATCGACGTCACATAGTGCAATTTGTGCAACTGCAACGAGTATCCTCATAAATCTATGCACGCCCAAATCTCCCCTGGAAAAACCTCACATGAACACTGGGGCCCTTGAAAGCCTCCTCAGGCCCCTACGGCACCGCAACGGTTGGCGGTCACCAACTCCCTAACAGGAGCCTTCATGGCTATCAGTACCTGAGAATGAGACCCTTCAACCCGAGGTCCTTTGTTTAATGAATCCAATCCCGATGGATATCCATGTCTACTGCGGCACTTCGGATGTTAGCACCGCAATAGATTCTCCCTATTCTCACAATCCCAGGTGAACCTATGCAATCAGATCCTTCCCAATACCTTGCCCACAATTGCGAAAAATTAATCCCATTGGATATTCCGGTTGCACACCCTGTGGCATGATCCTCTTTCGACCACCACTTGGTGCATATTATGGACAAGTTGACGAGGATACTAATTACATTTGTTACGTGACTGCATAGGTAATGGTCAACCTACCTTTCTGATTGCTCCCCGGCCGTAGGACTGAATTACCTCCCGGTTTACCAGGGGGAAGCATGTATCGCAAGTGGGGGTGCAATCGACTTCTATAGGGTCTGATATTTCTAGCGACCATGAGGACCCAATCATGCGATCAGGAGTCTCCGTTACTATATTTCAGCGACCAAAAGTCTGATGCTCGCTCAGACCTAAGTACCGCCTCATTTCCACTAGCGGGATCTCCGGATGCTCTCCACACTCAGACATGCAATATCCTCCCACAAGTCCACACTCCGCAAGCAATGAAAAGGCCCACGGTGTTTCAAGATTCCAAATACCCAACTCGATGTGGGGAGGTGGTGGTAGGTTTTCTATTTCTCCTCCGGTATCAAGCCTGGGGCACTTGCCCGCTTTTATCGCAGGGCGATGTGGAATATTGTACCCGTAGTATCCTGGGATTGTTTGCTGCTTTTTGCTCAATGGTGTAGGCAAGACTCGGGGTTTCGTTTCACGCATAGTGCGGAGGAATGGCCAGAGTGCACTATCGGGCATTTTAGGTGCATGCATGCATGATGCAGCCGGGGGATAATGAGGGAGCCTAGAAAGGTTAAAGGGGTTAAAAGAATTTGGTATGTGCGGGGTCGCCTGTGTATCAAGTATTCGTGCACTACGAGCTAACCGGGGTCTCCACGCAAACAGGTGCAGGCCTCGATTCAAAGCACCACAGCTGCTCTGAAAAATATCACGTGGTCCCCCACACTCTAGTTCTCGCCAGGGTGATAGAAACTCAATGCCTGAATGGCCCAACAATTTCCCTGAGGCGTTTTTTCCCAAGAGACATACTTCAGGCGCAGTATCCTAGGATTCCTTGCTCCGTGATGGAGACAGGGGTAGGCAGGATGATTGTGAGATCTGTCTGCAGAATCATTCCAAGTGTGGGGTAACTAGTGATCAAATCTGGGAATCCAAAGGCATGAAACCGAGGTGGTGTTGCAATAGCTTTTATCTGCGTGGGAATGATTTAATTGGAGGCTGCGAAACTCCCAACCAATCGGATCCAAGCTAAAGACTTGGTTTTCTTATTGTGTTCATTCAGACCTTATACTATGTGAGTGCTTTGGTGTTACAACAAGCCTAGCTTTGTCGTTTGGTTTCCTTGGACTAGTTTCACAACCCCCTAGAGGTTTTACACATGTTTCTTTTCCAACTTATGTCAATTGTTTCTTTATGTGGTATTGCGCTGTTATGCGTTGAGTACTTACCCTGAGGTGCTACTACAAAATCTGATTGTGAACATGTCTAGTGGGAATAGGCAAATTAGCATGCAAGACTTTATTGGGAAAGTAAAACAAGATGCCACTGTCGACCGCTGAGTTTGGTGGATGGCTCGCATGATTATGTACCTAACCTCATTATGCTACTTCACAGCACGGGACCACATCTCACATAGCAAGATTAGCTAGCTTAGGTTTTTATTTTGATTTACACCCACAGTAATCAGTTACGTTTATTATACCTAACGCCATCGCCACATTGGCATCGGACTTGCGGTGTATGGTTACCCATTGAATTTCGTTTGTTGTCAAGACCCTATTTGTTTTACTCTTTGCGATACAAAGCACAATTAATTTAGCACAATAACTACAGTGGGCACTATAGGCCCTATACGATATTCAGTCAGCTAATGAGCCTATGTCTAGATCGTTCTGCGGCCGGGAAGTCCCGAATCAATTGGTGTTAATTACATCATCCAGAGGTCCCGGTCGTTCGGTCGGTGCTGTCAACTCGGAAACATAGGGTTTTCGGACTACGTGATCACTGGTAGGGCGAAGCCATGAATTTCCCCTGACTCTACAACCTCCTCTGACGATTTAGATTTAGCCTGATGCACGCTGCATTACGACTCCATATTTCCAGGTTTCGGTACCAGCAATTGTGTACAGTCTGTCGGGATATAGACAGCTATATCCCATTAGTAGCGACAGGTTTTGCTAATATTGCGCTTGGTCAAAGCCAGATTAGGTTTCTAAATAACCCTCTTCATAACAATCATTGGGAACGACCTCATGAGCTACCAACTGCCGAAGGACTATTTGGAGCTGTCTCAGAAGGGAACAGTGGCTATGACGATTCGGGTTGCAAAGGCTTTATTTTTTTTTGGGAAGTCTACGCCTAATCAGCCTAAGGCTATGCGGCGCGGTTGCAAAGGCTTGGGGTGATTATAGGATGGCATCGATCCGGGGAGCCGGGGTAGTACTTGCTGCTACTGAGCACACCTGGGACACAATGTGACAGAAGATATTATTGCCGGGGTCGTTGCAAGTCAGTGAACCCTACGGACCATAAGCAAGGGAAAGCTTAGCGGCACTTCATTGTACCAAGCAGCATGTAGGTATGGCACTTTAATTGCTATCATTCCTTGTTACAGTGAAAGTAACACGGGTGTAACAGCTATTGATGCAACTATGAAGACGATGGGAGAATAGAAAGATGTGGGAAGAATGATCAGAATACAAGGATTGGGCCTCTAAGTGATATTCATGCGTCAGGATGGGGAGTTACGTGGAGATATACTACAAACAAAGGTGGGGTGGTCTGAGAGCCCATACCTTAGATGTGTAATTCTGATGAGACTACTGCACCTGCCAACAAAACGCATCAGAAGCCTCGAAAAAACAACATCAATGGCCCGCTCCAACTGATGATGGTTCCTTCCCAGTAGAACTGGGCTCTTTAGCCAATGACTACCACCATGGCACCAGCACAATATCATCTTGACTTTTCACCAGAAATGGGAACCCGTTTGGGGTAGACATTGTTTAGGGGGCAGATACATAGACAAAGTTGTTGAAGAAAGTCATAACTAACGTTGTCTCGAATCCGAGTTTGGCGAATCAATATCTAGATTGTTTCTATTCTATTCCTTCCTCAACCAGGAAAATTTATCCAAACGGGCTTTCTGAAGCCTATACCTGGGGGTGAAACAAAGAAATGAATTGTATTATTTCCTGGCGTATTGACAATGTAGCACTAGTCTGGTGGTGAAGGTAAATCTTATATTATACCAGGTGTACATGCCTTTATTGGCCAGAACGAACTGTAAGGGGCATGCCTATAGACTTTGACATGTTATTCCATTTGGAAACTTTAGCAACACGAAACGTTATTGATATTAAGGTATGTGCAGTGATTTTCATGAAAGGCCAAATCACCGCTCAAGTTGATCTTTATTGTAGCATTTGGTAGACTGGGGTTATGCGGTCAGAGCTTTCAGAGTAGTTGAATCCCAATGCAATGAACATTAATATTTAGGATGCTGAGTGAATCGTCCTAATTTTACCACAGAAAATTATTTTGCAGTTGTAAATGTATTTCATGCTTTCATGAAAACAAGCACAGAATATATTCTTGACATGCATACAAAAATGTAACTCGATCCAAAACTTAACAGTAGAATAACAGTCCCATGTGTCCTGCAACCCCCCCTCATGAGATCTTCCGACTGCTGGCTCCCTCACAAGACTCCCTCTGGACGCTTTCAATGTATTTGACCTCATACGTTCGCGGTGAGGAGAATTAGTTCCACTTCTCGTTTGCTGTACGTTCGTTGGTATAGTCGACACCAAGCGAGGGGAATCCAATAATTGACTAGAATAATAAACACAAAGCGGGGTACAGTATTTGGGGGACACATACTGAACGGCGCTGATCGGGGGTGGGGGTGACTGAATCGGTAGTGCCGCTGCGGTTGAAGATAGCGAGTACATCGCCGGAGGATTCTTGAGTGCCTCAGAAAAGGGGCACCGACAGTCGCTACTGAGATGAGGTGTTGATGGCTTGCAGGGCGGGCCCCAGGGGAGCGACGGAATTGACAAAATGCATATCGTGGGACCGCGGCTATGCCCAAAATACAGGGGAAATAAACCAGACAAAGAGATTGAGTGTGGGTTGGGAAATATAGAAAACGGTAGCCACGGCAATAAAAATTCACAAAAGATAAATAAACACACCCATGACTAATAAGTCTCGAATGCAGCCCAATCCAGTTCGGGGCCCAGAATTGAGATGTCTGACGAAGCTTGACCTTCCCCAAATTGGTCGAATAGGTCACAGGGATCAGCCTCCTCTATCATTATGGGGGGCTGACTCGAGGCAGAGTCGGTGAACATGGCACTCGTTTGGTGCCCCTGTAGTAGTTCCAAGGAATTTCCTGCACTTACCGTTAGCATATAGAGAGTGATAATTTTATCAGGGAGCCGGTGCACCAAACTCGGGATACTCTGGTACCGCCATGATATGGCCTTCCTCCATGGTGAAATCCTGCCCCGGGATGATATTTTCACTAAATATATTGCCACCTATAGAGGGCAGCGTGGAGCCAGACCCGTAAAACTCCCCTGGTTCCCTCAGATTACCTTCCGGGTAAGCACTGTCTGGTGCCACTTCGGTGGCCAGAATCGAGATGTGTGAATAGCCCTGACCTTCCTTTAAAAGGTCAAAGGGACCAGCCCCTTCTACAATTGGAGGAGGTCGATTCAAGGCCGAGTTGGTGAAAACGGCATCTATGTGGAGCCCCTGTGGTAGTTCCAGGGAATTGCCTATACCTAACATCAGCATATATTGAGTGAGAATGTTACCAGGAGGGGGAACCGGCGCACCAAGCTGGGGATACTCTGATCCTGCCATAATATAGCCTGCCTCCATGGTGAATCATACTCCTGGATTGTATTGTCGCCAACCATATTGCCACCTGTAGTGGGAAGCGTGGAGTCAGACCAATAAAACTCCGCTAGTCGCAAATTACCTTCCGGGTAGTGTTCCCTGTAAGAGATACTCTCCCAACAGCATGTGGGGCGAGCGAGCATGTGGTATGGGAGACAAGCATGTGTCCCAGAACATCCATGTATATATAGGAGGCCATATGCCCTCGGTGGAGAAAAAACGATATAGATCTTAGACTTGTATTCCAGTCAATGCAAGTTATTCTTCCGCTCATAACATAACATTCCCTTGTGGCACAAACACCGATAATCCTGGTTCTGTAGGCACCTCCGTCACCGGAGCGGTTAAACTGCCACCAGGAGTGAATGGTGCGGGATTCTGGGTCCCAAGTGGCCCGGCAACACCCGTGCAATATCCAGAATCATCCCTCATTGGAATCAGTTCTGGCAGGGGTAGGCTTGGGAATGCCGCGGCCAGTTAACGCTCCCACAGTAGGTCATGTGCGGTGGGGTATGGCCCCCAAGACATATCCTGCTCTGGACCCACGTCCGATGAAGTGTTGGGAGTTAGATGGAGCGTAGGCATGGCCGGCATCCTGTCTATGGGAGAAACCAGTGCAGCATGGGCACGCTCGGGGGCACGCTCATGGATATAGGCCTGGAACTGTCGTGGACCTATCACGGCGGATGCAGCTAGGGGGGATGGTGGGTGAGGTGGGCGAATCATTGCATAATCAGCACGTGATAGAGAAGCCCTAATGGCGTCCCCAAAGCTCGCTGGTGCATCTCCCCTTTGATGGACCCTGTTGTTGGGCACATGCAAGGCCTGCCCGGCATCATAGCGCATCTTGGCACGTTGGCGGTGCGTTTTCTGGTTTTCTCGCTTGTTGTTCCGATGGGGTTGGCAAAGCCTCCTCCCTGGGGCAACTGGACGGCGATTGGAGGTTCGGCATTCCGGGCACAACTGTACAGGTTCCGGCTGTGCTGTTGGCGCTGGTACTTCTGCCATGTTGATAACTAGTGGAGGTAGAGTATCATTCGTTATTCGTGATGCTCGTATGTCACGAGGGTGAGGGAGGGGCTAGTTGGTTGTCCTTTGATTTATTTGTATTGTAAAAGTATCACCAGAGAGGCCTTGGTGGGAGGAGTTCTGCTCTGTTTCCCGGAGGAACATGGTATTTTTAAACGTAGATCAGCCAGAGTTGGTCAGATGGCCATACCAGCATGGGGTCCTTTAGAATTCTGCACTGATTGCTGGCAACTCAATAGCCCAAGTAGACTAGTTCATATTAGGAATCCTCCTGCTATATTTAGGTTTCATGACGGGACCATGGGGATGTTTTGAACAAACTGGGACTGCAGTGTGTTTTCATTCTACCGCGTCTGATGCCATCGTAAGGTTGTTAAAATCATCGGCTTTGTGGCTTGTTTTTTTAGGGGGGCCTGCTGTTGGGGTGTCTTTATATTCTATATGTTTTTTTGTGAATTATTACTCTTAGGCAAGCTATTGTAGCCTAACGAGAGAGTGTATTTGGACCTCCGTCCCTCGACCTCAGTGACCTGGTCCGCCGTTTTGGTCAAGGCTTCATCCACAACCGCCTGGTCACCCTTAGAGGGCCCGTATATGAGAACTGAGTTTTTAAACAAAACAAAATAATAAGTAAGGTAAGCCTTAGACCTGGGCATATTATTCATTTCACCAGCATCTGCTTTTGGAGCATCAGCCCCTCCTGCCTGGTAACTCTCTATTCATATTTGGAGAATTAAACCCATCTTCTCTGGCCTGCCTCTTGACCAGCTCCTACCGAGGGTATCGGAGTTTGTTTCTCGATGCATCTTCCAATCATGTCGACAATGGAATTGGATCTTCAGGTGCTTGCATGGCTTGAAACTCAGCTGGTGGGGCTGCAAAGGTGCCTTGAACTGGCTGCTCCCATGTACTGCGGTCTGTAACTATGCCATGACATGGGTATTCCCGGACCCAGTCTGCCCATAGGCGATTATTGTCAGTAGTTTGCCCTTACACCTAGCCAGAGTAGGTAGGAGTCGACCGAATAGATCAAAATCTTTGTTCATTACCAACACCCTAGTAAATTTGACCACTCTGTTTGCGAACCGGATGCTACTATCGTTCTTGACTTCCATATGGTGAGCCATTTTGTCTGCTCGTACACAAGCATATGCCATCTGAAGCGAGTTTCTGTGAAACAGCCTCCCTCTGTAGGTCGCCATCTGTGGAATGACCACCACTGATCTAAATCCCTCCAACTGGGCTACAAGATGGTTGATATCTGCATCCTGTGTCGGTTTCCAATTGGAAGCCGACAGATAGGCCTTTGTAAGGTTATGAAGAATTGGTTGTAGTAGCTTCTTTGCCTTTTTTGCCCATTCCTCTCTGGGGTTTCTCCATTGCTCAATCATTGGTTGTCGATTTGTATCTCTGAGTCTGGACGCATGTGGCATGAAGAAGATCACGCTGTCACCAAACACATCTCGCCATTCATTCCAAGCTTTAGCCAGTGATATTTTCTTCTCCGGGATATTCTTTGTCCATGGTTTGGTTCCTGTGGCTACCTGCTTTACTTGAATGTCCTCTAACGGTATTGCCATGCTCCATCCAACCGACTTCGAAGGATCTCCAGACTGAAATTCTCGCCACTCATCGTAGTCACAGAGCAGCAGTGTATACTCGTAATATCGATTAAGGCGCCTCGTGTCTAGCTACTCCCTTCCTTCTGATCCTCATGCTGGCATTGCTCTGAGGAGTTATATTAGAATTCAATTTCTTATTTTGCTAGAGAGGAGGGAGCACCTACAACCCAAACCGAGTGTTTTTCTGAGCCACCAGAGTCGTTGACAAGAATCTATTGTGTCTCATTGGTATTTCCGTACATGGGTAAATCGTCGGAGGCGCATTTTCCTTTGGAGCGCACTCAACCCATAGCACACAAGTCTACTGCAAATGGCCGATGAAGGTATTCTGGATGGATGCTTTTGCCTTCCAAAATCAACGATACCAGCGGTACGCCTGGCACTCATAAGAAAGTCCCCGCAATTAAGAAAGTACTCAAGTAGGTATAAGAAACGACATGTTCCAGGGTCTTGCACCTTATCAGGATCCCGTGCGCACAGATCAAGGAAGGTAGGTAGCTCAGGATTTGCTGAGGTTCGGTGAGGTGTTGTGGTGTTGTTGTTTGTGTCCAGAGATGGATGGGCGGGATTGGTGGGGGGTTGCCTAGACCAATACGCTTCTAACTTCTCCCGCCCCTCACCCCCCCCCCTGCTGCCTACCAGGGCATATACAGTCACCGCATGCAGGTAGTCTGGTTGTATGCAGGAGTCTGCCAACAGGACGAGGATGGCAGCAGTAAGCTGTTGAAACATGCGCCTAGATGAGCCCCTCAAGCTGACCGCTGCGGCCAGAGCTACCTATGTAACTTGATGAAACGAGACAATAGATTCCAGCGCTAGGTCGAGAAGTAATGTCCAGAGATCATTTGGTCCTAAATGCTAAGGCATTACCTTACAGGCCAGTCGTATTAGTACCTCCCTATGTCCACTTGCGAGTCTTTCTACCGTATTCCACCCCTTTGTGGCCAGCTGGTTTAGAGTTTGCACAAACAAATATTATTCGCTAACTGGCTAGGTGAACTCTGTAACGCGTAAGCCTGGATCTGTATCAAGTCTCAGATCCCATCGAAATAGCTTTGGTACCGCTGTGGGTCACTTTCTTGTCATGATTTTGTAAGTTATATCTGTTTGAAATCTCAAATGAATCCTTACTCAGATTAACGCTATCTAGTATTCCTGTCCTGGTGGTAAGAGAGGAGGAATATCAAAGCTACCCTGTCGGACATCATAACACATTATCCACAGAGCTCAATGTTCTAAGTCAAAGACATACCGAGCTGCTTGGGTGTTTAATTGTTAGCACAAGACAAATTTCGGCATATCTCCATCAGAGCCGTTATAGCCTACACCTGAGAGCAAGACGGAACGCTCTCCATATACGCAAACTTCTGAGCTATTAAACTATCGAAATCACCCTTTTGATAGACATTATGTAACAAGGGCTTACCGACCCCCCCCCCCAAGTTCCTCAACGCAGTGGTACCCTCACACGAAGGTATTCAGCAGGCACCGTTTTCTATGATCTTTGTTCCCCATCGTGGCCATATCTGTTCCCCATGCATACAGACCAAGGCTACGTTCTTGCGTGTCTCCGCATATCGTCCGCACTTCGGGCATTCTGCGTTTTCTGCATGTCCAATTTTGTGTTCCCAGGCTTGTAGGTTGCGTTTCTGGGTTTGACATTGGATATACATAACGCTTGCCTTCCTGTTCCACTTAATAACCTTCCCCATCCCCGGGCCGTTCACTGTTCTCAGTTCTTCCCTCTTCTTGTTCCACGCCTGTTTCAGTCCCCTTTCGGTGATTTGAGGGGCTATCGGGTCCTCCATAGCCACGGCTTTTGCGAGCTGGCCTGCCATTTCATTGAGGTGAACCTCGTTATGGGCTTTGACCCATCCGAAAGCTCCGCGTTTGGTCCCAGTCTTGTCCGCCACCCCTTGATATCCATCATCACTCTCCTCAGACCCACCGTTCTAGCTCTTCCGGTTCTTCCAACTTTCTTCACCACAGCTATTGCCGCTTGTGAGTCTGACAGGATGAGGACAGCAGAATCCCTTAGGTCATCTTCGGGTGCCCCTTCCACCTCACTGATATTCCCATCCCGGACAGTAGCAATTTCCCTCAAAACAGCCCCCCCCGATCCTGTTTCCGCCTTCGACGTACCAATCTGCCCCCACTACTCCGCCCTCGCCCATGCTGCCCTCAGTGTACACTCCGGTCCCCCTTGCTTCGTTAATTGCTATTTGCCAATCCTCCGCACTTGAATCTGCATTTGCTTGGAGTTTTACTTCCTGTCCCTCCACCTTTTCCACCCTTCCTCCCAGGGTCAGCATCGCGTTGCCTTCATGTCTTAGAATTCCTGCTTTGCTCTAGATTGCCGTGAGGACGGAGGTGGATCCGTCTCGCTCTGCCGTGTATGCCTGTCCTGAAAACAAGTCCTACTACCGCTCCTCATTAGCGTTGTTGGTTGTCGGTTTTTGTATATATCTGCGTGGGCGGCTTTTTATTTTTTTTATATATTTTTTTTAAAACCCAGTACTCAAATGCGGCCCTCCCCTTCGCTTCATCCACCTCCTCTCTCTGCTGTCGACCCTCCCCTTTCTATCTTATGTGTCCGACCTCCGGCGACAATGGCAACCAACTCCGGCGGCCTGTAACGGGACTAAGGTTCGTGGACTGTGGGTAATGCTCTAGGGAGCGCTCGTGATCTATGACTTATGAGAGCAACGTATGTATTGAGTGTATATACAAGACGTTGCGTGAGGAGGGAAGGGGAACAGGAGAGCAAGGAAATACAGGAGAGTTATATAGAGATTCCGCCGCCCAAGTAGACAATAGAGATAACCTAAGAACCCATGGTCCATAATCTGATCCTTCGATCCTCTACATCCATACCAGCTGAACTCGTCCTTCATGCATACTCAGCCCTCGTATCGCCCGATCCTGTGCATGCGGCCCTTGGGGCTATGCGCCGTGACACGGCCCCAGCCTCCTCGTTCTACTCAACCGAAACGTCTTCTCCCTCCACAGCCTCACATTTGGCTGTATAGGTAGCCGAAGAATGCCTCCACCTGGTCATAAGGGTCATTGTCCCCTTCCTTGGCCCAACCTGGTGAGTCTACCTGGTGAGTCTAGCTTCTCCCACGACCTCGAGGTCCCTATCAACTCGTTTCTTTCCCGGCGGAGCTGGGGCATCCTAAGGTTATGTGTGAGCCGTCTTCTCGGGGGAGTCCGCAAGGGCAACTCGGGCTCTGCGCCTCGCCTATGTGGTGCAGCCAGCTGTTTTGGGGGCCCTGGTCTGTGCCAAGCCAGGTGTAGGCGGAAATAGCCCCTCTGTGCCATGTCGTCCTCATGTTCCCTAACCCCGGCTCTACCCTCTCTTGACCTACGCACTTTCTTGGAAAAATTGCGCACCCCTTCCCATATAGCGATTCTAGGTGAAGAGGCTATCACCCCCAGGACTAATGCCCATTCTACCCTTCGGTCCGCCTTGTCATTGCCTACGATGCCTATGTGCCCGCGGATCCAGGTGATCGCTGTGTCCTGGTCTCTGCGCCTGTGTAGGGCCCTATTCAGTTGTGCCTCCGGGCCGCTTCTGGGGCTCGCCCCCTTCCTGAGAGATGGCGGTCCGCATTGCTGCTTGGGAAGCTGTGAGGATGTACAATCTGTCCGCTACCTCCCCTTCCAAAGCTATGGTGATCCCTTTTCGTTCCGAGTCTGCTACCGAGGCCAGGTCCCCTAAAAAGCAACCCCCCTGACTGACCGGTCTCCCCCGGGAATCTTCCGAATCGAATCCTGCTGCCTGCTGGTCTTCGCGGCCTGCGTGGGCGGCTAGATTTACTTGGCACCCTTGAATCCTCCCGGGTTTTCGGGAGGCTCATCATGGGCCTCTCCTTGGGCTCGAATATGAGTACTGAATATTGTAAAAATAAAATAAAAGTATATACCACGGCATCTGAGTGAATTGGATCATGGGCTGCACACGGGGGATAACGGGCTTCTAAGCTGCACGGAACCGAGGTATCGGGACTATCGGGTTATAACGGTCACCATGGAGGGCGGGCTCATCAAGAGATAGGTGTCTATTCAGAACTAGTCAGGTTAGCACATAGAAAACCCACTATCTATATCTCTCTCTTTGTCTTTGCTTTCCTCTCCACCCAACGTCTTATACCGTACTCTTCATACAATATTCCTCTCTTGCCATACATATCATAGGCCATGAGCGCTTCCTTGAGCCGTCCACAGTCCTAGCCCATACGTGTCCCGCTACATGATCCCACGATACCAGTATCCACGGCTGGCCATCGGCCATGCGGCAGCTTGTTGATATCGAACACTACTTACGGAATTCGGATATGCCACTCCAAATGAACATTCGGTGCAAGCCATTGCCACTCATACATACACATTGTCTAGGCCAATCCCGCTGATCGAACGCCTCCTCTGCTACACCCAGGCTACCTCGCCTCTCTCTCGATTTCAATATACTCGCCGCACTACTCCACCCACCCTCCCTGCTCCCCGAGTTTAGGTGAAGTTACTTACTTGCCCTCCTACGATTTCACCAGACCTGCAACATTTGTGGCTCAGCCGGTGTCCTTCCCTCTCCGTCTTTCCTTCCACCTACCCATCATGGCTACCCTACCGTCAGGTTCTGGAGGTTCCTTGCTCCCGCCACAAGGACAAAGCCCGAGTGGGACAGGGCTCATAGAGACACCTTCCAGCGGTCGTACAACCGCTGCGTAAATGCCCAAGTCAAGTTGGCACAATATCCCCAGGGTACTAAGGAGTACCCGGAGGCAAAGTATAATCCTTTTCCGCACATTGCTATATATCCCCTCATCTTCTTTACTCTATGATCTAGAGAGCTGACGCGTGCATCGGATGGTAATAGGGAGGAATTGGGCACTAATATCCGCCTATACTGTGACCACACGGGGTGCAAAGAGGTCTCGACTACAGGGCCCCGCCTACGATTTCGGGTTCAAGCCCTATTGTTCAGCACACCGCGGAGGACTCATGTCTATTTTATGGAGTCTCTTGCTGGTCTTTGAGATTGCCTTGGAGTGGAAAGAAGAGTATCCAGGCTCTGTTAAAGCCTGTGACAGTCAGTTGGGTCGGAATAGGGTCCAAGATCGCGGAATTCCTTCCTCGGTTGGACAGTTTGGGCTGATAAACATGCACGGGATCGAGAGCTTACGGGTTTACTTCTTTT
>Ga0307511_10003105_pt1 | contig 17124 bp, 21 predicted proteins | sample 13_EM_MG_FD_200266 | JGI IMG/M metagenome (GOLD analysis project Ga0307511, IMG submission 200266) | Populus trichocarpa ectomycorrhiza microbial communities from riparian zone in the Pacific Northwest, United States - 13_EM | ecosystem: Host-associated > Plants > Roots > Unclassified | place... | reverse complement strand
GGGGCGCCCCCCCCACTGAGATCAAACAAATGCCACTCGCTTAGTAAATTATGCACAGCAGCAGCTTGTTAAGCTCTCTTAACTTGAGCTCACTGACCTATGCCATTTGACCTTGGATCTACTTCTTCTAACTTGTTTTCTCTCTTCTAGCTTATTGGTTCTTATTCCCCCTTTCTTCCTTAGATACACTTGCTTCTTGTTTACTCCTTCAATTACTATCCGCTGTTTACGCTTATCCTGTTATTGCTGCCTCCAGTATTCTCTGCTGCTACTTGCTTCCTTTGCTACTATTCACTGCTCGCTCACTCTCCGCTACTGTGTATTCTCTTCGCCCCTTATGCCCTCCGCTAGTGTTCACTCTCCCCACTGCCGCTGCTTGCTTCTTCCACTACTGTCCACGCTCCTTCGCTGCTATTTGCGCTCTTTACTGCTGCTTCCTATCTCACCATTAATTTACGGTTTCAACTAGAACCCATAGCCCAAGACAAAGGAATCCCTAGCCCCTCCTCACAGTTACCCTGAACCTCGGTTTTATTTTTTTTTCTGCAGTATAGAGGTAGGTAAGAGTATATATTACCTATAACACCTACCTGTGCTAAGATTCAGTAAATTCTCAAGTTGAAACTTGTCATTTTTCATTTTTCATTCTTTTTTTCTGAGGGTAATGTTGACCAAGTTGTGGGTAACAGGTTCAGGTAAGACTGATGAAAACAAGGTACCTAGACCAGTAACTGATTGAAGCATGTAATGACAATGAAATCTACAACCCAATATATACCTATGGTATACGGCCGGAATTTAGTTGTTCGTGACCCTTGTGACTCACAACTTAAGCGTCTAGACTTGAGCAGGCACCATACAGATATGAGGTTTAACAACGAAAACACGTAAACTTCAATTTCTCCCAATCTCACCAGATCCAACCTAAGTATCTCTCTTCTACCCATACATTCCCTTCAAGTTCATCCTTCATCCCGCTATACCCCCATCCATTCTCCACCCCCCCAGTGCTCCCCAACGCCTTCAAAGACAGCCCTATATAAGAATACTCGTCTATCTCCACCTTGGGCAACTTCTCAATGCAAGTAAAATGACAAAGAAAGAACGTACTCATGGCAACAAACAAGAAAAGCATAACAGAGTGGTATGCGCAGAAACAAAAAGAACAGCTGAGAAGCAATGCCAGTGAGGTAGTAAGCTATACGCCAAATAAAACAAAAAACAAGAGGGACTATGAAATATTAACGGAGAAAAAAGTGTAGAAAAAAAACCAAAAGTTACACTCCCCCATTGTACTCAAAGCCCGGGGCCGCCTTCTCTTTTATCCTGGCAAGTGCTAAGCTAACGCCCCTACTGATGAATCCCTAAATTCGCTTTCCCTACTCTTACTGCCTTCCACTATATCTGGCCGAATCCCCAATACGTTCCTCATTCCTCCTCATCACTACTCAGTGGCCGTATCGTAGCAACCTCCACATCGTTATCCTCTCCACCCCCACTCGCTCCTGTACTCTCACTTCTCTGATACCTCAACCCGACGGGACTATTCAACTCCAAGGGCTGTACGTCGCCATCCCCATGCGCCCACCCCGAACTCGACTGACTAGGACTCGATGGCGGCGGTAACAACTTCGTAGGGCCTGATCTTGAAGGAGGACTCTTGAGACTTTCCGTATCGGCTTGACTGTCCCCCTCACCGACCCCCACTGTAGAGGTGCTTGTTGGACCACCACTGAGAGCCACTGTACTGGAGAAGGGACCGGAGAAAATACTCCCTTGGTCCTCCTCGTCAGAGTATAGATTCCTCGCGGGTGGAGACAATGCATCCGTTAGTGGCGCTCTATACTTCCCCGTCTTCTGCCCCCATGCGGGATGATCTGCCCCATCCGAGTTCGGTACTACAACTCCACTATGAGCAGTGATAGTTCCTCCTACACCATGCATCACCGGGCTATGCGGGCTCGGCAGAATACTATGTGCCGGTAGAATGCTAAACAGAGTCCCTGCCCCACTGCCTGCATCGTCCCCGCAGACTTCTGGTGCAAAGGGGTCCTGGGCCCTGGCGATGAGGTCGTCCAAACCCCCTCCCGCGCCATCCCAGCCCTTTTGAGCGACCTTTTCAAAGATCTCAACTTCGGCACGGACGACGAGGGCGGCGCAATCGAGGACGCGGTTAGAGGTATCAGTGGCGAGCGTATGGGCGATGTGCCAATGCTCATATTTAAGTTGGTCGAGCTCGTCAATAAATTGTGTGAGGTCGGTAAGGGCAGAGCGATAAGAAGAAAAGTCTACATGAAGAAAGTTAGCTATGCCACCATCACCACAAGTGGTGGGAATATGCCGTACTCCGCTGTTTCTGCCTAGCAAGCTTAAGATATTCACTCTCCCGTTTCCTCAGCTCCTTCCCACGTTTGGCCTCCTCCTTCTTGTACCGCTCCTCGTTCTCCGTAGTCTTCTCCTTGTACAAATCCAGCTCATGCAATAAAGGGACCTCAAAGCCACGGTAAAGACCCTCGCTTAAAATATTCATATTGCTACCAATCAGGTACTGTAGCCCACTTGCATTAAGTATGCCATGGCCATTTGGTCCCGTGCCTCTGCCTATATTTGATTGGTCCATATATATTAGCTTCTGGCTAGGTTAGGTTTCATGCATAATGCGGGACCTGGTGGGGTATGGTATGGAATAGTATTAGAATCGGGATTTTTGCTTGAATGTAAATGTATAGTACATACATCGAGCACACGCTTCAAGAGCAGCTCCAAAAGAGGACGCCGCAGCCGATACTGCAGCGAGGGCTTTCCGGTACGCTTTTGCTGTCGAGAGAAGGCTCTCGTAGGCTGAAATCGAGTGTGTAACGTCTGCTCGGGAGAGAATGTCCTGGGGGATCGGGGGCGATGGGGATGAGTTTAGGAGATTAAGAGTTGAGGGCGGCACAGCAGTCGAGGTGTAGGAAGCAGTTGGGGAAGGAGGCATCCCGGGAAGGGAGCTGCTTTGGCCGGTAGCTGGCCGTGTCGACGAAGCTGGAGACATGGTTTGATCGTGCTAATAAGGAATGAGAGAACGCCACCGAACGACGCGATTGTGTTTGGCGGTGTGAGGGTGTACGGTGATGCTGTTGATCTTTGGACAGTTTTGGGAGATTTGGAGGATGATAAGGCGGGGGGGTGGGCAGACGACAATGTACAGTGTGCCTTCACGACCTTCAGCCGTCACACTTTGGTAGCCCGCACGACCACTTCCCTCTTTCTCCGTCTCTCTCTCTCTCTCTCTCTCTCTCGCCTCAGGCCTATGATTCCTTAATTTGTCCAGGTGCTTACGAGCTCGTGCTGTATTGTCTCCAAACATAGCACGCTGCACTGCTACTCCACAGACGCAGACGGTCTTTGGGAAAACTTGGTATATCGGCGGAGGAATCACAAGCACCTGCGAATGACAGTGGTTCGGTCACCCCCATATCTTCGTGCGTGGGATATGCGCATGCACATCCGTCAACCGTTGCAGGGTGCTGCTCCAGCCAGCTAATACGAATACGCGGGGCTAAGCAGCGATTGGGCAACAGACAACAGTCCACAGTTCGACTTGCTTCATATACATTCCGCCAGAATCGAGGGCGGCCGCTTGAAACGAAGTGCGGAGAGAGATATACATATACGATCCATATACGATCCAATGCTTGCTAAGTATCACGCTGCAGAGATTTAGACTAAGGAAAATGGCGATTGCCAACTCATTTCGCAGAAAGTAAGATGTATCCACAAAAGAAAAAAAAGTCGCAGAGAAGTGCCAGTGATTTATGCCACTGTGACGAAATGCAAAATAACTCAATAACTCCGAGCCATGGGGTCAAACATATGCATGCAGCGAGGAAAGAACAAAAAGATAGCAAAATGAAATCAAGTATTTACAATGAAAGAAGCTACTGCGCTAAAGCAAAATTGGTGCTGCAGTTCCAAACGACACAAAGTCCATGGCCCATATACCAAACTCTGTCATTCTTGTTGCTGCTTACAATCGGAGATGGATCTCGCGGTAGGCTCACTTTGAAGGGGAAGAACCTGCACTCAGCCGTCTCTTTCTCTTGTATCCGTCGCCCCCTTTCCCTTTCCCTTTCCCTTTCCCTTTTCCATATCCATCTCCTTGTATCTCCTTCAGTAAATCGTCCGCACTCATATTGAATTTTTTCCCAGCATCCTCCGGAGTATCACAGGTCACCAGGACCCCAGGAGCCAACAGTTGAGGTGTTGCAAAACAACGGGTGTCACGCAGGCAAGGGAGGACTGACTTATACTTCTTGGTTGCATCGCACTGAAGTATAGATTTACCCATCGTGCCTGCGCATGCTAGAAGGCTGGCGCTCGGATCGCATTCGTCTCCCTCTTTCAGTTCATTGTACTCTTGGTTGCGTTTTATGGCTATAGGAACGTTTTCCTTGAAAGATGGTCCAGTGTTTGGTGGATCTGTTGGAGGCACGAAACCTGTAGTGGTTGGGTTCTCCGGTAGTGAAGAGGATGGTCCTTCGGGTTGTGGAGTTGGGGTTGGCACAGGCTCCGTAGTAACTTTAGCATTGGTAGTCTCCGCAATGGTAGTCTCTGTAGTGGTAGGATCTGCAGGTGCTGTAGTGCTTTCAACGGGGTCTTCTGGGTATCTTCCATCAGGAAGGGGCTTTAGCCTTGACAATATATAGGAAGTCGTCGGTTGAGGCGTAGGCACCTCCAGAGGTGCAGACGGCTGCTCAGTCACTTCCGGCACTGACACAGTGGTTGTAGAAGTGCCTGTGTTCGCGGTAGTCCTTTCCTTCTTTGGCGTCGGAAGAGGCTTGAGTCTCGACAAGGTTTCTGTCGTAGATTCTGTTGTAGTAGGGGCTGGAGGTTGTTTCTGTGTAGCTGTCTTTTTCTTCGTCACAGTTACAACTTGAGTGACAGTTACTTCCGGTACGTTTTCGTCAGGTGCAGGGGTTGACCCTGCGGGGGGGGGAATTGGCTCAGATGTAACAGGCGGCAGGTCGATCTCGAGAACCATGGTCTTGGTGAAAACCATCACAGTCGTGATTAATTGCTTTCTACCCTCCTCGTGGCGGCGCAGGTTATAGCCCAATGGGCCCGCATACGCAAGGCTGGGTAACAGAGTAATGTATGGAATGAGAGTTGAAAGACGCATTTTTGATATAGTCTTGTGACAAAGGTAGTCGCAGTTGAAGATTCAGGATATTGGGTATAAGACGAGGGAAGCAAAGGTAGAAAAGAAGTTGAAGATTAAGTACGTATAAAAAAAGGTACCAGCGAGAAGACGTCAAGTCTCTCGAAGAAATGAATAGAAATCTTGCACAGCAAAATTCTAAAGACAATCGCAAAATCCTAGTTGCGTAAAAGTATTCACTCGCATTGAGCGATTGATCGGAAATATATATGTGACATGCCATTTAAAGTTCAGTGGGACCGCCAGCCACAATAGATTGCCCATTCAAGGTGGCATTGCATGGCCTGTTTCAGCCCACTCTATCAAGTCCATAGATAAGTGGCCAAGGGCGATCAACCTATTTTGGCCGCCTCGTATCGTGTTGCGTTCCTCAAAAGATTCATTGTATCCAGTCCTCTGGAACTCCTTCAGGCGCAATAGGCATGGTGCTGCAGATCATTGGATAGGGGTGGAGGGGGATCTCGACCATAGTTTCATGGGATGTGAATAGCAGCACGGCCATTCGATCGACGTGCAGTGACCCACGCAGGGTGTTCTCCCAGCCAAACACCCTCGCAGTTGATGGATGAAGTGTTTGGTATATAGAGTGGGCGGGGTTTGTCGTTCCAATGAGCGAGGACCTGGGCACTGGACATGCTGCTTCGGGACTGGCGAATAGCTTGCTTGTCAGTACCGCTGTTGTCGCAACTGTAAATATTATGTCGGGATCTGCAGGATCAGTTTCACCACCACACCAGAATGATGTAAATTTGGTTCCTGGCTGTCTTGACATCCTGGTTCATGCGAGAGCGGTACATGTCGATCAGCGTAATTATCCCTTGGGGCTAAAACAACTGTAAATCTGTCTCGCCCTCTGATTGGTCGAACCGGACTTCATAAAAAATATAAAAGCAGATCATATATACACCATCCACCAAAATGAGTATTAATTGTTGCATCCTAGCCGTACACCATAACAAGGAAATGTGCACAAGGACAATGCCGATGATGTCACGTCTTTTCTTACCTAAGTGATACTTTGATATTGTTGAGTATGTAAAATTGTATTTTGACTGTATGAAATACTATAGCTGATTTATGGCAACTTGATCCCAAATGGAGCTCTTCAGCAGTCCTAGTCAATTCAGGGTAACAGCTATCTTATTAGCATGCGAGGCAACCCCAAAAATCGAATTGCAGGTCTAGGAACGAGGAGAGAGCTAGAATACCCAGAGACCACAAAATAAGAATCAACAGGAGGACGAGATTTGTACAATGGTAAGTAAATAAGAGGAGATTTCCTGAAATGAAGATATCTAAGAGGAGATGTGATGAGATGTGTAACCAAGCTGGAAGTGAAGGCTGACCAAAATGAGTAGTCGCGCGATATACAAGTAATACTCAAACAGGTCATCAGAAAAAGGATAAAATGAAAATGAATAACGCCGGCTTGATATAAAAATGCCCGCCTAATTTTAGACCCTGATGCCATCTATAACCCGAGGTGCAAAAAAAAAAAAAGAAACCATTAAGAACATTAATATTTCACTTTAATCCCTCCATCACTGCTTGGCTGGCCTTTTCACTGGACTCACTACCGCTAGTGAACCGCTGGCCCCTTTCAGTTTCGGGTTTCCGTAGGCCGCAGCGATCCTATTATCTCTTTCATTCATAAGCGCCTTGTTAATATGTGGGAGTGCCTTGGTAACGTTTGCTGGAGCTGTTGGTGACCCAGGGCCCAGGCTAGACATCCAACCTTTCCGGCCCTTGCCTCCCTCGCCCCACATAGAAAGCCGTTGGGTCCGCCTGAGCTTGTGCAATCCGTACATGCAGATAATGCCGGAGAAGATGAAAGCCCAGCTACTGACTCCAATAAATGCAAAGTCGGACTCCTCGATAAAATTTTTAAGATTCATTCCGTATAATGAAGCAATAAAGGCCCCCGAGCCAATACCGAGGGTTCCAATGGAGAATTTGAGATCGAGAAGCATGAGGGAGTTACGATTTGCGTCAAGAATAATATTGACACTGGAGAATATCTAGTTAGCGCGATACTTTCAATCAGATGGGACCTCATATACATTTCTTCTGTGTTGCGGATGTTGGACACCAAGTTACCTGCAACCTGGACAATTTCATCTGTAATCTTGTGATACGATTCCAGCAGCATTTCCACCTCTGAGTGTTCCTCGGATGGCCTTTCGATTCCTTTCATCTTCTCTGTCAGGTACATATCTGCCAAGTCGTCGTCGGCTTCCAGAATTTCATCAATCGCATCCCTTATTAGCTTTGCCTTTTGCTCGAATGTCGACAATTTCTTGGAATAAATGAGCAGGTGTCGAAGCTTGTCCCTATCAATATCTTCCTCCAGCTCTGCAAGAAGTTCAACGACGAGCTCCTGTAAAACCTTCATCTCGCTTTCTAGAGCTGCAGTTACGCTGATGAGGATTGCTTCCAGCGCTCGCATTTCATATGGTAGACCGCCCATAGCTTTTGAGCCCTGTCGTAATTTCCCTTCGAGGTCGTACATGAAGATCGATTGTGTGTAACTGTCAGTGCTCCCGTAGACATCGAAGACCAGAACGGTGTCGGCTTTGATCAGAGCGCGAATGTGGAGGAGATTCACAAGAATAGAGTTCTTCCGCACGAGGATATGAGGAACGATAATGCTAGAGTCGAGCTTGCGGAGATCTCGAGGCAACAGACCGTGCTAGAAAAGAGCACATCAGCATAACGGAATAACTCCTTCAAGACAGGCATAAACGCACCTTCGTGCAGAGCTCAGTTTTCTTAAACTCGCCTGAGACAACAGTGACATTCCCTGTTACCCGCAGCGTTAACGCAACTGTGCATACAACATGCAAGAGATGGGGCAATTCTTACCATCTTGGTCGAATTCTGTGCACCGGAGCACCATATCGTTTGGCTTATGCAACAAGTGCCTCCCCAATATGGAGTTGTCTGATCCCGAGTCCAAGTATGTCGACGACATTGTCTTTTCTGACGGTTCTTCCTTGACTTTGCGGCCAAACAGCCCACGCCTCCACTTCGGCAGGCCATTTCCCGCCTGCCCACGACGGGAGAATAGTTCCTTTGGTGCTAGAAAGCTTAGGAACCTATCGGTCTCTATGTGGGGACGCTGTAGGCCGGAACACCGTGGTGGTGCAGATGCAAAGCTCCGAACCGAGCTTGGAGAGTGATACGAGCATGACAGTAACAGGTGAGAATTGTCGCTACCGCCCAAGGCCTGCTGGTCCAATCGAGGACATTGGGGTCGCAAGGTACGACTAAAGAGTACAGATTTTGAGTTTGAGGGTTGGTGCCGACAGACCAGATGCAGCAGGGAGTACGACGAAGGAGGCACTCGAGGTGCGCGCATTCCTTGCTGCTAAACGCTCAATCGCGGATACCAATTGCAAAGAAGGAGAAGCGCAAGCTGTATGTGGGTGTGGGGTGCTATGGGGTGCTGTAGGCGTGGGGCAGTGGGGCAGTTTGGGAGCTTTTCGAAGTAATAATATTTTAACATAAGGGCCTACTTAATTGCCAAGCATGGCCTTCAGAAGGAAAAAAGTTCAGATGCGCAAAAGAGCTGCAGGCAAGCTTAACCAGTGCAAGGTGATGCTGGTATGCATATGAGTTCCATATGCACGCATTTCATGGTAATACGAATATGTATGTATGTATGATGTGCCCACCAGACTAGGTCTAGATATATCATATGTACAGTAGGTCTGGGTCAAAATACTGCATGCTTCAGTGTCCAGGCCAGGGGTATGCCTCGGGGCCTTCTGTTGGGCGTCGGGTATAGTCGACGGTAGTTCCCCCACCAGCAGCTTATAGTATATACTCTCAAGACAGGGCACGCAGTTGCAACTATATTATATAAGTATATAAATGCTCCTGGGTTCATAGTCTGGCAGGATTCAACTGACATTCTGTGTCAAACTACCTGCAGCCTGCCATGGATATACGGCGCAGGCCCCAGACCGAACAACCAGCCGCCGATCACGAACCGCACTCCACTTCGAATTCGCCTGTGCTACGGGGGTGCAAACACCCTAGTATAGAGCCGACCACTCTTATCCAAGATTATGCAGTACTGGTATATAGAGTGTGCCTGCACTGGCCTTTATACGGAGAGTTTCTCGGAAATATCCTGAACAAATTATTAACCAACGGATCAAATATGTTTGGCGCAAAGATTATCTGTAATCCAGAGCCTGATGTTCCGGATTTGGCTGGGAAGGTGGCTATCGTAACTGGAGGTTTGTTCCCCTTCGTCTGTTATCTTACATTCTCAGAATTATCAGTCTGATGAACGGAAAACAGGGAATGCGGGTCTAGGAAAAAGCTCCGTTCTTGAGTTTGCACGCCACGGCGCAAAAGTGTATATGGCTTCTAGGACAGAGTCGAAGGCTGTATGTTATATCGATCAGGCTTGTGGGGCAAGCTAATTGTTAAGTTATCAGCGTCAAGCAATCGAGGAGATTATAGCCCAAGTGCCCAATGCTCAAATTGAGTACCTCCACCTTGACCTTACCTCATTGGAGGGCATCAAGCAAGCTGCAGATGAATTTATCTCGAAAGAATCCCACCTCCATATCCTGCTCAACAACGCTGGTGTCATGGCAATGCTCCCCGAGCTTACTAACGATGGCTTCGACATTCAATGGGGCACCAATCACATGGGCCATGCCCTCCTTACCAAGTTGCTGCTTCCGACACTGATCAAGACAGCACAAAACTCGCGCAAGAATAGTGTACGGGTTGTCAACGTTTCTTCAGAGGCCCATAGGGGAGCGAGATCAGGGATTAATTTTGTAGATACTGCGCTTGCCACTTCAAGCAAATGGACTCGTTATGGACAGTCCAAGCTCGCCAACATTCTGCACGCCAAAGCCCTGGCAAAACGATATAGTGAACATGGTATTATTGCGGTTTCTTGTCATCCGGGTGTTGTTTTCACAGACCTGTATGCCCCTTTTACAGCTTCCTTGGGCTTCCTTGGTTCCGCTATCGCATGGCCAATGAAGTGGTTCACAACCTCTCCTGAGGTGGGGAGCTATACCGAGATTGGGCTATGCACGTCACCCGAAGTGACAGTGGAAGACGGAGGATCCTACTATACCCCTGTGCTGAAGAAGAGCTCACCATCGGCGTATGGCCAGGATGATACGCTGGCCGATAAGTTGTGGGAATATACAGAACAGCAGTTGAGGGATAGGGGTTATTGAAGTGGCTGGCGCTAAAGCTAGTATGGGATATGCTTTGTAGTCTGATATATGGATTTGAGGACTGAATCTAAGTACTTGGGAGCGGCTGTATCCGTCGATTTGATAATGCCCATGTACGTAGTCCAGCAAAAAAGTAAATTGACAATGTCTGTTCTATGACATCTGGCATTAAGTTATCGATAAGATCTTACGTGCATACTCGGGAAAAGTAAGCTCACGTGGGTGAAGTATGTGACGCGAAGTTCTGTGTTACCGACAGCTCCAAGTCACGTCAACCCGTATTGACCCCCCAAAATGTCCACCACGGCACCCGTGAAACTATCGCTACCACTGGTAGGGAGGCTGAAAAGTATTACTTTACAAGGAACACACATGGCTAACATGTCATAAGGCCTACCAACAGGACATATTCAGAGAAATCCAAGAGGAAGATGGTCTCGTCATCATGGCCCGTGGGCTCGGGGTGCCTCGCATCATCACGAACCTTCTTCATGTCTACGATGCAGCAGGGGATAATTTAGTTCTAGTTATTGGGGCGGACGAAAGAGAAAATAAATGGATCGGAGATAGTATGTTTGGGAACCGAATCGATCCATAGGCCTGATACTCAGCGTGGAATTAGGCCTTGTGGAGCAAGCTGCCATCTCGAAACGCACAAAGGCTAGGGGTCTGTCTATAGTGAACACAGATGCTATGACTATTAGCACTAGGTACATGACCATCATATCCCACCTCTGGGGAATGTGAATTACTCACATGATCTAGAAAGAAGCTCTATGCCAGAGGAGGGATTTTCTCAATCACCTCGAGGATATTAGTGGTGGATCTGTTGACCAGTGGGTTCAACTTCCCCCTTTCCTTGACCTATGCTAGAGCTGGTCTTGACACCATGAAGGCTTGATAAATCCAGAGACCATCACAGGTTTGGTTGTCCTACACGCCGAACGGTTGGTTGGATCCCTAGGTCTCACTTCCTCAGAGGGCTGAACGACACCTTACAGAGTCATTGCAACATCCCTTGAAGCTTTTATCATACGAATATTCAGACAAAAAAACAAGGATGGCTTTATCAAGGCCTTTTCTGATAGCCCGGAGCCTTTCACCACAGGGTTCTCCCCACTGGCTACTATGATGCGCAACCTATTCGTACGGCGGAATATGCTCTGGCCTCGCTTTGATATTACCGTTGCCAAGTCTCTTGAGGCCAGGCAACCAGAGGTGGTAGAGCTGGAGGTAGGAATGACAGAGTCAATGAGAGAGATTCAGGTCGCAATCCTGGAATGTATTGAGGCTTCAATATCTGAACTCAGGAAAACGAACTCGCAACACCTGGAACTGGATGACTGGACCGTGGATAGTGCATTGCACAAGAACTTTGATGTTATTATTAGGAGACAATTGGACCCTGTGTGGCATAGAGTCAGCTATAAAACCAGGCAAATTGTTTCTGATTTAACCCAATTCAGAGACCTCTTACAGTATGTCCCCGGCCAATATTTGAGCTATGCGCGTCTAATCGGTTAATGATAGCTCTCTGTTATCAGAAGATTGTGTTGATTTCAATAGAGGCCTGGAGAATATCCTAGCTTCCAATACACCGAAGCCAGGTGCAACACGCCAAAATCAGGCTCCATGGCTTTTTCTCGACGCTGCGCATACCATATTCACTGTGGCAAAGAGACGTATATACAGAGGGGATATAGGGAAGGGAAAGGAAGATGCAGCTGGTGGAATACCTGCCGGCCTAGTTCCGCGTCTAGAGACACAGCCAAAGTGGGCTGTGTTGGCAGAAGTGCTTCAAGAAATTGAGCGCGATCTTTATGCTAATCCAGTGCCGATGGATACGTCCAATGGAGTCACGTTGATAATGTGTAGTGGCGCGACAACATGCAGACAATTAAGGGAGTACCTCCAGCACATGAATGAGCAGTTATCCAAGAAGAGGTACGATAGTGATGAGGAGACGTCTCAAGACGAGGGGAAAGCATCTGCGGCTATCATGCTGAGGAGGAAACTGCGGTCATATCTCTACTGTAAGAGAGACTCTAAGAAGGCTTTTGATACACTGTTTAGTGAACAGGACAAGCAGCCGGGCCCTGCAGAGAAGCGAGGACTGGAATTCCATCGTGGACGGGCACCTCCGAACAAACGAAGGCGTGTGCGTGGGGGCGCTTCAGCTGCAGCTGGCCCATCCCGAGCCAGTGGGGGCGCTATTGTCATCCTAGATGACGATTCTAACCATGTAGCACAATTAGCAAGTAGTATACAACCTAACGAATTGGAGAAGGATATTAAGCAGGAGATTGTACACGATCCGATGGAGAATATGGAGGATTACTATGAGTTGTTCGATTTGAAGGATTTGGTGGTGGTCCATCCCTACGATGGTGACAATGATGACCATTTACTTGAGGAGCTAAGACCTCGTTTTGTTATCATGTATGACCCAGATGCGGCATTTGTACGGAGAGTAGAGGTGAGAAAACCCGGAGGTCTAGAGATTGAAAAATGCTAACACGGCGAACATAGGTGTATAGGAGCTCACACAATGAGCGGAATATACGGGTCTATTTCATGTCCTATTGTGACTCAGTGGAAGAGCGTCGGTACCTCAGCGCAGTCCGCAAGGAGAAGGATGCCTTCACTAAGTTGATTCACGAGAAAAGTGTAATTACCCCCGTCGCCCCTCCCCATTACCCTCAATATCTAGTATTCTTATTCACGATATCCGACTATAGACTATGGCGATCACACTCACTACAGATAGTCACGGCGTCACCGACCCACAAGAGCAATTTCTTCGCACCGTTAATACCCGCATTGCTGGTGGTGGACGCCTTATAGCGACTGCTGACCCTCCTCGAGTCCTCGTCGACGTCCGGGAATTCCGCTCGTCTCTCCCATCCCTCGTCCATGGCCGAAACATGGTCATCGTACCCTTAATGCTTACAGTTGGAGATTACATCCTCACCCCTGACATTTGCGTCGAGCGTAAATCTATCAAAGACTTGATTTCCTCGTTCAAGGATGGCCGGTTATATAACCAATGCGAAGTCATGTTCAACTACTACAAATATCCCATGCTACTCATCGAATTCGACCAAAATAAGTCATTTAATCTCGAACCATTTGCAGATATGTCTGCTGGCTCTACCATCAACAATAACGATCTCCAATCAAAACTTGTGCTTTTAACAATTGCGTTCCCAAAATTGAGGATTATATGGTCAAGCTCACCGTACCAGACCGCGGAGATCTTTGAAGAGTTGAAGAAGAATCTGGACGAACCGGATTCTGTGAAGGCTATCCAGGCAGGGCTAGAAGAGGGCGAAGATGCAATGAGTATATATAATCAAACGCCACAGGACATGTTGAGGGCGGTACCAGGGATCACGATCAGGAATTATAAGGATATCATGGTGCAGCTAGAAAATATGATGGAGCTCGCAAATTTGGAGGAGGCAGAGATCAATAAGATTGTGGGCAAGGAGGCGGGAAGACAGGTGCACAGGTTCTTGAATATGGATATTTACGAGTGAAGGTCCAAATGATGAGGGTGCATTATGACATTTTGAAGGCGGTGAGAATGGCACAAGACTCATGATATTTAGTTTTTTTTTCATAGAGCACAGGATATTATTAATTCACCATGAAGTTGCTTTGACTGAACTCCTTGCATAACTTTCCTAAGCAATCATTCGTAAAGTATATACTGTCAACCGCGTAAAGGTATCAAAAAATATCAAAGCTGAAAGCAATCCAATCCAGAGCGCCCACCTGTAAATATGAAACCAACCAACCCTTTACCCTACTCCAAAAGGAAACAGAAAGTATAGATATATCAACAAGTCAAACGGCCATCTGGCAAAGTTGGTAATAAAATACCAGGAGGGCGGCGAAGCAGACGTTCATCCTTCACACCAAGTCCGCCCCAGCCCCCGCTGGTGAGCAGTCGAAATGGTGCCTGTCGATATGAGATTTTGTACTGTATTCGGCCTCTGGCGCTATCGCCCCATCTTCTTCTCCAACGTTTCTACCCGCTTCCGGAAACCCTTCACCATCTCCCCTAGCCTCTTGATCTTTAGAAATTCCGTCTCTAACTCGTCACATTGTCGTAGGATGTCTCTTAGGGTTTCAATCTCGACCGTAGCTCGATCCACCACATGGCTCGACCGGCGGTGGGTAGCTTGTGTTGATGCACGGGTTTGCTCGCTGAGCTGCGATGTGGCATCCCGTTAGCACCGATTATTCCGCATTACTCCAAAGACATGCATGCATATAACATACCGTCTGCACACGCGCGGTGATTGAAGCCATTAGCCCGTCAAAATGCATGCTCAGTGCTGTGAGGGCATTGGAGTCGAGAGATAGCCCGCCGGCATTCGATGAACTTGGGGAGGATGTTGCGGGGGAGATTCCGAGGGAGCGTTGGGTTTGGCGGAGGAATTGGAGGTCGGAGGGGGAGATGTTTTGCATGTGGTGAGGGAGGTGGTTGGAATGGGAGGAGGAGGAGGGGGTAGCTGTGGATGATGGAGGTTGTGGGTGTTGATGCGGATGGTGAGGTGGTGGTGGATGCCGGCCGGACATTGCTTGCAGAGAGGGCGTGAGGCAAGCCGGTACTTATTCCGAGTAGTGACGATGGCGGAGAATCAAAGCTTGAAGCTACTGTGCCTTGGTGGTCCGGGCCAAGCTCGAGAGGCAAGATTCCCCGGGGGTCGGGGTGGATTTCACATGTGCATGTGTATGTGGGGGAACACCGACGCAGAGACAAGTAGGAAAGGGTGAGAGAAGGCTGGTGAGGTGTGATTTGCTCTTCCGTGAGGTTGCTCCGGCGTGCAGCGCACTGGGCGAGTGGGAATGATATATACTCTGTAGCTGTTGTTTGGTTATTCTAGATGCGGATATGGATATGTATGCAATGAATGATGCAGGTACAAAGTACGAATCACATCAAGCAAGTAGCTTGGGTCATGTCATGTCATGCATAGTGCTGCCGCTGGGACACAGCTTAACGTTATATGCCATTCAAACCTTCCCTTCAACGTTTCAAATTGCGACGGCTGATCCTTGGTCCAAATGTCAGATGACCAGTTCCCTTATCCATCCATTCCATGGAACTTCACCTCATGACAAAATTGGTGGGCAGGCTATTTTCAACCTTTATATACCCCCCCCCCCCAGTTAGTCCCTTGCAGCAGCTACCCCGAGATTGAACGAAATTTCCTTGATCCGATCCATATGCCTGGTAACCGCGATAATATACCTGGAGGAGCCGGTGCGGGCTACTTACCATGCAAGATGTCAAGAATCATCGAGTATTGAGATTAGCAGGGCATATACCCATATATTAGTTTGTTATACCCGTTTGCAATTGCGTATTAATTAAGTAAAAGGAACGGCTACGAGTCTAGAAAAGCCTGAGTTTTGTTATGGGACGTGCTGCGGGAATCTGTCTTTGCTCGGATTGAGATGTTCATGCAATGCAAGATTGAGTTGGAAGAACTAGGGAAGCCCATCGCTCATCGCGACATTTCACCCCGGGGTGGATTGTGTGGGCAGTGAAATTCGGAGGACATCGGTATCTGTCTAGATAACCTTCTAGACGAACGTTCCCGCATACCCGTTAGGCTGGGTAATAAAGGACAAGACTAGGGGTTACATGGTCTTTAATATATATACCAGGTATTTTACCCAATATTGTAGCCATACCGCATCACATATTTCAACCTACTCAAGTTCTCGCTTAATCCTCCTGTGTCCTGTGCCCGCATAAGTTCCTTGAAATGGTTTAATGCTAACTTATAGTCATGTTTTGCTCGGGCACGCAAATGCACGCTTAGGAAGGCGGGAAGATAGTGCCCATCAGCACATCAATCGCATTTGCAAAACTTCTTTATTCGCACTTTCGTGCCTACTGGGGTCCAAGTGTACTACCGGTACTGCATTGTCTAGTGCACATGGGCTGCAGAACTTCTCTATTTAGCGGGGTGGCTGAAAGGAAGGGAAGAGATGAGGGAGGAAGGAAGGAAGGGATGGAGTTCCGCGCAGCGGAGATCCGGGGTAGGTGAGCATGTCTATAAGAAACTGGAGATCTCACGATCTCCAGAGGTTTCTGCAAGCCAGATCTTTCTCTAGGTGTCAGACAAGATGTTTCTTCTCCGTCCTGTCGTATTGCTCGCTTCCCTTCTTGGGGCTGCCCAGCCTGCATTTGGGCGTATCATGGATAACACCCTCCCCCGACCTCCCGTTGAGATGGACACAAAGATGGGTATCTCATTGCTCGATTACAAGGCAAACGAGGCGGCTTCGTGGAAGACATATAAGCCTAGTGCGAAGGAATTATCGTACTTGGGAAGGTGGGATAAGAAATATATCTCTTGGTGGAGTGGACCTGGGTTAAAGTTTGGATTCACTGGGGAGAAGGTATGCCAATATTGTGCCTTTGCCGTGATTTGTGGGAATGAGAATCTTAGATATATATGTAATATTAGGTCGCAATCTCGTTCGGAAAATATACCGTTGCAAAAACCCTCATTGCATACAGAGTAGGAGGTCTTGACTGGCAGTTTACCAATGTCACTGCTGGTGCAACCCATCAGCTCGTTTCGTCTCGTCCAAACGCTACTGCTGCGGACCTGAAGAAGCCTCAAGTGTTTGAAATGAGAGGTATGAGGTTGTGCTCAATAGATGCTCAGTAGAACAGCGAGCTAA
>Ga0307511_10003104_pt1 | contig 17125 bp, 19 predicted proteins | sample 13_EM_MG_FD_200266 | JGI IMG/M metagenome (GOLD analysis project Ga0307511, IMG submission 200266) | Populus trichocarpa ectomycorrhiza microbial communities from riparian zone in the Pacific Northwest, United States - 13_EM | ecosystem: Host-associated > Plants > Roots > Unclassified | place... | reverse complement strand
CGACGTCTCCGACGCCGCCGCCGTGCGGGCCGCCGCCGACCGCGTCGCCGCCGAGTTCGGCGGGGCCGACCTGCTGTTCAACAACGCCGGCGTGATGCTGCCCGCCCCCATCGACGAGCGCCGGTCCGACCTGTGGCAGCGGGAGATCGACACCAACGTCACCGGCCTGATGAACGCCATCGACGCGTTCGTGCCCCAGCTGATCGCCTCGGCCGCCGCGAAGGGCGTCGCCGACCTGATCAACACGTCCTCGATCGGCGCGCAGAACGTCTACCCCAACTTCGCCGTCTACTGCGGCACCAAGGCGTTCGTCACGCACGCGTCCAAGCAGCTGCGGGCCGAGCTGGGCGGCAAGAACGTCCGGGTGTCGGCGGTCGAGCCGGGACTGGTGCGGACCGAGCTGGCCGACCATGTCACCGACAAGGGCGCGAACGAGTGGCTGGACGGCGTCAAGGACAGCGACCTGGAGTGGCTGACCCCGGACGACATCGCCCGCACCGTCGGCTTCATCGCCGCCCTGCCCCCGCGGGTCAACCTCCAGCAGGTGACGATCATGCCCACGGCCCAGGCCAGCTGACGCTGTGTTGTTGGCGCCGCCTTCGGCGTCGCGGCTCGGCCCCCGGGTGCCGAGCCCCGCGCGGAACGCGCGGCGAAGGCACAGCGCCGTTCACCGCATTACGCGCGGCCGGCCGGTCGATGGACACAATCGTGACCGGTCCGCGGGTTTCCACTAGAACTTCCTCAGCCATGCCGGCCAGGCTCCCATGAAATTGCATGGCGACAGGAAATGATCTCAACATGCGTGCTCGAAGGTGGTTGCTGACTCTTGCCGGAGTTGTCGTTCTCGTGATAGCGGCGTTCGCCGCCAAGGAGGTTGCCGGCCCGGCAACGCCGACCGCCAACGGGTCCTCGACGGCCCAGGTCCAGCTGGCCGAGCTGCCGATCGGCGCCTGGCGCCCGATGGCCGGCTATTCCCGTGATCGGTTCAAGCACTGGATCACGCAGGGTAACGGCTGTGACACCCGAGAGGTGGTCATCGAGCGGGACGGCAAGGACGTGCGCAAGGACGCCGCCTGCCGGGCGACCAGCGGCACGTGGGTCAGCCCGTACGACAACAAGCCGGTCGCCAGGGCCGGCGACCTGGACATCGACCACATGGTGCCGCTGGCCGACGCCTGGCGGACCGGCGCCGACAAGTGGACCGACGAGCGGCGCTCCCAGTTCGCCAACGACCTGACCGCGCCCCAGCTGCTGGCCGTGTCGGCGTCCAGCAACCGGGGCAAGGGCGACCAGGACCCGGCCTCCTGGAAGCCCTCCAACCAGGCCTTCTGGTGCACGTACGCGACCAACTGGGTGATCGTCAAGCACACCTACCAGCTGTTTGTCACCCAGGCCGAGCACGACGCGCTGTCCTCGATGCTGGCAACGTGCCCGAGTTGACACCTTTGCGCAGTCTGACCTGCGATCACGCCTGCGTACGCTACGGTCATGCCAGACCCGACGGAGTTACCCCGACCCGGGTATGACGACACACCCGCCCGCGCTGGGCGACGTCGGCCGCCGCATGGTCGATCATGGTCTGGACGGGCGTGTTCGCGGACGAAGAAGGTGCACGAGGGATGAAACGGATACTCATCATCGCCGGCGTGGCGCTGGTGCTGTTCGCGCTGATCGCCCAGCCGGCGGCTTCCGCCAACTGGGTGAAGGAGATAGTCGGGGGTCTCGGTTACGGAGCGCAGGCAATCATCACGTTCGTGCGCCAGCTCATCCCCTCATGACACCTGGCTGGCCGATTGCGCAAAGTAGTCGGCACAGGCACAGTTCCACCGACCGGGTGCATTAACCCCGATCACGCCCTGGTAACGGGAATCGGGTCTAGCGGTGCTCCGGTGGAACGCAATACGGTTCGCAGGCGTTGGGTGATCATCAGCCATGAGGAGGCACGGATGGTCGAAGACTCCGGGGTCGACGAGCTCGTCAGGCAGTGGACTGCCGAGCGGTCGCAGGACGCCGAGCTCCAAGAGGTGAATCGGATCAAGTCCCAGTGGCTGGCCGAGACGCCGACCGTTCCGCGCCAGCGGCCCGGCATTCCCGCGCAGCGGGGTGGCCGGGGCAGTTCGCGGGGCTTGTTCGAGGTGGACGCCGTCGACCCGGCCTACCTGGCGGCGATGCGCAAGCGGCTGCCCGGCGTGCCGGACGAGCTGCTCACCGAGGTCGCCACCTGCTGGCAGCTGGCCGGCGCGGTCGAGGAGGCAGAGGCCTGGTGGGACGCCGGCATCAGCCCGCTCGACCAGCGTGCGCTGGACTACCGCGCGGCCGGTCTCGCACCGTCCGACCTGGCGCGCCGTCTCGGCCCGCTCACCGTGCTGGAGCATCTGCGTCGGGGCAGTGCGGCAGCGTGGTGCGTGGCCCGGCTGAACCGGCAGCAGCGTCCCTGAATCGGGCGAACCGGCGGTGAGTCGCCGCCGGTAGCCAGTGGTTTTGAGGCTACTTGTGAGTAGCCTGTGGTGATGGCGATCCAGCAGTCCGAGCCGGCGGCCCCGCCGTCCGCTCGCCCACCGAGGGTGGTGTTCCGGCTGCTGGTTGTCCTTGTGGTGCTCGCGGTGGCGGGCGCGGCGCTGTGGCTGGTCCAACGGGCCAGCACGCCGACTCCCCATCCCGTGGCCCAGGACTTCCCCGCGTTGCACGTCGCACCCGCGCCGGTGCAGGTCGGTGCGGCGGCTCCGGCCGCCGACGCCGCCCAACCCTCGGCGCAGGCCGCGGCCGCCGGGCGGGAGGAGACCGCCGAGGCCTGGCTGGCCCGCGTGTCCGCGGCCACCGGCATCCCGGCCCGCGCGCTGCGCGCGTACGCCAACGCCGACCTGACCATGGCCAAGGTGCAGCCGTCCTGTCACCTGCCGTGGACCATGCTGGCCGGCATCGGCCGCATCGAGTCCGACCACGGCCGCTACGGCGGCGCCACACTGCTGCCCAACGGCGACGAGAGCAAGCCGATCATCGGCGTGCCGCTGGACGGCACGGGAGTGGCCAACATCTCCGACACCGACGGCGGCGCCCTGGACGGCGACCCGGTGCACGACCGGGCCGTCGGCCCCATGCAGTTCATCCCGTCCACCTGGCGGAACTGGGCCTCCGACGGCAACGGCGACGGGGTGGCCAACCCGCAGAACATCGACGACGCCACCGTCACCGCCGGGCGCTACCTGTGCGCCGGCGGCCGGGACCTGGCCACCGCGGCCGGGTGGTGGGCGGCCGTGCTGTCGTACAACAACTCGGTGGAATACGGGCAAAAGGTCTTCAGCGTGGCCGACGCCGCGGCCAAGGCCAGTGCGGGCCGCTGACCGGCCGGTGTTACCGTCGACAGCGTGGGTCTTCGCGGACTGCTCGCCCCTCGCTGGCTGCTGGTGCACCTGGTGGCCCTCGCGGCCATGCTGGCCTGCTTCCGGCTCGGTGTGTGGCAGTGGGACCGGTCGCAGGAGTCGTCCGGCACCCTCCAGAACCTCGGCTACGCCCTGCAGTGGCCCCTGTTCGGCCTGTTCATCCCGTTCATGTACTGGCGGATGTGGCAGCTGGAGAAGGAGCGCCGCGCCTCGGCGCAGCCGGCCGACGCCGCGGCTGAGGCTGTGGTCGACGAGGCTCCCGCTGTCCCGGCCCAGCCCCGGCGGTCGCCGACCGAGTGGCGCACCGCGGCGAGCGAGCCGGTGGACGACGCGATGGCGCAGTACAACAGCTACCTCGCGGCGCTGAGCGCGAGAGACGGAGAGTAAGTCGATGAAGGGCTCCCTCGCCCGGTACCGGTTCATGGCCTACCTGACCGGTGTCGGACTGCTCGTGCTGACCGTCGGCGTGATCCTGAAGTACGCCTCGGACGCGCCGACCCTGGTCGCGATCATCGGCCCGATCCACGGCTTCTTCTACATGGTCTACCTGGTGTGCGCCTTCGACCTGTCGCTGAAGTGCAAGTGGCCGCCGCTGTACACGCTCGGCGTGCTGCTGTCCGGCACCATCCCGTTCCTGTCCTTCTACACCGAGCGCAAGGTCACCCACCGCGTGACCGCGCAGCTGGCGGAGACCGCCGCCGCGTGACGTGCCGGTAACGCGGCGAACTTAGACTCCGCCGATGACCAGCACCGTTCACCCTGTCGACCAGCGGCTTCCCGCCGGTCAGCTGCTCACGTTCGGCCTCCAGCACGTGCTGGCCATGTACGCGGGCGCGGTCGCCGTGCCGCTCATCGTCGGCGGCGCGATGCATCTGTCCACTGCGGACATCGGCTACCTGGTCAACGCCGACCTGCTGGTGTCCGGCGTGGCGACCCTGTTGCAGTGCCTGGGGGTCTGGGTGTTCGGGGCCCGGCTGCCGATCATGCAGGGCTGCACGTTCGCGGCCGTGACGCCGATGGTGATGATCGGCACCACCGGCGGCGGGCTGCCCGCCGGCTACGGCGCGATCATCGTGTCCGGGCTGATGGTGGTGCTGATCGCGCCGTACTTCGCCAAGCTGACCCGGTTCTTCCCGCCGGTGGTGACCGGCACGATCATCCTGGTGATCGGCTTGTCCCTGCTGCCGGTCGCGGTCGGCTGGGCCGCCGGCGGCACCGGCTCGCCCGGCTTCGGCCGGCCGCTCAATCTGGCGGTCGCCTTCGGCGTGTTGCTGCTTGTCGTGCTGGTGCACCGTTTTGTGCCGGGCCTGTTCGGCCGCATCGCCGTCCTGGTCGGCATCGTGGTCGGCACCCTGGTGGCGATTCCGTTGGGGCTGGCCGATTTCTCGCACGTGGGCGGTTCGCCGGCGATCGAGATCAGCACGCCGTTCCACTTCGGACTGCCGACCTTCGAGCCGGGCGCGATCGTGGCGTTCGTGATCGTGATGCTGGTGACCATGACCGAGACCAGCGGCAGCGTGCTGGCCATCGGGGAGATCGTGGACCGGCCGGTGGACACCGTGACGCTGACCCGGGCGCTGCGCGCGGACGGGTTCTCCAGCCTGCTCGGCGGCGTGTTCAACACCTTCCCGTACACCGCGTTCGGGCAGAACGTCGGGCTGGTCGCGCTGACCCGGGTGCGCAGCCGGTACGTGGTGGCCACCGCCGGCGGCATTCTGGTGCTGCTGGGCCTGTTCCCGGTGCTGGGGGAGATCGTCGCCTCGGTGCCGATGCCCGTGCTGGGCGGGGCCGGCATCGTCATGTTCGGCTCGGTGGCGGCCGGCGGCGTGCGGATGCTCAAGAACGTGTCGTTCGAGGGCAACTCCAACCTGATGGTGGTGGCCGTGGCCCTGGGCATCGGCCTGGTCCCGGTGGCCGCGCCCACCGTCTACGCCCAGTTCCCCGGCTGGTTCCAGACCATCATGAACTCCGGCATCAGCGCCGGCAGCATCGCCGCCGTGCTGCTCAACCTGCTCTTCAACGGTGTGAGGTCAAACACTCAACCATCCGAGACGAAATAGTTGAGCGCTCATCCAGGTTGACCGGGGCATGACCGCGACACTTGACGTCCTCGAGCTCGAGCGCTCCGCCCAGGAGCTGCTGTTCCACGAGGCCCGCACCGCCAACACCTTCTCCGACGAGCCCGTCTCCGACGAGCAGCTGAAGGCCATCTACGACCTGGTCAAGTGGGCCCCGACCAGCATGAACATCCAGCCCCTGCGGGTCACCTTCGTGCGCTCGGACGAGGCCCGGGCGCGGCTGCTGCCGCACATGGCCGAGGGCAACCGGGCCAAGACCGGCGCCGCTCCCGTGGTGGCCATCCTGTCCGCCGACAGCGACTTCCACGAGCACCTGCACAAGACCTTCCCGCACATGCCCAACGCCAAGGACCGCTTCCCCGAGCTGGCCCAGCGTGAGGACATGGCCCGCTTCAACGGCCTGCTCCAGGTCGGCTACTTCATCCTCGGCGTCCGCGCCGCCGGTTTCGCCGCCGGTCCCATGAGCGGCTTCGACGCCGCGGGCGTGCGCCAGGAGTTCTTCGCCGACGGCACCCAGGAGCCCCTGGTCGTGGTCAACATCGGCAAGCCCGGCCCCGACGCCTGGTTCCCCCGCCTGCCCCGCCTCGACTTCGACGAGGCCGTCGAGGTCATCTGACCCCCGCGAACGCTCCAGGGCCCTTCCCTCGGGAGGGGCCCTTTTTCGCGTGCGTCGACAGTGCACTGTCCCTGACCGGAGTCTTGTCCGGCCGGTGGCGATCGCCGATTCTGTTCGTCACCATGGCACACGCGGCGCACCGGACGATCGTCGTCGTGGACGTCGAGGGTTTCGGCGACTTCAGCAGGACCAACCGACACCAGTTGACTGTCCGCGCGAGTCTGTACGAGATGCTGCGCGCGGCACTGGCGCGCAGCGGCGTTCGGTGGGAGGAGTGCGAGAGCAACGACCTCGGCGACGGGATTCTCGCGCTCGTTCCGCCGGATGTGCCCAAGGCGCTGCTGGTCGAACAGCTGCCACCGGTCCTGGTGCGCCTGCTCGACGCCCACAACGCCAGCCATCGCGCGGAGGAACGTATCCGGCTGCGGCTGGTGTTGCACGCCGGTGAGGTCCACCACGACGAGCACGGGGTGTCGGGCGGGGCCCTGGTGCACGCGTTTCGCCTCGTGGACTTGTCACTGTTGAAAGCCGCGTTGGCCGCGTCGCCGGGCGTACTGGCGGTCATCGTCTCGTCCTGGTTCTACGACGAGGTCGTACGGCACGTGGATGCCGGTGAGTTCCACGAGGTCGCCGTGCACGCCAAGGAAACAGAGACGACGGCGTGGATCTGTCTGCCGGGCGCGCTACCCGGGTTGTCAGCGGTGGCGGTTGGGTCCGCGCGCCGCACGGGCGTTCCCAGGCAGCTGCCGGCCCTGACCCGCCAGTTCGTCGGGCGTTCCCGCGAGCTTCGGGAACTGAGCGGTTTGATCGGCGACGTCGGCGCGGTAGTCGTGACCGCCATCGACGGGTCTGCCGGCATCGGCAAGACCGCGCTGGCGATCGAATGGGCGCACCGGGTCAAGGAGGGGTTCCCGGACGGCCAGCTCTACGTGAACATGCAGGGCTTCGACCCCGGCGAGCCGATGGATCCCGGCCAGGTGCTGCACGATTTCCTCACGGCTCTGGGCGCGCCGCCGCGGGGTGTGCCCGAGACCTTGGACGCCAAGGCCGCGCTGTACCGGAGCCTGATCGCGGACCACCGTGTGCTGGTCGTGCTCGACAACGTTCGTTCCGTGGACCAGGTCAGGCCACTGCTGCCCGGCACGCCGGGCTGTCTGGCGATCATCACCAGCCGCAATCGGCTGAGCGGCCTCGAAGTGCGTGAGGGGGCCTGCCGGGTCTCGCTGGATGTGCTGACGACCGAGGACGCGCACGAGTTGCTGGCCAAGCGGGTCGACCCGGGCAGGCTCGCCGCGGAACCGGCGGCGGCCGCCGAACTGGTGCGCCTGTGTGTCCGGCTGCCGCTCGCGCTGAGCCTGGTCGCGGCCCGGGACACCGGTTCGCTCAGTGGCCTCGTGACGGAGTTGACCACTGAGCGGGGCGCGCTGGACGCGTTGGACCTCGGCGATAGGGATCTCAACCTCCGCGCGGTGTTTTCCTGGTCCTACAAGGCACTGACGCCTCCGGCCGCGCGGCTGTTCCGAGCCCTGGGTGTGCATCCAGGGCCGGACGTCGACGTGCGGGCGTGCGAGGCCCTGGCGACCGGGGCCCGTCAGCAACTCCGAGAACTCGTGACGGCGAATCTGATCACCGAGTACATGCCCGGCCGCTACCGGTTCCACGACCTGCTGCGGGCCTACGCCGCCGAATGCGCCGATGACGATGTGGAGCGCGAGCAGATCGGCCACCGGTTCCTCGATCACTACCTCGACAAGGCGACGCTGGCCAACCGCGCCATCCGGCCCGGCCGTCGGGCGGATCCGATGACCGGGGACTACGGGGTCGCGATTCCGATGAACGGTGGCTACGGCGACGCGATGTCGTGGTTCGCCATGGAACACGCCACGCTGATGGCCTCGATCTCGTTCGCCGCGGACAACGGCTTCGCCACGCACACCTGGCAGTTGGCGGCGGTGTGCACGACCTTCCTGCGCCGCACCGGCCGTCGCCAGGACCGGCTGTCGGTCGGTGTCCTGGCCCTGCGCGCGGCGCGCGAATCCGGCGACCGACTCGGTGAGGTGACTGCCCTGCGCAACGTCGCGTTGGCGGCATCCCGACTGGGTGTTCCCGGGGACGTCACCGGGTTGATGGTGCGGGCGCTGGAACTGGTCCCCGGTCTTGGCGACCTGGCCCTGGAGGTGTCGGTTCTGCTCGCCGCGACCAGGGTGTACGAAGCCCGGGGCGATCTGCGTCTTGCCCTCCGCCATGCCGAGCGGGCGTTCGAGCTGGCCCGGGCCGCCGAGGACGATCAGCTGCTGGCCGACACGCTGACCTACCTGGGCAAGGAGCAGCTGCGGCTGGGACGTCTCACGGACGCCCTGCGCAGCTGTGAAACCGCAGCCCGGCTGTACGACGGGGGCGGCAATCTGGAGGGACAGGCCGATGTCCTGATCAATCTCGGCGATGTCGTGCTGGCCCTTGGCGACCACGCCCGGGCGATTGACTGCTACGAGCGTTCACGCGCCTACGACCAAGCGTTGGGCGACCGGTACTGGGAAGCATATGCGCTCGACCGTCTCGGTGACGCCCACACCTCCGTTGGAGAAAGGGAAATCGGCGTTGTGGCCTGGCTGGAGTCACTGGCGATCTTTGACGAGCTGGGGCATCCGGATGCCGAGGCTCTCCGTGTCAAGCTCGGCACCAGGCAGCTCGAACAGCGGGCGCCGGCCGACTGACCGGATCTGCGTCACAGCCGGATCGGCACGGGGACGATCCAGCGGTCGATGGTGGTTGTGGCCAGGGACTTGGCGACGAGCGTGTCCTGGATGCGGGCTCCCGGTGCGGCGGCGCGGGCCACGAGGTCCGCTTTCGTGGCGATGTCGCTGCGAATGGCCTCCTCCGCTTCGGCCCGGGTCAGGTAGACGGCGACCGGGGCGGTGATCTCCCGGATGCCGTCGTCGGTCCGCACCACGAGGGCGTGCACGTGTCGGAAGCCGGCCGGCGGCTCGGGGGAGTCGCTGGTGACGGCGTCGATGAGAGCGCCGAGCGGGATCACCGGGCCGGTGGGCTTCCAGTCGGGGAACGCGCCGCCGGCGTGCCAGGTGGGCTCGAAGGGCAGCGGCCCCATCTTGGCCACCATCGCCTGCGGGCCGAAGTCGGTCTGCTCGTCCTCCTGCCAGAAGAAGGAGCCGGCGCACACGTGGTCGCGGACGTCGCCGGACTCCAACACGAACGTGTGAGGCGGGTAGTCCTCGTCCTCGGCCGGATAGCGTACGACCAGGCCGTCGTAGCAGGAGTGGACGCACTGCCGGTCGACGACCTTGAACAGCAGGTCCAGCCGCGTGGGCTCGCCCGGCTCCACCGCGGACAGCAGCAACTGATTGTGGGACACGGTTTGCAGCCAGATCCGTACCCGCCGGTCGGTGCGGAACAGGACCTGGCCCGGGATCCGGTCGTCGTGGTCGAACGAGCGCTCGCGCATGCGCCCATGCTGGCAGGCGGACCGGCGTGGCCGGCACTGGTTTTGTCCGGCGGGACCCGGTGTGGTTGACTGGTCGTAGTCGTTGTTTTTGTGTTCGTGTTCATTCACGCGCTCGCGAAACAGTGTCGCGGGTGTACGAATTCCTCCAGGAAGAGCTCCCCGTAGCAAGCGGCTCGGTCTGCCGCAACCGCGGCGGACCGTCAGAGCACCTGTCGAGGAGACAACATGGCTCAGGGCACCGTGAAGTGGTTCAACTCGGAGAAGGGCTTCGGCTTCATCTCCCCCGACGACGGCGGCGCCGACCTGTTCGTGCACTACTCGGAGATCCAGGGCGGCGGCTTCAAGTCGCTCGAGGAGAACCAGCGCGTGCAGTTCGAGGTCGGCCAGGGCCAGAAGGGCCCGCAGGCCCAGGCGGTCAGCGCCGTCTGAGCACGACGCCCGCGATCCCGCGCCCGGTGGCATCTGCCCGCCGGGCGCGGATCCGTGTCTAGCCGAAGTCGGCTGGCACGACGTAGGTCGCCAGCCGGTCGGCCAGCTGCTGCCGGTCCTGCCGGTGGTGGGTGCGGGGCTGAGGCTGGCTCGGCACGTTGGTCAGCGTGTCGGAGACGAAACGCGAGACGACCCACGGCGGCGGCGCCGGGTCGTCCCCGCCGAGGCGGGAGACCACGATCGACGACTCGGACGGGTCGGTCTCGACCAGCACGGCCCAGCCGTCGCGCTCGCTCCACACCAGCATGAGGTCCCGGCCGTAGCGCGGCCCCTTCCGGGACAGCCCGATGTACGCGGTGGCGGTGTCGGTGACCTCGCAGGACGTGCCGGCGGCGGACTCGCCGACCGCGCTGGCCACGGCCCGCAGATAACCGGCGAGACCGAGGGTGAGCGCCCTCGTGACGTCCTCGCTGCCGTCGTCGTCGACCAGGCCGAGCATCTCGAGCAGCGTGCCGCGGTCGGCGTCGTCGAGGGAGTGGCCGGCCACGGTGCGGGCGGCCATCGTCTGCTGCACGCGTAACGTCTGTTGGGCGTCCGCGTGCACCCTGGACATTCGGGCGCCGTCACCACTGGGCACGCGATCCGACGTCATGTCGGCGCTCCCGTCTCCGGCCGGATCACGCGGCCAGTCGGATACCGCCGGGACCGACGCCTGCTCGAACGCTGACGTGCGAGGTGCTCCCGACGCAATCACCGTACCCCAGGTCGGGTGTCACTGACCCTGACCAGCCACGGGGAACGGCCACGGGTTGGGCTGGCAGACCTTGTCATCGTGGGGGATGACGATGCCCTGCGGGGTCTGCGTGGTGAGCTCGGCGAGGTCGTTGTCGGCCGTGCTCAGCGTCTGCTGCATCATCACCGGGGCCAGCCCGCCGTTGTCGGCGCAGGGCTGGTGGTTGCCGCCGAAGAAGTGGCCGACCTCGTGGTTCACGGCGTACTGCTGGTACAGCAGGATGTTGCCTTGAAAGGCCACCGCGCCGCGTTCCCACCGGGCGTCGTTGAGGTACACGGCGTCGCCGAGACGGCAGGACGTGTCGTAGGGAATGTCGAAGCCGCAGACCTGGGGGCTGCGCGCGGTCTGCTGTGAGGCGAGCCGGATGTGCAGGTCGGCCTGGCCCGAGTCGACGCGCTTGAGGGCGATCTGGCCGCCGCCGATCCAGCTCTTCGGGTTGGACAGGGTGGCTTGCACGGTCTGCGCGAACTCGGCGTCCCCGCCGACGGGCTGGAAACCGTCTTCGACCTCGACGGTGTACGTCGTCAGCTTGCCCTTGCCGACCTGCTGCGAAGCGCCGGGCACGACGTGGAAGGTGCCCTTGCCGGCGGCCGGCAGGGGACCTCCGTCGGGCAGTTCGGCCGCGGCCAGCTGCTTGGCGAACTTCGCGCCGGGCGGGGCCTCGCCGATGGAGACGGGCGCGGAGGTGCCGGCGGCGGGGGTGGGCGTCGGCTCCGGCTCCGACGGCGGCTCCTTCACGATCCGGAACGCGGTGATCGCGGTCAGGGCGATGATCAGCGGGAACACGTACACCAGCCAGCCGGCCCCCGGCTTCCTGCGCCCGGGGCGCGGCGGCTCGGCCGGCGCGGCCAGGGGCCGCACCACGCGTCGCGTGTGCTGCCGGGCCGCTCGTAGTCGTCCACTCGCCGTCAGTCGTCCCACGGTGATAACTACGCGCGGGTAGGCCGACGGGTTTCCTCAGATGTTGACCAATTCCAGATCCCGGCCGGTGGTGCGCGGCCCGAGCAGGCCCACGTCCAGTGCCACGACCACCATGGCCGCCGCGACCACCGTGAACAGCACCGCCGAGTTGGTCGCGTGCAGCAGCGGCACCAGCACGAACGGCATGGCCGCGCTGGACAGCCGGGACAGCGAGTAGGTGGCGCCGGCGGCGGTGGAGCGCAGCCCGGTGGGGAAGATCTCCGCCTGGTAGACGTGGAAGGCGTTGCTGAAGACGTTGCTCACGGCCGTGTACAGGAAGCCGAAGGTCAGGATCAGCGCCGCGGACGAGGCGAAGCCGAACGCCAGCCCGCACGCCGCCATGCCGAGGCCCGACACGATCACCAGGTGCTTGCGCTCGACCCGCTCGAGGATCGGCAGCGACAGCGCCGCCCCGACCGGGTAGCCGATGAACGTGATGCCGCTGAACAGCAGCGACTGCACGATCGAATAGCCCTTGGCCGCCAGCACGGTCGGCACCAGCGTGCCGAAGCCGTAGTAGCCGAACGTCTGGAGCAGGTGGAACACCGCCATCATGATCGTCCGCCGGCGGTAGGGCGGCCGCAGCAGCGCCCCGACCGAGGCGGTGGTGTTCGGCGTCTCGTCGGCCACCGGCTCCGGCAGGTCGCCGCCGGCCTCGGCCTCGAACCGGGCGACGATCTTCTCGGCCTCCTCGCGGCGGCCCACCGACTCCAGCCAGCGCGGCGACTCCGGCAGGCCCGTGCGCAGCAGGAACACGATCACCGCGCCGGCCGCGCCGATCACGAACAGCCAGCGCCAGGCGTCCGGGCCGGTCGGCACCAGCCAGGCGGCCAGGAAGCCCACCGCCGGCACGCCGAAGAACGACAGCGTGTACGCGATGCCCGTGTAGAGGCCGCGCTTCTTCGGCGGCAGCAGGTCGCCCAGGTAGGTGTCGGCCACCGCCGGCTCCGCGCCGATGCCCACGCCAGCGAAGAACCGGCTCGCCATCAGCGTCCACGGCCCGATGCTGGCCGCGCCGAGCAGCGAGAACAGCGAGTACACGCCCAGGCTGACCAGAAACGCCCGCCGCCGGCCGATCCGGTCGGCCAGCCGGCCCAGCACGATCGCCCCCACGAACATGCCGACGAACGTCGAGGCCAGCACCGCCGGCAGGATCGCCTTGTCCAGATGGAACTCCGCGACCAGCACGTTGGCCAGCGTGCCGGCCAGGAAGATCTCGTAGATGTCGAAGAACAGGCCCAGGCCCACGGCCACCGTGGCCAGCCGGTGCGACCTGGTGATCGGCAACCGGTTCATTCTCGCTGCTACGGACACCTGCGCAACCTATCGGAGCGGTGATCGAAGTGCCGGTGGGGTCCGGTCGCGTCTGGCTCGGTCCGGACGTTCGCCGGCCGGGGGAACGCGGCCGTCGACAGCCGTCCTGGTGTCAAACGATCAATTGCGAGGGTTGAGGTTCTGTCGGGGGCGACCTCACACGTCTGGCCGGGCGACGTGTCTGCCCATCGCGGTGCATCATGGAACCGTGACAAGCGACGGAGAGACTGGCCCGCGGGCCAAGTGGCGCATGCTGCCGGCGCGGATCGATCCCCAGGACTGGGCCACCGTCCAGGACGTGGAACCTGTTCCCGGGTCCGTTCAGTCCGCAGAGGCACAGCCCTTCAGCCGGGACCTACGCCGGGTCGCCGAGTGGAGTGCCCTCGGCTGACCTCGCGGCCCGCGTGTGCGTGTCGTGGTGCCGATCCGGGTCGGGGGTGCGGCGAGATCACCGGTTCACGCGCGCTGCGGCGGACACCCCCGGAACTTGGCGGAGCGGAGACCGGAGCGCCGGTGGGGTCCGGCCGGTTCCGCTACGCCTCGTTCGGGCCTTCCAAGGCGACGCGGTAGCCGCTGGGCGACTGGAGGATCAGGCGCCGGTAGCTCCAGCCCGGCGCCGGGTTGTTGTGTTCGACGGTGAAGGGGAGTGCGGCGGCCCGGCACTGCTCGGCGGCCGCGTCGATGTCGGCGACGCCGAGCTGCCAGGTCAGGACGCTGGGGGGATTGTTCTCCTCGGCCGCGGCCTGGATCCCGAAGTCGATGGTCGTGGTGCCGAAGGCGATGAAATCGGGGTATTCGGGCCCTTCGTAGGTCACCGGGAGGCCGAGTTTCTCGTAGAAGGCTCGTTCCGCTGGCAGGTCGCGCACGTTGAGCACGGGGGCCAGCTTGGTGAAGTTGTCGGCGGGCATGTCCGTAGGTTAGGGGCGGAGCAGGGCCCGCAGCGCGTTGGCGGTGCCGGTGGACTCCAGCTCCTCGGCCAGCTCCTTGGCCAGGGCGTCGCGGTCGCCGGCCAGGCGCGCCTCGTTCACGAAGACGCCGGGGCCGGGGACGGTGGCGCCGAGCTCGACGAGCACGGGGCGCAGGTGGAGGTCGACGGCCAGGGCGTGCTTGTCGGAGGCGGCGACCTGCAGCGGCAGCGCGACGACGCCCTTGAGCCAGCCGCCGGGGGCCTGGTCGAGCACGGCCTTGAGCAGGCCGGTGTAGGTGGCCTTGTAGGTGGGGGAGGCGACGACGAGCACCTTGGCGGCGGCCAGCGACTCCAGGGCGGCCTTGACGGCGGTGGCGTCGGGGGCGAACACCTGCTGGGCCAGTTCGGCCGCGTCGACGACGGGGCCGGCGGTGGCGTCGCCGAGCACGAGGTGCACGGCGTCGCGCAGCGCCACGGCGGCGCCGAGGGTGCGGGAGGCGGGACGGGGGTTGCCGACGAGCACGCCGCTGGTGATGGACATGCCCCGAGCATCCTCATCCGGCCGGGCCGCCCGCAACCGTTCCCATCATGTGGTGTCATCTGGCGGTGAGCCGCGCCGTGGAGGACACGAACCGCCGGATGCTGCGGGCCCGGGACGCCATGGACCGGCACTACGCGGAGCCGCTGGACGTGCCGGCACTGGCCCGGATCGCGCACGTGTCGCCGGCGCACTTCAGCCGGACCTTCCGGGCCACGTTCGGCGAGACGCCGCACCGGTACCTGCAGCGCCGGCGGGTGGAGCGGGCGATGTTCCTGCTGCGGTCGGGCGACCGCAGCGTCACCGACATCTGCCTGGAGGTGGGCTTCACCAGCCTGGGCACGTTCAGCCGAACCTTCCGGGACATCGTCGGCGAGACGCCGTCGGACTACCGGGCCCGCGGGCCGCTGGCGCCGGTGCCGACCTGTTTCGCCATGTCGTGGATGAGACCCCGCGGGTGAACACCGCAGTTTTGGATAAGCGGCGGCCCGGCCGCCGGCACTAGCGTCTGCGACATGTTCAACGCGCTCACCATTTCCCAGATCTTCGTGCTCGACCAGGACGAGGCGCTCGACTTCTACGTCGGCAAGCTCGGGCTGGAGGTCAACACCGACGCCGACCTCGGCTTCATGCGGTGGCTGACGATCAACGTCCCCGGCCAGCCCGATCGCGAGATCCTGCTGGAGCGACCCGGCGCGCCCCGCATGGACGACGCGACCGCGGCGCAGGTGCGGGAGCTGCTCACCAAGGGCGCGATGGCCGGCACCCTGTTCTTCAGCACCGACGACTGCCAGAAGACCTACGAGACGTTGCTGGCCAAGGGCGTCGAGTTCACCGACCAGCCGACCAAGCGGGACTACGGCATCGACTGCGGCCTGCGCGACCCCTTCGGCAACGCCATTCGCTTCAGCCAGCCCCTCTGAGGCGCGGAAAAGGCCGGGCATCGACGGCACGGACTGTGCCACGATGCCCGGTATGCCTGGGCGTGCCTTGAGTTTCGGAGCGGTCGCGGAAACCTACGAGCGGTTCCGGCCCGGCTATCCGGACGGCGTCGCCGACACGGTGCTGGCCTACGCCGGCCGTCCGATTCGGACGGCCCTGGAGATCGGCGCCGGCACCGGCAAGGCCACCAGGCTGTTCGCGCAACGCGGGATCGCCGTCACGGCAACGGAGCCCGACGAGGACATGCTCGTGGAGCTGCGAAAGCACGTGCCGGCCAACGTCGACACCGTGCAGGCCGCCTTCGAGGACCTGCCTTCGGGCGGTGGCTACGGTCTGGTCTACGCGGCGGCGTCTCTACATTGGACGGAGCCGAGCAACCGGTGGCCGCGTGTGGCCGCGATGCTGGAACCGGGCGGCGTGTTCGCCTCGTTCGGCGGCCGAATCCTGTTGACCGACCCGGCTCTGTTGGAAGCCGTGAACGAGGCCCGGGCGCCGTTCCTCGACAGCGACGAGGTTCCCTCGCCGGACGGGACGCCGCCGGAGCAGGACATGCAGTGGCCGGGCACGGAACTCCAACAGTCCGAGTCGTTCGCCGACGTCCGGCAGTCCGTGCTCGAACGCCGCCTGACGGTGAGCGCCGCCGACTACGTCGGCTTTCTCGGCACCGTCTCGGCCTATCTCGAACTGCCGGCCTCGACGCGGGAACAGGTGTACGCCCGGATCCTCGCCGTCCTGCCCGAGACGGTCGAGGTCAACGGCGACCTCTTCGTCCACCTCGCCCGCCGCGGGTAGCCCCCGCCCCCTCCGATGTCGGGAAGGGGTCTTTCCTGGCGCTGAACGCCAGGAAAGACCCCTTCACAGCATCAGGTCGGGCCCGCCTGCGCGGCCTGACTACTTGAGGGGCGGGTCCAGGGAGGTCACACCGGGCCGGACGGGCCACATGTCGCCCAGCGCCGGCACCGGGGTCTTGGCGATCGCCGCCGCGGCGGCCTTGTCGTGGGCCTGGTCGGCGGCCGCGTGGAAGATGTCCACGGCGATCGACTGGTCGAACACGTTGATCTGCTGGTACGGCCAGACGCTCTGGCCCTGCTCCGCGGCCGGGATCAGGAAGTCGACGGCCTTGAGGATGTTGCCGCCGCTGGGGCTGGTGTAGTGCCACAGGTCGATGCCCAGGTTCTGGCCGATCTCGGCCAGCCGGCCCAGCGCCACCAGGCTGAAGTTGGCGTAGTGCCACGACATCGTGCGCGCCAGCTCCAGCGGCTGGCTGCCGTCGGGCTTGATCTGCTTGTCGATCCGGTTCAGCTTCACCGACTCCACGATGCTGCGGGCCAGCTTGGTGTTGCCGATGTAGAGCGCCATCGCGGCGTTCTGCTGGTCGATGAAGTTGCCGTGGTTGTTGGTGGCGGCCAGCTCCAGCTTGGCCTGCGGGCTGGTCTGCATCCAGTCCAGGAACTTGGTGAACCAGGCCTTCAGGCCGGAGCTGTCCTTGCCGCTCCAGCCCGGCGCCCCGGTCTCCAGCACGGTGATCGCGTCCAGCACCTGGGTCAGGCTCTGCGAGGAGTCGATGATGCCGGTGCCGGAGATCTTGGTGCTGCACGGGATGATCTGCGCGAAGGTCAGGTTCGGGTTCATCGCGGTGGCCGGGTTCAGGAACCAGGTGCGGATGTCCAGCTCCGCCCGGGCGGCATACCTGGCGTCACCGGTGTAG
>Ga0307511_10003102_pt1 | contig 17130 bp, 17 predicted proteins | sample 13_EM_MG_FD_200266 | JGI IMG/M metagenome (GOLD analysis project Ga0307511, IMG submission 200266) | Populus trichocarpa ectomycorrhiza microbial communities from riparian zone in the Pacific Northwest, United States - 13_EM | ecosystem: Host-associated > Plants > Roots > Unclassified | place... | reverse complement strand
GAACATCATCGCGCACCGACTGCTCGACCTGGGGAAGGAGTAGCCGTGGACGCAGCCGAACGGGACCTGCTCGCCGAGACGCTCCGCAAGACGATGACGGCGGCCTCGGGACAGGCGCTGGACAGCGCCCTGGCCGACCTCGGCTGGGCCGAACTCCTCGCCGAACAACCGGACATCGCCGTACCGCTCGCCTTCCGCCTGCTCGGCGAGACGGGCGCCCACGCGCCCCTCCTCAACGACGTCCTGCTCGGCGCGGCAGGCCGTCCGCTCGGCGGCACTCTGCCGCTGCCGTACACGGGCGGTACCTGGATCGTCTGGGAGCGCGACGACAGTGCGGCCGGAGCGGCCCTGGACGCCGAGCTCCCCCTGCGTCCTGTGCCCGCCGGAGCCCCCGTCCCACTCGCCACCGGCCGGGTGGCACTCGGCTGGTGGCTGCTCGGGACGGGTCGCGCCATGCTCGTGCTGGCCCGCCAACACGCCGTGGACCGCATCCAGTTCGGCCGCCCCCTCGCCTCCTTCCAGGCCGTACGGCACCGGCTCGCCGAGACCCTCGTGGCCCTGGACGGTGCCGAGGCCACCCTGGTGGCCGCCACCGACGATCTGGGCGCGCTGCTGGCCAAGGCCGCGGCCGGGCAGGCGGCGCTGACCGCGGCCCGGCACTGCCAGCAGGTCCTGGGCGGGATCGGTTTCACCGCCGAGCACGATCTGCACCGGCATGTGCGGCGGGCCATGGTGCTGGACGGACTGCTGGGCAGCGCACGGGAGTTGACGCGCGAGGCCGGGGCACTGCTGCGGGCCGGCGGGTCCGCGCCGCGGCTCGTCCACCTGTGATCGACCGAGGAGTGACATCAGTGACCGATCTCTGGAGCGACCTGCTCTCCTGCCTGGACCTCGACGCCCGTCCCGGTGACGCGTTCGAGGGCCGCAACCAACAACTCGGCTATCACCGCATCTTCGGCGGGCAGTTGCTGGCGCAGAGCGTCCGGGCCGCCCAACTGGCCTGCCCCGACAAGGCGGTCAAGAGCCTTCACGTGCAGTTCGCCCGGGCGGGACGGCCGCAGGAGCCGGTGCGGTACGAGGTGACGCGTCATCACCAGGGCAGTTCCTTCGCCACGTTGACGGTCGTGGCGCGGCAGACGCAGGGTGTCGCTGCCGTCGCTGCCGTGTCGCTGCACTCCCACGAGGAGGGCCCCGACCAGCAGATCGCGTTCCCGATGCCGCCGGTACCGGGAGCGGAGCACGACGTGAACCTCTCGCTGCTGCCCTGGGACACCCGGGCCACCGTCGACGTGGACTCGCCGAAGTCGGAGCCGCCCGAGTACGACCTGTGGATGCGCACATTGGCGGTCGCGCCGGAACTCGCGCCCGCGTTGACGGCGTACGCGAGCGATCTGAGTCTGATCGGTACGGCGCTTCGCCCGCTGGAGGGGGTCACGCAGCACGATTCGGGAACGGCGTTCTCGTCCGCCGTCACCGCGCACACGGTGTGGTTCCATCGCCCTTTCACGACGGACGACTGGCTTCTCCTGCGCCAGCAGAGCCCGCTGCTCGCCCACGGCCGCTGCTACGGCCGCGGCGATGTGCTCACCGCGCAGGGGTCCTTGGTCGCCTCGTTCGCACAGGAGGCGCTGCTGCGCTTCCGTACGGTCGCATAGCGCCTCCTCCCGCCGCGCGCTCAGCGCATCACAGTGCCGCCGTCGACGTTGATGACCTGGCCGTTGATCCACGCTCCCGCGTCGGACATGAGGTGGGCCACCATTGCGGCGATGTCGTCGGCCCGGCCGTGCCGGGTGCTGCGGGTGCGGGCGAGCAGTGCCTCCAGCAGGTCCGGGGCGGCGCCCTCCTCGATCGCCGGGGTCAGGATCAGACCGGGGGCGACCGCGTTGGCCCGGATGCCTTCCCGGCCCCAGCGGGAGGCGACGTGGCGGGCGAGGGCGTTGATGCCCGCCTTGGTCGCCGAGTAGGCGGGGCGCGCGGCCTCGCCGGTGAAGGCCGCGATGGACGAGGTGTAGACGAGCGCGCCGCCGCCCCGGGCGAGGAGTTCGGGAACGGCGTACCGGGTGACGAGCATGTGGCCCCGCAGATTGACGGCGAAGGTCCGGTCCCAGACCGCGAGGTCCATGTCGACGACGTCGGTGTCCTTGGAGACCGCGCCCATGTCGCCCGCGTTGATGTGTACGGCGTCCAGGCCTCCGTACGTCCGCACGGTCGTCGTCACCAGTTCGCCGACCGAGGCCTCGTCGGCGATGTCGAAGCCCACCGCGACCGCCTCGCCACCGGCGTCTCCAATGCCCGAGGCGGTCCGCCGGGCGCCCTCGACGTCGAGATCGGCGACGACGACCCTGGCGCCTTCGTCCGCCAGCCGGCGGGCCGACGCGGCGCCCAGCCCGGTGGCCGCGCCGGCGACGAGAACGACCTTCTCCTTCAAGCCCTCCATGGCATTCCCCTCATCGCATCGGCTCCCCGCCCCCACTGACACCTGCGCACTCGGGCGTTACGGCGCCGCCACCTCAATGACCGTGGCCGAGCCCATGCCGCCGCCCGCGCACATCGCGGCGACGCCGATGCCACCGCCTCGCCTGCGCAGTTCGTGCACCAGCGTGACCAGCATCCGGGCGCCGGTCGCGGCGACCGGGTGACCGAGGGAGCAGCCGCTGCCGTTGACGTTCACACGGTCGGGATCGAGACCGAGCAGTTTCACCGCGGCGACGGGCACGGCGGCGAAGGCCTCGTTGATCTCGAAAAGGTCGACGTCGGACGTCGAAAGTCCCGCGCGGGCAAGGGCCTTGGGGATGACCTTCACGGGAGTGAGGCCGGTCTCGGCGGGGTCGGCGCCGATCGACGCCCACGATCGGACCACGGCGAGTGCCGGCAGGCCCAGTCTGTCGCTGGCCACCACCAGCGCGGCGGCGCCGTCGTTGGCGCCTCCCGCGTTCCCCGCCGTAATGGAGAAGCCGTCTATCTCCGGGTGGAGCGGCTTGAGAGAGGCCAGTTTCTCCAGGCTCGTGGAGCGGCGCGGGTGTTCGTCGACGGAGAACAGGCCGTGGGGAGTGTCGATGGGCACCAACTCGGCGTCGAAACGGCCTTCGTCGATGGCGCGAATCGCGTTCTGGTGCGAGCGCAGCGCCCAGGCGTCCATGTCGACGCGGCTAAGACCGGCCCGTACGGCGGTGTTCCAGCCGACCGTGATCGACATGTCCAGGTTGGGGGCGTCGGGGCGGTCGGGGTGCGTGGGCGGACTCCACGGCTCGACCCACTCCCCATCGACGCGGAAACGCTGTTTCGGGGAGGTGGAAGCCGAGTTGACGCCACCGGCGATGACGAGTTCGTCCATGCCCGCGCGGATGCTGCCCGCCGCGCTCTGCACGGCCGCGAGACCGGCGGCGCAGTGGCGGTTGTGGGCGAGGCCGGGTACGGCGGTGAGTCCGACGGTCAGTGCCGCGTGCCGGGCCACGACCCCGCCGCCGTACAGGCCCTCGCCGAGGATGACGTCGTCGACGGCGTCCGGATCGAGCCCGTCCGTGGCGGCAGCCGCGGCGACGATGTGGTGGGCCAGGTCGAACGCGGTGGTGTCGCGGAGGGTGCCCTTGACGGCGGTGCCGACGGGGGTGCGCAGGGCGGACACGAGGACTGCTTCAGGCATGGGTGGTCTCCAACTCGGCCAGCAGGGTGCGGCGCAGCAGCTTTCCGGTCTCGGTCTTCGGCAGTTCGGCGCGGAAGACGATCGTGTCGGGGGTCTTGGAGGAGCGCAGCCGGTCCCTGACCCACTGGCGGACCTCCGCCGGATCGCCCTCGCCGACCACGACGGCGACGATCCGCTGCCCCCACTCAGGGTCGGGCACGCCGATCACCGCCGCCTCCACGATTCCGGGGTGGGCGATGAGAACGTCCTCTATCTCGGCGGGAGCGATGTTCTCGCCGCCGCGAATGATGGTGTCGTCGGCGCGGCCCTCGATGAACAGGTAGCCGTCGGCGTCCAGCCGTCCCCGGTCCCGGGTGGGGAACCAGCCGGCCGCGTCCAGTGCGCTGCGTCCCCCGTATTCGCCGGAGATCTGATCGCCGCGCACGAAGACGAGCCCGGTCTCCCCGGACCCCGCCGGTTTCCCGTCGTCGTGACGGATCTCGATCTCGACTCCGGGCAACGGCCGTCCCACGGAGCCAAGTCGGTCCCGTACGGCAGGGTCGGCGGATGCCAGCGCCTCCCGGTGGTCGTCGGGTCCCAGCACCGCGACCGAGGAAGCCGTCTCGGTCAGGCCGTACGCGTTGACGAACCCCGTCCCCGGGAAGATCCGCAGCGCCCGCTCCACGACAGGCAGCGGGGTCCTGGCACCGCCGTAGGCCAGGCTGCGGAGTGTGGGCGCACCGGCGTCGTCCGCCGGGACCTCGGCAACGATGCGGGCCAGCATGGTGGGCACGACGAGTGCGTGCGTGACCCGCTCGCGGCGCGCGGTCTCCAGCCACTCCCCCGCGTCGAAGGCGGAGAGGTACACCAGGCGGCGGCCCGAGTAGAGGTTCGTCAGCAGGTTCATCAACCCGGCCACGTGGTACGGCGGGACGGCCACAAGCGCCGCGTCGCCCTCCGAGGCGGAGGCGAACTCCTGGGTGTTGAGCACATACGCCAGCAGGTGCCGGTGACGCAGCAGGGCCGCCTTGGGTTCGGCGGTCGTGCCGCTGGTGTAGAGGACCACCGCGACGGAGTCCTGGTCCTGGGCCGACTCCGGTACGGCGGTGTCCTCGTCGGCGCTCAGCAGGGCGTCGAGGTCGGCGGGGCGCAGCACGAGGGCGCCGGGGTGGCGAGCCAGGAGGCGGTTCAACTGGTGTTCGCCGAGGCGGTAGTTGAGGGGGATGAACGGGATGCCCGCCAGGGCGGCGCCGAACAGGGCCACCGGGTAGGCGAGGTGACTGGGGCTCAGATAGAGCACGGCCGGGTGGCCTTGGAAGCGGTGCGCGGCGGTGCGGGCGCGGGCGAGCAGTTCCGAGGCGGTCAGGGAGCGGCCGTTCGCCGTGACCACCGGTCGGTCGCCGCCCGAGGCCACCATCTCGAGAATCATGGTTATATTCATGAGAATGCTATTCTCGTCTTACTAGAGCGCTGTTCGCAAGAGAGGAAATCCTTGATGCAGATCAGTGGGAGCTCCGCGGTCGTCGTCGGCGGGGCGGGTGGCCTGGGCGAGGCCACCGTCCGTCGGCTGCACGCGGCGGGGGCGAAGGTCGTCGTAGCCGATCTGGCCGACGAGAAGGGCAAGGCCCTGGAGCAGGAGTTGGGTGTGCGCTACGTGCGCACCGACGCCACTGTCGAGGACGACGTCCAGGCGGCGCTGGCCGAGGCGGAGTCGGCGGGACCGCTCAGGATCTCGGTGGACGCGCACGGCGGTCCGGCTAGCGGTGGCCGGCTGGTCGGCAAGGACGGCTCTCCTCTTGACCTCGCGGGTTTCCGCACGACGATCGACGTGTATCTCACCGGCGTGTTCAACGTGATGCGCCTGGCCGCCGCCGCGATCGCCCGTCAGGAGCCGCTGGACGGCGGCCGGGGTGTCATCGTCAGCACGGCGTCGATCGCCGCGTACGAGGGGCAGATCGGCCAACTCCCTTACGCGGCAGCCAAGGGCGGGGTCGTCAGCATGACCCTGGTGGCCGCCCGCGACCTCTCGCCGCTCGGCATCCGGGTCGTCACGATCGCGCCGGGCACCTTCAACACGCCGGCCTACGGCAAGGCGGGCGACCAGTTGGAGGCCTACTGGGGGCCGCAGATCCCGTACCCGAAGCGCATGGGGCTGCCGGCCGAGTACGCGGGGTTGGTGCAGCACATCGTCGAGAACGACTATCTCAACGGCGAGGTCGTCCGTCTCGACGGCGCCCTCCGCTTCCCGCCGAAGTGACCGACGTGGGTGAACCGACGGGCGTGGGCGGCTCGTTGAAGGGCAAGGTCGCGTTCGTCGCGGGCGCCAGCCGTGGCATCGGCCGTACGGTCGCGCTGGCGCTCGCCGAAGCGGGCGCCTCGGTCGCGGTCGCCGCGCGCTCGGAGCGGGAGGGGCGGCTGCCCGGGACGATCCACTCGGTCGCGGACCGGATCGTGGCGGCGGGCGGGCGTGCGCTGCCGGTGCCCTGTGATGTGAGCGACGAGGCGTCGGTCGACGCGGCCGTCGCCGCCACGGTCGCGGAGTTCGGCGGAATCGACATTCTCATCGCCAATGCCGGGGTGCTGTGGCTCGGCCCGGTCGAGTCGACGCCGCTCAAGCGCTGGCAGCTGTGTCTGGACGTCAATCTGACCGGGGTGTTCCTGGTGACCCGGGCGGTGATTCCGCACGTACGCGCGCGTGGCGGTGGGTCGTTGGTGGCCGTGACGACCGGCGGCGTGGGCATGACGGACCGGGGCGCCAACGCGTACTGGGTGTCCAAGGCGGCGGTCGAGCGCCTGTATCTGGGGCTCGCCGCCGACCTGCGGAAGGACAACATCGCCGTCAACTGCCTCGCTCCGTCACGGGTGGTGCTGACGGAGGGATGGCAGGCCGGCGGTGGGGGCCGGGAGATCCCGCCGGAGATGGTGGAGCCGCCGGTGGCGATGGCGAGGGCCGCGGTTCTCCTCGCCGGCCAGGACGCCGCCGGCCTGACGGGCACCGTCCAGCGCTCGGAATCCCTTGCCTGAAACGGTAGTTGGGCCGGAGTGCGCGCGGCGGCGATGGGCACGACTGATCGGCGCCATCGGGGGCACATGGAAGGACGAGCCGCCGGGGTCACCGGTGGCTCGTCGTCCATTCGTAGGGGTTTTCAGATGCTTGCCTTTGTGGCTGCCGCGCTCTTCGCCGTCGCCTTCCTCATCCGTGTCACCGAGACATCGACCCAGCTGGTCTTCACCCCGACGAGCCTCATGCTCCTCGGGCTCGCTCTTCTCGCCGCGCACTCGGCCGGCCTGGGGACGGGCTGGTCCGCGCGCCGCAGCGGGCGTCGGCGCTGACGCGGTAAGGCGTTACCGCACCGCCGCACACACGCCGCCGTCGACGAGAACGTCGATCCCGGAAATGAAAGCGGCCTCGTCCGACAGCAGGAACGCCACCGCCGCCGCGACGTCCTCGGCCCGCCCCGTCCTGCCGAGCGGCGTCCGTTCCACCAGCGCGGCCATCGCGGGCTGGGCCTCTGCTTCCTGCCTCCCCTGAGGGGTGTCGATGACACCCGGTGAGACGGAGCACGCGCGGGCACCGTACGGCCCCAGCCGTACCGCCTCCCGTCGTACGAACCGGTGCACCCCGTGCTTGGCCCACGCGTAGGCGAGCCCGGAGTCCTCGACAGCAGGCCCGAGGGCGTCCCGTAGCCGGTCGGGGAAGTCGTCCCGCAGCGGGTCGTCGAGAATCGCCGCTACGGCGGAATCGGCCTCCAGGTTGCCGAGGAACGGGGCCATCGAGGCGAAGCACACCAGTGCCGTCCCCTCGGTGGCGAGCGGGCGCAAGGCCTCGGCGAGGCGGGCTGTGCCGACGAGGTCGACCTCGAAGATGCGCCGCCAGTCGGCCATCGTGGGGGAGATCCCGGCTGCGTGGGAGACGGCCCTCAGGGTGCCCAATTCAGCTGCAAGGGAGGCGAGTTGGGCGAGTCCGGCCCGGTCGGTGATGTCGAGGACGAAGGGTTCGATCCTCACCTCCCCGTCCGCGGCCGACAGTTCCTTCGCGGCGGCGGTGACGGCCGGTTCGTCGCGGTCCACCAGCAGCAGGGTGTCCACCAGGTCGGTGAGACGTCGTGCGCAGGCCAGTCCCATACCGCGCCCGGCACCGGTCGCAATGCCCACGGTCGTCATGCGGTCCCTCCTCCGTGGCTCCAGTACTTCTCGAGTCCTGGCCGCGCCACCCGGTCCACGAGTTCCACGAGCAGACCGCTGGGACCGCGCAGGAAGGCGAAGGGCGCACCCCCGGAGCCGACCCGGCGCGCCTCGGTCACGAAGCCCTGCCGGGCGAGTTCGGCGGCGTCGGCGGCGACATCGTCGGACCAGTAGCCGACGTGGTGCACTCCCCCACCGGCCACCGGTTCCCACAGGGTGCCCGGCACCCGTCGGATGATCTCCAGTCGAGGGAGTGTCCGGGAGTAGGCGCAGCTGATGTCGAGAACGGCATTTCCGCTCGGCAGCGTCAGCGGAACGGCTCCCCCGATCTCGGCGCACCACTCGTAACCGAACGCGTCCGAGAACTCGGCCAGGGTCGCTTCGAAGTCCTCGACGACGAGCCCGAGATGGAACTGGTCCTCGGCCCTCATGACTCCACCACCGCCCCGGAGACGTCGTGCTCGCCGAGGCGGGGCGGCGGCCCGTAGTCGGGCTCGTACCCGGCGACCCGGACGGGGCTGCGCACCAGTCGGAAGTCCCCGGCCGTCACCACGGCCTCCGGCGTGGCGGCCAGCGCCTGCCGCAGCGTCCGTACGGCGGCGGCCGGCACCCCGAGCGGACGCAGCCGCGCCTCCCAGGACGCAGCCGTGTCGCCGGCCAGGGCGTCCGTGACGGCGGCGAGTACTTCCTCCCGGCGCTCCGCCCGTTCCGCCATGGTGGGAAAACCCTGGAGTCCGGCCTCGGCGGCGAAGGACTTCCAGAAGCCGTCGTGGGTGATGAAGAGCGCCAAGTAGCCCTCGGCCGTGGGGAAGAGCTGGGCCGGTACGTAGAAGGAGTGTGCGCCGAGCGGCAGTCGGCGCGGCTCGACGCCCTCGTTGAGGTAGGCGGAGGCACGGTAGTTGAGCTGAGACAGCATCACATCCCGCAGGGACACCTCCACTTGGCCGCCGCGCCCGGAGACTATGTGGGCGAGGAGTCCCAACGCGGCAGTCAGGCCTGAGGAGTTGTCGGCGGATGAGTAGCCGGGCAGGGTCGGCGGACCGTCCGGGTCGCCGGTGAGGGCGGCGACGCCGGTGGCCGCCTGGACCACGTAGTCGAAGGCGGGTTCGTCGCCCGCCGCCAGTCCGTACCCGGTGAGCGCGACGCACACGATCCGGTCGTTCCACTTCCGCAGTGCGTCGTACGTCAGCCCCAGCCGGTGGATCGCCGACGGTTTGAGGTTGACGAGCAACGCGTGGGCGTCGGCGGCGAGTTCACCGAGTCCGGCCTGTCCGTCGGAGGTCGTGAGGTCGAGGCGGACGCTGCGCTTGCCGCGGTTGAGGCTGGCGAAATACGCGTCGCTCACCTGGCGCGAGATGTCCCCGCCGGGCGGCTCGATCTTGGTGACCTCGGCGCCGAGGTCGGCGAGCATCATCGTGGCGTAGGGGCCGGCCAGCATGGTGCCGACCTCCAGTACGCGGATGCCCTCCAGCGGTCCGGCGGTCATCGCAGGTCCGCGGCGAGGGCTGCGAGCATGTCGCGGGTGCGGTACTTGGAGGCGACCAGCTCGTCGCGGTTGTCGCCGATGGGCAGCAGCCGTACGGACAGATCGGTCACCCCGGCGTCCGCGAAGCGCTGGAAGCGGGCGGCAATGGCGTTCTCGTCACCGGCCGCGCACAGGTCGCCGACGTCGCGGGCGTCACCGTAGTCCAGCAGGCGTTGGTAGTTGGGCGAGATCTCGGCCTCGCCGAGGATCCGGTTGGCGCGCTCGCGGGCCTCGTCGACGCGGTCGGGTGCGCACAGGCAGACCGGGATGCCCGCGACGATCCGGGGGGCCGGCCGACCGGCGCTCTCGGCGGCCTTGGTGATGCGGGGCACGACGTGTTCGGCGACCGCGCGTTCGTCGGCCATCCACAGCACGGTCCCGTCGGCCCGTTCCCCGGCGAGGCGCAGCATGACCGGGCCGAGGGCCGCGAGCAGGACCGGCAGCCGGGAGACGGGGTCGAGGGTGAGCGGGTTGTGGACGGTGAAAGTGTCGTTCTCGATGTCGACAACGCCCGTTCCGTCGAACGCGGCGTCCAGGACGTCCAGGTAGTCACGGGTGAGCGCGGCCGGTTTCTCGTACGGCAGTCCGAGCATGTCCTGGATGATCCAGTGGTGGGACGGGCCGAGGCCCAGCGCGAGGCGTCCGCCGGTCGCGGCCTGGGCCGAAATGGCTTGCCGGGCAAGGGCGATGGGGTGCTGGGCCTGCAACGGCACGACAGCGGTGCCCAGTTCGATCCGCTCGGTGCGCGCGCCCATGAGCGCGACCGCGGTGAGGGCGTCGAAGTCGGTCGGGATCTGCGGCACCCACACGGTGTCGAAGCCCGCCTTCTCGGCCCATGTCACGTCGTCGATCATCCGCGTGACCTTGCGGACCGAGTCCCCGCGCTCGGGCCCGATCATCACTCCGATGCGCACGCTGCCTCCAGGTTTTCGGGTTGCCGCCGGGTCATGGCGAGGTGACGGATGTCAGGGCGCGCATCTCGGTGACGAGGGCGTCGAGCGGTGTGCCCGTGGGGAAGACCGCGGCGGCTCCGGCCGACAGCAGTTTCGGTACGTCGGCCGGCGGGATGGTGCCGCCCACCACGACGGCAATGTCCTCGGCGCCCGTGGCACGCAGGGCCTCGATCACGCGGGTGGTGAGAGCGAGATGTGCGCCGGAGAGAATGCTGAGGCCGACTACGGCAACGTCCTCCTGGACGGCGACGGCCACGATGTCGTCGACGCGCTGCCGGATCCCGGTGAAGATCACCTCGAAGCCCGCGTCGCGCAGGGTCCGCGCGACGATCTTGGCTCCGCGGTCGTGTCCGTCGAGCCCCGGTTTGGCCACCAGTACACGGGAGTTCATCAGAACACCACCGGCTGCTGGAACTCGCCCCAGACCGCCTTGAGCGCGGCCACCATCTCGCCCACCGTGCAGTAGGCGTTGGCGCAGTCGATCAGGATGGGCATGAGGTTCTCGGTACCTTCCGCGGCGCGGGCCAGTTCGGCGAGGCGTTGCCGTACGACGGCTGCGTCGCGGGTGGCCTTGACGTCGGCGAGGCGTTTCAGCTGCCGGTCGCGGCCCTCCGCGTCGAGTTCGTAGGTGGCGAGGTCGGGCGGCGGCTCGTCCGAGACGAAGCGGTTGACGCCGACCACCGGCCGGGTGCCCGCCTCGACCTCGCGGTGCAACTGGTAGGCCTCGTCGGCGATGAGGGTCTGCAGATAGCCGTCCTCGATGGCCCGGACCATGCCGCCGTAGCGCTCCAGGTCCTCCATGATCTCGACGATGCGCGCCTCGGTGGCGTCGGTGAGCGCCTCCACGAAATACGAGCCGCCGAGCGGGTCCGCGACACGGGCAACGCCCGTCTCATGAGCGAGAATCTGCTGCGTGCGCAGCGCGAGCGTCGCCGACTCCTCGCTGGGCAGGGCGAACGGCTCGTCCCAGGCGGCCGTGAACATCGACTGGACTCCGCCGAGGACCGAGGCGAGCGCCTCGTAGGCCACGCGGACGGTGTTGTTCTGCGCCTGAGGTGCGTAGAGGGAGGCGCCTCCGGCGACACAGCCGAAGCGGAACATGGCCGCCTTGTCGCTGTCCGCGCCGTACCGTTCACGCACGATGGTCGCCCAACGCCTGCGTCCGGCACGGTACTTGGCGATCTCCTCGAAGAAGTCGCCGTGCGTGTAGAAGAAGAAGGAGACCTGCGGGGCGAACTGATCGATCGTCATACGGCCCCGGGCGAGCACCGTGTCGCAGTAGGTGACCCCGTCGGCGAGTGTGAAGGCCATCTCCTGAACGGCGTTGGCGCCCGCGTCGCGGAAGTGCGAGCCGGCGACCGAGATGGCGTTGAAGCGCGGCACTTCGGCAGCGCAGAACTCGATGGTGTCCGCGATGAGTCGGAGGGACGGTTCGGCCGGCCAGATCCAAGTGCCCCTGGACGCGTACTCCTTGAGGATGTCGTTCTGGATCGTCCCGGTGAGCTTCGCCCGAGGCACGCCCGCCCGTTCGGCGGCGGCGACGTAGAAGGCGAGCAGGATCGCGGCGGTGCCGTTGATGGTGAAGCTCGTGCTGATCCGGTCCAACGGGATGCCCTCGAAGAGGACTTCGGCGTCGGCGAGCGTGTCGACGGCGACCCCGACCCGGCCCACCTCCTCGCCGACTTCGGGGTCGTCGGAGTCGTAGCCGCACTGCGTGGGCAGGTCGAGCGCCACCGAGAGTCCGGTGCCGCCCTGTTGGAGGAGGTAGTGGTAGCGGCGGTTGGACGATTCGGCGGTGCCGAAGCCGGAGTACTGGCGCAGTGTCCACAGCCGTCCCCGGTAGCCGGTGGCGTAATTGCCGCGCGTGAAGGGGAAGTTGCCCGGCGCGGGCGGCTCTGCCTTGACGTCGTCGGGGCCGTAGACCGGTTTGAGGGGCAGGCCGGACGCGGTCCGGACGGGGTCGTCGCCCTGGGGCGGTGTGGGAGGCGTCATCGCAGGAGGTCCTTCATCACCTTTCCGGTGGCGTTCAGCGGCAGTTCGGTGAGGAACTCCACGGACCGGGGCACCTTGAACCCGGCCATCCGGAGCCGGCTCCACTCGATCAACTCCTCGGCGGTCAGCGGTTCCCGGAGGACGACGAAGGCCTTGCCGACCTGTCCCATCCGTTCGTCAGCGACGCCGATCACGGCGGCCTGGGCGACCGCCGGGTGTTCCATCAGGAAGCCCTCGATCTCGGCCGGGTAGGCGTTGAAGCCGCCGACGATGAACATGTCCTTCTTGCGGCCGACGATCCTCAGATAGCCGCGCTCGTCGAGCGTGCCGAGGTCCCCGGTGTGCAACCAGCCGTCCTCGTCGATGGCTTCAGCGGTCGCCTCGGGGTCGTTGAAGTAGCCGCGCATGACGCTGTAGCCGCGGACCAACACCTCGCCGTCGTCCGCGATGCGGACCTCGACGCCGTCGCAGGGGGTGCCGACAGTGGTGGCGATGTCCTCGAAGGAGTCGCCGGGGCGGGTCGCGGTGGCGGTGCCCGCCTCGGTCAGGCCGTAGCCCGTCATGATCGAGGTGAAGGGCAGTTCGGTCATCACCCGGCGGATCAGCTCGACGGGGATGTCCGCGGCTCCTGTCACCGCAACTCTCAGTGAGGACAGGTCCCTTGAGCCTCGGTCGGTCAGCAGGGAGTGGTAGAGCGTGGGCGGACCGGGCAGGACCGTCACCTTCTCGCGCTCGACCAGGTCGAGGACGTGGTCCACGTCGAAGACGGGCACGGGCAGGATGGTCATGCCGCGGATCAGCGACGCGACCATGCCCGCCTTGAAGCCGAAGATGTGGAAGAACGGGTTGACGATCAGATAGCGGTCACCCTCCCTGACCCCGGCCAGGTCGCACCACTCCGCGTACAGGCGGAGCGTCTGGGCGTGGGTCATCAGCACGCCCTTGGGCCGGCCGGTGGTGCCCGAGGTGAAGACGATGTCGCTGACCTGGTCGCCGGTCACCTTCCGCTCGAAGGGTGAACCGCTCGCCAGGAAGCCGGACTTGAGGTCGATGACCGGTACACCGGGCGGTGCCTTGAAGTCCAGGCCGAGGAAGCCCTCCTGGACGAGAACGGCCTTCGCACCGCTGCGCACGATGATGTCGTGCGCCTCTTCCGCCTTGAAGCGGGTGTTGACGGGCACGACCACACCGCCCGCGGTCATGAGACCGAAGGCGGCGACGATCCACTCGGCGGAGTTCGGCGCCCAGATCGCGACCCGGTCGCCCTGCTCCACCCCGGCCGACGCGAACGCCCCCGCAGCCACGCGCACCCGCTCGACCAGCTCGGTGAACGTGAGGCGGAGCGGGCCGTCCACCACGGCTTCGGCGTCACCGAAGCGGTCGGCCGCGCTCAGCACCATCTGCGGGATGCTCTCCCAGGTCATACGCCGATCAGGCGGGCGAGATTGCCGCCCATGATCTTGGCCTGGTCGGCCTGCTTCATGCCCTGGATGGCGTCGATGTAGGAGACGGGGTCGGCCAGTCCCTCGGGGTGGGGGTAGTCGGAGCCGAACAGGACGCGTTCGACGCCGACGACCTCGGAGAGGGCGGCCATGTCCTCCTCCCAGAACGGGCTGATGTGGATGCGGTTCCTGACCTCTTCGACCGGGTCACCGAGGAAGCCCTTGGGCTGCTTCTTGTAGGTGCTGGCGAGTTGGTCGAGCAGCGGCAGCAGCCACGAGGAGCCGTTCTCGATGACCGAGACCTTCAGTTCCGGGAAGCGGAACAGGGCTCCGTGACAGACCCAGGACGCCACCGCGTCGGTGACCGGGCGCCACTCGGACATCATCCGGAAGACCTGCGCCTGGAAGGGCGTCATCTCCTGGCTCTTGCCCTCCCAGTCGCTGGAGTAGCGGGAGTAGCCGCTGTCGGAGGAGTGCATGGCGACGAGCACGCCCGCCTCCTCGACGCGCTTCCAGAAGGGGTCGAACTCCGGCAGTGCGAAGGACCGCGAGCCGCCGTAGCCGGGGACGGGTGCGGGCCGGACGAGAATCGCCCGCGCCCCGCGCTCCAGGCACCACTCCAGTTCGGCGATCGCCTTGTCCAGGATCGGCAGGCTGATCACCGGGGTGGTGAAAATGCGGTTCTTGTAGTTGAACTGCCAGGTCTCGTGCAGCCATTGGTTGAGGGCGTGCACGACCACATGGATCAGCTCCGGGTCGTCCCGCATCCGCTCCTCGACCAGGCTGGCGAGGGTCGGGAACATCAGGGTCTGCTGGATGCCCAGGTCGTCCATGAGGGCCAGGCGCGGCGCGGGTTCGCGGAACGCGGGTATCGACCGCATCGGCTCGCCGAACAGCTCCCGGTGGGACTTGCCCTCCGGGTTGCCCTCGCGGAAGTAGTCCTCCCAGGCGCCGGGGCGGGCGACGACCTCGAACGTGGGGTTGGGGATGTAGTCGCTGATCTGACCGCGGATGGCGATCTTCGTACGCCCCTTCACCTGCACGTACTGGATGGCGCTCGCGTACTGCTTGGGCAGGTACCGGGTGAGCGCGTCCTCGGTCTCGTACAGGTGGTTGTCCGCGTCGAACAGCGGATACGGCGGCACACGCGATGGCATGAGATCCTCCTTCGCAGATTACGAGAATCCTATTCTCACTCTTGATGGGCGGCAATATCCTTGCGGAGAACGAACTTCTGGACCTTGCCGCTGGCGGTGCGCGGGAAGTCGTCGACGACGTGCAGTTCCTCCGGCCACTTCTGGCGGGCCAGGCCCGCCGCGGCGAAGTGGGCACGGAGATCGTCGAGGGTGGGTTCGGGGTGGCCGGTCCGCAGTCGTACGACGGCTGCCGCGTGCTCGCCGAGGCGGGCGTCCGGGGCGGCCACGACCGCGGCCTCGGCGACGGCCGGCAGGGCGAGGAGAACCTCCTCCACCTCCAGCGCTCCGATGTTCTCGCCGCCGCGGATGATGATGTCCGCCTTGCGGTCGGTGATGGTGAGGTAGCCGTCCTCGTCGAGCCGGCCGATGTCGCCGGTGCGGTACCAGCCGTCCGCGTCGAAGGAGCGCTCGGTGAGGGCCTCGTCGGTGTAGCCGAGGCACAGGTCGGGGCCGCGACTGAGGATCTCGCCGTCCTCGTCGAGCCGGATCTCCACTCCGGCCAGGGCGTCTCCGTCGGTGTAGAGCCGCTTGTCCTCGGGTGCGGTGTGGCTGGAGGCCGTGATCGAGGGGTGCTCGGTGCTGCCGTAGGCCCGAAAGACCGTGATACCGAGGTCCGCGAGCCGTCTGGTGACCGCGTTCGGGACGGCCGCGCCGCCGAGGCCCGCGTACTTCATGCCGGCCAGGTGGACGGGCGTGAAGTCGGGGTGGTCGAGCAGGCTCGTCATGTAGTAGGCGGCACCGCCTCCGACGGTGAGTCCGTCGCGGGCCATCAACTCCAGTGCCTGGCCCGGGTCCCAGGTGTCGGCGAGGTTGACCGGACTGCCGTCGAGGACGGGGATGAGGAAGGCGTTCACCATGCCGATGAAGTGGCCTACGGGCGCGGAGGTGAGCTGGTCGCCGCGGTCGGGCGGGTAGCGGCCGGCCAGTTGTCGGGTCTCGAAGCCCAGGGTGTTGTGGCTGTGCACAACTCCCTTGGGGTCGCGGGTCGTTCCGGAGGTGAAGGCGATCAGCGCGGGGCCGGACGGGTCCGTGGGCAGGACGCCGGGGAGCGGTTCGCCGGCGAGCAGGTCGTCGAAGTCCCGCCCGACGACGCCGACCACGGGGATCTTCGCGCTCAGGTCGGGGTCGTAGGAGAGATGCCCGAACCGGTCGGCGGTGACGAAGACCTTGGGTTCGACCGTGTCCAGGATGTAGCCGACTTCCTTGCGTCCGTAGAAGTGGACGATCGGGACCACGACCGCGCCGAGGAACGCGGACGCCCAGAAGACCGCCGCCGCCTCCATCCAGTTGGGCAGTTGGAGTGCCACCACGTCGCCGGGCGCGACGCCCCGCTCGTGCAGTCCTGCGGCCAGTCGGCGGGCCGTCAGTTCGACCTCGGCGAAGGTGCCTTCCCAGGGCCGTACCGCCGAGTGCACGCGGAACGCGGCGCCCGGGGCGGTCTCCAGTCCCCGCGCCAGCAGGTCACCGATCGTCTCCCCGGTCCACCACCCCTCCGCCTCGTAGCGCCTGACCAGTTCAGCGGGGACAGTTCGCACGACAGGAACTTCCTCTCGTCATTGAGAATTGCACTCTCTCAGAGCGAGAAGGTAAATTCCATACATGGGACGAGACCACGGGTTCCACCCGGTCCGGATCACCCGGATCATCCAGGAGACGCCCGACACCCGGACGTACGTACTCGACGCGCCCTTCCCGTACCGGGCGGGCCAGTTCGTCACGATCAAGGCCTGCGGCACGCTGCGCAGTTACTCGATGTCCAGTTCGCCGGAGACGGACGCCGAGTTGATGACGACGGTGAAGCGGGTTCCGGGCGGTCTGGTGTCCAACTGGATGCACGACCATCTGGCCCCCGGCGACGTCCTCGAAACCACGCTGCCCGCAGGGGTGTTCTGTCTGCGGGAGGGCGGCGAGGCGGGCTCCGCCCACGAGTTCGCCGCTCCGGTGGTGGCGTTCTGCGGGGGCAGCGGGATCACCCCGGTCCTCTCGCTCGCCAAGTCCGCGCTGGCCGGCACCGGGCGCCCGGTGCGGGTGCTGTCGGCCAACCGGGACGCGGGCGCCGTCATCTTCGGCTCCGCACTGGGCGAGTTGACGCAGCGGTACCCCGGACGGTTCGAGGTCCGGCACCACCTCGACGACTGGGAGGGCTTCGTCACGGCGGACCAGGTACGGGAGTTCGCGGGCGGCGACACGGACGCGGATTTCTACCTCTGCGGAC
>Ga0307511_10003100_pt1 | contig 17133 bp, 18 predicted proteins | sample 13_EM_MG_FD_200266 | JGI IMG/M metagenome (GOLD analysis project Ga0307511, IMG submission 200266) | Populus trichocarpa ectomycorrhiza microbial communities from riparian zone in the Pacific Northwest, United States - 13_EM | ecosystem: Host-associated > Plants > Roots > Unclassified | place... | reverse complement strand
TTACGCAGGTAGCGGAAATGCAGGAAATACATGAAATAAGCAAATGCGCTGACTACAGGATAATTATCCACCGGATAAGCCATGAGATATGGGTAGCCGGATATGTGGTGAGTTGGATAACTCGGGTTTGGTGGATGTATGTTCCAACAAGCCAGACACAAGGTCGGGGGGAAAGGAAAGGGAAGGAAATGGCAAAGAATCTCGGACATCATCGTTCCACGCTACGGCAGGAACCTCGGGATCACCACCCCCCCCCTGTTATCAAGCACAGAGAAGGCAATCACGAACCAAGTACGAGCCATAGCCGTGCATGCGCCGATGGATTGGGGAAGATAATCAGCGGGGAATCCAGGTGCTAGGGGTGCGCTGGGTTGTACAAGAACACAGGAGGGTTGGAAAGCTGGCATCCTTATAAGTCATGTACAAGAGAAAGTCGAACTCGACCACGGGCTGCGCATGGGAAGGAAGCTATTTCGCATCACAGAGTATCACTGGAACACAAGAGGGGAAGGTTACACTGGCGGGGCGGCGGGGATTGGTGATGGTGGGGATATGCGATCGGGAGGGGGATACATCTTATCAATTTTGCACAACCAGCAATTCCGTTTTTCTCTTCGGAGATACCGTTGTCTACTTGCGCTGGAAGGTAGGGGTTTTATTTACGTTAGTATCTGCGGGGAGTATCTGGTCTTCTACGTCGATACATGCGCGGCTCCAGCGGCCGAGGAGTTGGGTTATTCAGGCGGTACCCACCCGGGGGTGCGCTTCCTTGCCATATACTAGATAGTATCAATGCGAGTATTGAGTTAACAATGAAAAAAAAAAACCTCTTCATGATTCATCAGGTATTGTTTTCTACACATATACTCGAACAGTCATGTTGTATGTATTGATGAAGTATCTGCATACATACCCCACCTTGAGGTATCATAATATTGGTCCTAGGTACATAACTATGTAACCTCAATTCAATTTACAAACACGACAAGCCCCTGAAATGAAAATCTTCTACTTTCACCCCCACAGGTGTCTACTCGAGTACCTATACCTCCCAGTACACCAAGTTTTCAAAAACATAGGACCTTCAGCCTGAAAAATACACTAACCCTTTCCCAACGTTAACACATGCTTCGTGCTCCCATATCCAAACTGGCGGCTTCAAACATTCTCTATCACTGCAGCATTGGATATCACTGTCTGGCTAGAACCTCCTGGGGGTTGTAGGTGCCCAAGAGGGAGGGACTGCAAACCATGTAAACGGAAAACGGAAGATTGAGATCTTCGCTATTGAGGAATAGGCACAAGGCCACATAACTAAGCCTTACCCCATCAGCCTAAATATTTATGTGGCCATGGGATTGTGACTTCAATATTACCACGTTTTAAACAGGGGATATGTTAGAATATTCCGGATGCCAGTGATTCCTTTGTAATAAATATTAACAATAATTTATATAGAGAGTGGCTCACATACCACGCTCAATTGATGCCCCAGGGATTGTAGGGTACTTGTGCCGAGCCTTAGAAGCCATATCAGTGTTCCATCATGGCAGCTAAATCTGCTTTCCTCCCTAATCAGCTCGGAACATTGAATACACAAACACTCCCCTCCTCTAATGCCCACCCTACAGATACTTCATCCCCCGGTGCGTGGTATCTCCCCTCCTGGACACTCCCCAGTTCAGGTCAACGCCTCGAGTTGTGTGGGGCATCCCCATCCCAGGTTCAACCCCCCAGGGTCTCACCTTCTGGTTGCCCTAAATACATTTTCAGTAGTCATCACATTATCCACACCGATCACCACCTATTTCACAATATCTGGCACCCACCTCGTGACAGCTCAACACGTGCTTGATATATAACGCTGCAACTTCAATATTATCATCATATATACACAGCTAGGTGACAAAAGGTTTCATACCCTGCATAAAGATGTCAAAGCATGCAGCGACCGTCTTACTCCTCCTCTTTGAGATTTCCGTGTTGCCATTATGCATCGTAGGAGGGACACAGGGCAAATGGACAGAGGTGATCGTGATCGGGGAGATCATGAGGACAGAAAGAGGGGAGATAGAGGTGACCGGGGTGGCCGAGGTGACCGACACCGCGAATGTTCCCGGTCGACTGGTGGTCATCGCTCATCCAGGGGTTCCAGGCGCAACTTCGATATCGGATATGGATTATTAAAGGCCTCTTAGTGATCATGGGCTCATCAGCAAAATCATATTGAAAAGGGCGGTATTGGACACTCTCACCATGCTGTTCGATGGCACACCCACGCTTTCCATCACTTCTGGGGGCTGTACTCTGCAACCCTCCATTTTTACCACGATCAGCTTCCATTAATGGATTTTGAAACTTCACGGGATTGGGGCATTCTGAGGAACCTCAGTTACGGTTTCCTGGGTACATACCGGGCAGACAAAGATTCCTTCCACCACGCCAGGCACCCAACATACAACGAATGGATGGATGCACCCAATAGTATCCCTTACCCCGGCACTAGGTCCATTATTTCGCGCTACTGAGATCTTCATTCTGATCTGGTTTGACTGACTTATTTCATCAAATACCTCACCCCCCCCCCAGCCCCATAATCCACCCACGCAAACAACCCGTATGTGTTGACATATTCCAGGTACAGTTTACTCAGATCTCGAATACCAAGTCTAAACAATATTTCTACCAATCGAATGGGTTGTATTCGCCTCCTATCCACGAATCTCCGCATGAAACCTCCCCACCCGCCCCTCCACATCCCCAGGACTCTACCCAATTCGCTACATATTCGACCAGGCTAACATCCATTTTGAGCCCGCGACTGTCGTGACAACCGGGTGGGCTGGAGAGTTCAGGGTAACCATGGGAGCGCTGCCAGGGGTAACAGCTCAGTGCTGGTATTTCGGTTGTGGTGGATGTGCATTCCTACAATCCCCCTCCACCCGCAGTTGATCCAAGAAATTAATAGCCGTCTAGCTTAAAGTTATCCCCTTGGGTATATGGCGAATATACCCCACTGATCTATAGTCCACCAACGTGACTTGGGGTCGTCAAGCTCATCCCACTCACCCCCAGTGGGCTTCAAAGATAGATACCCTACCATGTTGACGGACATTTCCGTTGGTATTCGACGAATATGCACTATCCGTGTTGTTGTCGGCCAATGTCGGGAACGTTTACTTCTTCCGCCCGTATATGGTCACCTCCTTGCGTATGTCGATCGTGAAATGGGATAGGTGGAACTTCCACTGTAAGGTTGATTCGAATGAGTGAACGAGAGCTCTTGGGGCTCCTCACACGCAAAGCTGAGGAGGCTAGAAAGGGGGATGTTGTGGCGCGAGGGGGATCTTAGGGTTCCTCATGTGGGGAAGGTCGTGTTGCCCTAGAGGTGCTGGGTCTGCGACAGAGCACAGCTAGTGTTCCTGGTGTAGGTACGTGGAAAGATGTTTTGCGTTTCCAAAATTCCCTGTGTGCATGCCAAGACTGAACTTTGAAGAGGGGCTGAACGTTACCCTGAGCTCGATCCTAGGGTTGTATAACTAGACTAACAACACAATTGTATAGTTATAGCAGAGTATTGAATCTCAATGCGCCAGAGCCTAGTGCTAGGTACATCTTTGTTAATTGGTTTTGCGCGCCGGGACTATTGCAAGCCGACTAAAATGTCCGGTGTTACCACCCAGACTAGATGTTACTAAGGTATTACCTAAGGGTGGACCAAAGCACTGGATGACGGTTGATGATGCAACCAACTGGTTGGTGTATATAACGCCTCACAATCATGATAATTATTAGTCAATCATCAGGATCTTCTTCGGCCACTTGTACGACTTCTCAGTGAGCATCCTGAAAGTCACTGATACATTCAACGCTCCCCCACCTCCAGCAACATCAATCTCACCTTTGTGCCTCTGCTTCTGCATTCTCTGGCACTGGGTACGCGCACGGTCACCCTCCTGTGAGTGAACTCTATTTTCAGAGTGAAATAGAATGCACTGCTGATCAGCCTCCAGGATCATCTGAAACCCCAAGTGAGCAAACACCGGAGTGAGTTAAATTAAATGGACAACCAAAACATTTGGGAACAGACTGCTGTCGTAGTGCCTCCTCCACCCCCCAACACCCCCACGCAGGATGACACCGGGGGGAATAAAACCGACATCTTAATTGACGAGGATGTCTGGTTGCCCCTGGATGAGTCCACTTTCGTGGTACCTCCTCCCCCACCGAACACCCCCACGCAGGGCGAAACTGGAGACCAAAGAATGGGCCAAAGAGGGCTGCGGCGGAGGGGCTCCTAGGGCCTCTTTTTACAGATCAGGCTGGGGGAGTTAAAACGGTCATCATCATAGGTAGGACCATTCTTTTGGGTATATCCGGGATTTTTGTTTTGCATTCGAAAATACTAACCCTGCATTCTCCAGTACCTATTGCGATTTACGACGGATATATGTATTGTCGAACGCGCTAATTTTGATTTGTTTTTACCAATATTGAGGGTTACGGTCAGGATACCGGGGATCAGGGTATATGACAGGCTCTGGCCTATTGCCTTAATATATTTTTATTATAATGCATTATACGTATCTCCTGGCTATGGCAAGCTTGGTCTTCATGGTTAAGTCATACGTGCCTGGTTTGGGTAGTAATTAGAGTGCATGAGCTAGGAATACCCTGATATTATGCCAGTAAAGTAGCATCTACACTCATGTCTCATCATTTCATTTAGGATACATACCTCTGAGTCCCTCAGGCCTCCAGGGAGACTGTACCTGGCTTCTTGCCGATACCAATACTTCCATGTTTTATTGTTATATTTGTCCTGATCGTCGTCAGCACCAATTTCTCTGTAGGGTTCCACTAGTGCTCTCTTGGGAAGGCCCTTGCGTAAACTTTGAGTCGGCAACATTCATATCTCCTCCAGTTGTTAACTGGGTGTCGAATAATCCAATACAACAAGCACCTATCTCGAGCTTTTGTAAAGTTAAAGCCTTTTGGCACTATCGATACGACTATTTGCCATGTTGGAAGACGTGTTGGATGCCCCATTAAATGTACTTATATATGCAGTACGTTGGTAACTGCTTTGACAATTTTCTCCTAACCTGCAGAATCACCTCCGCCATACAGATCTGGGTCCATCGTGTATCGAGATGTTAAGATATAATACAAAATGACCCAGGAAGAAAACCCAAGCCTGCCGTGTAGTTCCTTGCATGCCAAGGCAGGGGAACTTTGTTGCGGATTTGCAATGTATAGGTAACGACACCCTATCAGGCTTATTAGTGGGATATTCGGGGTGTCAATGGCAGGGGGGGGCTGGCGTACATTGGGAGATATCTCTATAGTGGTTAAGGATGGAGTGGGGGAGTAATTAGGCAGGCAGGGATGAGGGCAGGGATGTTTGATCTCTATATCCAACTGTGTTTCACGCATACATCTTTGATTGTAGTTATATCTGTAGATATCGATAGACTTGCGTTCATGTGCGCTATGGAGCGAGAGGTTCTAGCTGGAGCCAGAACCTGCTCGGCATAGAGGGAGAAATCCTGCAATTTGTTTCTTGAACTCTTGCGTCTACAAAATATTTACTTCCAAACCACTGTCTTCAGAAGGTAAAGCCACACTTATCGCGGGACCCACCAAACCAGACAGCTTTGACTGAGATATTGTATGATATACCATTGGACCCCCGCTCCATAGCGTCCCCTCCAGAACACTACGTCTACATACACAGAATATAGGTAAAGTTTACTCAGATGTCAAATAGCAAGTGCAAGCAACGATTCTTGCATATGGAGGCCCTCGTACTATGACGCTCCTGTGTATCCATGAACCTCAAACATCTTCACTCGAGAAAATCGACTTTCATACCTCACGTAAGCCACGCCCATCCCGACCCCCAGGGCTATACCCACTTTGCAAGACGTTTTACTGTCGAGCATGAATTTTAAGCCCACTACTGTGGTGATTGCGTACAAACTCATCGAGAAACTCAATGATCACCCTTTGGTGGATTGGCCACTAGCCGAGGATAGTGCACTACCTCTTGATTTATGGTATAGTTGTGAGCACTCGCTTCCAACCCCCGTTCGGTAACCTGTGGAGTCCTTCATGTAATTATTTTTCCTTTTATTTATACCCAACTAATCACCCTCTCTAGAGCCTTCCTCCCCATCATTTATGCTATTCTTATACCCAACCAAGAATCACCCTTGGAGCTCGCCTCCCCATAATTTCTTCCTTTTCTTATACACAACGAATCACCCTCTCGCAGCAGCAGACTGCTTTTCTGTTTTATCACCTCCCGCTGCTTCAGGACTGCCCAACCAAGTCTAATGGTAGAATCCTACTGTTGGACAGACCGTCATTACAGTGGTGGAAAGCAATTTCGTTTCTGTTACCGCCTTGGCCATGCCACTATCAACCTGTTGTACTCATCATGACTGGTTTGAATAGATTCATCAGATTCTGGTTGGGAATCTTTTCGCCGGCTATCGTCACTGTTGAGAAAGCCTAAGAAATTAGGCACACTCCTAGAAAATTGTGTCATTACACATTGACCCTGAAAAGAGGAGTGGATGGTTGCGCCAGAGTTGCTCGGGGTATTAAGTTCCTTAATTTCTCACGAATCTGATGGGGGTGAAGGGTTGAGGGTATGAAGGCTTGGCACGGCCCCAGAGTAGTTGAATGCCGTGGATGAGAAGGTGGTGCTTGAGGGGAATATAAAATCTTAGAGAGCATCTGATTTACCATTATACATCTAGCATAGAACACTGAGGGAATCCTAGTAGAGCTTATTAGCTAATTATACAGACTATATAGGCGAGGGTGATCCAAGAGCTCACATTCCAAAGAGATGTAAGATCACGAGGTTACGAGCGAATTAATTGCGTGAGTGAGAGAGATTTATTCACCGGTAGAGCTTGTCTACGTATCGCTATAGTCTTGATGCTTTGGTCCCAGTGTGCTCTGTCTTCTTTATTTCCCAGCGGATTCCCCACTCTTTTATTCTTCTCGAAATCCTCCAATTAGGAATATTAGGAACACCGGTTTTCCCTCGCATATCCCAATTGTCCCTTCCTGGGTTCCAGCAGTTCCCGTGATCCCAGCACGTGAGAGTAATCCTGCAAGAGATGTGAGCAGGGCTCTGTATAATGCATCTAACACAGTATATGGCATACTTGTTAGGCAGCAATAGGCAGCGGAGGTAGTAGAGATTATCTGAGCGCAATATATATAGAGAGCAGAGCTCACTGGATGGTAGAAATGCACGATAAGATGAGGACTTGGTAAATTACAAGCAGGAATGTAGGATTGCCGAACTGTGTCTGTACACGGAGGTTTCAGGGTACAGGGATGGTAATAACCAGCCAATGATAGAGTTAGGAAACAACGGATGCAACAACACATAAGCTGACGGTGCATAAGCTGACTAGAGTGCTATCATAATAATACAGAAGTAACAATAGGGACTTAGCATAAGGAAATAAGCACAGCTGGACATAGGAAATACGAAACAGAATGTGCTACAGATTTCAGGGTAACTAGGGTGGGAAGGGCTGGGAAGTGTTTTTTTTTTGTTTTCCACAGCCTCCATAGCACTTGAATAGAGTGTATCGACATGGAAACGGGACTGTGTGTGCTCTCCGTGTTGTTGTTAGCTTCTGCTAGGTTGAAGCATGATGGAAGTATATTAACGCACGACGAGCGTGGGCCAGCTGATTATGTGCTGTTTGTTGCCATTCGCTCTAATGCAAGCATTGCCTAGAACTGTAGTAGAATAGCGGTAAGTGTGGGCAATAGGGCAAGTGATTTGAGGCATATTTCATGAGTGTGAGGTATACATACCTTAAAGCCGTCACATGATGAACATCTCAGCCGAAAAGTAAATCAGTATTATTGGTAGCTTCCGGTCCGACAAATTCAGCCTCATAAAGTTAGGCTGATATTTAAAACAGGAAGAACAGAGCTCCAAATATGTATCCGCCTAGCTAGGGTCTCCAACGTAGCTGTTTTCCCACATCCAGCAGGGCCTCTGAGGACTAACACTCGCTTCGTAGATCTCCCTTCACGAACACGCAATTAGCCAGTCGGATACATCTTCCCCGTTCTTCTTGTGGATTGGTAATCCAGCAGAAGTTGTTGGTGAGTGTTTCTAGGGCCAGGGGAGATTTAGGTAGGTGAATTGTATTGGAACGAAATATTAGGCCATTCAGACTCAGAAGTGGAAATATTGAAATTCTATAGACGCTGTAGATTAGGTGTGTCTAAGGTACCCGGCATTCGTTTTAAACCCGATAGTTGAGTTATAATTAGTCCTCGCAGGGGTAGTGGTGGTGACGATCTCCATGAAAGAGACCACCAGGAGCATTTTCGGGTAATGAAGTTGAGGGTCCTAGAAATGAGGGGGATGGAGCTGAGGGTACTGGAGATCAGGGACAGTTGATGGTGATGGAGGCGAAGCTTATGGAGGGGCGTGTTGGTAACCATTGGACAATAAGTTGGAGATGCCGTAGAGAATAGGCTTATTGCGAAACGTGTCGAGGATCTAGCTTGCCCTAGACTGGAAGGGCTGTTGGCACTATGGATCCCATTATGTCGAGCAATGCCATATCCCTAGTATCGAACAATCTGCCGTTCAACCTTGTAAAGCAGATGTTGCCATACCTCGTACTGTGTAGTATCCTCAACCCAGTGATCTATGGGTACATTCCGGTAGTCTGGTCATTATATTTCCTGCGTCAGGAAAGGGAGAGTGGAATCAGAACAGTATGCAGCAAAAGTAGCATATAAAAAATATAAAAACATAAAAGAAAGGAGCTCTTTGCAACAGTAAAAATATATCGTTCAACCAAACCAGCGACGAGTAATGTGATAATATAAATACCAAGCTAAGCAAGTTTGAAATCAGAATTGAATGGAGAACAAAATATTTCAAAAAACATAAAGAAAGTGCCCTTTGCAAAATAAAAAACATTAGAAGCGAAGAGCAAGAAACACGGAGCATCCAATTATGAAAAGCAATCCTAGAACGACAATGGCATGCGAATTCCTGTTCCACAGTCTATTCTATTAATTGGGTTAGCATCAAGTCCTGCTCCGGAGACCGAGAGGGCGCTTATACCTCAGGATGGGCTAGTGAATTAGCCCCTTCCTCAGAGAAGCCCACGGGTACCTCAAGGTGATCTATGGATGGAGTCTGATAGTCTGGTTGCCATTCTTCCCTGCGTCAGGAACGGTACAGGGGGTTTGTGCATCAGGGGAATCCACCGGCACACGTTGTCCCGCCCGGCAGACACCAGAGGGTGTTTCCACGTCAGCCTGATCTCTCTGTTCATTCAGATAGTCTCGGCAGTTTTCTGCCCTGCTTCAGTGACCCCAGAGGGGGTTTGTACTTCAGGGTGATCAATTGGCACACCCTGTTGCACCATCGGACGCACGATGAGCGTGTCGTAAATGGGCTCAGGCAGGCGGACGTGCATCGTGTGATAGATTGGCTCAGGTAGGCAGATGGGGATCGTCTCGTATGTGCCTTCCCTCTGGTACTGGGTCTCGGTGTGAAGTGATGATTGGTTTGAATCGTCATGGTTTGAAGAAATGAACGGTATGACAAGATCACGGTGTGACAAGATTGGGGGTACCGTATAAAATGATCTCAGGGTGAAGAGATGAGAGATATGACCAAATCTCGCTGTGAGGAGATGCCAGGTCTTGGTGTGGAAGGATTCATCTGAGTTCCCAGATCAGGATGTGATTGATTCAAAGCTGCGTCGCCTAGCCACCAACTACCAACCACTGCCGTTTAGATATCTGTGCCGAGGACCTTGGTGCGCCGGGGATAAAATTTACATCGTACACCACAATGAGCTCCCCTGCAAGCCGGGTTGATATCAAGCACTCATAGAAACATCCATAGGGGTGATACCATCACCAACCACGAATTTAGATTTCATGCCCCTACCCCTAAATCCTGCATATGTATTAGAGTCAATCGTGGCTAATGCGTGCGATACAACAAGTATGCAGCCTTTCTTTATGATATTGTAAATTTTCCCTAACAAAAGATCTCGTCCCTGGCTTGCCATGCGCTGTCGCCGAATATGCGGTTAGACGGATGCAATGTCACGGGTCCTACTGTAACTGATGCCCTTCACTTTCAGAGCTTTCCAGATTGCGCCGTCTATATTTCATGGGAATTCAGTCCTCTTGTGGGTCATCTTGCACTGGGCCATCTTGCACTGGGCCATCTCTAGTGTGAGCGTTATTAGTTGCTGCTTCCATCATCAGCACTGATAACTGAGTGTCTGCATCGTAAATAGAAGCAAATACATCCTAGAAATAATCTTCTGCCAGTAATTGATGTCGGAAGGCAGTTTCCCGAACACCGTGAGTAGCTCCCGCCCCAATGCACCACTTATTCAGATTAAATTGTGAGTGCTTGCCGGGTTTGGGGCCGGCAACTCGATATGCATACAAATACTGTAAAGATTACGAGGTTATGAGTGAAGGAATCTTGAGAGAGAGGGAGAGAGAAAGATCGATGTATTCGTCAAGACTATGTAGAGATCGCTATAGTATGAATGCTATGGTTCTACTGCCTTGTTCCTTTCTTAAATTCGTGCGAATTCCAGTTCTTTTATCCCTTCCGACCTTATTCCAATTGCCCTGATTAGGGACCCCGGTTTCTTTCCGCATGTTCCAATTATCCTATTTGGGTTTCCTGCGTTTCCCGTGATATCGCTACACGTGAGAGTAATTCCTACAAATACAGAGGTATCCTCTTATAACCATAGCCCCGAGCTCGGGACCGGACCATTCTATGCATGTAAGGAGGTCATGCATTCATAGCGGATGCAATTACAGAGGTTTGCCTGTATTCCTGCTACTACTTGCATTATAATTAACTGCTCCTGAATGCAACTAGTATTACCCTTTGCTATAGCGGCTTGACCTCTCTCTCTCCGAATTACCATCGTAACAGCACATAAATAATTTTGTTGAATTGGGCGGACTTAGTCTGGGATAGGGCAGTTGAGCTCAGGCTGGCCGAGACTGGTCTAAGTTACCAGATAGATAGACCTCAGAAAAGTGCACCAAGCCTTCCCAACCTCCTAGAGAGAGACTAATAGCCTCATAACTCTTAAGCAACTTGTAACCCATCTTGTATTCCCAGGCCTTGATCATTCGGAGTCGGATTCATTACGAGGTATGTTGCTTGTCTGGTTATGCCCCTGCCGATTCAACACCACCCACCACGTTCCCTCTCGAAGTCCGCACCAAATATCCCAAACACACTCTCGGCAAATAAATCTCTACATCTCCAAGATACATATACATTGTGTAGCGTATTATTACCCGCCATTACCCCACCGACAGGGATTACGTGGGGCGTGGTGCAGATCCCGTTGTCGTAATAACGGTAATACCCCGACGCATAATATTGGAAATACGGCTGCATCGGAATGAATAGGACGGTAATTGATAAGGAGGATACCCCCTGACGCTGCATATCCGAGACTTTTGTACGGGTTTAAGGGATGACATACGTTGCATTTGTATACAGCGTCCAGTTCTTTTTGCCACCTAGCTGTACAACACGATTGCTATTTGCGGATCAATAGGTAGAGTGTGAGAGCAATTGATTGCGCTTTTTGATCCCCAGACTTGAGGTTTCTAGGGTTCATATGACTCAGATATTTATATATATCTGTTGATAAATAGCAGCTATGCATAACAGTATTCAATGCTGGGAGAGGAGGGAATAAATTGTGAGAATTCTTGAAGAGTATTACAAAGTAGACAACTTGACTGGAATATCACTATTGGTTTCATCTTGATTAACTCTTCGGTGCTTGATTCTTATACCTTTTCCTACCACTTTAGAACCTTTGGTATTTTGTGTTGAAATACAAGGTGTAGGTAGGCTGACTATCCACTTCGAAAACTATTATTAAATGTATGACTTGTAATACAAGGTATAACACCAAGTATAACACCCATGTCACATCGCATGATTGCTGCAGTTAATATTAATTTTTTTATTTTTTAATAACTCATTGTCTGAGTCATTTTGTATGTCAGACATGAATTCATGTTGATTGTCTAAGCCAGGTTCCATTTATGATTGTGGATTGTGAATCTTCTGCTGTAGAGTAGAGTAATCATCATTTCTCAGCCGTTGGTAAACAATATAGTGCTGCAGTATATATTGTTCCAGGGTTTGTTGTATTCAACATTTGTAATAGAATTCTGTGTCTTTCTAGTAGTTGTATACTACAGGAGTTATGCCTGCTCCCATAGCAACCATAAACCCCGTTCCCAACAGAATAGGTAGATGCGTTCACGGCTTTCCTTCATCCTGTCCTTTTAAGTGTTCTTGGGCAAGTTTTTATTTTCTTTATTTTACATATCCAGTACTCATATGTGGCCCTATTGTCACGGCGCATGGCCTGGACGCATAGGATCGGGCGATACGAGGGCTGACTGAGTATGCATGGGTTTCCTAGGTTGGACAGTTTGGGCTGATAAGCATGCACGAGATCGAGGGCTTATGGGTTTATTTCATTGGTCGCTTGTCAGGACGGAATCTCTATATTACTCTCCTACATTCCCCTACTCTCTCGCTCCCCCTTCCTCTCCACGCAACGTCTTGTATATACTCTCAATACATACGTTCCTTTCATAGTCATAGTCCACGAGCGCTCCCTGGAGCTTATCCACAGTCCATAGGCCTTGCACCGTTACACCTATACGAAGTCCCGCCGAAGATTCAAGGGCGGTCGCGTTAATCCGCCCTGCCCACGCGATTAAATACAAAACATGCTCTCGCGACAGCAAGTTAAAGAGCGACGGAAAAAGCAAGCAAACAAGTTCAAAGGTTGCGGTGTTCTCAGGATAAAAGGGAATGAATGAATGTGCTTTTCCTCCGCCGCTACGCCCCTTCCGGCACACTATTCCTCTCCTGATCTCTCATAAAGCAAGTATCTCGACGCAGGTTGGAAAAGCAAAAACAACCTCATCATCGGGCAAAGGACAGGCATAGGGACGGTCAGCTTTGAACGCAAAAATACGAACCCGGATCTCGCGCTATGCTTTTATACAATAGCGCAAGCAGGCTTGGTTTTAGTCTTGTTCTTCTTTCTTGTCCGTTGCAGAATTTGACATACCCTGCATTCTCATTGCTACAAAATCAAAACGGTGAATATTTCAGCTCCATAACGCATTGTTCAACACCTCCGGATATCCATTCTGACACAGCCTTGTGGGTCTCTCTTTTCAATGTTTGATAGGTTTGTGTTTTATCAAACCTCTGGTACATGTCTTCAGGGACTACAAAATATAGACGAATCGTCTTGTCTTGAAGTTTTTGGCGGAGTTTATCTAACCCTTTCACCTACGAACAGTCAGATCTTATGCATCGGTTGTGAATATCCGGTTCTTGTTTACCTTGGTGCCGTGCTGGCCACTGACGGTCACCCGAAATAACTCATCTCATTCTTTTCCTCTAATGCGGACTGCATCGATTCAAGGTTCTGTCATCGTGGCCGATAATAAACTCCCGGGCTTGTTATGTCATCGATCATTTGGAAGGGGGGTGAGCTGGTTTTGGCGATTTCCACTGTCTCCTCTGGGTACAGAGTGCCCTGGGCTCCCAATCGACGAATCTGTCAAAATGTGTTAACATTCCCTATACCAAACCCGTGCCTACAAGATTAATCAAACCCCAAACCTTAATAACCCCTCCTTTAGCAATGATCCGGTGCGCAAAGAATTCAAAAATGAAGCCCCCAGACGCTGCGAGAATTGTATCATCGCTTTCCTTCACCAATGTTGACAACTTCTGATGCATACCACCAACGTACTGCTCAACGTCATACCTCAGCATACCGATTGAGTTTAAGCACCGACTCAATAGCGATGTGTTTGACACTTTCCTCTAGTTGCTCTTGAAACACGGGTCGGTGACTACAAGCACGGAACGGTATTGTGGTGAGGTTACAAGAACAAACTGTCTAGAGTTAACTCTCGCTATAAGCATACGGTCGGGACCAGAGGAAATATGATAATAGCGAATATATGCACATACCGAGAGAAAATTACACACATGAAAAATAACAGGGAATAGGTATTAGGACCGTTGTAAGAACTCCATGATCCTCCGCTGGGTTTTCTTTGCCTGCTCTTCCCACTCGCTTGTTTTTCGGTCGCTGGACTGCACGCATTCCCTCGAATTTCCTGTCGTTCACTTTCTGACCATGCTTGTCGTTGTGCACCATGGGCAGGGCCCGATAGGGCCATTTTGTTCTAGATCTGTGATGAGCGGGTACTTGTGCATGGTGATTTCTTATCGATAAGCACCCTGCTAGCGCCCATTCGATATATGCATATGTATGTCGCTAAGCCAAAAAAATGGTATGAATATTGGAATTGGTGAATTTATGCTTAAAAGGTCCCTTTTTGTATGTAGGGACCTTCAGGGGTATGCTTATAAGGAATATATGCTTATGTCGGGCATGCTTATAACGAGAGTTAACTATATGAACCCCTGTTACAGGCTTTATCGCGTCGGCGATGTAAGAGCCTCCGCGGACCGTGTAGGGGTTCCACTGGACCACATCCCCACTAGAGCTAACAACCATGTCTTGTTCCCCAACTTGGCGGAAGACCACCCCGCCATTAGCACGCAAGGTGATATTGAGGGACTCATCCTGCTAGATGAGATCAATGTGAGGGAAGTCATTGGCGTAACGGCAAGGTAGATAGAGCCCAAAAAAGGTTTTGCCGGTCCCTATGATACATTGTTAGCAGGTAAACGTGGTGTATTAAACTCCAACCTACCTACCAGGAGTCCCTGTTAGAATATAGGATCGCTTATTTTGGGAACCCGCCAACCCCCGAGTCTCTGTGCAAGACAGGTCGGGCTGCTTGAGGGCTTGTTCCAGACGATCTTATTGTACAACTCTTTGTTAACGTACCTCACGTAAATAAGTGACTCATACATCTCAGGCCCTAGGATGTTAACCGGGAATGTAATCGTAATCGTCAATTGTCATGCTGCAAACAGATTGCCACCACTTCCAGGATATATGCCAGGGAGCCGAGTTTGCCCCCAGCGATTCGGTGGAAGGTTCCTCGAACCTGGAAGTTTGGTGGGCATTCTATCGTTCTTGCCGGTGTCGGAAGTTCTCACTTCCATACCTGCCTTTCCTGGTGTTTTCTTGACAATGGCATCTTAATGAGAATTTGCACTTGGTATTTGTCGGTAGCCGAGAACTGGTCAACACCGAAGAAGTCCCCAATATCGAGAAACCTTTGCATCTGAGTTTCCGCGGTGTATTGTTTGTAGAGGACATCCTAAAAACTATTTAGCATACAATTCACCTAAAAATTTCCAAATCTTACCAGCATGTATTGAGGCAGCTTATTGATGGGAACATCAACTCGGCACAGTCGAACTTGTCTAAGTGCATGACGCTCGTCAGAAGACCTTTTGATGCATTTCGGTGGATTATGCAATTAGTCTCAAAATGAACAAGAACCGACCTTTAACTAGAGACATGGTAACCCGAGCCCCTTTCTTGCCCATACCAACCAACGGCTCACCGTATTGACTTCCCTAGCCCCGCTCAAGCTGTGTGCTGCGCTCCCCATAACCCATTGGCAATGTAGTGAGAGCGTCCGTTGGGAAGTGGTTTATTGTTGATGTGCGGTATTGCGGGTGTTCTGAATGACATAGAGTTGGGGATCCTCTAATGTAGGGTGTCAGAGGTATGCGCTTAGACCGGATGCATTTACATAGCTTCGACTATGCACTTCTAAATCAGCGAGCTTGCAGTTGAATGAACGTGCATTGCACACTGCATCCACGAGAGCCTGAACGGGAGGATCCAGGGCAATATCCACAATAACCCCGATCATGGGGGAGCCCACTACCAAATAGTTGATGCGAGACATCTAGCGGAGAGAGGATGCGAGTGGAAGAATGTGAAATGGATCAGAGCGTAGAGGTGGAGTATGAAACCGACCAGAGAGTAGAGATAGTTAGGATGAAAAGGATCAGAGCGCAGGGCTGGAGAGTGTGGGGCAGATCAAATCGTAGAGGTGGAAGGCGAGAACCGGATCAGGGCTTGAGCTGGAGAACCAAAGTATAGAGGTAGAGTGTGAAACGGGAGGTGGAGAGTACTGAAACAGGATTAACAGGATAGCACTCCGAGTAAAGCTTACTCACCGTCCGTTGCGAGGAAATCTGAAATGTAGTGTATTGAGAGTGGTGATGAAGTTCCCAGAGTTCGGAACTTAAACTCCCCCAATGCCAAGTGTCCTCCTCCTAGCCTAAGACTATAATTTTGTATTTGTCAGTACTGATGAACAAAGAAGAGAGAGCATAAGAGAGCACACAGAATAAAGGTCACACTCACGTTCAATTGTGAGGACAATCTGAATATGCTTAACTGAAGATCTCAATTGATGATGAGGATAGACAAAGAAGGGGGGATCCCATGCCTATATATACTCAAATGACCTCCTATCACATGATTCTCACATGACTCCTCTTGAATACATCACGTTTCCCCTTACCCAGCGCCAAGCCCGACGATCCCTCCTTCTCTTATAAGTAGCGTCAGTATGGGACCAACACCGTGGCTTACTTAATCCATTGGTTTCTTTTGATTTTGGTTTTGCAAAGTCTAGCAACTGATGTTTCCCCTTTGAAGGTTCGATTTTGGCTTCGGAACAGCAGGTGAACTGCGCCGCAACCATCGGCCATCCCCGAAATAATAAACGCACTGAGTCGAACCACTAGTTACATTACGCAAATCGATCGTGGAGAAGAACTCCTCCCCCAAGTTGACTGTAAATTCATTCCCATCTTTATCATTTATCCACTTCTTCCACTCCTTCAGGTCACCCGGGTACCTTGCATGCTTGGCAAGTAGGATCAACGTCAGGGTCCCATCCCTGCACCAGGCCTGGAGGTTGCATTTGATATGTATACCCCACAGAAAGGCTCCTTGATCCCGATATCCCGTAGGATATGTATTTCTTAACATAATCCGCTATGTAGTTCACTACATCTCTTCACATGGTAGGCGGTTTGTCCTGATACTGAGTCCACATGTTTTATACATC
>Ga0307511_10003099_pt1 | contig 17136 bp, 21 predicted proteins | sample 13_EM_MG_FD_200266 | JGI IMG/M metagenome (GOLD analysis project Ga0307511, IMG submission 200266) | Populus trichocarpa ectomycorrhiza microbial communities from riparian zone in the Pacific Northwest, United States - 13_EM | ecosystem: Host-associated > Plants > Roots > Unclassified | place... | reverse complement strand
GAGGAAGCGAAAGTGGCCGATATTTGTCGGGCTTGGGGGGGCAAGGACTGGACAATTCAATATTAATCGAATAAAGGCATAATTGGATAACGGACTGGCATGACTAATGTAGGGCCAAAAAATAACGGCCGCCATGGTTTGCGGTTGCCCGAGTACCTACCGTACCGGTAGTCTGGTTGCAGTAGGTCGAGACCACCGGTACTTTCAACACTCCCCAGACTTGTAATTACGTAACCACAGATGCAGGGTGGCCTGCAGGGTTACCCTCAGATCCCTTATCGATAAGGCTGCAACACTTTATTCTTTGCTTGGCAGAAATCAGGCACAGCTAATAATTCCTGGGTGCCCGGCGGCCACCGCAGCTGTGCACACGGCACAACATGAGTATTTCCTCGCCCTCCCGGCGCCTTCTGCGGTGCTTTTCGTCTGCAGCCTCGTCCCAGCTACCGCGCGCATCTCCACGCACGTCAAGACCACCGATATCGGTAGCACACCTTTTTGCTACGCCGAAAGAGACGGCCGTGCCTGCCACCCTCCAGGAGGTCCGGGAGAAAACAGAGGCGTCTAATGGAGAAAAGTACATGACATGGAGGCCTCCAAACTATGTTGGAAAGCCCTCGGAGCAGTCTGATGGGGAATCGCTGGAAGTCTTCAACCGCAGGCCGCAAAGTAGGACCCCACGGAACCGGCAAGATCCGTGGACACAAGATTCGTCGCTCGAGCCCCAATTGGAAGCGGAAGCCTCTCTCAAACCCCGCCGAAAATTCCCCTCAGCTGAAGAACTGGCAGTTCCTCTCTACCGAGACGCCCTATCGCTCCGCTGGGAGACCCTCCCTCCTACTACTGACCAGCTCAGAGCCACAGAGCGATTCTTCCTCCAATACCCCCCAAAATTCCTTTGGTCGGCGGACAAGTTCAAAACTATAGACTACGGAAACGTTCCTGAGGTGTGAGGCCACCTTTCAATGCCCATTACCCATAACATGATAGCGGAAACTGATGACACCCCCCAGGTCGCATTCCTGGGCCGCTCCAATGTCGGGAAATCGTCCCTCCTCAACGCCCTGCTCAATAACTCCACCATGGCCCGTACCTCTTCCAAGCCTGGCCATACCCGCCTCATGAACGCCTTCTCTATTAGCCAAGGCAAGCTTGTCCTACTCGACATGCCTGGATATGGGCACGCATCTCGCCCAGAATGGGGAGTCCAAATTATGAAGTACCTTCTGTCGAGGAAGCAGTTCCGTAGGGCTTTTGTCCTAATCGATGCCCTCCATGGACCCAAATCCTCTGACTTAATGCTCCTTGACCACCTCGGTGCATCAGGTGTTCCCTATCAGATTGTCCTGTCCAAAGTTGACCGCCTCAGACAGCAAGAGCTCGATACCGCATTTGACAACATCAAAGCTCTCTTGACGGATAACAAAGAGCGTAGGGGGACTAGTGCGCTAGGCGAAGTACTGGGCACGGCGGCAGACCCCGCGAAGAAGAGTAAGTCAAAGGTGGGAATGGCGGAGCTGAGGTGGGCTGTGATGGTTGCTGGGGGGCTGGATGGGTCGATATCCCTGGAGTAATGAGGAGAGACAATAAGCCCTCGAGTATGAATCTTACAGAGTGGTAGAAAAGAAATTGTATATTCAGTGTACAGATCGTGAGCATTTGTATCATTTCAATGAAAAAACCAACGCTAAGATTAACTCCTAGAAACCAGAACAAAAGCTGAACTCGTTCGTTTGTGTCCGTTTAACGACCTGCCACCTTTGTTTAGATTTCCCATCCGGTACTCCGACATAACCTGAAGGAACCCTGAATGATAAGAGGCTTTCAGTACCAAGAAATGCACAATCAATGAACCTGGGTGATGGAAGAAATAGGAAAATTAAAGCAAACGCCCACCTATCGAAAACCCTGCTCGGTAAGTCACAGCAGTAAAGAAATCCTAATCTAGCCACAGGCACAACTTCGAAAACCGACCATGCTATCATCCCTTTAGGACCTCTCGGTGTAATTCTCCAATCCAGATGTCAACCCATGCATCTGGGCCTCCTCGTATCCAGGGGGTGGCCCGTCTGGCAGTGGTCCTTGTTGATGATGCCCCGAAGACTGTGATGAATAGCCCGGCGCGCCCGCCATCCCCCCGTCGTAGCTAGGCAGATCCTCCGCTGTAGCCTCCTCTGCAGTATAGCCATACTCCATCTGCATATGCAAATTCTCCTTGGCCCTCTCTATTGCAGAGTGAAAATCATATGCTCCACCTTCCTTGAATGTGAGCTTAAGCTCGAACTCTTGGACTTCAGAGGGAAGGCCACCACCGCTGACGGCTTTGATAGTACAGCACCAAACATTAGGACCAAACATTGGAGTTTGAACATATGAGTCGAGGATATTCTTAATCGGAGATGAGAATGACTCGAGCCCGGGGGTGGTGGTGGTAGGGATATAGACAAGCTATTGTGACGACACCGACCAGTCAGTCTTCATGTGACACAGATGTGGCAGAGCATCGTCAAACAGAACAGAACATCAGAAGCATTGGAAGTACCAGAAGCACCAGAAGCACACAGGGGAGCATACTCGAGAACTTGTCAAAAATGCAATCCCGTCCTTGCATTGGAGTTTGTAGGGTTTTGCGGCATATCCCGGCGTAACGAGGGACAAACCAACCCTTGGGAGGGATGTAAACAATGTAGTTTCGCCGGGAAGAGGGACAAATTTGCCCTGCCTCGTCGCATCGAGCATCACCCAACTATCATTTTGCGTTTCATAGTTAGGAAGTATTCTGGCAACCAACTTGTGTCCAATGCAGGACAGGATACGATAATGCGACAAGACGGAGGGACCAGGGTAACCTACTTCAACGACATGTTGGGGATATGTAAAAGAATGCTTTATATGTAGGGCGTATGGTTGGTGTACAGGTAAAGTAGTGATGTGAAGTGGATTAGAGGTTGGAGGTGGAAGGGTAACGTAGTAACTGGGGATAGGGAATGGAGGAAATGGAGGGAAACAAGTGGAAGATTAAAGTTACCTTTCCTTGAACCCGTGATGCCATATTGTGGTGCCTGAGGGTTGCGTGCTGCTTTATTGTGTAGGATTGTCGTGTCTCGTGGTTGCATTACGCCGCAGATAAAGCGGCATATACCGAGCAAAATTAAGAGCCGCATCACATTCGCATATCTAGTTGGGGATTGGGATGTCGAGATCGGTACTACCTGGTATAATTCGGCTTAATGATTCGGATTCTGTATTTCATTTTATACACAAACTATTAACAAATTTTCATATCTAAGAATCAAGTTGCCCACGGCTAAACCCCCCCCTTTGCGGATCCCCGCTTCCTGGTATTTGTTTCATATACAAAGTACGAATGTGACCGGACCAAAATTCAAGCAAGAGAAACACTTCTATAAAGTAAATGCCATGGTCGCTCTGATGAGAACTGCCAGTCCACAGCCACTTATCCAACCCCACCATCGATCCCGTCCCTACCCCACAATCTGCTCCTCCGTCTAGTTAAAAGTATCCGTCTGGTACAACTTGGGCCACAGGCGCCAGGTAGGAGTTTACTTCAGCTGAGCAAAGAGCTTAGGGGCGGCGCATTGAGAAGCGCAGTGGAGCATGTGGAAGACTGCAATTTAGGTAAGCGTTAGCTTCTAATCATTGTAACACACCGATGTACAAGTAGGAATGTGGCAGTTTCGAGGGGGTAGACGGGCATACACTCTTCAATGCAATCCTCCTTGGGGTCTTCCCCGGCATCCTGCTTTCCAGTAACTCGTGTGACGCACTCATCATAGTGGTGGGTGTATGGCTTGCACTTGGCGGACTGTGCGCACTCTGTGGTCCCGAGGTGTTAGTGACTTTGATGATAGCTTTTGAATTCTGCACATAGCCCATGTATAGCCACCGCCGAGTATAAAATCCCACCAAGTCTCCACCTTATATTTCATCCATAAGAGTGAACGACTAAGTGATTCAATCCTCCGGCACTCTAGACTTACCCTCCTCTAGTTTTGGCAAGATATCCTCAGGCTCCTCTGCTTCTGCCTCTTCTGCCTCTTCTGGCTCAGCTGATGCCTCTTCCTTCTCTTCCTTCTGCTCAACCTGCTTGTCCTCCTCCTTCTCTACTGGCGCTGGAGCCTCTGCCTCGACCTCGGCAATGGTGAAGGTGGACACAATGTCGGAAATGAGGGAGGAGAGCATCTTGTGAGTTTGTGATCCGATTCGCTGGGGAAGGATATGGATTGGTACGTGGGAGGGTTGTTTCGCAATTGACCTTTGATAAAGATCGGGATAAAATTTAGAGCCAATAAGAGAGGCATGATTGGTTGGCTTAGTGAGTAAAATCACGTGGTGGCTCGTCGTGGCATAAAGTTTATTCGGAAGCCGGTAAGTCACCTATACTAGCAGTCTTGCTTGCCTAAGACTGTATAAATTTTGTCTCACGCACCAGGATCTATGAACTGAAGGGTGAAGGATCTGACAGTAGTGAGTGGAGACGTATAAAAATATTAATTTTTACAATTTAGAGACGTAACCCCCCCAAAAAAACTAAACACAAAGTAGCCAATTCCCACATGAAAGTTCAACTAACTGCAGCCGGCCACAACAAACAGATTACAAACTGTGTTCAAACTTGAGTGGCCTCTGCTATAAAGTAAAGCTGGGCATGGGAACCTCAAAGAAGCAGTACCCGCAGTACGGAAGGCGCCCAGCTTTATATGGCCTTTAGGGGGTAACTACAAACGGAAATTCAGTGAAACAAACAAGTAAAAGCAAGAAATGTCTCCGTAACGTCGGCCATAATGTTCGTTAAAATGGGGCTAATACATCCATTCTATATCATAAACATACGAAAGTGGATGCATAACCAGCAAGAAAGGAAAGGGGAGGAGCGAAACGAACACCCGGAGCCTGAAGATCAAGGGCATAAGGAAGAGAGGTAAAGCCACACGTAAAAGTAGAAACAACGAAACCCTAGGACATAAACTCCCTAACCACAGAAACTAGACAAAAGACAATCATGAAATAAAGATGCTAAACATCAATAGGTGGATTAAAACCAGGATTAGAATGTAGAAAGAACTGGAGATTGACCTTCTCGCCCATAGAAACTAGCGCCTGTACACGAACACAGAGAAATACATAACAATTAAATCTTTCTCTAGCCCAGCTGCAGTTTGATCGGTCTTTTCAGTTCATAGTGCTCACGATGCCCAAATTTTCACGCTCAAGTCAACGCTACCGGTTGCAATAACACACCGTATTCCGGCGAGTGGGTCCTCTTTCTTTGTCACTCCATTTGGTCTCCGATCGCCGTTTGTTTCTGTTCCTGTTCGTTGCAAATCCTCCTTGATCTGAGGAGGGGCCCATCTTATACAATTCACAAAATGACCGTGTGCATCATCCACTGTTTTAACACATCGACCTTCTTGGCTCAGATCCCAACACCTGATCGACTTGTCGTCACTGACTGAAAGCAAATATTTGCCTCCAGGATGGAATACCAACGCGCGTACCCAGTTGTCATGGCCTATGAGGGTCTTGAGCAAGGTCCCCCGAGTATCCCATAACCGTATAGTCTTGTCACGGGAGCCGGTAGCAATAAATTCGGATGATGAGCTAGATGGAGGTGGTTTGCTGATACCAGCCATTTGTGCCAGGTAGGGGTATGCCGTAGGAGGGGCAAAAACACAACATTCTATCACATGTTCATGACCCACCAATGTTGCTTTATGATCGGAGTTTGATGCATCCCATAGTCGTGCAGTCTATATTCGGTTTGTCAGTTGAGCACTAGAGGATATAGAGATGGGCAACCGAACCTGATCATTCCCAGAAGATAACAACCAGCGTCCATCAAAAGATGGAACTACATCCCTGATCCAGTCTGCGTGGCCTTGGATAGTTCTCACACAGTATCCTGTGGCAACTTCCCAGACCTTAAGAGTTTTATCCCTGCTGGCACTAACAAGATTCTGTCCAGAAGCACTTGGTATGAAACGAACTGCGCTCACACTGTGATCATGGCCCGTCAATGTTCGTATATTCTTATACTCGTTGCTAGGGTCCCATAATTTGATTGTAAGATCAGAAGAACAGCTTGCAAGCAGTATTCCGTTCCTGGGGCCCCCAAAGTCGACATCTTGCACAGGCTTTGTGTGTCCCTTGATGGTTCTTTCCAATTCTCCCAGCTCCCAATCCCAGAGTTTGATAGTACTATCCTCAGACGCTGAAGCAAGAACCGAGAAAACTGGATGAAATGCGACAGCTGTGACAGGATTGCGGTGCCCGACCATGTTATGCCGTGCAGGGGCACGCGGGAGCCAGGAAGCCGGATCTACGTTTTTTCTCATCATGGATGTGGGGGTTGCTGAGTCGAGTTCGGCTTGAAGTTGTGAATTTCTTGCTTCCAGGTCCATGATCTGAAGAGTCAAAGCTATGAGCGGGGCACACTCGGAACAGAGCCCGTTCCTTCCATACCTTCTTTTGTAACCTCACTACGCTGGTCCATTTTTTCTCCAGTAAGCCCTCGTACTTCTTCAGTGTCGCATCATCCACAAAATCCTCGGCTAGGCCTAACTCTTCTTTGAATGATGCACATGTATCTACTAATCCAGACGCTGATAGGTAGGCGAGAATGGATTTGTGTCTGGCGGCAGGAGCGGATACAATTAGCATAGGCCTTAAGGGTCATGGCAGGGCACAGGAGAGAACAAATTACGCCGGAAAAACCACCCCCCTTGCGACGCAAAGGGGCTAGGGTAGAGGCCATGAACGGCTCAAAGCACATGAGGGGTGACATACAGTTCATCCTTCTGGCGGGGTGTTAGCACAATTGTTGCCATATCTCCTTTTACTTCGGCTCACTTGGACGTAAGTTGCATATGAGTGCCAGAAGGGTTGCAAGCTGATAACGAAGGTGCACTATACGGCGGGGGTATGATTGTGCAGGTCGTAGGATGGGGTTCAGTTTGGCGTTGGGTGTTTGTGGGGAAGAGGAGTTTTGTTGTGATTGAGACGGGCGAAAGTTGTGGTTGCGAATCTAGGTACTTACTTAGCTGTGGCTATCAAAATTAGGTTAACCTATAAGTTTCGCCCGGAGATGCAACAGCGAAGTAGATTGCGCAGGGTGGAGAGGTGTGTATCTGCTGCAACCCAAACATGTATTTAGTCGCAGCGGCGGGCAGAGATGTATGCATAGGACTCTCAGCGCTTGAAGAGGCTTGCATTTCCCATCTTGTCAGAATTCCACCTGATCCTCTGCATTTTACATGTACCTATATTGTGTCTGGGCAATTTATACATAGGGAGCAATTGACAACCCCATGGACAGCTGCCGTGGAGCATAAACAAATCTCTCACACTGCCAGTACTACTTAAGTACTTAAGTATTCAAGACACCCTCGCGGCCTGTTCCCGTGCCTATCCGCAATCCAGAATGTGATTGAAGTACCTGGTCGTCATGTCAAATGACAAGTGTTGCTACTGTATGAACTTGTGACACTGCTACATCCTAAGGGTCCTTGTGCATCAAGCTGATGTGGGTTATGTCTTCTTTCAATTTCTGTTTTGCCTTCTCTGACAGGGAGAGACTAAGTAACATCCGAATTGAGGCCAGCAGCTGTTGATTGCTTTTAGTCTGGTTGATTCCTTTATTCCTACCTAACGGTGTAGGTATTCATGTTCCAGGTGCAAACATCACGTGACTCTCAGAGGTCACGCAAGTCTGGTTGGCACGCGTTTTCTATCCCCAACTATATTCAAAGTCTGAACTGCCCAAGCTTTGTTTGAGGCTTCCCCTAGGCATGAGGACAAGACTACCCTCTCTTTGTAGCAGAAATCCAACACCAATACGCTATCCCGAGCGAGGCGCACTTACTAAATCCTACCGAGCAATTTTCGTAAGCGACTTAGAGTCTTATGTAGCTCATATTTGGTTTCTATGAAGATGGTTTATATTGGTTGGCTAGGCTGTTTTCACTGCGGTATCGTTGTAATGCTGGCTACCTTAGCCTTGGCAGCCCTGGTGTTATTGTCGGTACCTCCCGTAGCCTAAATAACCACATCAAACTCCACCATCACGACCAGATCCTGCATCATACCTCATCGCTTCCACCAACAGCTTATACGCTCCGTTCACAGCCCTGGTACCAATAAAACGCCAGATATAGCAACGCTTTCACTGGCTTAGTGGGTGTCCACAGCAGCAACCCTCCTTGTCACGCAACACTCTAACACAGTCACCTATCCAGACAGAGCATCATGGCCGAGGAGGAGCCCGACGTAGGTTACTAACTACCCAATCTTGAAGTGTGAGGGCATAATGCTGATTCAACCTAGTTTTCGCATCTACCGATCACCGAACGTGCAGCCCACAAGGTTTGGAAGGTCAGAAAGGCCGCATACGAAGAGGTAGAGCCCCACAATGTCAAATTGTCGGCTAGAGCACATATTCTAATCATTTGTTCTCTAGGCTGCTACAGCTTTTGCAAAAACACCGGATGAAAGCGACCCTTGCTTTTATCCCTGGATGGATGGTGGGCTATGGAAGAAAGTAGTTACAGACTCTAATGTTGCAGCCCAGCAAGATGGTATTGCTGCATTATGTGCATTCTTGAAATACGGCGGAGATAATGCTTGTACAAGGTAACAAAATATCTGCTTGTTCATATAAACTTTTTGCTAACTAAGTGTAGGACTCGAGCTCACACTGTAGGCGCTCTGGTTGAGAAGGGACTGTCATCAACACGAGCGGCAACAAAAGCTAGTTCACTTGAAGCAATCTTGCTCTACGTCGAGAATGATACTCCTGGGCCAGTTATTGATGAGTTACTGCCATTTCTATCACACAAGATGCCGAAACTAGTGGCAGCTACAGCTCAGGCATTGTTCCAGATATATTCGGCCTTTGGAGCTCGCACTGTGGATCCTAAGCCAGTACTCAAGGCTCTCCCGAAACTTTTTGGTCATGCGGATAAGGCCGTCAGAGCAGAAACGACGGCACTTTGTGTAGAACTATACAGATGGTTAAAGGACGCTATTAAGCCCATGTTTTTCAACGACTTAAAACCAGTTCAGCAGAAAGAGTTGGATGACGCCTTTGAGAAAATAAAGAGTGACATTCCAAAGCAGGAGAGATATTTAAAGTCACAACAAGCAGCGATGGCGGCAGCAGCTGCAGCTCCGGTTGGTGATGAGGAGGAAGAAGAAGAGCAAGTGGAGGTTGACGCATACGATTTATCTGAGCCTGTGAATGTGTTGTCGAAGTTGCCACCTGAATTCTTTACCAACATGGGGTCCTCAAAATGGAAGGAAAGAAAGGAAGCACTAGACGCTCTTCTTCCGCTTGTCAATGTCCCGAGGATTAAAGACGATGCTTATAACGAACTCATAGCGGTCCTAGCGAAGTCAATGAAAGATGCCAATATTGCAGTTGTCACGGTTGCTGCAAACTGCATCGAAGCCATGGCAAAAGGCCTGCGACAGGCCTTTTTGAAGCACAAGGGGACAGTACTGAGTCCAGTTCTGGAGCGATTGAAAGAGAAGAAACAGAGCGTAGCAGAAGCGTTAGCAGCAGCGCTGGATGCAATTTTCTCGGTCGTAAGTATCTCCCGCCAAGCATGGTGCGTCGGGATTAGAACTAACTTGACGCCTACTCTAGACCTCAATCACAGACTGTCTGGAGGAGATAACTGAATATCTCAAGCACAAAAATCCTCAAGTCAAGTTTGAAACCCTACGTTGGTTGATACGTTGTCTGCGGGAAACTAAGGTCTGCCCATCAAAGGCTGAACAAAAAATCATTGCAGAGGCTGTTTCAAAGCTATTAGGTGATACTAGTGAGCCTGTACGTTCAAGCGCTGCGGAAGCCTTGGGGACACTTATGAAGATCATCGGAGAGCGTTCAATGAATCCATATATGGAGGGCCTAGACGACATACGAAAAACTAAAATCAAGGAGTTCTTCGAGACCGCTGTCGTCAAAGCGAAAGAGAAACCCCCTGCGCCCCCTTCAGCTCCGAAAGCCGCTCCCCCCAAGAAAGGCCTTGGGAAAAAACCACCAGCCAAAGCTGCAAGCGGTGCACCTCCACCACCAAAGAAGGAAGACCCCCTGGCTGCACCCGCACGTGCCCCACCAACGAAATTGGCTGGTCCTAAAGCGGCTGGTCCAGGTGTATTAAAGCTCAAGAAACCGGGAGCACCTGCTGCGGCTGCGCCAGCATCACCAAAGCGAGCCCCAGCACCCCCTTCTCCCGTAGAGGATGAGCCCCCAGCTCCACCTAAGCTGACGTTCGGTGGGCGAGGGTTGACTAGTAGGCCACTTTCTGCTGCACAGCCCCAACCCCAGCCGCCAGTGGTAAAATATGTCGATAATGGGCTCAGTGCAGCAGAGAAGGCTGAGCTTGAAGCCTTCAGAAATGAGAAGGAACAATGGCTTCGGACCATGAACGAATCACAGGCTGAGAGAAATAGACTCTTGCAGCAGGTTAATGACCTACAAAACCAGGTAAGGAGTATTCATCTCAAATCTAACGGAAGATTTAAACTAACGATATTGCAGAACGCCGAGTTGATAGAGGCTAGTACCAGAGATAATTTAGCTATCCGGGCTAAGGATGCGCAGCTAGTGCGTGCAAGAACGGATACCGAGCAGGCGGAAGCTCAGAACCAAAAGTTACAACGGGAGATTGACCGCCTGAAGAGAGAATTGGCTAGGTCTGTTCGCGCCGCTTCTCCTTCGCCAGTTGATGTCTCTGAACAATTATACCAAAATCCCATGAGCGGCTTTGGCGCCGGAAGCTCACTTGGACAACGAGATTCTTCGATGGGAAGAGCTTCCAAGAGGCTAAGCTATGCATCTGCCTTCTCTGAGGAAAAAGAGAATGGTTATGACAGACAGAAGATGGTATCACCGACTTTCTCAACTATGTCTGGAGGTGGTGAAGGCAGAAACAGTCCATCCAGAGGTGTTCAAGCAGACAATGCGGAAAGCTGGAAGAGAGCGGCAGAAGTTACCAACGCACTGAAAGCCAGGATCGAGCAGATGAAGAGACAAAATGGAATTGGCCGAGGTTAAGGAGCGCATCGACAGCTCTGCTTACATTTTCTTTTCGTTATTGTTCAAGGAGACTCTGCGGGATGCCTACCAAGGCAGTCGTTTCGAAAGTGCTAGGAGTAGAAAGGGGCTCTGGAGTGAAGGTTGATTTTTCATTCTATGAATTTTTAATTGGAGCTATTCGTCAATGGCAATTCTCGGATAATGTGTTTGGCTCTACACTGGCATTATGTTTCGAAAAGGGTTGCGATGCTGGGGTTGGGAATAAGTACTTCTATCTTGTTGGGCCTTTTTGTATCTTTTTTTGGTGCAAATTATTGCTTCACACTCCCTCTCATGTGATAGTTATGACGTCATGTCCACAGTTGGTTGTTTGTATTAGCTTCGTGATATTAAACTTTACAGGAACATCTTGTTTTTAGGCGACGTTACTTACTAATACCAGTACTTTCTGTTAGTACAACCTATTAAAAAAGGCGCTAGTGAGTAGCGTACTGCTGAGTAATGCAAGGACCATCTACGTCATTTGCTGCTCGACTATGACGCTAACTTCGGGGCGGTTCAAATTCCTTGTTGAACCCATTCATCTACTAAGCACCTTTGGTGATGATAGAACAATCGATGAAGCTTCGCGACCATAGAGTTGTCACCCCCGTGTTATTACTGTGTTCCATCAGCCAGGTTACTGTGTTCCTGGCAGGGGTATCCTTCAGAAACATGGATACATGGCACTAATGACATCTGGTGGAAATGAGTAAATAGGTAATCGGTAATCGGTAATCCATATCTATTTAGCAACTACAACTATAGGGCAATTGTAGCAGCGAAGGGGAGTAAGACAATGGGTTGAAGTTTGCATAGTGCCTATAGCCAGTAGAATGAGAGAAACGTTGATCTAAGCTTGGCGGCTGTGGGAGCTTGTGTTGGAGATGTGTGTTGGAGATAATATCTAATTGAGTTGGAATTGAGCTCGATATCGATAGTCGAAACAGCGAGCTTAAATAAATCTCACATACTAGTGTAAAGGGCTAATTACGTAGGGGGGGTGGATGGGGGTAGTATGGCTGCCGGAGGGGGGGGCGGATTTATTAGCATTTGGGGGGGCTGGAGTGGACACTTCAAATTGATATGAAGTTATCGTGAATTGCTGTGGTGCAAGGTACGATTAGCGGTGGGCAGGGGGGGGAAATGGAAGGACCATCGGTCCGTAAATGTCAGGAAAGTCGTAAGTCTTACTCAGTATGGCCGTGATCAGGTTCTGGAGGTGGCTTTCGGTGATTTGTATATAAAGCCCAAGGTAGTCCAGTTGGCCTCCACACCCACAACTACACCCCACAGCTCTAGCTACTTGCTGCTTAGCTATAGTATAGCGAAGGAAGCTTCAGATATCACTACCATTAGTCGAATTTTTAGTATATCAACATTACGATATATACCCCCCCCCCCTTCTCTGTACCTCCCAGTTCATTCCTCACAATGTCCACTAAACACACTGAACCCGCTCCCGCAATGGACGCAATGGAATACGTCAAGTAAGAAAATCCCCCGAGGAGCATGCTGATGGGTTTAGACTAACACTGCATATATAGCCTTGGTCAATCCGGCCTCAAAGTTTCCAAAGTCATCCTCGGTGCCATGTCGTACGGTTCGTCCGACTGGGCCGGATGGGTGCAAAATGAGGATGAGGCCCTTCCGCTGTTGAAGTCGGCATTTGATCTGGGGATTAATACTTGGGATACTGGTAAGTAAATTCCTAGGAATTGAGAGAGAGAGTTGTGCTAACTGGGCGTTGCAGCGGATATGTAAGTTGGGGGCTGTCTACGTCACAGCGGAGGGAATTGAGGCGTTCTGCATGGGGTAGTCGACTAATACAGGATGGAATAAACAGATACTCCAACGGCCTTAGTGAGCGCGTCATCGGCAAAGCCATCAAGAAATACGAGATCCCTCGCGAGAAGCTCGTCATTCTATCTAAATGTTACTTTGGTTTTGAGGACGCTGAGGTCTGGCTTACCAACTCCTTTGCATCCCCTTGATAGCAGCCGGGGAGGTCGACTAACACTCACTTATTCTAGAGCACTCCAATCCCAAAGAAGGAACCCGGCAAGCCTCAAGCCATCCATCACGATCCCAATGCCTTCGTCAATCGTCAAGGTGGCTCCCGCAAACACATCATGGCTGCCGTTGATGCATCCATTAAGCGGTTAGGAACATACATCGACGTCCTCCAAATCCACCGTCTCGACCACTCCACTCCTATGGAGGAAACTCTCAAAGCCCTCCATGATCTTGTCGAATCTGGCAAGGTGAGGTACATCGGTGCCTCCAGCATGGCGGCCTGGGAATTCCAAATGATGCAAAATATCGCCGAGAAGAGGGGCTGGACGAAATTTATTAGTATGCAAAATTATTACAATCTAATTTACCGAGAGGAGGAGCGGGAAATGGTCCCCTACTGCAAGCATACCGGCGTGGGCCTGATTCCATGGAGCCCTATTGCAAGGGGAGTGTTGGCCAGACCATTTGGGGACAGGGGTACTAAAAGAGAGCAGACGGATTACTACCTCTTGACATTGGTACGACAGAAGGAGACGGAGAGTGATCGGGAAATTGTGGATAAGGTAGAGGAGTTGGCCAGGATTCGGGGAGTTAGTATGGCCGTGGTGGCTATAGCATATGTGCTGCATCAGGGAATGATGCCGATTGTGGGATTGAGTTCGGTCAAGAGAATTGAGGAGGCCGTGCGGGCGACGTCTTTCAAGTTGGAACCCGATGAAATCAGGCAGGTCACCTCTCGAATATCCCCTAGAGGTGGGTTATATTATGCTAATAATCGGACAAATTTAGGGCTTTGGAAGAACCGTATATTCCTAGGCCGGTATTCCCCGGTTGGTAAAAACTGGAGGTATTAGTCTCTGGTAGAGCCCCTAGATGTTGTCTTTGTCATATATACAGTGTGCAGGATATATTATATATGGGGACTTTTGGAGATTAAGAGAGAATTGGTCTCATGATGCATCATAAATAACTCCATAGCCCTATAGAAGAAAATCAAATCTGTACATCTGGTCACGCACAATCACTACCCGTGCTAATTACATGTGAATCCTACCGGATTATCCCTTACTTGCTATTACTGTAACAGCCTACTTCTTTGCGAGTGCAGCATGCTTCTCAAAAATCCCAACCACCTTCTTGACTTCATCTTCACTTCCCATGAAAATTCCACTCCGATCATGGATATGCTCAGGGACCACCTCCAACATGCGTTGCCGAGTGCTTGATATCGCCATACCACCGGCTAAATATGGGCCAAGACATTAGCCGAAGCTCCCAAACCGGTAGTTGCTGCACGCTGAATGTAGAAGTCTTTTTGAAACATACCTTGTTCCATGACCATCGCCATTGGAGCACACTCGTAGAGAATCCTGAGTTTACCCTTGGGCGACTTTTTATCTGCGGGGTAAGCGAATATGCCCCCGTAGCATAATGTCCGGTACGCATCTGCGACCATAGATCCGATGTATCGGGCCGAGTATGGCTTTCCGCTTCCTTCTGGGAATTTGATGCTGTCAAAGTACTCCTTGCAGGCGTCATCCCAATACAGTGTGTTTCCTTCATTGACTGAATAGATCGAACGGGATTTCGGGATGCGCATCTGTAGAGTATTGGTGAGTTTCTGCTCCATACTAATTCGCAAGCTTAATGGTTACGCACATTAGGATGTGAGAGAATGAACTCCCCCAAGGCGTTATCCAATGTGAAACCATTGACCTCGCCGCCCTTCATGGTGAGCACTAAATTGGCCGAGGCACCGTACATGGTGAATCCAGAGGCTACAAGCTCGGTTCCAGGCTTGCAGGCATCCTCCGCAGTACCCTCAGCATCGTCACCGAGTTTAAAGATGCCGAAGATGGTACCGACGGAGACGCCAGCGTCAAGGTTGGAAGAACCATCAATAGGGTCGCAAACTACGATGTATTTCCCGTTACCGGGGAATACAATCGCCTCGTCGACTTCTTCGGAGACCAGAACTTTTACTTTGCCACATCCTCGCATGGCATTGACAAAGATATCATTACCAATAACATCTAACTTTTTTTGGTCATCGCCAGTACTGTTGGCGGAGCCGGCAAGACCAACAAGCTGGATAGAAAAAGACGTCAGTACTTGGGCCGAATGGAACCGGGAAAGTCGACCTACATTGATCAAGGTGGCTCGGCGGATGTAGTAGCTTCAGAATAGATGTTAGTTATAATGCCCCGGCGTTGAGGGTAAAGGTGGTCCATACGCAATGCTCTTGAAGGCGAATTGGAGGGCATGGCACAGTAGTCTGTATAAAGCAGTGTTAGTAGTGTGAAAGTAGCTGGGAAGCTCATGGGATGCTCGAGAGTACTGACGTGAAGTCTCCAGTGGCATGGGAGCCGAGATTATGCTGCTGCTCTGTCAGGAACCGTGTCAAGGTAATGATGTCAGTGTTGATGTCCTGCGGCGAATCAACTGAAGTACCCATGGCGAATCGGTTTGAGTGGGATTGGCTTTGGAGGCTGAAGAGGAATATTCAAAGAAAGGATCAAGAACTACAATATGCCGTAGGTCAGTTCAACCACGCTGAGTTAGATGGTTAGTATTTAAGTAGCAGTATCGTGGGGCATCGCATCCTCACAACCCGAGACCCAACAGGAAGCCCGGCTAAGTACGGGTGTGTAGGGGTGTGGGTCAGATCCGCCCCGCGATGATCCCCCATAATTCGCAGGGCTCCGTCATAAGCACTAAGTAAACATCAAGCGGTATATATGTTTCCTGCACAAGCATGTATGGGCCATGTAGATGCTTCGGCTAATATCTGGACTGGAAAATCCGATCGCGAAGCTCGACCCAGGTCTAGCCTACCCAAGTCCACTTTTCAGGAGCCCAATGAAGCCTTCAATTCGAGAGCTCCTTTGTTCCATGTCTTGGCTATAGTTTCTCCCCTTGCTCCACTTGTATGCACCAACCACATCGCCATCCAGTCGCCTCATCTCATGTTAAATGCGCTCGCTCAATTTACAGAATTTCGTACAGTAGAGTACATTGTGCGTATGCGTGGTTCCATAGTTCCGAAGCTTCTACTGCCGGCATGCCGTAGCCATGGGATATCAGGATAGTAATAGTATTACCTATATCAGCAATGATTCAGACAATGCTTCCGACTTTGCCCGTTGATAAACTTCAGGACGTGAGGCATTAATGAGGGCAACCGCTATAACAACTTTGAATCAACTGTAGCAGCTATGCTCTAGGGGTAAGATGGAACCAGACTGAGTAAGGTGAGATGGCGATTCATCCCAAAGTCTAGAGTCTTCTGGTAGATCCTTGGCGACGTTCAAATCCACCAAAGAAGAACACTTCCCAAACCCTGAACCCTAGGCTACGCAAAATCCCTGTTGCGTCTGCGGGCATGCCAAGGCCGCTCAATCCAGATGTGATATATTTGCTACTTTAAATTTTCTCTTGACCCACTCCAACGTTCAATTACCACCACAGCACACCACAGGTCATCACCACCAGGAACAGCAACCACCAACCGTATTAACTCATGATGTGTATGTTACCCCTATCACACTCCCACAACTACCCTGCCCCCTCCATCCTGATGATTTGTACAAACCGCATAACTAGAGTCTTTGACCCAAACAAGGTGCTCCGGTGCCCGGGAATGAAACTCAAATTGCACGTCAGGCTGAATGATGGAGATTCCATCCCTCTCATTTGTTGTGCTCCTTCCAATTGAGCACCACTCAAGCTAACACTGCTACGGAGTAACAGAGTCTGAATCCACACTCACTAATGGCATTGTCTTAGATGGTAAGGACACACCTTTCTCCAATTACCTTCACTCCCCTACCATCGCTATGATGAGCAATTTACTTAGACTGGAAATTACCGTCCGAGCGCTTGACTTGTACTCAAACCGCGTTCTGAGGACAAATATGCATGGCTTACTGAGCACCTTACACTTAACACTTTGCAATTGATGATACCTACATGGTTCTGCGTACAGATTCTAATTACTGTGCTATGAGCAGACTCTCGAC
>Ga0307511_10003098_pt1 | contig 17136 bp, 11 predicted proteins | sample 13_EM_MG_FD_200266 | JGI IMG/M metagenome (GOLD analysis project Ga0307511, IMG submission 200266) | Populus trichocarpa ectomycorrhiza microbial communities from riparian zone in the Pacific Northwest, United States - 13_EM | ecosystem: Host-associated > Plants > Roots > Unclassified | place... | reverse complement strand
CAATACCACATCGCCATGAGTTGGTAAGTGTGCTGCAGAATTCACATTACCTGGGACCCGATGTGGATGGCTATAGCTAATATCTCCCCTATGCAGCAGCGACATAGCCAGCCACCAGCAGCTAGTTCGCTAGGTAATATTACCCCCGTAATCAATAATACTATGCCTACATGGCGGCTAGCATGGCTAATATGTCTTCTAGGGGGTAGCGACCGCGGTGGCGATATGGGCAGCGACATAGCCAGCTACCAGTAGCCAGTTCGCTAGGTAATAGCACCCCCGGAATTAATAATACTATACCTACATGGTGGCTTCCATGGCTAATATCGCTTCTAGGGGGTAGCGACCGCGGTAGCGATATGGGCAGCGACATAGCTAGCTACCAGTAGCCAGTTCGCTGGGTAATAGCACCCCCAGAATTAATAATACTATACCTACATGGCGGCTTCCATGGCTAATATGTCTTCTAGGGGTTAGCGACCGCGGTGGCGATATGGGCAGCGACATAGCCACCTACCAGTAGCCAGTTCCATAGGTAATAGCACCCCCGGAATCAATAATACAATACCTGCATGGTGGCTAGCATGGCTAATATGTATTCTAGGGAGCAGCGACCTCGGTAGCGATATGGGCTGTGATATAGCCAGCCACCAGTAGCCAGTTCCCTAGGTAATAGCACCCCCTCAATCGATAATACTCTACCTACACGGCTGCTAGCATGGCTAACATGTCTTGTAGGGGGTCGTGACCACAGTGGCGATATGGGCAACGATATGGCCAGGAACCAGCAGCTAGTTCTCTAGGTAATAGCACCCCCGGAATCAATACTAGTGTCCCTCGATGTTGTTTAGGATTGTTAATATAGGTTCCACATGGTAGTAACTTAAGCAGCAAGATTAATGCTGGTATGATCGGTACGATTGCACCGTTGATATTGCTGGCGCCCTGCTTCCACGCCTTGCACCTAATTCGCTACTGATATCGCTACATGACCGCCATTCTGCTGGCCGGATCTAGGGTGAATATGTGCTGAAACCATTATGTATATAGTTCTATAGAATGCAATGTTAATCACACCATGTATATATGATCATAAATTTAAGCTATGCTAAGCCTGGAGTAGTATCCTCTGGAGTATGCAGTGGCCCTGGCATCCCGTGTTATGCTAAGTGGTTCTTGTCTCCTGATGTGCCGTATGCGTACTATGCCGCCCAGGGGTACTTTGGTGCCTCCTAGAGACAAGTAGTGGGATGGGGCTCTCCTCGAGATGGTCTTCCCAAGGTGTGTCGTACAAAGGTAACCTATCCCGAGGGTGGCCACCGGACACAACCGATCCGTATCGGTGGCATCTGGAGACAGCCGATCCGGATCGGGGCGTCCATAATTGGCAAAAAGGCTCCAGTGACGTCCAGAGCGTCTTACGCCAATTAGGCAAACTCAATTTTTTCGTGATGAGCTACCTTGAAAATGTCCATCTTTTTCTGTAGTATATCAAGAGTGACTCCTCCATTGATCAATTTTCTCTTCACTTTCTTCGTAGACTTTTTCTTTATCACCTCATTATCTGATTTCATATCCTCGTATTCGCTTAGTACTTCTTTAATCCTGGTGAGTTGGATGGCTGAAGTGCCTGTCTACTTTCTCATCAGTCGCTTTGGAGTGGATATATCAGGAAAATATCACCAAAATAATTTTATTGTGGATTTGGTAGAATTCAGTTGGGTCTGGGTGTAGTATAGCGTCTCCAGCTGGTGCATGTTATTTTGAAAGTTTGGCTCCTAGAAGGTATGGGAGACAGTTGGAAGACACCTGAAGACATGCAGGAGACATAAAGTGACACCAAGAGATACTAGAGGCACTAGAGCCCTTTTCAAAATATGTTGCTGATATAGGTTAAACTAGCAACCTAGGTGATCAACTGGTTCACTTGAGGGCTTTAGTGGTCTAACTACAATTAATTTTAATGCCTCTTCTGCTGCTTCCATTATCTGCTATTGTATGTCTCGGCCTTCAATCGATCCATTTACAACTTCATCTTAAATCGCCAAGGTTATGTTGAGAAGTTGTATTCCTTGCTCGGCAGTAGTGTCATCCACCACTATAAACTTTTCCGAGTGTCTTCTTCTCTTCTTCTTTATACAGTTGACTACCATCTCGAGAAACACTTTCCCATCATATTCGGCCTATTATCTAGGCACTCTAGATATCGAACTTGCCAGAGCTGCCTCTCCTCCTAATTCCTGCAATTTGGGGATAGCAAGGCAGTTTATAATATTCTTCAAGACTAGTTTGTGTGTAGTCTTGGTTTCGCCATCTGGCTCTAATTCCAGTAGTGTAGGGAACTGGTTTTCTAGTATATGTTTTCGCTACACGGGTTTTATCCACCCTAATTTTAGTGGATTTTATTGGGTTATATTCAGGCACGTTTTTGGCATATTTTTGTAGCTACCTATTTAACACATGTTTGCATTAGGAAGGATTATATTTTTTTTTTTTTTTTTTTTTTTTGGAGTCTATATGCCTGATCATCCTTAGGCTATGCGACGGCCTGGAACCTTTGACGGAACCTTGATTTGGGGCTGTTGACGCCCGAGAAAAACAACTACCTAAGTCAACTAGCTACAAACTGTAAAAGACCCGTGTATGTATGGACTGTAAGGGAATGCAAAACATCGTAACCGGTGACATTCCTTGACCAAGCCCCTCAATGGAAATAACCCTAGTCCCACCTGTCTCCACTCTCTCCCTTCCTCTGTTGAAGTCGTAGCCTACTATGGGTAGCCATCTTCCCCTCATCTTCATATGACTCCCAATTGCCAACGTCCTGTTGAAAAACACCACCACGGAGGAGGTGGCTTTACCTACCCTCCGGTTACCCCCCAAGAGCCAACGTGCCCCCATAATCCCTCTTACTCCCACATCCTATATAACTTCTGCCATAGGTCTCTGGCATGGAACCCCATGTATGACGATCGCTCTCGCTGAGTCGTTGTCGCCTGCACGTGGTGTGTTTTTGGCTGAGTGGGATCCCTTCCTAGCCTTTGTCGATTGACGTCATTCGACCTGTTTTTTGGTACCTGGGGGTGTCGCTACCCGGACATCGTCCTTCACCTCCATTTCGGATGCAGAAGAGTCTTCACCCATTATCAAATCCAACTCTTCAATGTATATTGCCCTCTCCTCCTTCCCCTCTTCTGTCTGAGTCGCCATCTCCACTACCTCCGCCTTGACCTCCACTTCCGGGCAATCCATCTGGGTAAGCTGATGTACCTTCTCAACTGGTAGTGCTTTCCCCTTGGCTTGCCACTTATTCCGCTTAGCTGCCACTGCCTTTCCCGCCTTCACCTACGACTTTTTCTCTGCCCATGCCTTCCACTTCAACTCCGCTACCTCATCTGCCTCCTCAACTTTCTGTTTCATCTCTTTCCTCAACCTCTGGCCCTCCTCCATCTGTCTATTTACCATCATCACTGCATCCTCAAGTGACTTCTGAACCTTAGTTAACTTGAGTTCCAGCTCACTCTTTGCCGAAAGTCGTTTCACCTGGTCCTTAAGAAGGCTGATCTCCCCTTGGAGAGGGGTCTCTCAATCTTGTGCGTCGTCCTCTACAGTAAGGTATCGATCCCTATCTGTCATGACCTCGTCGATGTAAAAACATAGAGTATCCCTTCTCTCAAAATCCACCAAACCATCCTCTCCCAAAATTGCTTGTACGTTTCCATAGTCAGTACCTAGTGGGGCTCCATCCCTATTTACCAACCTTGTGAAATGCTTCAGCAAAAACAGGCCCACCGTCTTCCACTCCTGACGGCTCATTGTCCTGTACCTCTCCTTTTCCGTTTCTGCCATCATTGTATCAATCAACTTCTCATCCTCCGAGTCTAGAAACCCGACGGGATTCCCTTTCTTCACCCAGGGTCCCGGAGTTCCTTCCTCACAGCTACTTTGAGCAATATCTTTCTTCAACGACTCCTTCATCACCCCACACCAAATCCTCTACTATCGAATCCAATGAATCCAATAGTTCCAACCTCCTCGCCCCTACATTTGATCTAACTAACAGAGTTGTAGCCTCATGTAAACGCAGTGGTATCTTGACCTGTGGGGTTGCCGCAGGTGTCGGAAGTTGCACTAGGTCTGGGGTTTCGTATCTTGGTTTGTTGTCTAGGGATGGGACAGATAGAGGTCTGTCCCTGCCTTTCTGTTTTCGTTTTTGTGGCATCCTCTATAAACATCGTGGTGCTTTCCCGAAGTCGATTTTCCTACACGAAAATAAGCCAAGATCTAACGCCGCAATAGGGTTGCAACGCGCTGTTCTAACACTATGGCCTAGCCTCCTCGGTAACTGTTGTACCAATCAAATGCGGACACTGTTGCACTGTTGGAAAATCGTCCCAGAACCAGATCAAGAGTTGCCAAAGTTAATCCTACGGGGGAGTGTGTAGCTTACATCAAATGTACAAGAAAATTAGATATTCTTGCTCCGCTCGTTTCGCTCTGTAAAATCCTGTTATGTCCGACGTCGGAAACCTCCTGGTTGTTGAGATCGGCCAGGCGGGTCCATCCTGAACTATGTTGTCGGTCAGAAGGATTATATTGTGATTAGTCTTGTTGTTTTTTTCCTTGTAGTTTTCTTGTCATATTTCCTCATTATAACATGTCATAATCCTGTATCATTCTGGGTTAATTTTATGTATGTCAGCTTGCTGGCTACTTTCACCTGTTATGCCTGCCTAATTGGGCAGTAGCCTATTTTGTTTTCCTTGTTGGTTGTTTATCTCATTGGCAGCTTTGTTTCTGTTACCCTATTAGGCATCATCATGACACTGGACATGTCTACAATGATCCATCATCTATTCCTTATGATCTGGTATCATAATGAGTCTTTAGTGTTACCTAATATGAGTCCAAATGGACTCATCACGTTAGGAACTCATTATCTATTAAAGATCTGAATTCCACGGCCTTAGATAGGACAGTTCTCGTGCAGGTTTAGTCTAGCTACCCCAGAAATAAAAAAGCTACACTAGTAATATTCTTGTCCACTTGCACTTCTTGATCCTCCAACCAACCCTACACTCAACAAAACTCTTAGCCACCTACTATTATCCTGTATAGGAGATAGTGGACGTGCTCAAGACCCTATAACCACGTTGGTACAGCCGAGTTCCTTACAGAACTCCTCTACTAATTTGGCCCACACTTACAAGTAGTAGTTTCAAGCTACCTGGGCCCCAGTTTTTGACTGGGCCACAGAGAACACCCTGTTGGTATAGTGCCATCTTAGGATCTACCAATGAGACCTAATCTTAGAATATAATATTCTAAGAGAGTGAGATCTAGTGATTGGTTGAGTCAGATAAGGATACGGACAAGGATCTGAGTTATATAGCAATAGATGCAATTCAGTAAGCAAAGCCTTGTAGAAACTATTTGAAGGTGGGGTAGCTGAAATGTAGAATCTCATAGAGATGCAGAGAATTGGTGTAGGTGGATAGTACCAATGTAAATTACCGCAGTTGCTACATAGGTTCGCTTATGGAAATTCGCCAACTTTTAAGCAGAAAAGTTCAAAAACTGTAACTTTAGGGTGATTTTGTAGTTTCATAGATAGAGATAAATAAATTTGATCAAGTTGCTCATAAGAGTACACTGAGTAAAATAATACAATAGCTAACTTCGGGGTGGTCCTGGTTGTTAAGTTCTCGTAATCGCTCAGCCCTTATAAGTTGGTGTTGGTGGGGTAAGGATAGTAGCAGGGCATATGGGGGAGGTATGGCTATCATTAATATCGCTTCCAGAGGTCTGCTCTGAATTGGATTCAACGGAAATTGCTCTGCCTTTGCCTTTATTCAATTGGAAATACTGGAAGGAGTTCAGCCTGAGGTTGGGGGCAGATTTAGCAGATAGGTAATATAGGAAGATGGGAGGACAGTCTGTTGGAGGAAAAGAATCTTAGCATTCCTGAGATTCCTTTGCACACTTTCTCTGCTTATAATATTCATAGTCTTGGCTCTTGATTTAACAACAGGTAGTATAATGTCCTTTTCTGTAACAATATACACACCAATTATCTTTTGGTGCTGCATTGCTGTTTAGGTGGGAGGAGTAGTGGGTGAGGCAAGTACTGTCTCTACAAGATAGGTAGTGCATGAGGACATGGCCTGCCCTGAATGTGCCTGCTAGGATGGAGTCCTGGTTGTTAATGTTGTGTTTAAGTAATCTGAATGGTTTGGGCCTGAAGGAAGGGTCATTAGCTACCAGAGACAACAAAGCCTCTACTATACTATTGTTAGGTGGCGTTTGCATGATTGCTGGGGGGGCAGAATTTTCCTTGTTGGCTCTATCCCTGTAGCATTGGTCATGGATAGTGCCAGTGGGGTAGTTTTCTCTTAGAGCAGGTGATTGGGACTTCTTAGTCTGGCTTCTGGTCATGGCTGCAGAAGTAATAGAGGTGGGATGAGATGTTATAGAGGGAACTTGATGGGAGGAATTGTTTGGCGTAGTTTTTAGTAGACTAGGAATCACCTTGGAGCTGCTGGAGAAGTCTTGAGGACCTCAGAAGGTAGGTAGAGGCTGTAGGTCATCAGTGGAGTGAGGAAAAAAGTCTAATAGAGATGGCACTAGAGATGGATTTGAAAACAGCCTTGGTAGAGCATCTGCTATTATATTTGTATTTCCTCTTAAGTGCTGAATTTTGTACTGGAATTGATGGATAATCTGTTGCCATTGATATAGTTTCCCAGTTAGGTCATAGTAAGTAGAAAATAATACTAGGGGTTTGTGATCTGTAAAGATAATAAAACTACACTCTGTAAGTTCACTTCTGAAGTGTTCCAATGCATCCACAATAGCTGATAGTTTTTTGTCAAATATGGAATAACTTTTTAGGGCTAGCGTGAACTTCCTGGAATGGAAATCTACTGGGATGATAGTCTGTAGAGTGGGTCCTTAACCAATCCATATAGTAGTGCCAATTAAACTCATATATGCAACCAAATAGATTTGATCTGCAAAGTGATATTTAATAGGTCAAACTGCAGCATTAGTATACAGAGCTGTCTTGGTATGATTAAAGGCATTAGTATGAGGGGAAGTCTAGTCCCAAGTGGCTATGGCAACACCCATCTTGGTTAAGTATCCTGATATATCAGCCAGATAAGGTATTAGATAACTCAAATAATTTCCTATACACATGTATTCCTATAATATTTTCCTATTTTGGGGTTAGGGCCAATCTAGGATTTTTTAGATAGATTTCTGAATAGGGGAAAGTCCTGTCTGAGTAATGATATAGCCTAAGTACTGCAGCACACTGGGTATGAACTGGGACTTCTGCTTGTTAGCACAGAAATTATTTTCTCTGAGCCTCTAAAGCATAGTTTTGACATGGTTCAGGTACTCTTTGTAGGTCTTGCCAAAAATGAAAATGTGTTCAATGTAGATGTATGCATTGACTCCTAACTGATGTTTTAACAGGTTGTTCATGATATCCTGGAAGGTGGTAGAAGTATTGCAGTCACCTTGCTGTATGACTCTAGTTCCATATATGCTATATAAAGTATTAAATACAGTATTCTTCTCATGGGGGGGGTGAACTCTGATAGTGTAGTTGCCATCACTGATATCAATTTTAGATCCAAAAGGGTGTATAGCAACCGGTTTTCTGATCAGGGATTGACTGGAAATATGTGTAGGTTATAGCTCAGTTACCTCATTTCTTTTGACTTGGTCATGGATGTATTTTAACTTAAATGAGTCATTCATTTTGGGAATCATAAACATCAAACAACAGGATATGTCTTCTGATTTGTATATATGGCCAAATTTCTATTTTGCTCTTAGTTTTTCTAATATATCAGGCAGGAATTTTCCTTTAGAATTAATATTACTAAGTTTCTATACTGCTTTTGGATTTTTGAGTATGATGTGATGATTTATGCCTGGCCTTAAGGTAGGTGGTTCCAGATTTTTAGTGGTTAGAAAAACCTCAGGGAGCTTATCTAATAGCTTGGTCTGGAGCTGAATGGTTGTAGTCACTGATTTGATGATGTGGTGTATGGGTGGGGCTGGAAAATAATAGATGTTGGTTTTGATAGAGGTAGGGAAATTAGGTGTGGGCTATGGATTCTTTCTTAGAGTTTTTTGGCTTGCTGTGGTTTTTCAAAGAGCAAGTATAATTCTATTCTGACCAAGGGGCTAAATAATAACACTTATAGTGCCCATATTAATAACTGCTTTAGTATATCTTAGTACAGAGGATCCTAATATTACATTACAATCTTTGAGTGCTACCACATAAAAAATTTGTTCTTCTGACCACCCTAACTAGTTACAATTCAGTTTAGTGTAGTGCCTAATTGATTCTTTAGATCCTTTCATGGTCATCTGCAGAGTGATAGGATCTTTGAGGAGATACAGGGGCAAGTTATGCAAGGTACAGAATTTGCTGTTGATCAAGTCAGCTCCTGCAGTTTATTGATCCACCAGAGTCTTAGCAGGCTAGTCATTAATTTTTGTAGTGACTAGGAGGTTTTCTTTAGCTGCATCAAATGGAGGTTGGTTGGAGTTACATTATATGTAAAGTATGAGTGGGTCTTCCATTATAAAGTGAGCTGTAGAAGTAATCTTACTAGAGTGTATTACTTCTGTGATTTTGTATGTGATAGTGCCTGTAGTACTTCTAATGTGATTTTTCTTAAGAAGACAGTTCTAGTATTATAACTAGTTTTATTACAGTAGAAATGTTTATCTTTTTTAGTTAGTTTTAATTTTTCTGCTGGAGAAAGTTTTTTAAACTTAGAACTCATATTATGGGATTTAGTGAAGGGTTTAGATTTAGTCTAAGTTGTGTTGGCAGGGCCTGAGTTATAGCTAGCCTAAGGTAGTATGTAATTAAGCTAAAGTATTTTTTGACTATTTTTAGACTTGGGGTCTTTTTTAATGGAGGTATGCTTGTGAATAACTGAGTTATACTTACTGCAGAACTCAATGAGATCATTCCACTCCATTTCATTATTGATGTTAGCTCTTACTTCTTGCAGAAGTGCAGGGACAATAGCTTCCAATAGTTAATTATAATACTACTAATTACTAATTTTGGGTAAAAGGATCTGTAGTTGTTAAATTTGGTTGGCTACTGGTTAGATAGGCTTGGTTCTGCCATTCTGGGTTTGTCTGATAGGTTGAAACTCAGTCCATAGCTTGTCATCACTGATGAAGAGTATGCAGAATTTTCTAAGTACTTTGAGAAATTCTAGTACAGTGCAATCTTTAGTTTCAGGATTTTTTCTGTAGGATACATACAAGATTTTTGCTTCTCCTTCTAGGTGCTACTCTAGCCAAATCATAGCTGATCTATCTTCTGGATCAAGTTCCCCTACCTCTAGAATGTCCACAGTATTATTAACCTAATTGTCAAAAATAGCTGCTTCCTTCGATTTACTAGTTCCACTATTTTTTTCAAGTTTTGGAGCTTTGACCTTACTGCTTCCAAACACAAAGATAGTAGTTGAACCCACGCTTTGGGATCTTTTACCTGTACTACTTGCTTTCCCAGAACTATTGTTGGTGTCATCTTCAGATAAGCAAAAGCTACTTCTATCTAAATCACCAGAATTAGATCCTAAAGCGTCTAACATCCTAACTTGTTTTGGAGTTTTTGGAATGAATGGTAGAGGAACTGCTTCTGGGGGCCGCGGAGGTTGCTGTAGTGGTTGCTGAGATGGTGGAACCCATGCAATGTCTGGGGGTATGAGAGGTCTAGGCGTTGGTCTTGGTTCTACCCAATGAAATGCAGGTCTGTTGAGAGGCTTAGCTTAACTAAGAGGAACTGAGGTAGGTCTTTAGTGGGAAACTCTGTGTTGTAGTGGCAGGTGAAGGCATATTCAAGATTGTCTAGATGGTACTGGATCATTGCTGAGCATGGTTGGGAGAAGGGTATCTTTTAATCCTTAGCATAATCTTATGCCTAATTTGGATAGTATACTGGGATCTTCCCTGGTTTTTGGGGCAGCAGTAGAAGGAATAACTGGAGTAGATGCACACTCTGCAGACTTCTAAGGGGTGATAGGAAATTGTCCTGGGATAGGCTTCTTAGGTAGTTCTTGAGCTAGCTTTGTGAGTTCTTTGTATAGTGCTGATGGCTCTTGAGGGGTTGGTTTAAATCTAGGTCTATCCGGTTTGTGGAAGTGATAGATGCTGAATATACTATCAATAAAGGTGTGTGCTTTCCGCTTATCTCTTTCTTCAGTAGTTTCAGGAATGACAACTGGCTTCATTATTACCACTTCTACGCTTTTCTTTTTTGAGTCTTACGTAGCAGTTGTTTCTATATCTATAGAGCCTAGTTTATCCTCTGCTTCTGAGAGAGAATCCTGCTCACATTCAGAGAGCTCTTCTTCTTCAGGCTCTTCTTTTATCTGCTCTTATAGATTGTCTGGAGGCAGATCTTGAGGGGTACATAGGTAGATTTAATCTCAAAAGTCCAAATTTAGGATTTTGGCCTAAGGTTCTGCTGGAGGTTCTAGAGTGGGACGGTTATTGTCTTGACCAAGTCACTTGCTAATTTTGTTTCCAAGGGTTTCATTGTATTAGTTGCTAAGTGGAGACAGGTGCTGACTTACTAGTGCTATAGTAAAATTTTCTGCTATTTCTTAATAAGGGAGGTACAGGGACTGCTGTTCCACTAGCCTTGTAGAGCTAGAGTCTTGAGTGCTAGATAAGGTGCTAGATTGTCTAGCCAAGGTTCAAGAAGTTCGAGGGTTGATTAGGCTCTAGAAGGTGTGGGTGAAAAGTTTAAAGCTTAAGTTACAGGTAAAAAAAATAAAAGTATGAGCCAAGTTAGTAGAAAAGTTCTGTAAGGAACTCGGCTCTACCAACGTGGTTATAGGATCTCTAGCATGCCCAGTATGTCCTGTATAGGACTACCTTAGGTAGGTAAGAGGTTTATTGTGTTTAGGGTTTGTAGGGGATCAAGAAGTACAAGTGGACAAGAATATTACTAGTGTAGTTTATATATTTCTAAGGTAGCTAGACTAGAGTGTATTGAACAAGAACTCTCCTATCTAAAGCCTCGGAATTCAGATCTTTAATAGATACTACGTAAGGAAGTTATATTCATGCACTAGTATAATATAACTACCTTCTACATCTAGTAGGAAATAGTCAATACTAATAAGTAGTTGGTAGATTATGACTTAGAAGGTAACTTATTGGAAAGCATAGCCAGCAAGAAGAATTATGACTTATGTATTTTATTTATATTGTTAGACATATGACTCATTAGTCAGTGAAACAAGTAATAGTCAAATATGGATTTCATTTTATGTATGAGTTAGAGGCTAGTTCACAGCCTCTCTACTGACTCACTATTTCCTTTGGTAAAAGTATATAAGGGCTGCTGGTCCCCTACTAGTATTGGAGGCGGTAGAGCTCCAGAGGTGAAACTAGATATAGTTAGAGAATTTATAAAACCTGAGGGTCGAACCTATTATATCAAGCCTCTAGTGGGCAGGATGTAATGGGCGATGCCAATAGTAGCACGGCGGGCCGTTTAACAGAGTCTATACTATCACTGGAATGATAGTGTATGTCTATTATTGGTTCCGCTAAGTCGAGGACTCAGAGGGTCTTTGAGAGCATACAGATTTCCCAAGCGGGAAGAGAATTAACAGGTGTAATCTCTCTGTATTGAAGCTATCTAAGGCTTGTCTGAACTCTGTCTGAAGTGATCTGATCTGATCTGAGAATCCTGCTCCAGAAGGGCAGAACGGCTCAGTACTTATACTAGCCGCCAAGCCTTCTGGAGTCTGAAAAACCTGTTTTCTGGCCGTTCCAGAAAGCACTCCTCCATAACCATAAATACAGGTGTGGGAGGTCAGGCCTCCAGTACTCAGAAATACAGGTGTAGAGGCGTAATGCATCATAGTAAAGGAAAGTACATAAGGACCGGGTACGCTCAAGGTAATAGTACGTAAGTTACTATGCCCGAGCTATCTGGTAAACATGATAGGTGCTAGGAAATGCGTACTAAGAAAAATATAAGAAAAGGTCTTCCGTTACACTTCCCCACTTAAAAGGATTTCCTAATCTTGCTGTCTTGCCCAAGCTGGGGGTAGTCCGAAATAACAAGTGCAAACACGGCAGTTATGAGAGTAGCAATCTTCGTAATGAACAGTAGGAGAACAACATAACTTCCAAATCATCCATAGTAAACATTCGTGACATAAGGAACAATGAAAACATCCGATAGATACCTTGTTTGCCATACCTTCTTCCACAGTTAATTCTGAACGACAATTAAAACAACAAGAAGGAACGCGGGATTGCCAGGTTAATTCAACCGGCGCGAATCAGTACTTTAGAAAAACATTAAAGATATCTTCTGCAAGATTGGTAGCAGCGGAGGTGAGGTCTTCGTTGTCAGGACTGAGGGCGAGAACTCTGTCTCGTTCAGTTTGAACAATTGACTTGGGGGTTTCTCGAATGTGACGCTTCTTGAGTTTCTTGGAGGATCTTCGTTGCTTGAAGGTGTTGGAATAGTTTCCGCTTGTCCAAAAGTCTTGAACTATTTCAAGACTGATGTCTTCGAAGTTGATCCATTCATCGTCATCACTTCCATACCCTTTCCAACGTACCAGGTATTGGCTTTTGCCTGTACGAGGAGCGGTACGAAATTCGAGTACTCGTTCGACTTCCCATCTGCCTTCCGTTACTTCACCTGGTAGTTTGTCATGACGACTAGGGAAGTTCGTTGAATCGTTTTCAACGTAAGGTTTGATCTTGCTGATGTGGAAGGTATTGTGTATAAGAGAAAGTCGAATGTCCGTTGACAGGTCGAGCGTATAGTTGTTCCGCTTCCTGTTGACGTGTTGGATGCGGAAGGGTCCGACCCATCTAGGTTTGAGTTTCCTAGATGTGTTCAAGAGGGTGATGTTCTCCGTAGATAGAAGAACCTTTTGGCCGGCTGAAAGAAGTGGTGGAACAGACCGCTTCTTGTTGGCTTGTTTTGCCTGCTTGACTTTGGAGGAGTATAGGTTGCGAGAGGTGTCAAGATGACGTTCCTCTGCGGGGGTATAAGGAGTGATCGGGTAAGGGAAGGAGGAAGGACCTAGCTTTGCCTCAAAGCCTAGTAGTGAAAAGAATGGACTGTGTTGTCTTGCGGTGTTGTCTCGAGAGTTCAGCTTGAGCTGAATCTCGAAGAGTTTGTGCAGCCATTCGTTTCCTTCCACCTTGCACGCTCGTGCGGCTTGGAGGATCGCCTTGTTGGCAATTTCTGACTGTCCGTCCGTCTGAGGGTGGTATGCGGTAGACGGTTCCAACCTGATTCCCTTTCTTGCAGCCCAATCCTTGAAATGGTCTGACATAAACAGAGTGTCTTGATCAAAAACAATATAATAGGGATAACCAATAACAGAAGCAACGTGCGTATCAAAGGTATCAGTGCACTTCTCCGCCGTAAGATTATCAGAAACTGGAATGAGAAACATAAATCCTGATTGTCTACAGACAATCGTCCAAAGTCTCGAAAAGCAAATCATATGATTATCTTCCAAGGGAATGTTAGGGTATAAGGTTGAGCAATAAGTGAAAACAGGAGACATCTTAAGAAAATCCATAGTGATATCTGTTCAGGCTCTTGAAGGAACATATAACATTGTTACTTGTCCTAGCGGTGGCTTGTTGCTATACTTCGTCCGTTGACAAGTATCGCAACTCGCCACGTATTCCTTAACGAGCCTTGAAAATGGCTGGCAAATGAACTTATCAGTCAACCATTTCAATGTTTTGTCAATTCCGCCATGTGCCGTAGCATCATGAGCTTCCTTGATTGCTTCTTCGAGGTAGTTCTTACCGTTCATGTTGAACGTGCTTGGTAAAACCAGCCTCCATTCTCCTTTCTCATTTTTCTTGTACAAGAACCCATTGTCCTTGCTTACTCCTTTCTTTCCTTCTGGAGCATTGTAGAGCTGGCTCCACATGGGGCATATCCTGATGCATGCGATGTAGGCGTCCCTCATTCTATCATCTTTGTCAACGTGAGCGGCGAGATAGAAGTCAGGGTTATCTTGGGGGCCATCGTCGAGATCGAGGGATATCTTTGCCATGTTGGTTGCTGGCATGATTCTATACCTGAGGTCTGCGTCTGCCTTGCGTTTTGCCTCACATGTTGATGCATAGTGTCCCTCGCCTTTGCAGAAGTTGCACCGACGAGTGGCAGTATGTGCAGGAGGAATTGACGTCTTCTCCTGTAGTTGAGGGTCTTGAATGTGATTGTTCTCCTCATTTGATGTTTGATGTTGTTGGTGCATAAATCCCACTCCTGGCACATATCTCATAGGATTAGTGGGGGATAGGAGGGTATTATAACGTTGGTTGGATCCGCTAGCTTCCCCGGAAGCTGCGTTGCATTGTGATCTGGTGGTGACTGCGGCAGAGAGGAAGGAGGGTCTTTCCTGATCTGGTATGATCTTGATGTTGTAGTCCCATGGGTTATTTTGTGCGAGTTGTTGACCCCATGGTTCGTGGCAGGCAATAGGAGCATTCCTGATTGCCCATTCTTCCGCAGACCACATGTGAGTGCGGTTAGGAGCTTCTTTGATGTTAAGCTCTGGAATGTCAATATCGGGAGTCTCAGAGGAGGGGGTGTTGTTAGGAGGGATAGTGGTAGCCTTCAATTTCCATGAGTCTCGCTGACTCGCCTGGAATTCCTTCTCCTTCTGATAAACTGCCTCCGCTAGAGTGCCGTCCAAACATCCGTGTCCGTAGGTTCCGCAAACTGAGTATCTGGTGGTGGGAAAGTAGCGATTCCGGTTCTGGTGCGAGCTACCATGCGAGCGGTAGTAGTAGTCGTGACAGTCCGTATTGTGCTGCTTTCGATGCTACTTGTAGTGTTCCCAGGCATCATTGACAACGTCTGTAATGATGGCGGGAATATTGTTGTTGTTGGTGACTGAGGAGGTATCATCTGCGGGAGCACTGATGTGATGATAACCATTTAATTGATCATGTTCAACAACGTGGGGGTGAGGATCGAACTCATACCCGTCAAAGATTTCTTCGGGGATGGTGGAGAGGGTATCCTCATCTGATTGCATTTCTTCCTCCTTGATATCATCGTAGTCTTGGTAGTCTCCATCATTCTCGTCGTCGAGATAGGGACATGAGGGGTGGTGACCGAGGCTTTCGTCACGGCCTGCGCACTTGTTGTAGTCGCAGTCCGTATGCTTGAAGTTCATGCAGCTGCGGGAAACTATTGTGATTTCTTGTGGTATAGGAGAGATAGAAAGGTTGTTGGTAGTGATAGAAGAGTCTTGAAGGTTGTTGTTATCTTCTGTAGGATCGATGCTCTGAGAGATGAAGTCTTGTTCCTCGGTGGGATCGCGTGCGTATTTATGCTTCCTTGATAGAGCGTCTGCCAACAGGTTTTCTTTTCCAGCCTTATGTTCGATGACCAAGTTGAATTCTCGCATGTAAGCTTGGCAACGGGCTAGCTTCTGAGAGGTTTGTCGTGGTCGGAGGAAGGAGAGTAGTGGTTGGTGATCCGTGAGAACCGTGAATTTGTGGTCTCGCAGTTGAGCCTCAAAGAACTTCAGGGAATCAACAATAGCGAGTAACTCCTTTTGGTAGGTGGGGTACTTCAGCTGTGTGGGGCTGAATTTCCGACAATGAAATCGACAGGGTCGAATTGATCCTAGTTCTCCTTGTCCTATCCATGATCCTAGTCCAATATCACTTGCATCACATACCAGGTATTTTGGCGCTTCCGAGAAGTGGTCCCAAGGTTTGAGAATCTGTGGAGAATTCACAAGTTCCTTGATTTTCTCGAGTGCCCTAGTATGGGTATCCGTCCATCTCCAGGGTGCGTTTTCGCCTTGTAGTTCTGACAGGGTGCTTGACCAGGAGGCCAATTCCGGGCAAAACTTGCTTATGAATATGACAACGCCGAGTATACCTCGTAGTTCTCGGCGGTTGCTGGGAACCTTGAAATCCAATACTTTCTTGCGCTTCTTACGATCCATATGCAACCCATCCGGAGTTAATATGTGACCTAAGATATCCAGACGTTTGGGGAAGAACTGGCATTTGCTAGCTTTCAACCAAAACTTCTCATCTAGGAGTCGTTGTAGGACCTTCCGTAAGGTAGCTACATGTTCGTCGTAGGTATCTGAAAAAATAATAATATCGTCGATGTAGATGACAAGGTCCTTGAAGACCAGGTCCTTAAAGATTTCGTACATGGCTCTTACCATGGTGGCAGGAGCGTTGCGGTTGCCTTGTTGCATGATGCGACTGCGGTAATATCCCATGTGTGTGAGGAAGGTGGAATGTTGTTCCGAGTCTTCTTCGATTCTGATATTGTGGTACCCATCTGCTAAGTCAATCTTGCTACAATATTTCCGAGCAGCGACTAGCTCCATGAGTTCTTCAATACTTGGTAGGGGTGTGTGGTTGGGGTCAACCACTTCATTCCGATCCCTGGCGTCCAAAATATACCGGGGTTTGGTGGGATCATCTCTCTTGGCTTGTACGAACAGAACTACCGCATTGGTATCATGTTCTGCACGATAAATCCGGCCTGAGGCCTCTTCCTCGGTGAGCTGCCTCATGGGCTCTACGTAAAATTTGGAGGGTGAGGGTCGCCATTTTGGTACCCATGTAGAGCCGGGTTTCGGGCAGATTCGGTGGTTCATAGTTCTGAGGGGTGGTAACTTATTGGGTGTGGTTGCCGGAAATAACTGGGCAAATTCAACGAAGGGGTTGAATTCCCAATTTTCTCCGAATCTCATAGCTGAGACCATGAATCCGAAGAGTGGTAGAAGATGGTCTGGTGCTTCTTCTTCTTTGAAGAGTGCAGCAGAAGTGACTTGCCCTGTAGCAAGCCCTGCTTTCCTCCATTCCTTAAGTGCGAAGCGTGCCATCCCTTCAGGTTGGATAGTAACAGGCTTTGGTCCTGCTGAGATTAAGGCATTCAGGGCTGTAAGCGCTGGCTTGCCTAAGATCATATCCCAGCCTGCAAGATGCGCTACATATAGCGTTCTTGTTTCCGTGTATCCTCCGTAGTCCATTTGGACATCACATGCTTTTTCTATTACACCCTTTGATCCTTTGATCGCGGTGTTGAGTGACTTCTTG
>Ga0307511_10003097_pt1 | contig 17138 bp, 13 predicted proteins | sample 13_EM_MG_FD_200266 | JGI IMG/M metagenome (GOLD analysis project Ga0307511, IMG submission 200266) | Populus trichocarpa ectomycorrhiza microbial communities from riparian zone in the Pacific Northwest, United States - 13_EM | ecosystem: Host-associated > Plants > Roots > Unclassified | place... | reverse complement strand
GCCGGAATCACCTGGAACGGTGCATACGACGCGGAGAGGTAACCGGAGGCCGGGATGCCGGCGGAATTGAGGGCGATGAATCCCGGCAGAACGTCCGTCGGAAGGCGTTTGATCTGCGACTCCAGCGCCACGACGGCACCAATGTGCGGCGCGATCGAGCCGGTTGCGCCGCCGGGGTTGCGGGCGATCTGGGCCCAGGCTTGTCCCAGCGTGTGAACCGCCGCCCACGAGAGGCCGGAGCGGACGAAGCTGATCTTGCCGAGCTGCGCGGCCGTCATCGGCAGCAGGCCCTGCGGGAAGCGGACGTTGTTGTTGTCGTATGACGTGGGAGCGAAATCAGACGGCGTCCAGGCGCCTTCCTTCAGATCCCAGGTGTCGATGTTGCTCGGCGCGCCGGGGAGGAAGATGAAGATGCAGTTCTTGGCGGTGTTCTGCAGGAAGACGCCGGTCTGGGTGGTGGCGCCCTGCAGCAGGCGCGGGCTGAAGACGTCGGCAAAGTAGGAGGCGACGAGGCCCGTGCCGGCCACCTGCAGGAAACGGCGGCGCGAAAAGCCTTCGCCTTCCAGCGGAAAGCCGCTTTTGTTCGAGCAGGTCGTGCACTCGGTGGTGCTCTTGCTATGTCTCGCTTTTGCCATTGTCGTCAGTCCTTCAATCGAACAGAAACTCGAGGGAGTTGAGCAGCACCCATTGCAGGTCTTCGGTCTTCTGAGCCAGCGTGCCGCTCTTCAGGTAAGCAACCGCCTGCGTTTTCTCCGTGGCGGTGGGATAGCGCGACAGGGTGTAGAGATAGAGCTGGTCGGCGATCACGTTTGGATCGGTCGTCGACGCCAGCGTCTTGGCCACGGTCGAATTGGCTGTGTTCCGGTGCGTACGATTGACGACGACGGTGTTGTCGTTCATCAGCGAGAGCGCCTGAGCGATCGAGCTGTCGTTGTCGCGCGCTTCGTCATCGCGATTGCCGCGTCCGAATTCGTCGAGGAAACGGCCGTAGACGTTGTTGCGGACATCGAGCGGATCGGGCAGCTTCATGGCCGAAGTCACAGCCGGAAGACCGTTGATGTTGTAGTTGACCGGAACGCTGGTGGCCTTGGCGATGGCATCGAGCATCGATTCGGCCATGAGGCGGCGTGGGATGTGGCGCGCGTAGTACGGCGTCCATGACTCGTTCCACGTCGTCGCCGTGTACTTCGTCGAGAGCTGGTAGGCGTTCGACATGGCCATCGTGCGCAGGATGGCTTTGAGATCGTAATGTCCGGCGATGAAGTCATCGCGCAGGCGGTTCAGCAGATTGGGATGATTGGGCTGGACGGTCTGGCCGGCCGGCAGATTGTTCGGATCGTAGCGGGACGGATCCATGTTGTTCGTCGGCTCGACGATGCCCAGTCCGAACATCTCTTTCCAGAGATAGTTGACCGTGGCCGTGGCGAACTGCGGATGCGCGGTCAGGATGCGGCCGTAGGCATCGCGCCACGGCTCGCCGGAACGCGGCGCCTCGCCGGTCATGAAGAAGTAGGGATTGACCGTTTCCGTGGTCGGGCAGATTCCGCAGCGCTGCGACTTGTTGCCGGTGGTGGTGTTCAGCGAATACGCCGGTGCACTTGCCTGCACGTCGCTGAGCAGCCAACTGAAGACGTTCTTGTTGTTCGGATCGGGGAACTGGCGCTGGGCGCGGCCATGCGAGAAGAACGACGCATTGCCCCAGAAGTCGTAGCGCGAATGCGATTTGAGGTAGACGTTGACCGATTCGAGATGCTTCAGACCGTTGTGGCAGGAGAGACACTGCATCGGCATGCCGAGGAACATCGCCCCCGACTCGGCGGCCAGATTGTCGTAGGTGTCCTGGATCGGTCCGTTGGGCTGGATCTGGCGAACCCAGAAGTTGGGCGGGCCGGAGGCGAAGCTGTCGCCGGTGGATCCGAGAATCTCGCGCACCATCTGGTCGTAAGGCTTGTTCGCTTTGATCGAATCGTGAATGTACGTGTAGAAGGCGTTGCGGCCGTTGGGGAACTCGCGGCTGTTCGATGAGACCTGGACGTTCTGCACCAGATCGCCGAACCACATCGTCCAGCGGTCGACGAAGGCATCAGTGGCCAGAAGGGCATCGATCTTCTTTGCTCGCTTGTCAGCCGATTGGTCGCTGAGAAAGGCCTGGACCGTGGCGGGATCGGGGATCTGTCCGGTGAGATTGACCGTCACGCGGCGGAGAAACTCTTCGTCCGTCGAGAGCGGCGCCGAGGCGATGCCGTCGGTCTTCATCTTCCCGAAAATCTCGTCGTCGATGTAGTTGATCGACACGGGATAAGCGAGATTGCCGCTCGGCGGCGGCTCGACAGCGCGATGACGGCCGCTCGGCGCCACCGCTTCGGCTCTGACCGAGAGCTGGTGGTAGAGGCTGGCCTGCTGCTCGCGCGGCGAGCGGAGGTCGAACGGGCCGTACGGGCAGGTTTCCGTTTCAACGCCGAGCAAAAGCGTCGGCGCGACAACCGCGAGTGCTATCCATTGTTTCATGGCGTTTTGACTCCCGTCACAGGCGAATGTTTACATCGTACGCGCCATCCGCACGACGGGCGTATCGGGGGTCACACGCGGTCGATTTCGTGGAGTTTCCGAATATCGACGGAGATCGTGCCGTCGTCGTCCGACGCGTTGAACATGTTCCGGAACCTGGCTCCCCAGACGATCTCGTCGGCTTTGTAGGACGAGCGGGCATAAACGTTCTGGGAGAAAGTCTCGTCGAAGCCGTTGAGGAGGATGAGGAGCTCGGCGTCGCGGGCGCGAAGGTCCTCGGCGGTGGAGTTGTAGAGCGGACTCGTTTCGTCGATCGGATGGACGATGGTCCACGACAGCGGGAAGAAGACGACGCGCTCGCGCTCCAGCTTGAGCGGGATGAACTCTCGCTCGACGTCACTGGCCCCATCATGTTTGCGCCGCGCCAGCAGGACCGTGGTCGACATCTCCACGATCTCGTTCTTCTTCTTGTTGACGATGCGGAACATGAGCGCGGTCTTGTCGCGAAACGGCGCCACGACCGCGACATTGCTGAAGGCGATCTCGGCCCTCGGACGCGCAAATCGGGCGAACATGATTCCGGCGATCAGGGAAAAGCCGAGCAGGCCGACCAGCGATTCCAAGGCCACCAGGGCGTTGGCCGCAAGCGTGACGGGGACGATGTTCCCGTAGCCGATCGTAGCCAGAGTGTGGACGGAGAAGAAGAAGCCCCGCGTCAGGCGCTCGATCAGCGATTGGTTTGCGAAGCCGGTGAGCGCGCCGCGACCACAGGCGACAAAGGCGGAAGCGAAGAGGGCATTCAACAGGACGTACGCGGCAGCAACGTACGCGAGAAACACCGGCCAACTGATGGTCAGGAAGTAGTGATACGCGGAGAGCGCTTCCCAATACCCAAGCCCTTCCCGCCGGACGTTGAAGGTTCCATTGCGGTTGAGAAGCCGCTTGCGGCTTTCGCGCGCGACCACACTGCCAAACCCAAGATCGAGGTTTGGATCCTCGGGGGGCGGAACCGGGCGAAGGTTAGCGGCCATCGGCGGATTGTAAATGCGCTACGCGCGTTGTCGGTTGTCGGTTTTCGGTCAGACACCGCCCGAGCGTAGTCAACCGATCACCGACAACCGACAACGCGCGAAGCGCTTAGTGAAATAGCGAGATCAGCATCAACAGAAGCAGCAGACCCACCGCGCCGATCCCGACCCACATCGCTTGCACGGTCGGGCGATGCATGTCGACCGGCTCGCGGCGCTCGCCGAGAAGGTATTGCAGGTATTCGACGCGCGGGCGGACGCTGGCTACCTTCTCTTCGAGATCGGGATAGATGACCTGGTTGATCTCGGGGACGATGATGACCGGGATGAATGTCGCACCGCCGGCGCGGGTGATGTAGCCGGTGAGGAGATCGTTGTGCGGCTGGTCTCCGTCGGCGACGAGGCAGTGATACACCGTCGTCGACTGCAGAACCGCCAGCGCCTTGCCGGCCACGTCGCGCGCTTTGTACGAGTTGACCACGGCCTCCGAGGTTTGCCGGAGCATGCGCTCGTTGAGATCGTGGACGCGGGTGAAGATGAAGATCGTTTCGCCGTCGGCGAAGGCGATCTTCTCGGCGCGGCGGAAGATGATCTCGCCGTCGTTCTGCCAGTCTTCCTCGCTCTGTTCGGTGACGAATCCTTCTTCCGCCAGGCGCGCCATGAGGCGGCCGGCGGGATCGGAGCCGGCGGGTGATTCGGGCGGCTTCTCAGCTTTCAGTTCTTGCATATTTGTCGACGAGCCGGATCAGATCCGGAAAATCGAAGGGCTTCATCAGATAATCGTCGGCGCCGCAAAGGCGCGCTTTCTCTGCGATGTCGCGATCACCGGAGAGGACGACGTACGGGATCGACCGCGTCTCGGCCTTCCCTTTCAGCGCGCTGCAGAGGGCGGCGCCGTTCATCCCTTTGATGGTGAGGTCGGCGAAGATCATCTGCGGGCGGATCTCGCTGGCGCGCGCAAGCGCAGCCGTACCATCCGCGACGACCTGGCAGTCGCGTCCGTGACGCTGCAGGACCAGCGCCACCAATCGCGCCACCTGAGGGTCATCTTCGACGACGAGTATCAATTTCGTTTCCTCTACTCAAAACGGATTCGTACACGTTTGCGCAGGTGTCCGCAGACCGCGCCGGCCGAGCACCCGAGCATGTTCCATCCCGCATCGCCCCATCCCGTCACGCGTGTCGGCAGCACGCGCTGCCAGACAACCAGCCCCAACGCAAATGTCACGCCTACTGCCAAGGTCAGCAGGTAGGTTCGGAAGCGGCGCTTCTCTCCCCCGTCGAAGGCAAGAAATGCCAGAGCTCCCCACGGCAGGAAGAAAAGGGCGTCGGCAATGCCCGGCGCCACGGTGGCCAGGATGGCGTCGTTGGAAAGCGCTCCCTGGTCGTAGCGATGGACGAGCGAAACGATTTCCGGAATGGTGAGCTGCTGCCGGAGATAGGCCCGTCCCGAGAGAAAGGCCACGACCGCGACCATCGCCGCCGACAGAATGACGAGGAGTGCGATCGTCACCCAGCGAGGAACAGGGATGGTGCGGATGGTCTGCTTGCCCACGTATGGATTAGACCATGCGCGGAAGAGGAGCGCTGGCGTCCGCGCCGCCGGGAAGGCAGCGCTCCCGGCTATCGGCCCGGTTGCGCCAAGTCCTCCGACAACCTCACATACGCCTCGTATCTCGCGCGGCTCAACTCCCCCTCCGCGGCGCGCTCCTTCACCGCGCAGCCGGGCTCATGGAGATGGGTGCAGTCGTTGAAACGGCAGTACTCGCCCGGCTCGGCGAATTCGGGAAAGTAATCGCGCAGCGTCTCCGTCGTCAGGTTCCAGAGGCCGAACTCGCGAATCCCCGGCGTATCGATGAGATAGGTGTCATCGCCGAGGTCGTGGAGAGTGGAGGCGGTAGTGGTGTGGCGTCCGGTGCCGCGCTTGTGCAGTTCGCCAGTCGTGATCTCCAGCCGTTCGTCGAGCGCGTTCAGAATCGACGACTTGCCGACGCCGCTGTGGCCGACGAGGGCGCACGTCTTCCCTTCGACGAGGGCGCGAAGCTCGGCGATCCCTTCGCCACGCTTCACGGAACAGGCGATCACCGGAACGCCGAGGGCGCGATACGGAGCGAGAGTGGCAAGCTCGCGGGCGCGCTCATCCTCATCAAGCAAATCGATCTTGTTCACGCAGATGCCGGCCTGCGCGCCGCCGCGCTGAATGGCAATGAGAAACCGATCGATCAGCCGCGGCTTCAGCGGTGGCGCTTTGACTGAGACGACGTGAATGACGACGTCGATGTTCGCCGCGATGAGCCGCTGCACGCGCGGGTTGAGCGGATCAGGACGCGAGAGCACGGTTCGTCGCGGCAGGACAGCCGCCAGCCGGCACGAGCCATCAATGACATTGGTCACGACACGATCGCCAACGGCCAGCGCGCTTTTCTGGCGAACCGCCAGTTCCGCCGGGACGGTGCAATCGAATTCGCGATCGTCGTGAAAGAGGCGGCAACGTCCGCTGCCGATGGAGATGACGATGGCGGCATGCCGCGGATCGGCGTCCCCCGCCTCTCCCCATCCGCCATCGAGCAGATCTCCAGCTTCGGGTTCTGCCTTGCGCCGCTTTCCACGCCGGCGTGCATCCGGCTCATCCCGATCGCGTTTTCCCAAGTGCACCTCGCTTCAACCGACAGTGTAAGATGCGCGCAGGTCCAAAAATCAGGATTCAGGAAAGCTCGTGGCTATGTCCAGAGTCGAGAAACCGATTGTCCTCCTGGCGGATGACAACGAAGCGACACGCACGCTCATCACGGCGCTGCTGCATCGCGAGTTCAATATCGACACCGCGTCCGATGGACAGGAAGCGGTCGAATGCCTGCGCACGCGCACGTACGCTGCCATCCTCCTCGATCTGCGTATGCCGCTCACCGACGGCTTCACAGTGCTCGACTTTCTGAAAGAGCAGCAGGCACAGATGCTGGCGCGCGTCCTCGTCGTCACCGCCGCGCCAACTGCCCGCGAGCTGGATCGCGCGTCGTCGTACAACATCCACGGCATCGTGACGAAGCCGTTCGATGTCGAAACATTGCTCGAAGCCGTACGGAAGTGCGCGTTGCCGGACGAAGGGGGCACGATCGTGCCAGCGCTTTGTTCGAGCGGGCCGGTGATTCTGCTGCTGGCGGATTTCCTGCGACAGCGGCTCTTGTGAGTCAAAAGCGAAATGTTGAATGTTGAGTGTTCAATGTTGAACGCTCAATGTGACGAGGCTGATCTCGCTCCTTCATTCAACATTCAACATTCAACATTTGCCTTCCTAGTTCGACAGCCGATTCAACCAAGCCAGCAACGGACTTCCCGCAATCATCGTAGCGATGGCCATCGCCCCGTATGAGTTGCGGCTGCGGATCTCCGCGCAGGCCACGACCACCGAGGCCAGCTCCTCCGCATCGAACGGCTTCCTGACGATGCCGTGCACGAGGCGCGGATTGAGCTGGTCGATCTCGCGCCGGCTCGCTCCGGTGATCACCAGCACGACCGGCGGCGATGGCAGTCCGGCCAGCGCCTCGACCACTCCAACGCCGTCAAGCACCGGCATCAGCAGGTCGAGGATGATGACGGCGTACTGATGTTCCCGCATCCGAACGAGCGCCTCGGCGCCATCATTCGCTTCGTCGACGATGAGCTCGTGCCGTCGCAGCGTGCGGACGAGTAGCTCACGGATGCCCGGCTCGTCATCGACGACCAGTACTCGCCTCTGCTGCTCCACCTTCATCCTCGCCTACTCTTGCCCGTGGCGAAATCTGCAATACGCCATCGCGCCTGTCAAACTCAGCACTACTGAACGCCTTCGCGGAACGGAATGAGCGGATCGATGTCGACCGGCACGTTCGACGCCGCATCGAGCGCGCTGCGCAAGTCCGCGGGCATTTTGTCGTATCGATTGAACCATCCCTCGGCACGCGCGCGGTCGCCGGTCGCTTCGATCTCCAGCAATTCCTTCGCCAGCGCAGCCAGCGCGTCGGTCATCTTCGCGTAGTCGATGACGTAGCGTCCCGACGCGTCGCGCGTGATGGCCCCTTTCTCCGATAGGTAGTTGAACTCCATCATCTCCGCCCGTCCATGGGCCTCGGCGGTCCCGAAGCGGACGGTCCGGAAGATGCCGGCGACATACGACGCGTAGTACTCCTCGAGCCGTTCCTTCGGCAGCGCGCCGCGATCGACGAGCCACTTCAGTCCGAACATGCCGGTGACGTCGGCCTTGGCCTCTTCCAGTCCTGAGTACGCAGGTCCGATGGCTTCGCGAATGTCAACGTGTTGACCACCCTTGCGCGCGAACGTCGGCCCGAGGCCGTGACAGATCTCGTGCATCATCACTGCCGCCAGATAGCCTTCACCGGAAGCGCGCGCAGCCTGATCGGGACGCATCAGCAGCTTGGCCACTGGCAGGATCACGTAGTTGACGCGTGCATCGGTGAAGTTCTTGAAGAAGATCTTCTTCGATCCGACCTTCTCATGAATGCGCGGATCGTTGGGAAGATTGTCGGCCGCGGCCTGATAGCCGTGACGCAGATCGCCGGCGCGAAACGGCGCGTCCATCACCTCCATCGGCGACTCGAGGCCTTTCTTCGACGGCCGGTCCTCAGCAGCAAGAGGCAGCGCATCCTGAATGTCGGGAACGTATTTCTTGAACACCGCCAGCTTGGCCGATTCCGACTCATTGCGCACCAACACCGACGCGCCGTAGGAAGTCTTCACGCCGAGGAGATCGTCGAGATAGGTTTCGTAAGGCGCAAAGATCAGATCGAACTTCGGATCCTTCAAACGCACCCAGGCCAGATCGCTCGGATAGTAGTCATCGGTCAGCAGCGCCTTGGCGCGCATGCGAAGGAAATTCGCGAAGGCCTTGTCATCGCTCGACGCCGCCGCGTTGCGAAGATGCTGCGCAGCGGGCTCCAGCCAGCGTCGATACTTCACGTGATAAGGCGTCGTCTTCAATTTCAGCGGATTGCGCGTAACCAGTTCGACGACGGTTCGCTCGTCGTAAATGGCCTTCTTCTCTTTTGGATGCGCGGCCACGTACGCCTCGATCTCGTCGCGCGACACGCCCTTCGGCAGCAGGCTGCGGCCCGGCGGCATCGGCTGGCTCCCGATGAACGGCTCGTTGTGGTTGAGCAGGTCGTAGCGGCTGCCGTTGATCCAAAGATAGTGCCTCGCCGCCCGCAGTTTCGGATCGGTGGCCTTGGCCAGATCGTTATACAGCGCGATGTTCTCCACGTCGTTCTGACGCCAGAAGATGTTCTCCAGATCGCGGCACGCCGCAATCATCTCGTCGACGACACGCCGTTCGCGCGCGGACATACCGGCGTAGGTGAAGGGCATCTCCACTTTCTGAAATCGAGCCAGACGTTTGTCGATGTCCGGCGCGACCTGCGAAGGATCGATCGGCGCAGCGGCGATCAGCGAAAGAGCAGCGAGAAGAAGGAGCGCAAACTTTTTCATGGCGCGCGATTCTATTACCGGATGCCGCAGCCGGACGTTCGCGCGCGAAGGCGCTCTGAACAAACCAGCCGGCTAATGCGAATCAAGGCTGATACCAACCGAAAACCGACAACGCGCGAAGCGCCTACCCCCGCCGCTCCCGCAGCGAAATCTCAAACTCCGCCGCCGGTACCGGCTTGCTGTGAAGGAAACCCTGCACCACTTCGCAATTCTCGCGACGCAGAAACGCAAGCTGCGCCTCCGTCTCCACCCCCTCGGCGACGACGCGCAGGTTCAGCGCACGAGCCATCGAGATCACCGCCGTGATGATCGCGCCATCATTCGAGACATCGGAGAGATCGCGCACGAAGTTCTGATCGATTTTCACCGTGTCGATCGGGAAACGTTTCAGGTAACTGAGCGATGAGTAGCCCGTCCCGAAATCGTCGATCGAGATGCGCACCCCCATCTGCCGCAGGCGCTTCATCACCGCCAGAGAGACATCCGCGTTCTGCATGGCCGTCGACTCGGTGATCTCGACGTCGAGCAGCTCGGGCGGGTAGTTGCTCTCCGTCAGGATCCGCTCGATCATCGACGTCAAATCGCGTTGCTGGAACTGGCGCGCCGAGAGGTTCACCGCCACGCGCAGCGGGCCATGATCGGTGTGCCATTCCTTCATCTGCTTCACCGCCGTGCGCAAAACCCACTCGCCGATCGGCAGGATCAATCCGCAGTCCTCGGCGATAGGAATGAAGTCGTCCGGCGCCATCAGTCCGCGCTCCGGATGATTCCAGCGGATCAGCGCCTCGGCGCCGACGACGTTGCCGGTGAGCAGGTTCGTCATCGGCTGGTAGTGGACGACGAACTCCTCGCGCTCGAAGGCGTGATGGAGACTGCGCTCGATGAGCAGTCGTTCCGAGGTTGACTCAATTGTGGTCAGCGTGGCGAACTGGAAGTTGTTCCTGCCAGCCTCTTTGGCGCGATACATCGCGCTGTCGGCGCGTTTCAGCAGTGTCTCCGCATCGACACCATCCTCGGGGGAGCGAGCAATGCCGATACTCGTGGTGACGTAGAGCTCGTGCCCTTCGATCATCATCGGACGCGAGATGGTGTCGAGCAGTTTCTGCGCGACGATCGACGAGCTGCCGGCCTCTTTGATGTCGGTCAGGAGCACTGTGAATTCATCGCCGCCCATGCGCGCAACGGTGTCGTCCGCACGGATCGACAGGACCAGACGCGTGGCCACTTCCTGCAACAGCGCGTCGCCGACCGTGTGCCCGAGGGAATCGTTGACGAGCTTGAACTGATCGAGATCGAGAAACATCACCGCCGCCGCTGTGTGATGCCGCTTGGCGTGCGCCAGCGCAATGTCGATGCGGTCGCGGAACAGCAGCCGGTTCGGCAGGCCGGTCAGCGCATCGTGGTAGGCCTGATACTCCATCTGCTCCTGCGCGGTCTTCCGGTCGGTGATGTCGACGATGGTTCCTTCGAGGATGCCACCATCGAGCAGGGTCATGTTCTCGATGACCCATACCGGCGTTCCGTCGCGGCGGCGCATGCGCACTTCGACGTTCGAGAGCGATCCGTGCTTTCTCACCTGGGCCATGAGCCGGTTGCGCTCTTCCTCGGAGTTGTAGAGCGAGTAGGCGCTCTGGGCGAGGAAGTCTTCGCGGTCGCGATAGCCGAACATCCGGGCGATGGCGTCGTTGCCGTCGAGGATGCGGCCTTCGATCGTGCTGCGATAAACGCCGGCCAGGTTGCGCTCGAACAGAAGGCGATAGCGCTCTTCACTTTCGCGCAGCCGTTGCTCGGCGCCGCGCCGCTCGGTGACGTCGATGGCGATGACCAGCCGCGATCGTCTTCCGGCCGAGAGAAACTCGAAGGCGGTGATCTCGGCGTCGAAGATCTGGCCGTTCCGCTTGCGATGGCGGAACACGCGCGGGTCGTTGCGGTCGCGGCGCAGATCGAGCGCATCGCGAAGGACCGGAAGGTCTTCCGGCGGCCGGATGTCCGCGATCGACATCCGCAGGAATTCGTCCTTGCTGTAGCCGTAGTGCTGGACGGCCGCTTCGTTGACGGCAATGAAGGTAAGCGTTTCGAAGTCGTAAACCCACATCGGGAGGGGATTGCCCTCGAACAGCGTGCGATAGCGATGCTCGCTCTCGCGCAGTGCCTGCTCCGATTTCCGCCGCTCGGTGACGTCGGTGGCGGCGTAGACGATGCCGACCGGATTGCTGCTGTCGTCGCGAACGAATGATGACGTGGCCAGGACGTCGATGCGCGCGCCGGCGGCAGTGCGCCAAGCCATGTTCTGTTCGAGCACGCCGAGGCTGTGCAGGAGCTGGCCGGTGGTGAGGTTCTCCTCGGGCGAGACGATGCTTCGGATGTGCTTTCCGATCAGCGCGGCATCCGGATAGCCGAGCATTGTCGACGCAGCGCGATTGGCCACGCGGATCTTTCCATCTAGATCGACGACGATGACCGCGCCTTTCATCGTGGCCAGGATTTGTCCCGCCGCGTATTCCGGTGTCAGCTCGACAAGGCGATAACGCCAGATGGCGTGAGCGGCGATGGCGACGAAGGCCAGGATGGCGATGAATCCGAGCGGCAGGATGTCGATGCCGATCGAGGGGAGGAATTCGACGGACGCCAGCATGGCCACGACGAAGGCGATGACGAGCGACCAGGCGCGCTTCCGGGCCATCCCTTCGCTTGTGGACGCCGCGCGCCAGAGCAGGCGGATAGCGAAGACGAACATGCCGGCGAAGATCAAGGCCCACGAAAAGTTGTACGGCGATCCGATCGGGTAGTAGCCCCAGTCGAAATGCCGGATGCCGATGACGATGAAGGGCGTTGCCAGTTCCACGATGGCGATGGCGCCACAGAAGATCCAGCAGAAGAGGATGACGTTGCGCAGCGCCCGCCGCCGGCTGACGTAGGCGGCGGTGAAATGAAGTGTGGCCGCCGGAAGGACGCTGGCGAATGCGCTGGCCAGCCGCGCGAAAACGACCGCGCGCGCCGCGCTGTCGGCGCCGTACATCAGCGCGAAGAACGCGAGCCATCCGCTGGCGCCGATGGTGATGAGGAAGAAGAGGTAGGTGACGCGCGTGGCCCGCGATCGCGCCACAACCATCACGCCGAGGATGAGGATGGCCGCAGCCGTGAAAAGCGTGGCCATGGCGAGCGAGCCGGTCGCATGTCCGGAAAGTAGCAGGAGAGTGACCGCCAGACGATTGATGCGGCAGTGTAACCCGTCGGAGTGAAGAGAGGTGTGCGAGAAATCACGCGACGCGTCGACGCGCAAACTTCAACAGCGAGGACGCGCTTCCGTCGCGCGCGAAGGCGCGCCAAACAATCTAGCCCCGCGCTCGGCGCGGGGGTTGAGGCGTGCGAGCAGATTGCGGGCGCGGAGGCGGCCGCTGCAAATTGGGCTTGGCGAGTTATCGCGCCCGCCTCCGCGGCCGCAGATTCTGATTGCGAACTTTTCCCCGCGCCGAGCGCGGGGCTGAATTGGTCAGCGCGCCTTCGCGCGCGACGGAAGCACTGGTGCCGCGCAACTACCTCATCCGCGTCAAACCGCGCGGCACTGCCTTCACCAACGCATTCTCCCGCTCGATGCCATGCCGCTTGTCGAGCACCGACTGCCGGATCACTCGCATCATCTGATCGAACTGGTCCTCGACGCGGTCGATCGCTTCGCGGGCGTCTTCGATGGCGCGTTGCATGTTCAGGATCACTTCGACGCCGGCAAGGTTCACGCCGAGGTCGCGTGTGAGCGCGAGGATCATCTCCAGCTTGCGGATCTCGCTCTCGCCGTAGAGACGCGTGTTTCCCTGCGTGCGGGCAGGCTTGATCAGCCCTTCGCGCTCGTAGAGGCGCAGCGTCTGGGGATGAATGTTGTAACGCTCGGAGATCACCGAGATCATTACGTATCCATCTGAGCGTCGGCGGGACATGGTCTAAATTCGGAGGGCGGCAACGAGCCGCCCTCCGATCACATTACTTATGTTCGTCAACAACCTCTGCGTCGATTACATCATCAGCCTGGCCGTTGCCGCCGGCTGATGTCGTCGATTCGCCGCTCGGCCCTGCTCCCGGCGCTGCGCCCGCATTCGCGCTCGCGTTCTGGTACATCACTTCCGCGAGTTTATGCGACGCGCTGGTCAGCGCCTCGGTGGCCTTCTTGATGTTATCCAGGCCGCCCTGCTCCATTGCTTTTCGTGCATCCGAGATCGCGTTCTCGAGATTGCTCACATCCGAGCCCGAGATCTTTTCGCGGTTCTCGTTGAGCATCTTCTCGACCTGGTAGACGAGCGAGTCGAGCTGGTTCTTGGCCTCGATCTCTTCACGCCGCTGTTTGTCCTCGGCGGCATGCGACTCGGCGTCGTGAACCAGCTTCTCGACCTCGTCCTTCGACAGACCGGAGCTGCTGGTGATCGTGATCTTCTGCTCCTTGCCCGTGCCGAGGTCCTTCGCCGAAACGGTCATGATGCCGTTCGCGTCGATGTCGAACGTCACCTCGATCTGCGGCATGCCGCGGGGAGCCGGCGGAAGTCCGATCAGGTGGAAGACGCCGAGGAGCTTGTTGTCGCGCGCGAAATCGCGCTCGCCCTGCAGCACCTTGATCTCGACCGACGTCTGATTGTCCGCAGCCGTCGAGAACGTCTCCGACTTCCGCGTGGGAATGGTCGTGTTGCGCTCGATCAGCTTCGTCATCACGCCGCCCAGCGTTTCGATGCCGAGGGAGAGAGGCGTAACGTCGAGAAGAACGACGTCCTTGAGGCCCGCGTCGCCGGAGAGAACGCCGCCCTGCACGGCCGCGCCCACTGCCACGACTTCGTCCGGGTTGACGCCCTTGTGCGGCTCTTTGCCGAAGAAGTCGGTGACGATCTTCTGCACCATCGGGATACGCGTCGAGCCGCCGACGAGGACGACTTCATCGATCTTCTTCGGATCGACGCCGGCGTCGGTCAGAGCCTGCTTCAGCGGTCCCATCGTCTTCTGCACGATGTCGCCGATGAGCTGCTCGAACTTGGCGCGGGTGATCGACATGTTGAGATGCTTCGGGCCCGACTGGTCGGCGGTGATGAAGGGGAGATTGAGGTCGGTCGACATCGTCGACGACAGCTCGATCTTGGCCTTTTCGGCCGCTTCCTTCAGCCGCTGCAGCGCCATCTTGTCCTTCGACAGATCGATGCCCTGATCCTTGCGGAACTCTTCGATGATCCAGTCGATGAGGCGCTGGTCGATGTTGTCACCGCCGAGGTGCGTGTCACCGTTGGTCGACTTCACTTCGACGACGCCGCCGCCAACCTCGAGGATGGAGATATCGAACGTGCCGCCGCCGAAGTCATAGACAGCGATGGTCTCGTTCCCCTTTTTGTCGAGGCCGTACGCCAGCGCGGCAGCGGTCGGCTCGTTGACGAGACGCTCGACCTTGAGGCCGGCGATCTCGCCCGCGTCCTTCGTGGCCTGGCGCTGCGAGTCGTTGAAATAGGCCGGCACGGTGATGACTGCGCTGTCGACCTTCTCTCCGAGGTAGTCTTCGGCGGCCTGCTTCAGCTTCTGCAGAATCATCGCGGAGATCTCGGGAGGCGAGTAGAGCTTCCCGTCCACTTCCACGCGCGCATCGCCGTTCGATGCACGGGCCACCTTGTAGGGGACCATCTTCATTTCTTCATTGACTTCCTCGTACTTGCGGCCCATGAACCGCTTGATCGAGAAAATCGTGTTCTCAGGATTCGTTACGGCCTGGCGTTTGGCGACCTGGCCGACCAGGCGCTCGCCGTTGCGGGCGAATCCGACCACCGAGGGGGTAATGCGGCTCCCTTCGGCGTTGACGATCACTTTGGGCTCGTTGCCCTCCATGACCGCCACGACGGAGTTCGTCGTACCGAGGTCGATGCCGATGATTTTAGACATATGCTTTTCTCCTTCTGAGACTTACCGATACTTTAGTGCAATGTCATCAGATTTTGTAACGTGTGAAACCTGAGCGTATCACTGTGATATTCCGAGAGACAAAGCTACTCCCCTGTCCTGCAAATACCTGACAATGCGGTACGCAATGCCCGTTCCTCCCGTCGCGTGTACCCGCGTCAAGCGCTTCGGGGCATTGGCGCACAGGTCGCGCTAGAGCCTTGCCCGCGTCGTCGGAGGCACGCAAATCTGATGGCGGCGACTAACGAAGACGAGACCTGCCCTGAGATATCTCTCGGCAGTTCTCCCGCCAATTCAGTCGATTTTCGCCCGCACGGCTCTCCTACAAATTCACCCACACGCTCTTCGTCTGCGTGTATTTCTCCAGCGCATCCCGCCCCTGATCGCGTCCGAATCCCGATTCCTTGAAACCGCCAAACGGTAAGGCCGGATCGTAGAGGTTGTAGCTGTTGATCCAGACCGTGCCCGCTTTGATGGCCCGGGCGATGCGATGGGCTTTGGAGATGTCGCGGGTCCAGACGGCGGCAGCCAGGCCGTAGACGGTGGCGTTGCCTTTGGCGATGGCGTCGTCGGCGTCTTTGAAACGGATCGTGGCCAGGACAGGACCGAAGATCTCTTCGCGGGCGATGCGATGGCCGGGCTCGACGTCGTCGAAGATGGTCGGCTTGACGAAGTAGCCTTTGCCGGTGCCGATGTCGGTGCGCTCGCCGCCGGCCACGAGTTTGGCGCCGTCACTTTTGCCGGCTTCGATGTAGGAGAGCACGGTCTCCATCTGCTCTCTGGAGACGAGCGCGCCAAGGCGGGTCTTGGGGTGGAGAGGGTCGGCGGCCACCATTTTGTTGGCGCGCTCGGTCACTTTGGCCATCAGTTCGTCGTGCGCAGCTTCTTCGACGAGGAGGCGCGAGCCGGCGGCGCAGACTTCGCCTTTGCCGTAGAAAATCGCATTGAGCGCTCCTCGGGCGGCCGCTTCGAGATCGGCGTCGGCGAAGACGATGTTGGGCGATTTGCCGCCCAGCTCGAGCGAGACTTTCTTGAGCGTTTTCGCGGCGCGGGCCATGATCCCTCGCCCTACCTCGGCGGAGCCGGTGAAGGCGATGGCGTCGACGCCGGGATGATCGACGAGGGCGTTGCCGACGACGGAGCCGCGTCCGGGGATGACGTTCAGAACGCCGGGCGGCAGGCCGCACTCCTTGGCGTATTCGGCGAATTTCAGCAGCGAGAGGGAGGTGTTGGAGGCCGGTTTGATGACGACGGTGTTGCCACAGGCCAGGGCGGGGGCGATTTTCCAGACCGCCAGCATCAAGGGGAAGTTCCAGGGGGTGATGGCGCCGACGACGCCGACCGGCTCGCGCAGGGTGTAGGTGAAGGCGTTGTCGGCGATGGGGATGGTCTCGCCGGTGACTTTGCCGCTCCAGCCGGCAAAGTAGTAGAGGCATTCGGCGGCGGCGGGGGTGTCGACGAATTGGGATTCGAAGATGGGTTTGCCGTTGTCGATGGTCTCGATGTGGCCGATGTCTGCGGCGTTGGCGCTGAGCATGTCGGCGATGCGCCAGAGGACTTTGGCGCGATCGCGCGGTTTCATCTTCTGCCAGTCGCTCCCCGGCTCCATCTGCGCCCGCGCGGCGCGGACGGCGGCGTCGACGTCATCCGCTCCGGCCGATGCGACGTCGGTGATCTTTTCCTCGGTGGCGGGATTGATGGTGGCGAAGGTCTCGCCGGAACGGGCGTCGACGAATTCGCCGTTGATGAAGAGCTGGTTCTGGATGTCAGGCATAGGTGCTGATGCTAGCAAACAAACCGCCGCCGGGCCGGTGGCGGTCCAGCCGTCGAGCCGGCGGCGCTACGCTGTTACCGCTTCCTCGACATACGGCGTGATGTCGAAGTTGCGCTCGTACATCTCCTGGATCTGTTCCATCTCGGCGTCGTCGAGCGGTGCGTGCTCCGATGCGGCGACGAATTCGCGGATCTGTTCTTCGTCGTAGATGTTCGGAAGGGCGGAGAGGATCGATTTGTGGGCGTAGAGCCAGAGGAGGGCGAGCTGGCCGATGGTTACGCCGCGCTCGTTGCGGAGCGATTCGAGACGATCGACTTTCTGCAGGCCTTCGACCAGCCAGGAGCGGGGGCGGTGGGAGCGGTGGTCGCTCTCGTCGAACTTGGTGTCGAGCGTGTATTTCCCTTCCAGCATCCCCGAGGAGTGGGTGACGC
>Ga0307511_10003096_pt1 | contig 17139 bp, 18 predicted proteins | sample 13_EM_MG_FD_200266 | JGI IMG/M metagenome (GOLD analysis project Ga0307511, IMG submission 200266) | Populus trichocarpa ectomycorrhiza microbial communities from riparian zone in the Pacific Northwest, United States - 13_EM | ecosystem: Host-associated > Plants > Roots > Unclassified | place... | reverse complement strand
GCGTTCCGTCTTTCCAGGGCTTCCATCTGTCGGTTCTGCTGGACCAACATTGACTGCGTCGTAGCCGGACCCGGGTACCCCATTCCGATCTGCGGAGGGACGCCTTGGGGTCCGGGTGGTTGAAGCGGTGGGTGGCCTGGGTGAGGAGGATGTTGTTGATTTGGAACCCCTTGCATATGGCCAGGCCCTGGACCCTGGTTTGGTGGAAGTTGTTGAGGACCAGGTCCACCTGGTCCCCCAGGCATCCCACCTCCCATACCACCAGGCATGCCGCCAGGGATTCCACCTGGGATGTTGCCTTGCATGTTGCCTTGCATGTTACCTTGCATGCCGGGAGGAATCCCTCCAGGTACACCGCCCGGAACGTTTCCGACTGGAGGGCCACCAGGTGGATTTTGCTGAACCTTTTGTCCGGCTTTCTCTCCAGCGATGAATACCGAAGGAAGGTTGGCGGGTTGGAGGGGGTATGAGCGGGTAGGTTGATTGAACGCAGGATTCACGGCTGCCGTTTCGTGAAAATGGAATGGAGATACGAGTCGAGAATCGAGAGCGCGGTCAGAGTAGGGTGGATTCTAGATAGGGGATGGGGGGACTCACGCACTGCTTGGCCCCTACTATAATGAACGAGAACGAGTTGAGGATTCCCGCCCTTGACCATTCGGAATTTCCGTCGGATGCGATTGGCAACATTTTCTCCAGAGCCCGGGGTGAATCCGAACTTGGATTCCATCACTTCGACTTCCTAAACGTGTGTACCACAGGTCAACGATGGGCGCGTATATCTCGTTGGAGTGGGTGGACGCACTCGTCCATTTCCTGCGGGGATAGCGAACCGCTGTTCGTTCTCTTGAAACCTCATACCGTCGTTGGGAAACGTCATGTGCGAAGGAATGAAAACGAGATACGCAGCACCATCTATGTCGAACGAAGACTTGAGTGGTCAGCGCGTCATAGCAGACGCGAAAGTAACGAAGAAAACAACGTACCGGCTGGTCTGTCAATATACCCCCAAGAAAACGGTAGCTGCATCGAAGCCTGGGTCCCTCGAATGAGCAAGTTCACCGCCATCTCGATCGAGAGCGAGGGATGGTTCTGTATATCCCCCGAGAATCGGAGACACAACCCGTCCGCGACTTGTTGTGGTGACGCCATAGTTGCTTATCCTTCCCCTCCGTTATTATTGGCGCGACACGCGTGGAAATTGGAGAGGATATGCGGCTGGGCGTGTGGGGAAGATGGGAGTGATATGTAGGTTCGGTGAGAAGATCGACGCGAATGCCCGTGTTTGAAGGGGAGAGAGTTGCGGCGATAAAGAGTTGTGTAGGTAAAGTATTCATGGTCGGTTAGCTCAGTTGGTTAGAGCGTGGTGCTAATAACGCCAAGGTCATGGGTTCGACCCCCATACTGACCACTCTTTTTGTGCAACAATGGTTGATTGCCAACGTTGGCTGCATCCACCGGGGGAAACGAGCTATACGTCCGTTGAATAAATCTTGATTTTACACCGGAGGGTGAACCGATTTCTTCAGGACAAAGGGAGTCGAGCGAATGTTGAAAGAAGGCTGAAGAAATAACCGGGAACGAATTTCATTGGTTGGCGCGTGGATAAGTTTTTGTTTCCTTTCAATTCCTTTATCTACGCTTTTCTGAAGATACTGTTTCACACTTCAGGATAAACTCATGATTTATTCGACAAACATACTCTCCACTGCCCGCGGTGATCGATTCTGAACATTTACAACAATTGTGGGCGGCCTGTTATATAATCCGGATTCAGCCGCCCTCCCCCACTGGCTGTCGAAGTTCTAGGGCAAGAAACAAGACGAGATTTAACCCACCCAAATGACACACCAGAAAACGTACAACTTGTACTATTCAACACCTCTTGATACAAATTCAACCCTTCAGCCCAAAAACATCGGGCAACATCGCCCAAGCCTTCTTCCTCAGCTCCGCATGCCCAGACTCCCACCTCTCCACACAACTACGACAAATACCACCAACGGATTGAAAGTCGCCCCTAGACTCCATGTGGAACTTGGGGACCTGCAACAGGTTCGTCCCGAACCGGGAGGAACCAACGATACGATCGAAAACAGTCTGGCAGGCGTCCAACGCTGCTGGGCTAGTCGGGGTGTGTAAAAGGCAACCCGATGCAGAACAGGAGCAGGTGCTTTTCGGATGGAAGAGCAAACGATGAGTCTCGTTGAGCTCGACCTCACGGAGCGCCATGAGCCCTTTGATCGCGGGCTGAAGCACCTCAGGAGGAAGCGTGGTATTCCGTGGTAGATATCTGTCCACCAACGAATCTGGACCCCTTCGAGTCGCCATGTAGTACGCCATCGGTAACGCGGACGCAAGCTTTTGCTGGACGAAGAGATTGAGAACCTCATTCGGGTGGGGTGTCCGTCCGCTGAAGACGCTCTCCCCAAGCGGTTTGGAAGAGTTGAGCCCTTCGAAGTTCTCTGGGTATGCATCGCGGACAACCTCGAGTAACTGAGATCGGATTGCGGGCATCTCGTACTTTGCTGTAATTCGGAGGAGGGATGAAAATGTAGCGAAATCTGGAACTTTGTTCCTCTCCGGGAATCTGTAGTACGCAGATGGTCAACAGAACAGTCTGATGTATGCAGGTAGAGAACCAAACCCTGGGAGGTATATCATCTTGAGGAGCGCGGCGAAATCTCTGGCCGTGTCTGAGGACAGAATACGGGGACAACCATTGGGTGAATTTGCAGTAGCCAGGCTAGTCTGGGCGAACATCTGGCGAAGGGCAGGGGAGTGGAAGGATAGGATGGTGGTGTGGACACGGAAGAGAGTGCTCCCGCACAATACCTCCACGTTCCCATCCTCGAGATAGAATGTCTCGTGCGGAGTTGATGCTGTTGCGTCGGTGGGGAGCTCATCGTCAGAAGTATCCGTGGGAGACTCGTCATCAGTAGTATCAGCGATGGTGAAGTCAGAGAGAGTGGCGATGCTGATGGATGGAGACTGGGCGACAGGGGTGACGGGAGATTCGGGAATTGTTTCTGGCTCTCGGGTGCCCAACCCGAGTGAAGGGGCCCGAGGAGACCGGGAACCGAGATCACAGTTGGGAAGTCCAAGGGACGTGACAACTGGAGTTGCAGCGGGGTCTTTCCGGTCCACCCCTGTTGGTTTCTGCTTCCTGGTGGTGAACACGGGCGGGGGAGGGAGACCCTTCCAACCGCTCTCCCGTAACGCGACTACTTCCTGGAAATTTCGCCTCAGCTCGATTGCCACGATCCGGGATGGGGGCACGCACCTTTACCAGATTCCCTTTCCATGCTTGGTAGTCTTCGTTAGAGTCCGGAGGCCATTCGCGATTGCGGTGGTCTTTGAGGAGCTCGAAGCAGCGGTCGACCACCGATGGATCTGCATGTGCTTCAAACGTGGCACCTGCGACTTTGAAGAGGATTATGAGCGCTTGCGCCTGGTAATTGCGCAGTGTTGGATGAGAGATGTCGATAAGTGACTGTAGGATGTGACTGCGGATTGTGGATTCCTCCACGCATCCGTGGTTGGCCCAGTGTGCAACGAGATTGGTGTCTGCATAGAAACTTCCCTTGAGATCATCATTCCAGTAACCGGCCACCTCCATGGACCATGCGCCTCCAATATTATAGCTGAAGAACTCCTGGAGGGACCTGGCGCAAAGACGGCTTTGCAGCCCAGAGCTGTATGGGGCGAGGACGTGATCTGACTCCGCATCGCTTGCAAAACAAACGATCAAGTGGCTATTGCGGTGGATGAGTCCACCGCCACGGCTGAGGGCTCTCGACGGCACAATGATCGGCCTGTTGTTCCAGATTGCATCGAAGATCAAGTCAGAGGGGAACCGGTAATGAGTTTGTCCTATCTTGAACAAAGAGCGACAAGAGGCGAGTGACCGCGCGTAGTTCGCGTCGTTTAGGTTGTAGATCACTGAACCCAATGCTTTCTCGACCTCCTCCATTGCGATTGTGATGGTGGGAGGGAGAACGGTTGGTTACGTAAACTGGGAATGGGTGCGACGATTGTAGCCTACATGAACGAGTGCCTCCCTGCCGATCATCAGCAACTTTCTGCGCTGCGGTTCCTCTCGAGTGGCTAGGCCCTCAAATTCGCAAATACCACCACCGGAAGGGAATAGTATGTTTGTTGAAGCAATTGGGAGGTTATTGTGAAGTGCGAACCGACAGATAACTATCGTGGTATCACAAAATTGTGAATTCCTCTACCCCCCTCGAAGGGTATCAGTGACAAATTTTCATCCCAAAGACGAGTCGCCTAAACGGCACATTCGAAGAGGCGCAATACAACTCGGCACCGGCCCAGAACACAAGTTCAGCCCTTCAATCCAAAAACATTTGGTAATGCCGCCCAAACCTTCTTTCTCAACTCTGCGTGCCCAGCCTCCCACCGTTTCGCGCAACTGCTGCAGATGTTGGAGCTAACGCATCGAAGATCGCGTCCATGACCCTTGTAAAACTCGGGGACCTGCAGCACCTTCGTCCCCAACCGGGAGGAACCTACGACGTGATCGAAAACCTTTCGGTAAGCCTTCAATGCTGTTGGGCCGGTCGGGGTGCGTGAAGGACAGTTCGACTCGGAACAAGGGGCCCCTTCTGGTTCGAAGATTATACGGTGGGTCTCGTTGAGCTCCACCTCACGGAGCGCCATGAGTCCTGTGATCGCAGACTGAAGGTCCTTGGGAGCGAGCATGGCGTTCCGTGGCAGGTGGCTGCCCATCAACGATTTCGGACCCCTTCGAGCGGCCATGTAGTACGCTATCGGTAACGCGGACTTGAGTTCCTGCTGGACAAAGAGGTTGAGGACCTCATTTGGGTGAGGAGCTGGTCCAGGAAAGATGCTCTCTCCAAGCGGTGTGGAAGGAGTGGGCTTCTCAAAGGTCTCTGGGTACGCATCGCGAACAACTTCGAGTAACTGAGATCGGAGAGTGGGCATCTCGTATTTTGCTGTGATCCGGAGGAGAGATGAGAACGTAGCGAAATCCGGCACTTTGTTCCTCTCAGGGAATCTGTGAATAGCCAAACAGTTAATGGAACAATCCAGGGGAAAGCTGGTAGAACAACGAACCCTGGGAGATATATCATCTTGAGGAGCGTGGCGAAATCTGTGGCTGTGTCTGAGGACAGAATACGGGGGCAACCATTGGGTGACTCCGCAGTGGCCAGGCTGTCCTGAGCGAACATTTGGCGAAGTGTAGGGGAATGGAAGGACAGAGTGCTGACGTGGACACGGAAGAGGGTGTTCCCGCACAACACTTCCACGTTCCCATCCTCGAGGTAGAAGGTTTCATGCAGAGCCGTTACCGCTGGGTTAACGGGAGGCTCGTCGAAAAGGGTGGGGTCGATGGGGGACTCATCATCAGGCGCATCTGCGACCGTGAAGTCGGGCAGAGTGGCAATGCTGATGGATGGAGACTGAGCAGCAGGGCTGACGGGAGGTTCGGGAGTCGTGTTTTGTTCCGTAACGGTGATCTATTTGAGTTGGAGGGGTCGGGAAGTTTGAGGTTCGAGATTTCTGTTGGGAGGTCTGAAGGATGCGGTAACGGGAGTTGCCGTGGGACCTTTCTGGTTCGCGATGGGCTGCTTAGACTTCCTGGCCTTGAATACGGGTGGGGGAGGGAGGCCATCCCAACCACGCTCCCGTAACATGACTACTTCCTAAACATGCGTTTTAGCTCGATGGCCGGCCCTCGCTGGAAACACCCACTTGTACCAACGTCTTTTTCACCGCATCGTAACTGCCACTACGGGGCTGAGAGTAACTGCCGAAAGATGCGAACTGCCCGTACGTGTCTTGGGGATTGTGATCGCTGTGGTCCTTGAGAAGCTTGAAGCAGCGGTCGACCACGGATGGGTCAACGTATGTCCCAAAGGTAGCACCTGCCAGTTTGAACAGGATGATGAGTGCTTGGGCCTGGTGATCGTATAGCTTGGGGTAGGAGATAAGTGATTGGAGGACATGGTTGCGAATCGCAGCTTCCTCCAGGTATCCGAGGTTGGCACAATGTGCGATGAGGTTAGTGATTGCGCAGAGCTTGCCCTCAGCAAGAGGTCTGCCATTAACCCCAGTCCTGTTACTAATCATAGCTTCCAGGTTATCGCTGAAGAATTCTCGAAGGGCCTTCGCGCAGAGACGGGTTTGCAGCCCAGCATTGTGTGGGGCAAGGAGGCGATCCGACTCTGCGTCGTTCGTGAAACGAACAATCAAGTGAGCGGTTGGGTGGATGAGTTTGCCCTCTCCGGGGACAATCAAATGCGTCTCTTTGCTGTTCCAGATAGCATTAATGGTCTGGTCAGAAGGGATGTGTCTGTTGCCCGCGCCCCAAATAGAACTAGTGGCCAACCCGTCCTGGGGTGTTTGGTAATACTTTTGCCCTATATCAAACCAAAAACGATAGAAGGTGAGTGATTGCACGTAGTTCTGGTCGGAAAATCCGCGGACTGCAAAAGCCAACGCTTGCTCGATGTTTTCCATTGCGATGATGATGGTAGGAGAGTGAGTCTCGCCGATCACAGGGTTCTGGGGTGATTGTACCCCGGATCACCGGCGGCCCGGACCGGTTATCCCTCACCATTCCAACACCATGGGCGGTGGGTAGTATGTTCGTTGAACGAATCGTGAGTCTATCCTAAAGTGTAAACCGGCGAGCAACTATTCGTACGAGTGGAAAATCTCGGTGACGAAATTTAACTTCGACCTATCAGCACACAATACCACCCTCACAAGTTCTGGACGTAAATTCAACCCTCCAACCCAAAAGCATCTGGTAACGTCGCCCAGGCGGGCTGGATCATTTCACTCCGGACCACCATCTCCGGACCGACCATGAACAAAGTCTAGGGACAACGTTTGCTTTTGTCCGTTCACGTTCTCACCCACAAACAGAGTAGGCGGCTTTAGCCGTACGTGATCTACTACCTCGGGGATTACGTTGCTTTCAGTGACAAGTGCGGGGGTGGCACTTTCGTCGGTTTGCGAACGCCTGCGAAGACCGGGAGCGCGTTGTGTTACTGTACTCAATCCCTGGCTCAAGAAAGGGATATGTGGTCCGCGCGCAAAATAATATACGATCCACTCCGATTGAATATTAAAGGTGGATAAACTATTGAGCGTTTGTGGAGAGGGTATGCTGTAGCGTCACCGGGTTTCCGATTCCGAATCGTCCCGACGCGAGCCGTTCGCGGGGGCTCCGGGACCATCGACAGCGGTTGGGTCGGTAAGTTGACCGATGGGATAGTGTCCTATCAGCCCCCAGCGCGATCCGATAATTCGATGGGTTCGATCTAGTACAAGCCAATGCAACCCACCATGCGACCAATATGAGCCGCGGAAACCGCGAACGAGTAGACTGCAACGAAACCCCCAAGGTACCAATCCTCCGTTCGAAACCTCGACCCGGCGCCGCTCGAGTTCAACGTCTACCAGTCGTCGAACAGGTTGACTGTCCCTCCCCCAGTTGTCTCCGGCAATAAACGCCCTATCAAATCATGTGCAGTTTCCCCTGCGCAGCACAGGATCTTCGGAGGGATCGAGTATGGCTCCCAGAGTTGAACGAGAAGGCGGTCGAGCTCCAACCACTGCTCGATGGTCTGTTCCTCAACCTCTCGTATGGCGGTCTCCGCACCGAGCAAGACAAAGATTGAGAGGTAAAACATAGAAATCGAAATTTGCCGAAAATCTCGATGTTTGGGTGTGATGGTTTGGAGGACAATGGTGACCCATTCGATGTCTGACGAATCCATCCGAAAAGTTACATCCTTGAGTTTCGTCGCCTTCGAGAGGTCGATAGAAGTTGGCCCCGATTCGGCTAGAAATAGAAGTTACTTATCGATGTGGTATTGCAGACACCGAATGGACCTACCATCGAAGGCACAAGCAATATCGAGAGACTCAAGGGTGTGAGAGCACTCCCCCACCAAAGCCATTGTCAAAAAAATGTCGTCCACGCAATGCCACTTCAAGACGAGCTCCCGGAAGTGGATACCACCCGGCATGGACAACAATCGACCGGCGATAGGTTCCATCCCTCTCTCCAGAGGAAGCTTCAGGGACCCAGTGAACACGGGCGGGTTTGAGGGCTGGAAGGAGGTCGGGGGACCATTGGAGCCATCGCTGTCGTCGACTGAGGCCCCGTAACGGGCGATGGTCAGGTCCTCGAGAAGGGGGGATGAGAGAACGAGGTTGAAAATACGGGAGGGCGGAATATCAACAGACCTCACGCAGAGGGATTTGACGGTGCGTGAGAATCCGTGGAATGCAACGAGAGAGATCACCGACTCTGCTGGGTACATATCTGGAGTCTCTATCTCTAAGTGCACGATGTGAACGAAACCTGCGAGCCAACCACCCACTTCTGCATCTGCAGCTGTGACGGCACCGGCGCAGCCAACACGTAGGCTTTTGGAAAAATGGGCAGGGGAGGTTGAGGGATCCGGAAACGTTTTCTTCCACGATTCCAGGTGTTCTTCGCTAAGGAGACTGACCTCGGCGAAGAGGCACTTTCGGGTACGAGGGATCCATGATTTTGAGACAAGCCAGCAATCCCTGAGCGCGTTCTGGTTGTCGCGCAGGAGGTCGACTATGTGATCGAGGATTTCTGGTGGGATGTAGTATGGATTCGACATCGTGGTTTCCGCTCAGATGGGTGCCACGTCTCAGGATCCCGGCCCGACCCGCACCGGACTTCGTGAAGCGTTTTGACTCGATGCCTTGCCGCATTGTTTGCGACTGAGAAAACACTGGGGAGTGACACCATCTGTATGAACCCGGAGTTAACGGAGGTGCGTGGAAGCCGACCATCGATAAAGGTCCCGTAATCGACAAGTTTCTCGCCGATCCTGTTCTCTCAATACCCTATCATTTCCGTCTCAAGCTGGACGAGGTATTGTACAAAAAACCCGCATCAGAACAGTAGGGAATACTTTTCGCGACATTGGTGGCAGAGAATTCCTCAGTGTTTCACCGATTTTTTTGGGCTGAAATGAGGGATCAGTCGACCTTTGTAGTGTAAAAGGTACGTCGCGTCCGAACCCCCGCCGCGACCTTGGCTTCCGAAGATGTCAAATACCAACGCGTACAAGTTTTTGGATGATCGTGAGGATATGTCTTTGTACGGAGACTCCGACGATGCCACCCCACGAGAGTCACAATTCATCAATTCGCGGGTCGGACATATCAAAACATGAACCATAAGAAAGGCTGGGTGGCTGTCAGTGGGGCTACGACAGTGTGTCGGTGTGTGTAAACGAATGGCATTCGAGGATTTTGAGGGAGATCCAGTGACTCCGACCGCTTCACGAGTCGTTGGCAGCGCGAATCTCAAAAGCTACTTAGTACCATCAACCGGATAAGAACACACATACAATACACTGGTAGTCACAAAACGCCGTTCGACATAAAGCCCTTCATACGAATTCAACCATTCATCCTGAAAACGTCTGGTAACGTCGCCCAAGTCTTCTTCCTCAACTCTGCATGTCCACGCTCCCACCTTTCCACACAGCTGCCACAGATGCCGGGGCTGACGCATTGAAGACCGCCTTCACACTCCTCATAGAACTCGGGGACTTGCAGCACTTTCGTCCCCAGCTGGGAGGATCCCACGATATAGTCAAAAATCTTTCGGTAAGCCGCCAGCGCCGCCGGACTAGCCGGGGTGCGCGAAGGGCAGTTCGAAGTGGAACAGGGGTGAGGGCCTTGGGGTTCAAAGATCATACGGTGTGTCTCGTTGAGCTCCACTTCACGGAGCGCCATAAGTCCGTTGATCGCAGGCTGGAGCAGCTCAGGAGAGAGCATGGCATTCTGTAGCAGATTTCTGTCCATCAATGAATCCGGGCCCCTTCGAATTGCCATATAATATGCCATCGGTAACGCAGACCTGAGATTCTGCTGAACAAAGAGGTTGAGGACCTCATTCGGGTGGGGAGTCCGTCCGCTGAAGACGCTCTCCCCAAGCGGTTTGGAAGATCCAAGCCCCTCAAAGCTCTCGGGGTACGCATCGCGGACAACCTCGAGTAACCGAGACCGGATGGCGGGCATCTCGTACTTCGCCGTGATCCGGAGGAGGGATGAAAATGTGCCAAAACCTGGCACTTTATTCCTCTCTGGGAAGCTATGGATGGGCAGACGGTTAGCAGAACAACCTGGCGGTATGCAGGTAGAGCAACGAACCCTGGGAAGTATATCATCTTGAGGAGTGTGGCAAAATCTTTGACAGTGTCTGAGGACAGAATGCGGGGACAACCATTGGGTGACTCTGCCGTTGCCAGGTTGGTTTGAGCAAACATCCGGCGGAGTGCAGGAGAGTGGAAGGATAGGATGGTGGTGTGTACACGGAAAAGAGTGTTCCCGCACAACACTTCCACGTTCCCGTCCTCGAGGTAGAAGGTCTCATGCTGAGCTACCGCCGTAGGGTCGATGGGAAGCTCCTCGTCGGAAGTATCCGTGGCTGTGGGGTCGACGGGAAAGTCGTCGTCAGTAGTATCTGCAGTCGTGAAGTCGGAGAGAGTGGCGATGCTAATGGACGGTGACTGGGTTTCGGGGGTGACGGGAGTTTCTGGAATTGTTTCTGGGACTGGTGTTGTGACCGATCCGAGTGGAAGGGGCGGGGGAGTCGGAGACTCAGGATCTCTACCAGGAAGTCCGATGGATGTGGCAACGGGGGTTGCAGCGGTGTCGTTCTGGTTCACCGCAGTCGGTCCTGACCTCCTAGTGGTGAATACAGGCGGGGGAGGGAGGCCCACCCAACCACTCTCCCGTAACGCGAGTACCTCCTGAAAACTAGCTTTAGCCCGATCACCGCATTTCACTGGGCGGGGCCCGCGTACCCGTATCAACTCCCCTCTCACTCGACGGTACTCAGCTTCGTAGTCGCGCTGGCTGGTACTGTAGGAATATCTGCCGGGGGGATTGTACTTGTGGTCCTTGAGATGCTCAAAGCAGCGGTCAACCACTGATGAGTCGTCGTACGCCCCAAATGTGGGACCCGCCAGTTTGAACAGGATGATGAGCGCGTCCGCCTGGTGATCGTACAGTCTTGGGTGAGAGATAAGCGACTGTAAGATGTGGGTACGGATCGTGGATTCCTCTATATATCCAAGATTGGCCAAATGTGCGATGAAAGTGGCGGATGCGTAGAATCCACTTATGGTCGGGTCAGCCCAACCACCGTGTCGCACAAGTTCCATATTCTTGCTGAAGAATTCCTGAAGGGATCTTGTGCAGAGGCGGCTTTGGAGCCCGGAGCTGTGCGGGGCAAGAGCGTGGTCCAACTCTGCGTCGCCCGCGAAACGAAGGATCAAGTGAGCAGTCGGATGGATGAATGGACCGAAGTCGCTGTTTATCCCAGTCGTCCCTCTATTCTTCCAGATGGCATCGAAGATCTGGTCGGGGGGGACTTGATAATGCGTTTGTGCGATACCGAACCAAAAGCGATAGAAGTCGAGTGATTGCGCGTAGTTCTGGTCAGACAATCCGCCGACTGCTGAGCCCAAGGCCTTATCGATCTCCTCCATTATCGGATTGTGAGAGCGAACTCTTGTTTGGTTACGTAAGTGAACAACGGCATGCACTGAACTATGAGATCCACCCAAAGCTGATGGGTCTAGGTACCGGTCTTCCCCACCCTCGCACACAAACGCGTGGATTTAGTACCTCGGGTTTCGACGCCACCCCCGCAAGGGTCACGATTGATTAATTCGCAGGTCAGATATAAATCACATATATCATAGGAAAGTCTGGGTGACTGTGCGTGTCAGTAAGGCTTGACCGTGTTCCGGTGTGTGTAAATGGGTATTCGGAGACTTTTAAAGAAGGCCCAGGAACCCATCGCCCCACGGGTCGTTGGTGGCACGAACTCCAGCAACTAGCACCTTTAAGCGACGGACAGAAATGCACATATCATACGTTAGTGGTTACACAACGCTGGTCGACACAGAGGTCATCAAACGAATTCAACCATTCATCCCGAAAAAGACTGGTAACGTCGCCCACGCCTTCCTCCTCAGCTCCGCATGCCCACGCTCCCACCTTTCCACACAGCTACTACAGATAGCGGGGCCAACGCATTGGAGCTCACCCCCACACTCCTCATAGAACTCGGGAACCTGCAACACTTTCGTCCCCAGCTGAGAAGATCCCACGATATGATCGAAAACCTTTCGGTAGGCCGCCAATGCTGCTGGACCAGTCGGGGTGCATGAGGGACAGTTTGGCATGGAGCAGGGGCGAGAACCTTCAGGTTCAAAGATCATGCGGTGGGTCTCGTTGAGCTCCACTTCACGGAGTGCTATGAGCCCTTTGATCGCGGATTGAAGGATCCTGGGAGAAAGTGTGGCGTTCCGTGGCAGGTGTCCGTCCATCAACGAATCTGGGCCCCTTCGAATCGCCATGTAATACGCCATCGGCAACGCGGACCTGAGATTCTGCTGGACGAAGAGGTTGAGGACCTCATTTGGGTGGGGAGTCCGTCCACTGAAGACGCTCTCCCCAAGCGGTTTGGAAGAGCCGAGCCCCTCAAAGTTCTCTGGGTATGCGTCGCGGACAACCTCGAGTAACCGAGACCGGATGGCGGGCATCTCGTACTTCGCCGTGATCCGGAGGAGGGATGAAAATGTGCCGAAATCCGGAACTTTATTCCTCTCTGGGAAGCTGTAGATGGGCAGATTGTTAGCAAAACAGCCTGGCGATATGCAGGTAGAGCAACAAACCCTGGGAAGTATATCATCTTGAGAAGGATAGTGAAATCCTTGGCAGTGTCTGAGGACAGAATGCGGGGGCAACCGTTGGGTGATTCTGCCGTTGCCAGGTTAGTCTGAGCGAACATCCGACGGAGGGCGGGGGAGTGGAAGGATAGGATAGTGGTGTGGACGCGGAAGAGTGCGTTCCCACACGAAACTTCCACGTTCCCATCCTCGAGGTAGAAGGTCTCATGCTGAGCTACCGCCGTGGGGTCGATGGGAAGCTCTTCGTCAGAAGTATCGGTGACCGTGGGGTCGACGGGAAAGTCGTCGTCAGTAGTATCGGCGGTCGTGAAGTCGGAGAGAGTGGCGATGCTGATGGATGGAGACTGGGTGATGGGGGTGACGGGAGATTCTGGAATTGTTTCTGGGACTGGGGGGGTGACCAATTCCGAGAGTGGAAGGGGCAGGGGGATCTGAGGTTCGGGGTCTCTATTAGGAAGTCCGAGGGATGTGGCGACTGGAGTTGCGGCGGTATCGTTCTGGTTCACCGCGGTCGGTCCTAGCCTCCCGGTGGTGACTACCGGTGGGGGAGGAAGGCCCGCCCAACCACTCTCCCGTAACGCGAGTACCTCCTGAAAACCAGCCTTAGCCCCGATGACCGCCTTTCACTGGGCGGGGCCCACGTACCCGTACTAATTCCCCTCTCACCCGACGGTACTCACCTTCGTAGCTGCGCTGGGCGGTATTGTTGTAGGGATTTTTGTTGGGGGGATTGTAATTGTGGTCCTTGAGAAGTTCAAAGCAGCGGTCAACCACCGATGAGTCGGCGTACGCCCCAAATGTGGTGCCCGCAAGTTTGAATAGGATTATGATTGCGTCCGCCTGGTGATCGTACAGTCTTGGGTGAGAGATAAGCGACTGTAAGATGTGGGTACGGATCGTAGATTCCTCTATATATCCAAGATTGGCCAAATGTGCGATGAAAGTGGCGGATGCGTAGAATTTGCTTATGGTCAGGTCAGCCCAACCACCGCGCCGCACAAGTTCCATATTCTTACTGAAGAATTCCTGAAGGGATCTTGTGCAGAGGCGGCTTTGGAGCCCGGAGCTGTGTGGGGCAAGAGCGTGGTCCAACTCTGCATCGCCCGCGAAGCGAAGGATCAAGTGAGCGGTCGAATGAAAGAGTGGACCATAGTCACTGCCTATCCCAGTCGTTCCTCTATTCTTCCAGATGGCATCGAAGATCTGGTCAGAGGGGACTTGATAGTGCGTTTGCGCGACACCAAACCAAAAGCGATAGAAGTCGAGCGATTGTGCGTAGTTCTGGTCAGACAACGCGCCAACCGCGGAACCCAAACCTCCGTCAATCTCCTCCATGCTATCGTGGCGGTACGTAGCTGAGCAGGAGGTAAGTTACGTAATCAGGCAACGGCGTCCCAACATCCTCGATTAAGTATTTCTTCAGTGCTTGTTCCCCTTATCCTTAATAAAACGGCCCAAACGAGTTCACTTTCAGCGCAAACCTGCGATCTGTCAACGGATCGATATTTCGTTGCCTGCGACGCGATTCGATCTCGCCAGGGCTGATCGCCTTTTCACCTCGAACCACCATCTCCGCTCGGCGACCACGAACAAAGCCGAGGAACACCCCTTACCCTTGCACACTCACGCCTCAACCCCACATACCACCAAACAGAACAGGCGGTTCTGGCTCATCGCCGTATTCGCAGGAATGGCCATCTTCAGCACCAGTTTCCGTGGCGTTCTCAAGGCTACGAGTTGGAAACCATATATTGGGTGTGGGAAGGGACACTTGCACATGGCACCGAGGTCACATTATACTCTCCCGTCGGGAGATAAGATTCCGAGTGTCGCGCTTGGTGAGCCTGAACTATAGACCCATTCAACTTATCGACCTGACTGACCTGTGTTTTCTTATCTGCGTGACAGGTGTCTGGCAAGCCGGTGTGGGAGAGGTTGGTCAAGCGGTAAAGGCCGCCTTGGCTGCCGGGTACCGCCACATTGATGATGCTTGGGCTTACGGCGTATGTACCACCACGTTTCCGCAAGGGATTCACGAAGCGAAACATCTGCGCATAGAACGAACAAGAGGTTGGAGACGCAATCAAGGAGAGCGGGGTTCCTCGGGAGGACATCTTCATCACGTCGAAAGTATGTAACATCCCAAGGCTTGATTTCTTCGTAACGACTAATCTCCGCGCCGGCAGTTGTGGAACTCGTTCCACGCCCCCGAGGATGTCGAGGCGAGCTTGGATCAGTCATTGTCCCGCCTCCAGACACCGTACTTGGATCTCTACCTCATCCACTGGTACGTGGTCCGGTCGTCCTTTGCCGTTTTCAACGTTGACGGGTGCCGCAGGCCGATCGCGTTCAAGAAGGAACTGAAAGACGGGAAGACCGTCGTTGATGAGGAGCTGACTGCGAACCCTTACCCCACGTGGAAGAAGCTTGAAGAGTTGGTTGACAAAGGCAAGATCAGAAATATTGGGGTCAGCAAGTAAGCCTGTGTCGTCTGTCCCACTGGAGTCGAGCACTGATGATATTGAAAGCTTTAACGTGTGGAGGTGGGCGGCGGTCGAGTCCAGTGGTTTTCATGGCGCCTGATCCAGCCTTCAGATACGAAAACTTGACTTCCAACCCCATCAAGTACCGCCCGGCCGTAAACCAGGTTGAACTGAGCTTTGGAAATCCACAGCCAGAATTGCTCGCTGTACGCATCTCTACGGATTGCCTTCCTTTCTGACCGTTGATGAAACACTGCTACGCGAATAGTGGGCTAAACTCCATGGTGTGCTCCTTGAGGCTTACTCACCACTCCGAAGTAGCAAACAAGTCAAGGAGACCCTCGAATTACCAATCGTAGGAGATCAGACCCATTCTACCGGAGCCGGCGGTTGGTTCTGAAATCCGTTCTCTAGATCAAAAAGGTTGCCACGGACCTAGGAATCACCCCCGCTCAAGCCATCATCTCGTGGCATGTTCAACGCGGGGTTGTTGTTTTGCCCAAGAGCGTACACGAGAACAGGATCCAGGAAAACTTCAAGAGTGCGTCATGCGTCCCTTCGGGCGTTCTGCATCTTTCTTACTGCTGCGGGCTGATCACGTCGTGTCTGCAATGTAGTCGTGACCCTCTCTCAAGAACACTTTGACCTTATTGAACGAGCTGCTGTCTCGAAGCCTCCACAGAGGGTCATCAATCCAAGGTAGGGAGGGGGATAACCGGTGTTCGTTATTTGCTGAACTTCCCTGCTATAGCAAAGCGTGGGGTCTCGACTATGATATCTTTGGTTGAAACATTGCGTGTGTTCGTTTGACCGGAAACGCACCGATTCCACATATACCGTCCATCTCCGTCACACCGCTTGCTTTGAATACAAAAGTGTCCAGACTTGCATCATACGTACCCGACGGAACCGTTCTCAGCTGAAGGCTTAAAACACCGGGACTTTTACAACTCCCTTGGATGACTCGATTCAAGGAAACCCCACCATCCCAGATCTCCCAGGTTCACACATTTGGTCGTTGCAGCTGCTTTGAAAACTTAAGTTCGATTGCGGTCGTGCAGTGCCTGGAGGCTTGAGACGTCTGCACAGTTACTATCCAACACTGCCATCTTTTACCTCACCGGACTCCATATCCCCGCACCCTGAGAACCATTTTACACTAGCAGAAGGTAGTTATATGTGGAGTAATACCAGCATCAACACTCAGTCAACTGGGTCCAAACAACGGTCGTAGCCTCTCCACGAGCGAATCTCCCCCAACGTGCGTCACAAATTCCAGCCTCCTTGACTTCCAATCAACAAGCCCCTCATCCACTTCTCCGGGTGTACCACCCCAATCGAAACAGTCTGGTGGCAAAAGCAGCGTCTGTCCTTCCTCCAGGTTCTGCCTGTATGTCACGATTTCCCTCACAATGCCAAGAGGAGCCTGATCCACCACCGCCTTCAACATCTGAGTGGCCTTCTCCTTTTCCCATCCCCCTTCCTCTCCGCCACGTCCCACATTCGCACCCGAACGGTGGGCGAGGTTCTCCCAAATACCACTCGCGACGTGGTGTACAGCAACGAACCTCAGGAAACCGTCCGGAACGAGGGTACCTGACTTAAACAACGCGCGCATGAAATATCCTACGACGTGCGGGTCCCTCTCAACCGGCCAGAGGTAGTTCGAAAACTGAGATGGTGAGGAGAGGAGTACGTCAGCTGACCCGGTACGAACGCTTCGAAGGACGTGGCCGTAATCTCCCCAAAGGAACTTGCGGTAGTCGACCGGATAATCCATTGAAGTAGGGACAAGCAAGAGCTTGCTGAAAGCAGGATGGCCGAAAGAGATAGCGTCGTAAAGGTGGACGAAGTCGGTGTAATATTGATAAAAGGGCGTCCCCGATCCCAGGAATCGAACAGCG
>Ga0307511_10003095_pt1 | contig 17144 bp, 22 predicted proteins | sample 13_EM_MG_FD_200266 | JGI IMG/M metagenome (GOLD analysis project Ga0307511, IMG submission 200266) | Populus trichocarpa ectomycorrhiza microbial communities from riparian zone in the Pacific Northwest, United States - 13_EM | ecosystem: Host-associated > Plants > Roots > Unclassified | place... | reverse complement strand
ACAGCTCGACAATAGAAATATTGCGTGCTGAGTCCAGGGATACAGGAAGTACTTAAGGACGTGTAGCTGGAGCTACCGTTCAAGTTTCGTGTGATTCCGACTACTAGTGATCTAGTTACAGTCAGACAAAGTTTCTTACTATACGACTAAAGAAAATATTTCTAAGTCGAAAATTGTATAGGAACAGTTACCCTGAACTTGCCAAGTTACCCTGAACTAGGATTGGTTACCCTGAACCTACTAAGTGAGCAACTTACCAAATGCGGTTTAGGTCTACACCCCCCTGGGAAGCAACTTTGGAAGCATATTGCGGGACGAGACTAAGGCCAATCGGGAAACCGTAACCATGGTTGGGATCAGCATATTTTTACGGTCCTACTGACATATCATACTAGCCGCATTCGTCCCTCCCACCTGTTTTGGGTTACCCTGAAATCTCCTTAGAGAGAAATAAAAAAATCTAGCCACCAGGGCGTAATTTACACTAAAGTCCGTCCAGTGACACTATACTAAGGGGCAATGGAAATCTGAGCGAAAATAAAAGTTCTCTGAAACTTTCGGTTCAAGTTGGTTTTAAGGGTAGTTTTGCACGCCGAATCTATTTCTGGAATCCGTTTTGCGATCAGAGTTATACTGGGCGAGTTGTGGGCTATTGAAGTTGTTAAAACTACTTCCGCAGGTTCTGGCATATGCCCGGTTGACAAAGATCGCTAACGGACCTAGTCTATTAGATTCCACGCAGAAAGAGCTTTCAAATGAGACATTAATGAAGATCAACGGAGTCATATCCGTGGAGTTATTAGCAGTTCAAGCTGGTCCACGTGTATACAAGGCAGGCTCTCAATGGACACTAGACAACTCGGATGGATGATGCCGGATCTATTAATTAAGAACTCTGAGTTGTAAACTGAACGACTTTAAGTTTACTATCTGAAAGTTACTCTGGCATCGGAATAAGACTATGGTTATCTCGCTTAAGCGATGACCAAGAATAGGTAGTGTGATCTCCTAGAGATACAGTTGGGAAAAGTATTCTTAGTTGAGTCAAGTGTGTAGTATGACTATGCAGTAGCTGAAACGCTGGCAGACTAAGTGCAGAAGGTAACTGCATGAAGAAAAGCTGATGTGACAACCTTCGGACATGAGCAATCCGAAGCCCGCGAGTTATCACAATATACATCACCGTGGAATCCAAATAGTGACAGAATTGTCGAAGGTGAGGATAGCGCCCACCATAGCTGTAAAGCAATCGATTCTACACGAAGCCTACAAAGTTCTAAGTTGACAATTTCTGAGTTCTGACTTTATCTGTGGTTTTGACCTCGTAGTACTACCTTAGTGATTTCGCGTTAACTGGACAGTTGCGTCTTCTCTTGCGGATTAAAGCCTGAAGGTACGGATAAGTCTAGAAGGGACTTTACATGCTGAAGGATTATTAGGAGTTCTGAATAAGTTCCGTTGTGGCAATAGAACATACGGCCGCTCTATTTTATAGTTAGAGTATCCCCTATATAGTTAATAGAGCCCCCGTGACATAAAGAATGGTAACACTTTTTGATGGGCGCACTAGAGGAGATTGTAGTCTTTATTGATCATAAAAACCTCAAATACTTCAATACTACTAAGTTGCTGAACTGGAGACAGGTACACAAGGCGGAAATTTTGAGTCAGTTTAACTTCAAGATTGTCTACCGTCCAGGTGAAAAGAATGGCAGGGCGGATGCTATATCTCGTCGGGTGGATCCCAAGCTGGAAGGAGAGGGGGAGAAGCAAGACCTAACAATTCGTATGTTTAAACCAGAGCACTTCCAGCTTGGTGAAAACGAATGGGCCCTCCTAACTTACTACGTTATAGCAGTGAAGGCTTCACAAGTTGAAGAATCTAGTTGATCATAGGAGATTCTAGAAAGGGGGCTTCTGGATCAACATTGGTTGGGCATTAGGATTACCTTGAAGATAGGACATGATTATCTAGGCCTCCAACACTATGGTATAGAGGACGAAATGGTGACCTACGAACGCCACATATATATTTCAGACAGCAACGCTCTCAAGTTGAAGGTTACACACCAATGCCACAATGTGAAAGTCGCAAGGCACTTTGGACGAGACAAGATTCTAGACCTTATGAAGCGGAACCACCACTGGCCAAACATGGAACAATGGGTATGAAACTACATACAAACCTGCGATGCCTGCCAATGCAACAAGACTGCAAGGTAAAAGAAATATTGCAAGCCGGTACAACTCGAAATTCCATCATAAGCTTAGTAACATATATTAATGGCTTTTATTACAGATCTCCCTAACGTCAAAGGCTATAACCAGTACTGGGTTATTGTAGACAGGTTCACAAAGATGGCACATTTAATTACCCTCAAAAATAGGAAGGTAAAAGAGCTGGTGCTGAACTTTGTCAGGGAAGTTTGGAGACTGCCTGCACTACCAAAGAGGGTTACTTCGGATAGAGATACAGTATTCATGAGTTCATTGTGGAGTGAGGTTATGAGGATGTTGGAATTCGAGTTAGACAAATCATCAGCATGCCATTCTCAAACTGCTGGTGAAACAGAACGAGTCAACCAAATCTTAGAACACTACCTATGTACGTACTGTGTGTGGGACCAGGACGACTGGGTTGACCTGCTACCCTTTGCAGAGTTCTGTTACAACAAGACAGTCCATACTATAACCAAGCAGACGCCATTTTTCGCTGCTTATCACCAATACCCCTAGAACAACTTCAAGAACCCTAGGGATAAAGGAATCAAAAGTGACAACGCTGAGGCAGTCAAGACTGTCAAGGACTTAGATGCTATAAGGGAAGCTATAAGGGAAAATATGAAGGCAGCTCAAACCTCGATAGATAAGTACTATAACCAGAAAGTTGCTAACAAGGAACCGCAATTCAAAGAAGGAGACTAGGTGATGATCAACGCTAAGATCATCAAAACGAAAAGTGCATCCAAGAAGCTAGACTATTAACTGAGGGGCAAATTTGAAATGGTAAAGCTATATGGCACCAATGCCTATGGGCTCAAGTCACTCCCTTTGTCTGCCAAAGTCCACCTAGTCTTCGACACTAGCCTTTTGGAACCTTAACGCCAAAATACCATCCCAGGAAGATACTCACCAACATCCCCACCAGGGGATCTTGAGCAGCAAGCGTATATAATCGAGAAGATCAAGATGATGGAGATAAAAGGTGGTCAGGTAAAATATCTGGTATCTTGCAAAGGATATGGACCAAATGAGGATACATGGGAAGCTTACAAGAACCTGAAGGATGGTAGTGAGCACGTAATGTGTTAATTCCATCTAGATAACCTTCGCAAGTCATGGGACCCTGAGATATCAGTTTGAAAAATTCTTATTTTTTCTTATAGTAGGCATCAGGTTTTTGGGATGATTTCGTATGGTCTTATTTTTTTTCTGTTTGTCACATAAAACCTGTCCCATGGTTGAAAAGTGTCGTGCATAGCTCCACTGGAGGCGTACTAGTGGGCTAAAACCTGAGACCCAATAAATATTTCCTATTTTGAAAACTTTGACTTATTACCGTATGCGCAAATAGGTTCTTGCGGACAAGATCCTAGAGGAGGGGGGTATTGTTGCGGAGTGACTACTGGCCCACCTAAGGGAACTTGTAGTATACAGGACGTCCCAAGGATATGTTATACATGTCAAATGAATATGTAATAATAAGTATTGCGCATTACGAGAAAATATCACTTGTAGTAGTAATTCTTCTATCTGCAGTACAGCCCGACAATAGAAATATTGCGTACTGAGTTCCGGTATCCAGGAACTACTTAAGAACATGTAGCTGGAGCTACAGTTCAAGTTTCGTATGATTCTAACTACTAGTGTATTAGTTACACTTAGACAAAGTTTCTTTTTAGGCAAGTGAAGAAAATATTTTTAAGACGAAATTTGTATAGATGCAGTTACGCTGAATTTGCCAAGTTACCATAAACTAGGATTGGTTACCCAGAACCTGCTAAGTGAGCTACTTACCAAATGCGGTTTAGGTCAACACCCCTCCAGTAAGCTGCTTTGGAGGCTTATTGTGGGACAAGACTAAGCCCGATCGGGAACCTATAACCATCGTTGTGCTCACCATATTTTTACGGTCCTACTGAAATATCATACTAGCTGTATTCGTCGCCCCAAGCTGTTTTGAGTTACCCTAAATTCTCCTTAGAGAGAAATAAAAAGATCAAGCCACCAGGGCGTAATTTGGCATAAACTGTGCCAGGAAACATTATAAGGGGGCAATGGAAATCTAAACGAATATAAAATTTTTCAGAAACTTTCACTTTAAGTTGGTTTTCCAGGTAGTTTTGCAGGCTGAATCTATTTCTGGAATCTGTTTTGTGATCAGGGTTTAACTAGGTGAGTTATAGACTGTTGAAGTTTTTAAAACTACTTCTGCAGGTTCTAGCATATGCCACGTGGACAAAATTGGACAACGGACCTAGTTTATTATATTCCATGGAGAAAGAGCTTTCAAATGAGACCGTAATGAAGATCAACGGAGTCATATCCGTAGAGTTATGAGCAGTTGAAGTTGGTACATGTGTATACGAGGCAGGCTCCCAAAGGACACTAGACAACTTGGATAGATGATGCAGGATCTATTAACTAAGATTTCTGAGTTGTAAATTCAATAACTTTAAGTTTACTATCTGAAAGTTACTCTGGCATGGGAATAAGAGTATGGTAATCTCGCTTGTGTAATAATCAAGAATACGAAGTGTAAATACATCACCAAAAAATTGAGTTTGCCTGATTGGCGTCAGATGCCGTGGGCGTCCTCGGAGCCTTTATGCCAATTATGGACGCCCCGTTCCGGCTCAGGACCGTCCGGAGGCAGCTCCCCTGGTCCTGACTCGTCCCTATGCCCTCTATTGGGATCTGTGGCGTCTGGATGCCTTCCCTTCCACCTGTTGCCTCCCAGAGTCTGCCTCCCGCTGTCATGTCTCCAGACGTACATTACACAGACTTTGCCTCCCAGAGTCTGCCTCCCGCTGTTCAGTCTCCAGACGTACATTACCCAGTCTTTGTGCCTCTGCTCACCGTCACTCCATACCCCCTACTTTCGGTCATTTTTCTTACTCCCTCACCACTCCCTTCTCCGCTGCCCTACCTCCGTCCCCACTTGGCTGCTTTCTCACCTGCCTTGCCTCCCCTGTCTTATGCGTCTACTTTGCTTCTCACAGTCTCTCCTGTTCGCTGAAATTCTTTCGCATCTCCCATAGATCATATTATATTAATTACCCCCACTGATACTCTACCATATATATCTTTCCTCCCTCTCAACGTCCATTACCCACCAGAAATAACACTACAGACAACTGCCCCTAGACCGAGAAATACTTCACAAAACCCCAGGTCCAACAATACCCGCTGGTCGTCACCCCCAATGTTCTCATTCGTCTCCCCAGCGTCCAGCAACCACTGTAAAATAGCCAGGTTATCCTCTTCCGCCCTCTGAAGGTCCGCCCGAAATTGCGCTCCATACGTCCTTAGTTCCTCCTCATCGACATCATATGCATTCTCCTACTCCCAGCGCATATGTCTACCAACCTTCTGGATCTTCTTCACACTCTACCCCCGGATCACCTTCAATAAGTCCTCCTGAATGCTTATTGGAAACTTTCTCCATTGATGTAGCAACCTCGTGTATGTCCCTGCTTGGGTCGTCAGTGTCACTCCGTGCCTCTCTAGGAACCTATCCTTACCGTTCGCACTATTGAAGTTGAAGTCCACTGGCCACACATATTCGCCAGTTTCATAGCATTGCAGGTTGTGCTCCAGGACGGTGAATATCAAATACATGAATGGACCACTGATGCGAGCCATGAAACCCTTATCCTGCACACCGATCTTCTTGGTGCTACTATAGAACTCATGGTGGATGAATTCTACTGCCTCTGGAGTCCGAAATCGAAATCCCCATGCCTGCCAACTACCAGCTTCTCAGCGCCTGATACAGGGTTTTCAATGGCTATATACATACCCAACGTTGCTCTAAGCCACACGTGAATCTGTCCTTCGACCACAGCCACTTGATGTGCCCCCGAATGTACTGGGGAGAGCAATTTTGGTCAAACTTGTACAGTTCCGCCACTTTCTTCTTCACATTATATGTGAGGTGTGCACGCATCCGTGACGAGATGCTTCGCAGCTATAGATGGCCGATCAGTATCCTATTCCCCAGTGCGGCACTACCGAACTCACATAGGCATCAATCTTGCCGTTTCTAGCAATATCTGCTGCAAACTTGCGTTCGGCATTTGTCCATACGCTTTCCAAGATGACTTGTGACCGCCGAGGGTCTGGGAGGGGGTTCTGGAAGAGCGTGTTGCTCTCCATGTCATTTGCGGCATCCGTCACCATTTCCCGGACAGTGCCGGAAAATTGGCTGATACTCCGGTTCCTAACGGGCTTCAAACCTATCTTGCCAACCTGTGGCCTATGCAACTCTTGCACCAGTTCCTCTGTGTCCGTCCCCAGCTCGCTATCGTACAGTGGTGGCAGTAGTTGGGCACTGGTTGGCGCAGATATCGGCGTGGATTGAAATTCCTTTGGTGAGCTTAAGCATATGGTCGAGAAGGTGCGACACAGTGGTGATGGAGGTACCGAGCGCCCCGGTATACCCCCAAACTAATGTATGTCAGTCTATATCCGGCACGTCCACTCGGGGGATTCTATACATACGCTACAGGATGCTTTAAGGATCGCTGGCGATCCTTTGCCTCGCTTCGGCGTTTGTGGCATATCGGACTGCCGTTGGGACCTAACAATGGCTGCTGATGAGCCGAATGTGCCCACCTGTGGGAAATTTACCCTGGCTGCACGATCCTGCGTATCAGGTACCAACATAGTGACGTTTGGGGTTGCGTTGCCAGGCGACACAGGGGTGGCTGTGGATTCTGGAGATCCTGACCACACGGCGGAGACGCTTGATGATCTGGAGGAACCTGACGACACGGGGATGGCGGTGGACCTTGTGGAACTTGTGATGGATGCGGCTGGGGTGATCTTCTTCTTTGCCCCACGGAGGTCATGGTTGTATCCGACCTCTTTTTGGGGGTTTGTGGTTGTTTACCTTTGCGTGTTCCAGCCATGCTTCTCGTAGTAATGTTGTTCTGTAGGATGTAGTATAGTAGTGCTGTGGGATAAGGAACTCAGCATCGATTTATACAAACTTCTGGCCTGCACCCTCCTTACACCTTCGCACCTACCACTGGTCTCTGCAGCCACTCCGCGTCCCTGCCAGTCCCCCTCCTATCCGACCCCAGGTTCCAGCCGTTGTGCACTTCACCAGAAAGTCTTCCCATAGTGACTAGCCCCTCAACAGCTGGCATCGCACAATCAGGATCAGGTAAGTATCGCTGTACACAGGATGCTACATACAAGTTCGGGCACGGCTTAGGCCTCTTTGGCCCCTCAGTGATAGTTGTGCTGTTGGATAAGGAACTCAGCATCGATTTATACAAACTTCTGGCCTGCACCCTCCTTACACCTTCGCATCTACCACTGGTCTCTACGGTCCCTCCGCGTCTCTGCCAGTCCCCCTCCTATCAGACCCCAGGTTCTAGGCGTTGTGCACTTCTCCTGAAAGTCTTCCCATAGTGAAGAGCCCCTCAACAGCTGGCATCACACAATCAGGATCAGGTAAGTATCGCTGTACACAGGACGCTACATACAAGTTCGGGCACGGTATAGGCCTCTTTGGCCCCTCAGTGTCTCTCCAGGGCCACCAACCATTAGTCGCTGGCCTAAAACCTGGCATTGACCTATGAGTATCAAGGAAGTATCGCTCTGGACCGGATGCTACTCTTAACTTTGGAAATAGCATAGTTTCTTTGGCCCGTCAGTATCCCTCCATATCCGCCTCCAGTCCGTCGCCAAGTAAGCTCCGTCACACCGTTGTGCACATGTCTCATTCCTGTCCTCCAAAAGCTCAATATCATTCATTAACAGACCTCTTAAGGCTGGCACTGCACTATCAACGACCATCAATTATCTAACATGGGTAACACACATGCACTAGTGATATAAAATCACAGCAAACAAATCACAGCAAACGAATAACAGCAAACAAATCCTAACCAAAATCCGCACAAACTTGCGTAGACATAACCTTATAACCTCTACCCTAACAAATATGTAAAAAAAATAAATAATAAAACAACCCATGCTAACAACATGACTAGCATCAGTCGGAATCACCCTCGTCTAGCACAATTGGGACATTAGCGCGCCCAGCCCCTCGCAAGCCTGCTGCAGATCCTCTACCCCTTGCAGCAACTACCCCCGAGCTGCCTGCACGTCCCCGGCCCCCAGCAGCACCCCCTCGTCCCTCAGCGGCTCCTTCACGTCCAACAGCAGGCCCCCCACGGGCCCCTTGTGGCCTACGGCCAACAGCTCCACCTGCCCTCGCTGGGCCCAAACCAGATCCTCCTCGTCCAGGTGCAGCCCTTCTACGTCCCGCCATTGCCCCCACTGCCGGAACTGGCACCAACCCAGGTGGACATACCTTTACTTAGATATCCAGCATACGCCCACCAGCGTAGTCTGCAGCTATGTGCCCCACTAGCTGTTGGTCGCTAGCCACCCCAAGTGGAAGCAACCACGACCTATCAGGCCTGCCTAAGACATAGAATCGCGCAAATTGTTTTACTGCCCCCAGCTCCCACGGCAAAAGCGGCTGGCAACCGCGCTCCAGGTCCACCATCATATGGGCAAGCACCCTCAGCGTCCCCGACGTAGTGTTGTCCGTAAACAGCCACCCGCCCCAGGCTGTTACGGGGCTCTATTAACTATATAGCGGATACTCCAACTATAAAATAGAGCGGCCGTAGGTTCTATTACCACAAAGGAACTTATTCAGAACTCCGAATAATCCTTCAGAATGTAAAGTCCCTTCTAGACTTATCCGCACCTTCAGGCTTCAATCCGCAAGAGAAGACGCAACTGTCCAGTTAACCTGAAATCACTAGGGTAGCACTGCGAGGTCAAAACCACAGATAAAGTAAGAACTCCGAAATTGTCAACTTAGAAATTTGTAGGCTTCGTGTAGAATCCATTGCTTAACAGCTATGGTGGGCGCTATCCTTACCTGCGACAATTCTTTCACTATTTGTATTCCATGGTGATGTATATTGAGATAACTCGCGGGCTTTGGATTGCTCATGTCCGAAGGTTGTCACATCAGCTTTTCTTCATGCAGTCGCCTTCTGCACTTAGTCTGCCGGCGTTTCAGCTACTGCACAGTCATACTACACACTTGACTCAACTAAGAATACTGTTCCCAACTGTATCTCTAGGAGATTACACTTCCTATTCTTGATCATCACTTAAGCGAGATAACCATAGTCTTATTCCGATGCCAGAGTAACTTTCAGATAGTAAACTTAAAGTCGTTCAGTTTACAACTCAGAGTTCATAATTAATAGATCTGGCATCATCCATCCGAGTTGCCTTGTGTCCATTGAGAGCCTGCGTCGTGTACACGTATACCCGCTTCAACTGCTCATAACTCCACGGATATGACTCCGTTGATCTTCATTAAGGTCTCATTTGAAAGCTCTTTCCGCGTGGAATCTAATAGACTAAGTCCGTTAGCTATTTTTCTCCACCGGGCATATGCTAGAACCTGCAGAAGAGGTTTATCGCTACCATGGTTGCGGTTTCCCGATCGGGCTTAGTCACGTCCCGCAATAACCTTCCGATGTTGCTTACTGGGGGGGTGTTGACCTAAACCGCATTTGGTAAGTAGCTCACTTAGTAGGTTCAGGGTAACCAATCCTAGTTCAGGGTAACTGGACAAGTTCAGGGTAACTGCTGCCATACAATTTTCGACTTAGAAATATTTTCTTCAGTTGTATAGTAAGAAACTATGTCTGACTGTAACTAGATCACTAGTAGTCGGAATCACACGAAACTTGACCTGTAGCTCCACATATACTTTCTTAAGCAGTTCCTTAATCCCTGGACTCATCACGCAATATTTCTATTTTCAAGCTGTACTGCAGATAGAAGTATTACTGCTACGAGTAATATTTTCTAGTAACGTGCAGTACTTATCATTAAGTATTCCCTAGACATGTATAACATATCCTTGGGTCCCTCTGTATAGTACAAGTACCCTTAGGTGGGCCGGTAGTCACCCCGTGACACAGGAAACATCCCGGGTATGATTATCGGGGGTGATTACATGTACCCTTACTGAGGTAGGAGGGCCACCAGTGGCCGCTGGCCATCTGTGTGGGACTGCGGGGCAGCACGTACGGGCAACGAAGGGGCCTCCCGCTACCCCACCGCCCCCACCAGGCAAACTAGGTGGAGGTGCTACCACTGGGACTCGCTGCATACCTGGCGGGACAACCGTAGCAGGGGGGTGCACAGGGGAAGGTGCAGGAATTGTAGGGGGAGGTGCAGGGGGAGGTGCAGGAATTGCAGGGGGAGGACCTGGATTTTGTGCCAGTTGGGCGGCGATTCGCACCCTCTCTGCGTTTGATTCGTTGATCGCATTCAGTAAGGCAGCACCAGCCCTGCCCCTGGCGTTACGGGGTATGTATGAACGACCAGTGGTAGGCTGTCCTAGCTATTTGGCATCTGGCAGCAGCCACCTTTGCGGCTGTATCGCAGGTGCGCCCGGGTTTGCAGCCCTGTGGGCTGTGCGGGCCCTCTGGATCATGTCTCACATACTCTCACGACTATGGCAACCCTTCTTTGCGATATCGTCGCATTATATCCTCACATTCCGCCGGCTGAAATCCCTATTGTACTGCAACTGACCTCGTGGGGCCATTGACGGCTGCCCAGAACCCCATTCGCAGAATTCGCCTCAACGATTTATTCCCGCTTCCCAAGCCCCATCGGAGTTCCAGTTCTGTATTCCCCAGTGCACTTGGCTTCTCCATAGTGTGTACAGTTGTGGTGGGATGCCAGCATCAAAGAATCCCACATTCTCCGCTGCTTTTCTCACTGTAGGTACATCTCCACCGTGGTCGTCTGCCCCCTGTTGTCTCGGAGGCATGTCTCGCCACAGGTACGACACCCTCTTTAGTTAGGTCCAGCCTGGCCGACAAGGGTCTTGCGTTTACGCAGTACTGTCTGCAGGAGTGACAAGTTGTAATTCCCTTATTTGGTAATATCAGTCCGAAGAGAATCTGGATGCAGACTGGGAAGGGGGCTACAAAGTAAAGATGAGAATTGATTATAATCGCGATGAAAGGGATGTCGAGCACCCTATATAGCAGCTTTACTGTATCTTTGTTCCCCAGAGTCTGAAACTAGACCCTCATTGCGCAAGGCCTGTTCTGTAACCAATATCTATGTACTTGTAATGTTAATTCCTCTACACTTAAATGGTGTAAATTCCAACAAAGACTTTTGTCGGACTGTAGCAGGCTAGTAGGGCTCTACGAGCGGCTTGTGCCAACTAGACTAACTAGTCGGTTGCCTCGTTATACGAGAGGCCCCCTTGTTCGCACTAGTGCGCCTGAATACGGCTCATGATCTGCTGCATGCTATTCATAGTCTAGTGCTTGCGGTTCTACAATATGTGCTTTCCTAAACTTGTACACCCGTGGCCTTTCTAGGGTCATTATATTCTAGTCTGGTGGGCAAGCCTGCTCCTGTGGAGGTTGTACTTTGTTACGGCCTACAACTAGACCCTAGTTGTGCTAAGACTGGTTCTGTAAGCCACGTAGCTTGCAAGCTGAAGCTTTCAATTGCCGACCCAACTGCAGGGCACTCGCTAACTAGGCTAGCAATAGTCTAGTTGGCTAGTAACCATCCAAGCAAGTATGTTCATGGTCGAGCGCCGACCATTGGTTCGCTGTTACCGTATATATTTGCAGCGCCTAATAATCAAAATACAAACGCCTATCCCAAATTGCCATCCCAAATTCCCACCCCAAATACCTAAAACCAAGCCCCTGATCTTGTGCCCAAATACAAGTAAAAATAAAAAAAAATTTAAAAAAAAGAATTATACAAATCATAATAACATAACAAAAAAAAATGAAAAAAAAGAGTAAAAAACAAAATAAAAACAAAACAATAAAAAAACATCAAAAAAACATGAAAAAAAAAAATTTATACCCTAAACCAACTTGTGGGAAAGGACCCTCGCCCTCTCGACATTCAACTCGCTGGTGGCCTTTCTGAGCGCGGCACTACCCTTGCCCCTGACAGTCCGTAGCATATAGGTGGGGCCCATGCAGGGTTGTTCCAGCTCCTCCACGTCTAGCAATGCCCATTTTGGGCGCTCAATAAAGGTAGGCTGCCCATCCTGGGCATCTCGGTAGGCGGCACATGCTGGCCAGCAGCCAACTGACAAAAGTTCTCCCACCTATTGGTCCCTGACTCCTCAGGCCCGTAACAGTTGAAGTTTTGGATGCCACGGTGAATTTGTTACCACCACATAGTATATAATTGGCCCGTGACACCATCTGCGTGAAAGCCAAGACGTTCGGTAGCAGTTTTAACCTTATTTTCTTCCTTGTCCGCTTGTGGACTGGTGTTGTCTTCAACCACACTAGTATTTTCTTCAACCACACTAGTATTGTCTTCAACAACAGTAGCATTGTCTTCTGTCATAATTCACTTCAGATGCTTCTTGTGGTTAGTGTTGGCACAGACAATAAATGAGGCCAGCATGGACTTACGGTGCATTTGGTTGGAGGAAATTTTGGTCGCTTGTCTATCCACAGTTAGTATGCAACGGGACATTCAGGATCTAAAATGGGACACGCAGTAGATATGAGTTTGGCAATGAAGTTGTGCATGTTCGATCTCGGATGAGTGATGATTGTCAAACTTGGGGTCCCGATGGCCCTATATAAGTTTCATGACATAGATACAGAACAATTGGCAACGAAAAACTAGAATGCTACAGATGCTGGAGATAGCCACTGTGGGGCTCTTGCAGTCCCCACTGGGCCTTCGAGGCCCTTACTAGATCACTCCAATCCCGCACTAGCTAATTCCATCCACCCTGTAAAGATACTAGCCGACCCGGGCTCCCTCCTAAGCTGCTCCAGGTCCTCCTCCACGCCCACACTAGCTCTGGGCCCTCACTCGGAGCCCATCTGGCAGACTTGCTAGGCTACTCCGAGCCCTTCCGTTCTCCTAACCTTCTTTTGGGACTATATCGGCCGCTACGTGACCTTACCAGCCTCTCGATGGTGGTTTCTGGGCCCAACCGGGTCTCAAGATAGCACCGCGACTCTGTCGCGTGCATTTGACCGCTTAGAATGTGCCGAATGCATACTAGGGCTAGACCTTGCAAAGGAGGTCGATGTGCCTGCATTGCAGCACTGATCTGAGCTAGCTACTCACGGGCCAGGGGGGTGTGCCTGGTGACACAAGGCATTCTCCATGGAACCTGCCAAATACTGATACTCCGTGCATAGCTACTATGGTGCCATGTACATCCCCAAGCTAGCCATCCATGGTCTATTGCACTCCACTTCAACAAACCGTTGGTGATATGGGTTTTGTCAGGATTCTATGGTGCCGACATACACTGCCAGATATAACCCATATGGCGGTAGACAAATGGGTTTTATCGCATGATCGGAGTACTGTCACCGGACAGTATACTCCCTCAAGACAACAACTGTGGAAAGCTGGGTGGAGGCCTTATCAGATGGGGCAGGTGGCCATGCAAGGTCAGGACAGTAGGTCCCTAGGATACCTCTTCTGACAGTAGGCGTCCTTCCATCAGAACCTCCGTCACCATTAACACACTCAGATCAAATAAAGTGTTTGCATTGTCATTTTGAGTTCCGCTCTGCTGGACACTACGGTCGACCTCTACGGAGCTAACACCCCAACGAACCAGTGACATGTGTCTTCGTAGAGCCTCGTATAGACGTTCAGGAGCTGTCGGCAGCGGTGGGATCTAAACGCGGTCGTGCCCTCACCCGGATGATTCCAGAGCCCTCCAAACGTCCTAGAGGCAACGTTCAAACTCCGGAGATTGTCAACACAACCCCAGAGACCTCCAAACGTCCTAGAGGCAACCTTCAAACTCCAGAGATTGCCAACACAACCCCAGGGTCCTCCATTTCTCAGCAAAATACACGGAATAAGTGTGGAGGGATTCGGCATAACTGTCCAGACCATCAGGAGTCTGCACAGGTGGTTGTAAAACCTGGGAAGGACCCACTGCGCCTTCTGCCTCGGTACGAATCTGGCAAAATAGTCGAGGTGTGTGTTTTCAAAGATGTCCGAAGCCGGTAATTTAACTCACTTGCACCGTTTAAGAATATGTATGAGTACAAGCTAGTGCAATTCTTCCATCAGAGCAAGACCTCTCTGAAAAATATTGATAGTTTCTTTGTCAATAACGTGCTCCCCATGTACCAACCTGGGACCGCCAGCGTACACTTCATATCTGGCCATACATGGCAGAATACGATGCGGGAGCTCATAGATCAGCTTCCATTGCATCGAGGAACAGTCGATTTCCATCTACCACATGGGTGTGCCTTTTGTTACAGGAACGTGGAGTGTACACTGAGGTATCTTTTGTAGCAGAGGACGTTTGCCAAGCACCTGGTTTATGAGCCAGTTCGTGAGTTTGATGGGGAGGGTAACAGGGTATATACAGAGATGCATACAGGACATTGGTGGTGGCAAACACAGGCATGGTCACGAATCTTTAGATCCACGATGCAATCTCACTAAGGCCACCGAGCATCTGTTAGCAAACGCTCCCAGTCGGGTCAACACTCATCCCAGTTATCCTGACATCAGATCAAACATTCCTTACCAATTTCTCCGGAGACAAGAAATTGTGGCCATTATTCATGTCCATTGGCAACATACCCTCGCATATTCGAAACAAACCTACTGCACAGGCTTGGATCCTGATTGGCCTTCTGCCAGTCGGACCCAAGCGCAGTAAGGGTATAAAAGGGTTTACCACACGACATCAGGAATATGACTCCTTCAGGGTCCAACACGAGATCCTGGGGCACATTCTGCGACCACTGGTCCTGCTCTATAAGGTAAGTGTTTAGAAAGTATAGCGAGACAATGAAGGTCTCTCACTGACTGATATGGGTAGGGTAGAGGGTGTGAAATGGCCTGCAGCAATGAAAAGGTCCACTAATGTATTCCTGTGGTTTCAAGTTGGCGGGCAGCCTATATAGAAAATGTAAATATTCACGGCATAAAAACAAATCGGTGTCCCGTTTGCACTACAACGCAGAGCCAACTGGGCACGTGGCAGAAAACACCATATGCGGTTCGCAAACATGAGGACTATCAGAGTCTGTTCCAGACCAGTAATGTGGATGGGTATGAACCTAGAAAATCCAGTGTCATCGCAAGTGGTAGCTATCGCGAACTAGGCTGCTAGCCCAAGGGGTCAAACCCATTCCGAATGCCCTGTGGACACTGAAGGGCATCACGCCACCGCTTATCGTCCGAGGGGACCTTCTGCACAATATTCAACTTGGAATTCTGAGGCACTTAATGGATTGGACTTAAGGATTTTTGTATAAACATAAGCGAATGGAAGTGTTTGACAAGATATGGGAGACTATTCCACCGTATCCTGGGTACCAACCACCACGGAAACGATATCGGCAGGTCACAATGTAGAGTGGCATGGAGATGAGAGGTGTCAACCATGTCATTTTGGCATGCTTCGTGGCTGCTATGCATCAGAGCACAGACACTCCCAGGCTTTCGGCGACTGCTCAACGGGATAGCAAACTAGCCAGGCGCTCAAACCGAGTCGATGCGGCGTAGCAGATCCTGGATAGGATCACAAAGGACTATGCGATCGAGATCTGGTAGTTGAATCCGATTGCATGGAGCCGGGATGTGAAAATGCCTACGGAGGTGCAGAAGATGTTGAAGGATGTGGCCGCGGACAGGCAGGATCCAGGGAGGGCTGAACGGGAGCCCAAACTATGAAGGAATGGTCCTGGTTTGGGAGGGAAGCATGGTGCAGGGAACCTGAATGTCACACCACTCGCATCGCTTGCGGAAGAATTGGGGTTACCATGCCTGACAGAACGATTCACTGTTTACCTGAAGTTCAATATGCCTGGAGGAAGGCCACTACCGGAAACAGAGAAGATATACAACTACAGGACACACTACTACAGCACCATCAGCGTGCCTGTTGCCCAGATTCAAGGGGAAGAGGAAGTTATCCATCATGTTAGATGGAGTGGGAAACAGAAATTCAGGAAGAGAAAGCCTAGGGCGGATTGGGTGTGGGTTCGTCGGTGAGAGCGGTTGAGGGAAGAATTGCAAGTCGGTCAGCTCGATGGGAAGACAGTGGGAAGACTGGAAGCTCTGTTCAGTGTACAAGACGATATGGGGAAGAAACATGAGGTTGCACTGATGGAAATTCCGCGACTCCGGGGACCAGCTAAACCAGGGGGAGAGGAAGGAATGATGTGGATGGAACGATGTGAGGAGGGAAAGTGGACCCATGTGGAGAGGATACCGGACATTGAGGGGATGGCACATGTAATCCCATTGGAGAAGGGAAAGTTGTGGTTAGTGAATAATAGAATAGATCTGATTACGTGGAATGAATTGTATGCTTGAAATAAATGAGAGTTATAGTGGGATTCATTACAATGTTGTGTGAGGATTGTGAGGAGACTTCCAGGAATTGTAAGGAGACTTGCGGGAATTGTGAGGAGACTTCCTAGGATAGGTAGGAAATGGGGAGGCATAGGAGTTGGTGCATAAAATGTTGTAAGACCAGAGACGAAAGTAGATTAAGGGTAGGAAAGAAGCCAGGGAACAAGAAGTCGCAGTCGGAGGCAGGGGGGAGTGAGATGAGATCAGGAGGTACAGGATGGCATGGGACGCCAGAGGTAAGGGGGAAGACAGGGAGTACGATCGGGAGGACAACGAATGGCTGTCGGTGCCACAGGAGACATGAGACAAACCAGGTCATCGGGACAAGCCCATATAGGCGCTCGGACGACACAAAAATCTTTTCTGATGCACCCAGAGATTCAGTTGGGAAAAGTATTCGTAGTTGACTCAAGTATGTAGTATCACTCTGCAGTAGCTGAAACGCTGGTAGACTAAGTGCAGAAGGCGACTGCATGAAGAAAAGCTGATGTGACAACCTTCGGACA
>Ga0307511_10003094_pt1 | contig 17145 bp, 22 predicted proteins | sample 13_EM_MG_FD_200266 | JGI IMG/M metagenome (GOLD analysis project Ga0307511, IMG submission 200266) | Populus trichocarpa ectomycorrhiza microbial communities from riparian zone in the Pacific Northwest, United States - 13_EM | ecosystem: Host-associated > Plants > Roots > Unclassified | place... | reverse complement strand
CACGGTTCAGGAGGCAAATGTCAGACTGTTGAATGCCGAACTGTTTGTCCTTGTACGGGAGGGTCGGACCACGATTCAGGAGGCAAATGTCAAGAACATCCGGTGTGTGTCATGGATCCTCAGGAACATTACCGACCCAGAGGCTCTTGACGCCGCTATCCGCCTGGCCGGCACAATCCGATGGTTCGAGGACGGAATCGAAGCCGAAGCGCCGTATATCGTCATTGTCTCCATTTTCTACAGTTGTTTGGATTCCTATGGGATTGTGTATCCCGGGTCGAGGGACAGGGCGTACTACTCTGCGCGGGCAATCCTGTGGATCCACATTCGTGCGATGTGCGTTTCTGAGGAGTTTGCAAAAATATTGCCTCTGCCGTCCACCAGGAACCACATTTCCTATGATTTGGACCTCTACTTGCTTCTAGGAATGTACGAGGTTGCCGGGCCGACTGCGTTTGTTTCTTACACGAATATCTTCATGGAACTCAATACGCCCACGCATATGCAATGGGCTTCGAACGCGTTTTTGCATTTTTGCTGGACCGGACAGGGGAACCCGGACGTGCTAGGTCAGGTTTTCGCTCACTACGACGTCGCAGTTTTTCCCTGGGACACCATTCCTTTGGATGCAATCCTCAACCTGTTTTTGGTATGGTCCATATACCTGGGTCATCCCGTCGAAGAGGAGATGCTGAAAATCCAGGACAAGGTGTATGTCATCTCTCGCTCCCTCCTTCGCATCACTTGATAATGCTTTTTCTAGCGTTTGTTTGGACCAGGTTATATCTCAGTTATCCCGTGCGATCATCACGGCTATCCCCGCTTCCCACCCACGTCACCCGCTCCTCCGAGGTCTGTTACTTGAGTTGGCCGAATGGGAAACCCGACCCAACTGCTTGAGAGAAATGTCGTACAAATGGTGTTCTGAAATATCCAAGGGCTACCAAGGTCTCGAGGATGGAGAGGAGCTTCTCTTTCTCTCGCTGAAAATAGGTTTCCGCGGCCTCGATGTCCGACGCCGCTGGTCAGATACGATGCTCGTTCACACGAGGCACCACCGATACGTGGGAGACATTGTTTTCAACAATGGGGATGCAGAGATAGTCGCGGACCTCCTCCAGGCTTGGATCTCACCCCATCATTCCCACATGTCATACAGTATCCTCGACACGTAGCTGCAGCGCCTCGTTCGTCTTCAGCATGTGGTTTCTACTTCCCAGCGGTTGCGGCGGCTCGTCATACGCTCCGTTGAGCTCGTCGGATCTCAGCAGGTTAGACAGGTCGGGGTGGAGGAGTTCACTGCGCTGTTGGATCGCTTGAGCGTTGGTACCGAAGATATGGATTCCGAGATTGAGTGGCTGAAACTCCTCCTAAATGTCGTCCGAATTCCTGAGGGGAGACGGGCCTTACCCTACTCGTACTGGGAACTAATAGCGGAACTGGCAGTCGACCAGTCGTGGTTCCCAAATGACCAAATCGACCACGACCTACGGGTCACGTTGTCCCTTGAAGAAGAAGAGGAGTGGGATATGTTGGAGTGTTGGAGCGGCTTTATTTGGCTCCAACGATGCCCAAAGGTCGATGCAATACCAGAGGATCTGGAGCGTACGATGCTATCATTATTCCGCCAGCGGCCCGGCGCCGTGAAGAAACTCGAACGGCGGATTCAGAGGTCGTCCGTGCCCCAAGTACCCGAGTGTCTTGAGTGTCTTCAACAGATTTGCGAACGAGGGGGCCTCGACACGGTCTTGCGGCAGGACACACCGTGAGTTTTTCCCCCCCACAGATCACCTTTGAGATTAGTCTAATGTTTGGCGGTCGGCAGGCAAGATTCCAGGCTGATGGTACCAGCTGGTTCATCCCTGTCGGATCTCCCATTGTGGATTGGGGATGACACGTACTCGGGCTGAAGTTACCAGTAGCATTTTGTTACATACTAAGCTTCGACCATACCCTCTGGCTCCTCTGTCTGTCTGCACCTTCAATGTGCCCCTCGATTACTGTATTCGGTGAATTCGTTTTTCGTGGTCATGTACTCGCCGGTGAACGAGCCTTATCCAGGCAGGAGGCGCTAGAATTCGCCGGTACCCGTCCCGGGGCTCTTTAACAATGAAACTGGTAGCGCATCGTACAGTCGGTGGATGACCAATGAACTCCGTCGGTTCAGAGATCTCTGTGGCCTGAGTGGATTGCAAGCCTCAGCTGGGCCGGCCACTTTAGTTGCGGAAAGCGCATCCAAGTGACCTACCTCCTCCATGCCGTCGAATTCGACTGGAGTTTCTGAACGTTTTGACTGCGAATATCTTCGTTAAACCAGCATTTCCCGGCAAGTGTGTGAGCGGCCAGCTAGTATTATAAACATCACAATAAACTAGGATATCGTTCCAATCCAATGAATCTCCCGCTACACCCACCGGGACGGGGATACGTCCCACGACCAAGCAGAATACGAATAAATATGAAAGATTTGGGAGCCAGGGTATCGGATATGTTGGTCTACCCGTCACTCGAATCGGATGGCTCGTTGGGTTCTGTGTGCTGTTTACCCATCCCAGGTAAGACAACCTTCCACATCGCCTTTTCCGAGATCATTTTCTTGACCTAAATGATAAAATCAGACGACAACGGGGTGATCATGGCCGAAATGGTCTCACCTGAGTTTCAATAAGCTCGTGTAGTTTTGGCACATCGGCCAGTTGGGCTCGCGAGCCCATTGTGGAGGTCATCTTGAGATGCAGTGAGATGGACGAGGGGGGTATACTGATTGTTAGCGCAGGAAACTCTTGTGATGATACAGGGGGTTGTTGTGTACTGGTCGTGGGTTTTGGAGGCGTGAAGATGATCTGGTGGTGGTGTCAGTCGACTCGATAGATAAACTAAACCCCCACCGACTTTGCACGAGAACAACTCTAGAGAGATGATGAGGGAGAGTGGCAGCTTCGCGAAGCCCGGGAACGGATAATTAAATAATACGGTCGTCGACAGCGAAACGAACGCTGTATCCGTGTAGTTCAAGTCAAATTCCACTTGTGGCTGACCAAACGTGAGCCGTGCGTTTTGCGGTGAAGAAAAATTGAGGCGCTCACAATTCCTCCGTTCGTCTCAGTGATCGCTGCGTTCGAAAGCTGTGGGGCGGATGCGCCTAGGTCGATTGAGTGAACACGAATGGGTCCCTAGACCGTGTTTGCGATTTAAGAGAGAGTGGCGACAGTGATCATGGTCACTTACTAGCAGTGCTTGTGGCCGGATCCGATTTACCAGGTCCTGAACCCGTCTGAGAGCGACCTTCTCCCCGTCTAGCCCTCGTTCCGTAGCGCGCAGCTTACATCGGTATTCATCCACTATCTTCTCGGATTCAGTCCAAGCCTCATGGATCAATTCCCGTGGCACGCGACCGCTCACCTGCTTCAACAATACGTTCAACCATTCCGCAGACTCTACAGAATCTCCATCACGTTCCTCTTCCTGCTTCTTTGCCTTTGTCTGGAGGAAAGCGGTCGCAATAAACTTCTCTGCGGAGAAACTCGGCCTGAAGAGGGGTGCGTCCTCTTCGGAGGATTCCTCGAGGAGTTTTGCCGATTTCGAGTCGAAGAAGAGGTATTTGAGAATGAAATAGACGAGGAGAAGGATCGAAACTTGGCCGAGAATGAGGCCTTGGGTAAACGTTGGGGTCAAGGTGAAGATGTAGTTGCCCATTGGTGTCGCGACATGAATGTGAACGCAGCTCAGTCCGCATGCGTCATCCCGATCATTACGTGTTTACGACGGCTGGTAGCCGGGCCGCTAAACCATGACATCACGACGGGCATTCCTCGAATTTCGATGGGGAAGAGAGTGGGATACACGACAGGGCACGGAATGTGCCTTTTACCGATTTACTTCGGGGACAGTAGTGGTACAGTCAGATGTAATGCGCGATGTTAGCCTCTACTTAAGCAGCTTGTTAGAATACGACGGTGGTCGCAGAGTACGGGGATTGTCCATAGCCCGGGCTGTTGCTGGGTGAAGTTGTGTGGGTCGTGGATGACGGCCCATAATTCGCTGGGGGGAACGTGGCCGGGTCGCTTGGATTCTATTTACGACACAAGAGATCAGAATCCGGCGGTACGCATATTGCGTGGTGATCTTACATATAGCCTTTGGTGCACCGAAGGCTCAGAAATGATACTCGGGGAAGTAGGGGTTGAAGGTGGTAGACTTGTGGTTTCTGGAACAGCGGGGGGTCGAGCAGCGGCCCGACGATGGCGTATGAACAAGTATATGCCAATCAGTGTGGCCAGGAGCACAAGTCCGCCAATGACGCCTGTCGAAAACGGGTATGGGGGATCTAAAATATTGACATATATACATATGGAACGCACCGCCGACGATGGCACCGACAGGGACAGATTTTTTGATGGCGGATTCTGGCTCGCTACTTAGCTTGTCTGTGGCATGGTGGGGGTCAGGACGTACCGTAGGCCGCCTTGGCCGCCTTCGCGTCCCACATCCAGTGTGCCTATGCAAGCCACAGGTTAAAGCATTTATGCCACGATGGCTTCAGTGGACGTACCCCGCAGTTCAGATAAGCCCAGCGGGGGATCACCGTTTGCGACGGTATATCGAATGGGAAACTTAATGAATCGTGAGCTGAGAATCGCCAACGGGGTGGAATCGCATCGTACGTCATTTCCAACGTGGTCGCGCAGTACTGATCCCATACGTTCCATCTATAGGTCGGTCAGAACGATTTTATCAAGTCGGTGTGGTCCGTCGACATACGCGGCTGTGGTTCTATTTTGGCAAGCGGCGCAAGCGGAAAAGAGAGACCATGTAACCGTGCTACAGGCGCAAAGGGTAGCATATGTGCTGTTCTCAGGCCCCGAGTAGTAGTGGTCGGGTTGGAGAGGCAGCACAGTGATGGCTAAAGCGAGAACAACATCAGGGGGTGACTTTGAACATGAATGTTGGACGCACGGTCGTCTTTGCAGACGGAATACAAGTAGCCCGCCATGTCACACGGGGACTGACCCCTCTCGTTGAACATCTACCAACAAGCTCAGAATCGGAAGAGCGCCTGAACTTCACGGATGATACTGACCCAGTTGTAGCCATCCAGGCAACGCGCGGGTGTCTGTGCCCGAACTAAACGGGCACCGAACGCGGACAGAAGGGTTAGGAACAAGACCAGGTGGGAGAACATCCGGAGAGAGATGGGGAACGGAGAGGAGGGGCGGGGGGAGGGACTGGAAGGCACTATAAGTGCGATCGTCGTCGAGACTCCTTCATCTCAGGGGATGAGTACGAGAGGGGGAACCCGTGTATTCTTGTAGGGGGAACCACCGCCTTCTAAACCATTTAAAAAAGCGTTTATAGCGTGCTCAAGCCGGAGGGGGAACAGACTAGTCCAGGGCAAATGGTTATAGTCACAGCCGTCGGTGATGGGAAGGTATCGCGCCGGTACAACCGTGATCACTATCACACTCTGGGTATGGAATTTTTTTTGAAACCTCTCTAATCTTACACAGACCTCAGGCTATACCACAAATAGATGGACGAAACTCTTACGGTGTTTGTGGATTGGCCGTCCGCTCCGCTCACCGAATCCCTGGTCGAGCGGGCACTAAAATCCCTCCCTCAGCCAATCAAGATCGAATCTACTCTGCCGAAAGACTTCAACCCCAACACGTCTACAGAGAGGCTCGTACAATGGAGTGCATACGACTCCATAGATCACGAACTTACTGCTCGAGGTCCACATACCGTCATCTCGTCTTCTTACACCTTCAGGAAGGCTTTGATCCGGAAGCACTTCCTCTCCAGGACTATTCTTTCCTATGTCACAAAGCACCCTGATTCTCCCCTTGCGCGTGCGGTCCCACGTACTTGGGAAATTGAACTCACCTTTGCGGACGAACTCGACGAGATGTGGACGGATGAGTTGTTCGATCTCGCCGAGTTCTTGGAAGAGTCCGGCCCTTGGTGTATCTTGAAACCAGGAATGGCGGATCGAGGGATGGGCATCCGGCTGTTCGACTCAAAGGACGGGCTGCTGTCTGTTTTTGAAAAGTTTGAGGAAAACGAGGACGAAGAAGATGAGGACGAGAGCGGTACTGGTGTTGTTGTCTCTCAGCTCCGTCATTTCGTCGTTCAGGTTTGTTCATAGAACCTTGGTTGCCTGGCCCCACTCTCACTCGAATTAGGAATACCTTTCGAACCCCCTCCTCTTTGACCCTGAGCAAAGTGCCCGAAGGGTCGTCGCCAATCCTCAAGGGCACAAGGCAAGCAATCGTATCCCCCAATGCCGTGTACCTATCTGATGCTTCATGTACAAAGTTCCACCTTCGGGTGTATTGCGTCGCTTCCGGTGCTCTCAAAGTCTACCATTACACCAGGATACTCGCTCTCTTCTCCTCCGAGCCCTTCGCCCTGCCAGATGCTGGCGACTCGAATCCATCACTAGCACCCCACCTAACCAACACGTCGTTGCAGACGGACCGAGGCGAGACTGGTGTACGGCTACTCGATGAATTGGTCGGATGTCAGATCCTCTCCCCGGGGTGGAATCGTAAGTTGACGGAGGGGGATGTGAAGGATCTCGTAAACCAGATAGGCGAGGTTCTTTCAGAAACCTTTAAGGCGGCTCTGGAGAACCCGGTTCACTTTCAGGTAAGGGTTAACGGTTGCTCCAGATCCCCGCCACTCAGATGATTGTGACTTTAGCCCATCCCTAACGCGTTCGAGCTTTTCGGCGTCGACTTTGTGGTGACGTGCGATAATTCGAAACTCCAACCCTACCTGCTCGAGATAAACTCTGAACCCGCTATCGAACTCACCGGACCGCGACTTACGTGGATCTTGGAAGATCTATTCGTGAGCATCGCGGGAATCGCTGTAGGACATCTGGACAAGGTTGACGGACACTTACTCAAGTGCTTAGATGCCGAAGTGAGGGGCGAGAAAGGGTGGTATCCTTCGGTCAGGACGTAACTTCGTCTATTTCACGGCATCGCCTACGTTCCCAACTAATGAACTCTCAATTCTTCAACCTCGGTCTCTTGCTTGAACCTTCACCCCTGTCCTGATTCTGCTGGTTGCTTGGGCGTTTACCACCTTTTATGCATTGGTGACCGCACTGGCACAACAAAGGGAGTCACTCACTACTACGAGAAGAAGGTACATTGATGGCCGTCTGGGATTTCTCGGTGAACCGCACTTGCTTCACGGTGGTGGTGTCGAAACGTTCAAATCGTAACACCAGGCAATGGATTTTCAGGACGCCGGACTTGTACAGTTGTTTGATAGAGGAGGTGAGCACCGGCGGGGCGAAACGCTCCTCGAACACAACGCGGCCTAAAAAGTGTTTCGCGAACTCGTCATCTCGTCAGGCAGCGGTTTTGGTATGAGCATCAGAGTCTAGCGCTCACTTTCAGATCCAGGGACGCGAGTCGTTCCCAATCAGTCGCTACTACCCTAATGCAACGGTAGGTGCCGTGGTAGGTCCGATTTTGACCCCGCTCATCGACACCACAGAACTCATAGGAGTGGTTCGCGATGGGTATGTCGCGGAACTGATCAGCGATTTGGCTTTTCCCGTTGTACAAGACCGAAGGCAACGGTACCACACACCCCCCACCTTCGTTTGCCCACATGATCCCATGGGGAGAGTTTGAGGAGAAAAACTCACCCCCCCTTGACAACTCTTTAGGCGGCGGGCGTACTCTAGAGACCGGGGGCGTACCGTTGTTTGACCGCCTTGAGCAGAGGGTTAGGTTGGTCAGGACTTTTACAGCGGGTGAACGTACATTTTTAAATCGACGTTTTTCTTCCCCGGTCATCAATTTGGGTTCGGGCCGTGGTGGTAGTTTAACCAGCCTCCCATCAAGAAATCCACGAAGGTCAAACTCATCCTCGTTGCGGTCAGCTCGCATCACCTTCTCACTTGTTGGCAATACGACATGCACACACCACTTGGGACTGGAGCTGCACGATGGCCGCTTCTTTCTCTCGCGTTCTTTCATCGAGCGTGTGGCAGAGCTTCTCTACTTCCTGTGTCATATTGAGTGGAAAATCGCGATCTGAGGGAGGTGAGACAGACCTTCTCCAACGCCTCGTTGATCGCCACTGCAGCTCGTCTCCCAGACTCCGATTCCATCAGTTTCGTGCTTAGTGATTGCAGCTCTTGCTCCTGTGTGATCACGATGTTCAATTGGCAACGGACGACGAGAAGCGGAGGGCCCGGGAGGATATACCGTTTCCCGTCTACGTTTTTTGCTTCTTTTGAGTTTTTCCTCCAGCACAGCAACCTAGCAGAGATCGAGAAGGTCGACCGATGCACAAAGAAGGTACCCACCTCCTCCGGTCCCGGTCGCCGCCCGAGCTCAGACTTCCAATATTCGACCTCTTTCAGGAGACTCTGGGTCTTCTCGTTCGAAACTCCATGGGCCTCACCTTCCACCTTTACGGTAGTTCCGCTCAGTTGACTCTGTTGGGTTCAGATCGCTTCGCGCTGCATGTGAACGATTCTGTGACATCCGGCCTCGCCGTACCTGAAGCTGAGCATTCTCGTGCCTCAAGTTGGCGATTTTCTTGTTGAGCAGTGTGATAAGCTCTTGTGTAACTTCTGGGTCAATCTGGTCTTGACCTTGATCCATTGTGAATGGGGGTTACTTTATCGATCAATGAGGCTGGGCGCTCCTTCAAGCCGATATCGAGAGTACCGCTGCACGTGAGGAAATTCACAGGTTAATATAAACGGTTAACCCGCCACCCCCAGACATACAAATTGCTAACTATTCGAATTGGAAGATTTTCCTAACGTGCGTTGCCTGCCTCGGTAAGCGATAGTGACCAAAATCGAGAAAACAAATAGCACGTGCAGTTTTCCTGACTGGCCGCTGCCAACCCCTATCCGGACAACAATGGAAGATCTATTCGCAAGGATCGCAGGAAGCGCTGTGGGACCTCCGGACCTTCAGAGCTGTCTCCGGTTGTTCCCCCCTGATCTGAAGTTGAGGCTGGATTCCAGCCTACTCCGGACAAGGTTGGGGGATATTTATTCAAGTGCTTAGACGTTGAAGTGGGGGGGGAAGAGGGTTCATTCACAATAGGTGGTACATGGTGGACCTCGTGGGTGCGACACTCGAATTATCACCTCCTTAACCTCGGTTTCTTGCTTGCACCCTGTGAGCCTTGGCCGCTTTTGTGGTCGCCGTTGGGTCGTTTTCCACCTTTCATACTTCATGAGCACACTGGTACGCGATGGCGGAGGCCCCTCACCGTTGTGGATCAGTAGCTCCCTAATTCTCGGGGGCCCGTTTGCAGATTGTACTTTCTTCAGGATGGCATTATCGAAGCCTTCACATCGCAGTACTGCACAACCAGCCTTCAAGATATTGGTTTCGTACATATTCTTGATGAGCGATTCAATGACCGGAGCCGCAAGACCATCCTGGACTACTGCGGCCTCTAAAAAGGCACCGACAAACTTATAGTTTCGTTAGTAGGGCAAATTTTTCGTGACAGCAGAATCGTGCGCTCACCTCCTGACCTAATGACTTCAGCGCGCTCCAGTCCATGCTCACAATCTTGGTACACCGATAAGTGCCATAATAGACACAAAGCCCATCGACCCCAAAGAGCTCGTACGAGCGATTCTCGATGATTTCTTGACGAGATTGTTCCGCGAGATGTTTCTTCCCATTGTAAATGACAGGAGGGGAAGGCACCACGCACCCCCCACCTTTGTTTGCCCATTTGATCGCACCAATGCCGTTTGCGAAGAGAGTATGTTGATCACTTGGTCATATTAGAGGGCGGTCACATAAGGGATCGACGGCGGAAAACGCACCCTATCGTTTTTGTGAACACCTTTTGTGGGGGATGAGACTGGGAAATGGGTTTAACAGCTATTATCGACGTACGCCATTGGACCGAGGTTTCCCTTCCGTAGCTACAACTATGGGGTTGGGCATAGGAGGCAATTTCTCAAGTTCGCCGCGGAGAAATAGGCGAACGTTGAAGTTATCCTGACGATTATGAATTACTGCGCCGCCGCGAGAATGCGATGAAATCCACACATACCGACTGTTGGGATTCGAGTTGTGCAAGGGCCTCCTCTTTCTCTCGCGTTCTCTCATTGAGGTCATTGCAAAGTTTATCGATTTCCTGGCAACAGTGAGTTGGCCGTCACAACCGCGGCGATGCAGGACGAACCCGCTCCAACGCCTCTTTGACGGCCCGTTCTTGCTGTCTTGCAGACTCCGTCTCTTCCAGTCCTACACGTAGATGTTCTACTTGTGATCGTAGACTCTGCTCCTGTGGTGATGTCAATGCTTTGGTGGCTGATCGGGACGGAGAGGGTGTACCGATTCCTGTCTTCGTTGCTTGGTTTTCTTGAGCTTGTCTTCCAGTGTGAGAACCTGATGCACATTGACAGGTGCAAACGACACGTAGCGATGACACCCACCTCCCCCGGATCTGGCCTCCGCTCAAGTTCGGATTTCCAATACCCTATCTCGTCCAGAAGGCGTTGGGTATCGTTGTTCATGATCAGAGTTCCGCGGCGGCCTTCCTCTTCCGCCTTCACCAAGGCTTTATTCAGTTCGCTCTGTTGGGTTCAGATCACTATGTGGGACAATTCCGCGGAGCACCCGACTTGGCCGCCGCACCTGGAGTACATAATTCTCGTTCCTCAAGTTTGTGATCTTCTTGTTCAGCAACGAAATAACCTCTTGTGCAACCTCCGGGTCGATTTGGTCTTGATTTTGATCCATGGTTATTGACAAGGAGATAGAGAATGGAGGGTGCTGTTCAAACCGGAGGGCCGATCACGCTGGGCGCTCCTTTGGTGTCCAGAAGGAAGCGCTAATGCTTGCGCGGAAGTAAATTCACGGAAGCATAAACACATAAGGACCGTCCGCTCTGACCTCCCGCAGCGTATACTATGCGAGACTTGTCAAAGAAACTGAAAACATACTCCGCGCTCGATCGCACGTGAATCTCGGATAGGAGAGTCAAGTAGATCCACCATGACTCTCATCAACTTTTTGTCACCCCAGAAGTACAGATTTCTAACCGTATTGACTTGGAGGATTTTCCTAGAAAGAAGAGGACGTGTAGTCTTCCTGCCATCACCACCGTCAACGATTACCCGAACGACAACCCTGACGTGGGTCAACGACCGGTGCCTTCGCATTGAAATGCCAAGCATTCTGCCTTTAAAGAGCCGGTTTTGTACATGTGCTCAACGAGCGAGGCGATCGCTGGGGTGGCGAAATCCCTCTCGACCATGACCCGGTCCAAGAAGGATGCCACAAACTCACCATGTCATCAGAGGGAGAGGGTAAATTTGCGTAAGTGTGGAATCCGGTGCTCACCTCCTGACCAAACGACGCTAATATATCCCAGTCTATCAGGACTTTCTCAATGCACCGGTAGGTCCCATAATAGACGTCGGACTTATCCGCCCTGAAGACCTCATACGAGAGGTCTGTGACGATATTGCCACAATATGGCTCTGTAAGCTGTGTTGTTCCGTTGTATATCACAGAAGGCAAAGACACCACGAATCGTCCGCCTTTATCTGCCCATTTGATCGCACCGGCTTCCTTGGCGGGAAAAACGAGTTTGTCCCTTCACAGTGTCAGGAAGAGGTCACCGCTTTGAGAACAAACGCGCACTTTCTCTTTTCGAGGGGAGGGGAGTTCAAGCAGGAGGTGAGACCGGGAAGCGGCGTTATTAACAGACGTCGAACGGAACGCACCGCTTTAATCCTACGTCCCTCTGCCATGGTCACGGTTACGGGTTTAGGCCTCGGTGGTAGCTTACCCAGCCCACCACGGAGAAACTCGCGAATGTTGAAGTCATCCTAGGATGGACCAGCGTTACGCCACGGCGAAAGGGGGTATTGTATGCACATACTGGCCGCTGGGATCGGAGTCGTGCAAGAGCCTCTTCTTTCTCTCGCACCTCTTCCTCGAGGTCTTTGCGAAGCTCCTCAATCTCCTACGCGGTAGTGAGTTGACCATCCGCACGAGTTAAAGGAGGCGTGACGGACCCGCTCCAACTCCTCGTCAGGGCCCTCGTTCCTTGCAGCATCCGCCTCGTCCAGCAGGTACTCCGTGCTTCGTTGCTGCGTGACGTCCCCACTTTAGGGGTCAATATGGCGGAGAGGGAGGAAGGCGCATACCCAGTCCTTTTTCTGTAGCCTGTGTTTCTGTATCTTTCTTTCCAGTTCATCCACCTAATGTACAGTGAGAGGGGGACGGGGGTGCACAGTGACAATACTCACCATTTCTTGGCTCGGTCTCCCCTCGAGTTCGGCCTTCAGATCATCTATCTCTTCCAGCAGGTCGTCATAACTCTTCGGAGCGCCATCATCTCCGCCCCTCAGTTGACTCTGTTAAGTTCAATTTGTGTCACATTGTACGGGTACCGTTCGGTAGCATCCGATCTCGCCGTACCTGAAGCTGTGCGTTCTCGTCCCTCAGGTTCGCGTTCTCCTTAGTAAGCCGCAAAACGAGATCCTGAGAGGCTTTTGGGTCGGTGTCTTGAGGTTGGTCCATGATATTTGTTACCAATGGCGAAAGAAAAAGGGGGATGTTAGCGAAGATCGATCACCATCGCCCAGAGGTGTTCAGAAGGAGATGGCATGGTAGTCAGTTGGGTTCCTGGCTCGCACCGAACCTCAGTCAACTCGCCACTAGGTGAAACCCGGACTGTCCTCTTAACCCGTAGAAGTTGGGTAATTTCCCGGAAATTTATAGGCATGTAAACACACGGTATTGACCACCGAACCTCTATCCCATTGCGGATGCTACAAGAGAACGGCAACCAGCATGGCCCGAGTACCCTTCTCATTGCGTGTCATATTCTAACACGGTAGGGGAACACACCGCCTGCGAAAAGGGGTGGTCATTTGGAGGGACACCTATCTAGCGTCGGGTAGGGGCCACGGTTGGCCATCCTTCGATAAGTCTTTTCAAAGGCCACGGCATCGAGGTCATCACAACCCTCAAGGACGATAGCTCGCAATATCCACCGAGCGTCCACCTCGAGAGGTCCTGGAAGAGCGCCATCTTGAGAAAGTTCGGGCAGTGGGGGCTGGGGTACTTCCTGTTACAACCGAACAATCTGAAAGAAACAGGCGCACCTCGCATGGCTCCAAGTATCCAATAACGGTGACCATGTGCATAGGTTCCCTCTTCCATGGAGCGGAGTACTTTGGGTTTAAGCACAGAGTCACGTCCACCCATACGCCTCTTCTGCCGGATGAGGCTGGGTCACACAACACGACGAGGGACGTGTCCACATCATAAGAATACACCCTTCCGACGCGGTCAACAATACGCGGGAGTAGAAAGGGAAGGGGGTTACCTTCCATAGAGCCTCAGCTTTTTGTTGGCATGGTCAGACGAAATCTCAGATATCTTGATCAACTGCGCGGACTCGGGCTCAGACATCTGACACGGTGGCCGTAGATGAGATTGCCATCGCGTTTCCAACTTCTAGTGGGAAAAACGGAGCAACGGATCAAAACTCCCCCGTCGTTCACAAGCACTTCCGAAACCTCCATGTTCACGCGTCCGGTCAGAATCACGTTCGCAACATGCATTAGACACCTCCACCATGGACCAGCCACAGCGTTACGCGTTCCTTCGAGGATACGCACGGGCCAATTACAACAGAGGTGTTATGCCACCCCTCCACCACAGGTTAATTACAGGTGAGCGAGCCGAGCACGTACTCCCCGCGGGTTACTGATTCACGAGGTTAGTGACTTGGGTGTTGAACGATATCATGCCCTTTCGGATGCGACCATGGATACGTTATGGGAATCTCTGGAAGAGCTCTTGGATGTAGAAGGGAACCCAAACTATGAAGTGGAATACAGCGTACGTCGCGATTACAGTCCACAGGTGCGGCTCTCATAGCTCATTACTCCAACTAGAGTGGGGTGTTGACACTCAAGCTGGGTGAGCATGGGACGTATGTCATCAACAAGCAGCCTCCCAACAAACAGATCTGGCTCTCGTCACCAATATCGTAAGCAAACTATCGAGTGCGACCCCTGTTCCACAGGTGTCTGACCTTACACAGTGGGCCAAAACGATACGATTATTCTGAAGAGAAGGATGACTGGCTCTACTCCCGGGATGGCGTCACTTTGAGCGACCTGCTCGACGGCGAAGTCAGCCAGATAGTCAATCGACCGGTTGAATTAGGGATACGAAACGTTTCAGAACGTGTCAATTAATTCGCTTGGTCACCGCGTCGTAAGCGGGTGAGGTAGATCTATCATCTTAAATGAAAAAAACAAAACGCTGCCAGTAGGGTTTGAACCTACGCTCACAAAGTGAAACAGATGACCTTGAACGGAATTCAAGTCTGTCGCCTTAACCTCTCGGCCATAGCAGCTTATCTGTGTTTACAGATAATCTGTTGATCAATGCTCCTCGCGAGCAATCAGTTTCGCTTGAGCTCACCTAACTCTCCCCCAGAGACTGGCGGGACCTTGAGGTGGGGATTAGTCGTGTCTTGGTCGCATCACCGGAAGTTCCCGCTATCGGGGCGAGCGTCAAGCTCCACGGAACCAGCTGGCGTCGCATACTTTCCGTTTGTCTGGTGCTACTTTGGCTTTTGGGGTGCATCGATGGCTTACGCGACGTTAAATGGTTAATTTTGTGATAGGGACTGCTGGCCGAGGCGACCGCAATTAAGTATGCGATGTTGCCGGGAAACGAGGTGTGAAACGGTGAGAAGCGTCATACAATGAGAGAAGGAGGGGTCGAGAGTGTGGAAGACAATTGTGGTCCTCGGATTGTGTCGTACTACCCTCAAATACCTGACCAACTGCCTAAATGGTTACGTGCAGTGTAGTCACGCCCAAGGGTGGAGTTGTGAAACACGATCTACGAAGATCGCCGTCACGGTCACGGCGGGAAGCGTGAGCACGCGAACCAAGCGCTCAGGCATAGAACGCTCAAGCATCGAGGAATCCTCACATCGCCCTGGATCTCATGTTTCTCTGGTCCTTGGTACTCGTTCTCACCTTTGTATCGCAACGACCGATCGTCGACGCCCGAATGGGTGCCCCATTGAGGAGTGATTACAAGATCTCGTCCCACCCAGCCCCTCTCCAGCCGTGGGGCGTCCAGCATGTTACAAGGAACTAGTCCAGGCTACGCCAACGGCTAGGCCACCATAAGGTTAACCTGCGTACCAGTCTGCAGCGAGGCGCATATCCTCTGACCGGTCAAAGCTGTGTGTAGTCGAACTAGGTCGATTACCGCGTCGTCGATTCGCCAGATTTTATAGAACCAATTGTGGTAGAATCGTCCTGCGGACAAATTTCGTCTGCGTGGGTATGAGTGTACGGTGATTGTTCAAGAATCTGTGGGTAGTCGAGCCCCCTTATTTGGGACATTGCCTCGGCTCTGTTCGAAACTCCCCCACTGCTAGCTGCCACTCGCAAACTTTACAGGTAGTGCTCTATCCAAATTTACCAGACGATGTTCCAAACTATGCTCCGAACTTTCCGGGCGGTGCTTGCACGAATTACGCCAAGGATCTGCGACCCCGGGCACGCGCAACACGCAAGAGCTTCGCTCGCTAGTGGCCTGGGTCTGAGCTTCTGATTGTCGTCACTCGGGATTAATTGATATACCAATTAACTGTGCAGACGACAGCCACTCCGTTGAGTTTGACCGCTCCCTCCCAGAGGGAGTAGTTTTTAAAGGCTGGGGGACGGACAGGTCGGTACCCTCATCCTCTCTTTCCCTTCATCGACCCTCGGGCTCGTTACCATTTTTTGTCTCCTTAATTCGCTGCACGCGGCCCCCACCCACCATGCTCGAGGACCTTGCTAACGCCATCCCTTTCTACCTCGCCCCAGTCTTATCCCTTGTTGCACCGGTGCTTTTGTTGATATCGTTCATCTCTCCCGAGATTTCGATGAAAAACCACCCGCCTTTGGTCGTGGTGGAACCCTCCTTATTTTTTTTCAAATTTTTCGCGGGAAAGCATTGACGGCCCTTCCGTCTTCATTGGATTTCTGAGTAGGTCCATCAACCTGCGAGTACTCGGTGGTACTCATTCCGTGTTTTAGCATACTGTTCGCGACTCAACGACTCCTATCCGATCACTTGTTCACCAAGGACGATGAACCCTAAATACGGTTCGCCCACGATCGTTACAATACCCATGCAAATCCTGATGCCTTCCCTGCCCATTAGACCCTCAGGGATTCCCAGCGGACACCCCCTTAATGTTCGAGCCCGCAGTTGCTACCCCCCACCTCATCGCCTTTGGCCTGGCGTGCTCGTGGCTCTTCTTCATTTTCTTCAGCACGTTCGCCTTCCGCACCAAGTTTGGTGACAAGTTTTTCAATCCCTGGTTCTTGAAAAAACTCGATAAACCATTGTTCCAACGGATATGTGCCTGGAGTGGTTTGGTTGGTTTTCTTGTCGGTGGGTCCTTGAAATACCAATCCCGACACGTTTGGGGCTCACGTGAACCCCCGTAGGTGTCACCTCGTTCGGGGTCGCTCGCATATGGTTTGGAAAAGCCGTTGTCGACTTCAACAAGAGCATTATGGCCAACGGTAGCCCAAATCTGATGGCAAAACTTTCCCGCGGCTTCACGATGGGGTGGATCGGTTTCGCCCTCCAGTCTGTCCCTCTCATCTGTGCGCTCATGAAAATCCACGCCACTACTCAGCGGAAATCTCAGGATGTTGAGGCAGCTAAGGGGGCTAAGGAGGCTGGGAGCTAAGGGAGCTGGGGGAGTTGGGGACTGAGGAACCCTGAGATCACATTGTACTTTCCGCAATCCTTAGGCGCTTGTTTGTCGCCCTGGTCCAAAAAGCGATAACCTATGTCAGTTTTCCCTCCGATTTCACCTTCCGCTTATTTCACTTTTCGCCCCCATGTACTCCTCACCACTCATGTCACTCTCCACAACTTATATAACTTTCCAACATTTATTTCACTTATTTTCGCCTAAAAAGTAAAATCAGGGTTCGCTGGTAGCCTGCCCGACACTGTAAAAATAGAACCGACTGAATTTCGTACCTTTTATCAGCCTCTATCGGCATCAATTTAAGCCAGTAGGTGGCTGCAATTCAGCTGAAGGGCTGAATTTCCAGTCGGTCAAAGTGGATGATAA
>Ga0307511_10003092_pt1 | contig 17150 bp, 15 predicted proteins | sample 13_EM_MG_FD_200266 | JGI IMG/M metagenome (GOLD analysis project Ga0307511, IMG submission 200266) | Populus trichocarpa ectomycorrhiza microbial communities from riparian zone in the Pacific Northwest, United States - 13_EM | ecosystem: Host-associated > Plants > Roots > Unclassified | place... | reverse complement strand
TTCTGGCCTGACTGAATTCACAAACCTGTCTCCTGGTGTGATTTACAATTTTTTCATGTATTTCCCTCATGCAATTTTTTCTCATTGCAACCCTGCAATTTGGCTTGGTTTCGAATCTTCATGATATTCAGTGTACATACAGTTTGGTTCATAACTATCAAGTTTCATTGAGATGTCAGACTAGGATAGGAAAATGAACAAGGATAAATTTTAGTCTCCCTCGCTTGTCGCTTCTAGATCTACCTACAAGGCTGCGAAATTAAAATAAAATGCTCTCGGGATCTCATTAGAGGGCTATATGTATGTATGTATCATCCTCATGCAGCTGCATATGAGTATATGAGTATATAAAAATAATAAAAATAGAAATAAAAAGTATCATCTTCGTCACAACGCCTTCCTACAGTCACCTTGTAGATAGGCAGATAGAGGAGGCGGCTGAGGATAAGGATTCTAGCCCTGGTGTTCCGACCCATACGTCAATACGGCCCATTAATAAATGGACGCTATAGATGGCTGGGCCGGCCCACCCATCAATCTGACGGCCTCAATAATATTTTAATATAATTATCTCATATATACAGAACTATTGAGAAATACGGGACTATGTTGAGAAACTTCAGGTTCCCAGTATTGTTGCGGGGGTTCCTGATACTGCTGTTGGGAGGTATCAGGCTCCAGGTACTGTTTCTGCTGTTCTTGGTATTGCTGTTGAGAGACTTCAGGTTCCCAGTATTGTTGCGGGGGTTCCTGGTACTGCTGTTGGGAGATATCAGGCTCCAGATACTGTTTCTGTGGTTCTTGGTACTGCTGTTGAGAAACTTCAGGTTCCCAGTATTGTTGCTGAGGTTCCTGGCTGCAGCTAAGTAGGTAACTTGGCGCCGCATAGCCTTAGGCTGATTAGGCGTATAGACTCAAAAAAAAAAATTAAAAAAAAAAGTAGGTAACTTGTTTTAATTGGCTACGTCTAAATAGCAAGCCAATTGCAATTGCATGTCCAAGATAGATCACTAGATCATGTAGATTGAGTGAATTTAACTCCTATGACTGTATCAATGCGGGGCGGGGCGGGGCTGGATTTCGGTCCATTCTTCTGTGCATGCGGTGGAGAGGTGTCATACATATACAGTCAGGTGGCAAAAAGAATTGGACGCTTCCCTGCAAAAAGAGGCCCAAACGCTGCATATTTGAGACTTTTGTATGGGTTTAAGGGATGACATACGTTGCATTTGTATGCAGCGTCCAGTTCTTTTTGCCACCTAGCTGTATGTACACAGGAAGTAGTCTGAATTAAATTTAGATATAGAACGACAGTATGATATCCTCTACACTTGAATGTGGCCACGTAGAGAGATGCATGCACTAAACTCCATTGCAGAAGAAAAAAGTCAGCAAAAGGTGAGAAAAAGAGGAAAAAAAGAATCAAAGTAGACATGAGAGACTACCCCCTCCCCGCTTATAACTACTATTTACACTAGAAACCGTGCCCTCGACTTGCTTGGCAATCCACAGCCATTACGTGAGATCTAGTTGATGACCAGATCCACCCTAGAAAGGTCTCCAACCCCAAGCTTCTATACTATTACTACGCGAAATCCCCCCTCCTCCATTTCCGTGATCCATACTCTTATCTGAGGCCTGCCAGATAGCACATGCGCAGTCTTGCTAGTATTGATTCGCAGATCAACTTCCAGGCCACCACCATAGGTAGACGTCATCCCCAAGCTGGCCGCCCGTCCGCGTATCTCTGCCTGGGTCCGTGTGGTCCCAGTTTCTGACCATTCCCGTGAAGCGGCGTCTCTAGAGTGCCAAAGAATAGCTCGCTGCTGGGTACATTAAGTCTCGGGCTCGGCCGGTAAGCAAAGCCATAGTGGGAGCTGTGGAGGCTTGTTGTGCTGCGAGCCCTGCCTAGTGGAGCATTGTGTGTCGAGTGGTTGCGACTTGATCCTGCATTGCTGAAGCCCTCATGAAGAGAATTGGCATCCTGGGGCGCTGCTGATGAAGGAAATCCTCGGTCGGATCCATGCATTGGCATAATCTCAGGTAGGCCGGATGGCCCATATACTCTGGAGAACGTCAATCCACTGGCATCCTCCCCAACTTCTGCCTCGGAACCGCTGTACCCATCTAGGTAAAAACCGCCAGAGGGACTAATAAACTCTAAATCAGAACATGAGGCTGGACGGCGCTTCGGGCCGAGGGTCAGGGATGACGTTGGAGTTTCTGGCACCGGCTGAATGCTCCTTCTGTGCGAATCCAAGCCCTCGATGTCATCGTATTTTGGAGGTAAATTCAGGAATGGAAGCAGCAGGTTCTTGTCTATTCTGTCTGTGGGAACACTATTAATATCCTGAATTTGCGCTTCATGTGTCAGGTACTGCTGGTGTTGGGCCCAGCCTGCGTGTAACTTAGCTTTGATTGGAAACATTCTGTTAGAGCTATAGGGAGTATTCAATAAAGCACGTAAAGGAAGCTTACCAAAGCACTCTGAGTGATAATGCTGTTTCTCGGCTTCACGAAGCTTTGCGGTCTCCTGCTTAAGAAGTTGAACAGTTTCCTTTGGAAAATATCAGCCTCTTAGGTCCCCTTTGGAGTATCATTAACATTAGTATGCATACGTACCGGTTCAATTGGAGCCGAAGCTTTGAAGAGAAAACCCTCTCTACCCTATAACACAGCTAAATTAGCTTCAATACTGCGATGCATAGGTAGAATAGTCTCGAATCAAAAGATACCATACATCCATGGTATTGACTGCGGGCCGCCAGTCGATACTATCACCATAATGGTGCGCAAGATATGTCTTCAGAACCCGCATATCGAGTCCATCCCCTGGTATAAACTGTTGCTTTGAGTGTCTTCTTGTATTTCCCCCGGTAACTGCAAGGGACTGCAGCGGTGCAGCGGAGCTGTTGGTGCTAGAAACTCTGCCATCGAGTCGTTGAGGCAAAAGGCTCACCATCTTCACTCTTCTTAATTCCGTTTAGAGGATTGTTCAGGGTGCAAAACTCGGAGGAAGGGTTAAAGCTAAATGAGCCAAATATATATACACGTGCTGTACCATGGATTGCTACCGGAGAATAAGGAGACACACTTTATACCGGATAGGGTTGCATTAATATTGGCCATGAGCTCGAGCTCAGTACGCAGGCCCTAGCAACTGAAACACCCACCGAAGTCTCGTGGAATAATTTTTCTTAACGTTTTTGCTTCTTTGAGGCAGCAGTCGATACAAGCCGCTGCAATAAGTCAATTCGCGACAAAGATTGACACATCTACCAACATCAATCCAATCCCACCACGTTGGAACCATTCAAGGCACCTATGTATGCATGAATTTTATACTGACATTTGAGGCTTGAGGTAGGCTGTGCGAACTTGTGCAGGGCCTGTACGTGCCTGGGACATTAGCGTGGCTGCGCATGCAGCTTAATATGAGTGTACCAAGCAGATCGTGTACCGCTGATAAAACTGGGTATTGGGAGGCTTGGCATAAGGAGAAAAACTGGAAACGTGAGGGGCAACCAGAAACGCCTAACACCAAAGTCAAAGCCGGCGGCCTCTAATAGTGGGACAGAATTTAACCATGCAAGAGAAGTTACATATGTATATCTTAGTCTGGTTCTGTTGGAGAGTAACCGCTAGGACAAAACGTGATCACTGGGTGCCAAGTTTGCCTTGACATCGATGGTATATTGCACGCTCACAAGTTCTGTACCAACCAGACTAGGCAGTTCTTGGCCTAATGTTCACCCATTTTAGCGTAGTCTGGTAATTCTAGCGCCATTTCTGACACCCGGAACTTCCGAAACATCGCTTTTCAGCACTTTTCAGAGCCGGTCAGGGCCACTCTAGTGATCACGGTGGGGCCCTCCTCGAGGTTCGAACCCTGACACAATCGTGAGATACCTGATGCCAGGCCTGCGATCTGACAATATACGACTAGCCATTTTCGTAGCCTTTTTTCGAGCTAGATGGTTAGTCTGGTTGTCAAGGCAGCTATTGGAGAGTGTAACTGCTAGGACAAAACGTGATCACTGGGTGCTAGGTTTGCCTAGACACCGATGGTATACTCTACGGTCACAAGCTTGATGTTAAGTGCTAGTCTGGTTGCCATAGAGAATTAAGTGCCTGCGTGGTTGAAGATACTGGTTTGTAGTAGTATAAGCCATCGAGACTATAGCCATGAGCAATAATACTGAGGAGAAAAGATCGAATATGATTTTGTCAATCCAATAAATATGCCAGTGAAACACCAATTCTACACTGTTGTAAATGAACCGATCTAGTAGATTAATGGAGCAACATTATTTATATATAATAGTGATTTTGTTGCATAGTACGTTTAGAGGTTTATTTAGAATTGAATGGCATTTGTTCTTTGTGTATATTTTTTCTCCCTTCTAAATGGCTAAAATTTCAATCACTTTGAACCATGCTTAAATGCCACTTAAATGATTTTTTAGTGGTTCTTTAGTGGTTCTTTGTGTGTGTGAGAATCTACCTGAGAATATCATGATACATATATCTAGTTGGTATATCATATATATCTACATAGCTTTTTGAAACCCTGGATAGGGGTATTCAACTTTAGGGTTTTGAGATAGCTGGGATAGTGGTTGGCTAGAATATTGAACTGAGATAACAGTGATTCCAAGATGTAACCAAATAATTAAAATGCAAAGATCTTGGAAAAGTCAGCTACAAAGAGGATATTTTCTAGATCTCATCAATATATATATATCCGGTATGGTGAGGCGAAAATGAAAGCAGCAGCTCAGGGTAACAGGGTTGGACCTGGTTTTGATGTAGGATGTGGATTTCGGTATTTCCATTGCTTTTATATTATATATTATCGAAGGAACGTCCCTCCTTAGGTCAAACATCTTTACTATACTCTTCTTGTACGGTAAGCAATATGCAGTACAAGCTCTTTTCGCTCTTACGGACGCACGCTCGCTCGCACAACCTGTGAAATTCCACGATTACGACTGATACGTTCTTTTGTCTCTCCGGCATCTTGGCAATTCAGTCTCTACCTACAAAGACCTATGTTACATCGGATTCTTGGCCTATACCTGGATGAGGACCGGCCGAGGACCCCAACGCAGCCGGCTCCATCATATTGGCAAAATTAAAGCCTGCAGTGCAGACTACCCCCACTGCAGTTTCCCCACCGAAGATGCACACCATGTCACATTCGATTGCCCTCGCTACCACATCTCCAGGAGGGGCCTGTACGTAATACAGGGCTGGCAGATTAACTTGCCTCTCTCCGAATCCACCCGTCTTCCTCATCATGGTCCCCTTACTGGGACCGCATATGAGTAATGAGTCTCAAAAAAAATATTGAAAAATACACTGGATTCTTGTATGGACAGGCTGAGTGCTAGATAGAATAGAAATCCTGTTAGCAATTGCAAACCTGTTATGCAATGGAGTATAAGTTAGTACATCTTGTGCCTAACGTAACCTTTATCGCCTCTATAGTTCAGGCTATCGTATCGACCATGGATCCGGGATTGGTTTTCTACCGGCTAGGTTATACAAGCTTCATGATTTCTTTATTGGCAGTTTTTTATATCAATAGATTCAGAACCAGCATGAAAGTGGTATTTGTGTGTGAAAACAGCGCCCCTAGGTTCGGTGGGGAATATATGGGGGAAGTTCTGCGTTGCGGTAAGTGGAATCTAGGAACAGCATATTCTACTCTGGTATCACGAAACTACTTATTATAATCCGCCTATCATAAGTACATTACCCTGATTCATGATCTAGTGCCACTGAGTAACCTTGTTGGTATCCCTGAGACGTAGCCCCAAATGGCCTTAGATGAATCTACGCCACCCCCTATTGGGGCCGAATATGAGTAATGAATATGTAAAATTTAAAAAAAAAGAACACCTTAGTTATCGTAGCTTAATATATCAAACTCACGGGGACTGGTTTGCTTGCAAAGAGGATAACATAATTCCCATGTACCTTGAGTCACGTATGTAGACGGTGGCAGGCACATGACCGAAAGGCTTCCTGTCATTCTGGCAGATCTTAATAATAACAATATTGCAAGTAGTTAAATAAAATTGAAAAAAAAGACTTATATTCATCAGCTAGGTACTATAATATTTGTATAGCCACCTGATAGAGTACTAACTGTCTTTGTTTTTTGGTACAATCCACAGAACTGCACGTGGCCAACAAACTGTCTGGTGATACTGGGATATGTCCAAGTGTAGATCCCAACTGGTATCTGGTATATTGTACCTAACTCCTCTAATAATGTAGATCCTAATATTGCAACTTCAACTTGGCATCAGGCTACATTTAAGCCACTTGATAGCGATATTTCCTTATAACCAGCCATTTCCACTTGCTACCAATCGGCCGCTTCCAATTGCAAATACACGGTCACTAGAATACATGCACAAATGTTCAATGCAATGGTAGGCAAGCCTACACCTGCATCCGACCCATAGTTCAAGTTCAAGATAGGGAAGCATCACTACTACAACTTGGTGCTGGTGGTGGACAAGTGGAGATGTATGTTGCACCCATACTACCGCCCTATTTGGCCTTGGTCTTATAAGACTCACCAAATTTAGCCTGCTGCACAATCGGGCTATAGATCATTGATACTTATTGGTTTCTCCGCATATGTTATAAACATATAGTTATTGACCGCTAAAACATTTTCTATTATAGTAGTGACGCGAGCATGGAAACAACTTCCCTCACTTCCAGCGCCTTCAGCTTCACATATGCCAATAGTCGCCGCTATTATTCCGAACGGTTTAAACATCAAAACTTCATGCTTAATGATGAAAAGAAACAAAAACGTCTCGACTTATATCACCACACTTTCCTATCGTTTCAGGGTGGGAAGTTGCACATCTTGCCCCTTGATCACCCACAAAAGGTCCTGGACGTGGGGACAGCCACCGGGGATTTGGGCCATTGACTTTGTGGAGTGAGATCTTTTCTCTCATAAGGTCAGTCTTAGTTAAGTTCGTTAATGTCATTTCCCTAGGTTCGGCAGAGGGAATCTCCAGGCAGATGTGATTAGTCCCGATATGCCTGTTCAAGATCCTTATTCCAGTACCCCTCATTAAACGCATATGGGTATGGTGGAAGTGGCTGTTGGGCCATCTTAAAATTTCCACTAGAGGAACCCTATGTATACGTCAGTAAATATACTGCGGAAAGAGTGAAAATTAAAAGTGAAATATATTCAATGCAATGCTTAAACTGCCCTTACGGGGAAATACTCTGGCTCGGCCCGCTAATTGCCGACAGGCACGGATACTCCCAACAAACTCCAACAAACTCCAACAAACTCCAACAAACTCCAACAAACTCCACTGAAATCTGAGTGTTGATATCTGAATGTACGGGGCATGCGAAGGGCATGTGAGGGTGCGTGTGAACGAGCATATAAGGTGGCTGAACCCCCAAGTAAATAGACCGGGGAAACAGAGCAGTATCAGATAAATATTAGCTAGCGAAACCTCACATCTCAAATATTATGTTCCAACAGCTGCACCGTGTAGCCTCGAAATCTTACAGAACCTACCAGCCTGGTTGAATTGGACCGATATAAGTAGGTTGCGTTAACCCCCTTGTATTTGCACCCAGTTCGCACCAAGGAGGATACATAGTCCCAAGACTAATTGCACGCTGCCAACCGTTCTTATGTAATAATACTAAACTCATTGGTAGCAACGATAAAAACCTACATGCATCACGGCCGTGAAGCATCAGCAATGCAAAAATTGAACCCGACATTGCCCCGTTTGCAGCAACCAGACTAAGGAGGCAGGAGTCGCCCAAACAACTTTGGGTATGAGGAGGTGGTACTTGTTGCACCAAGCACACTGCTTAGGTATCTACTGGTATGTTTCTTCTTCCGGGATTTGTCTCATACATACGCTAGCTACGAGAACATCCATGGTTGATTTATTTTTGATCTGGTACTGGGCACAAATTTACAAATATTGTGCAATATCATGGATTGCGATACTACATTCTAGTAGGTTGCTGAATTCTTCCCCCGTCCCAGCCTACAACGAGACTAATATATGCTTTAAGCACTCATTCACTTCCCCACAATACATAAGTACCCCTCACGTGCACGATCACTGATAGGAATACAGTCAAATTTAGATTGAGAATTTAAAGGATCTATCGACCTAGGACTGAATCTCAGATATCTGGTACGTTGTACCTCCAGAGTGTTGGCCACGTGCACAATTTATATTTCTCAACCGCACCGATGCACACAGTTTTTTGCTTCCTCACAGCCACGCCATAGTCAGTCGAATGCCATCGTATAAGCACCAATTCTACCCTTAGTTACTTCTGGTTCCTTCCTCTAAAGCACAGGCAAGGACTTTTTCAAGTCTCTTCCCCCGAAATCTCGCCCCTAGCAATATGTGTATCTCACACCATTTGTTTCATTTATCACTAATACGCTCCCCGGCCCCGGCCTTTGCACTAGACTAGTGCAGGCACTTCGGGTTCGTCACTAACTATCATTTTGGGCGGCCCGTTATATATGGTGTGCATATGCATGCGCATCTGGTTGTTGTCAATGACGTGATTTCAGGCCCTGATGGAGACATCACTGTGCAAGGATTCATCGTCAGGACAATATTCAGAGGGAATGGAGCTAAGATCTAGCATGACAGCTGGAGGGGCCATAGAGTATACGTGGCACATGGTGTGCGACATGCTCCCAGGCAGCTGGCTGGGCGTGCCCGGGCTCAAATTAATAAGGTTATCCCGACATCGAGCTTGAGCTCCCCTAGCTATGAATCAACCCTCACGATCGATTTGGTGCGTGCATATGGAAGAACTGCTATATAGGGAAAAAGAAAAGTGATTGCGTGAAAAAGTGCCAATTGACCGGGTTTAACAAGACCACACCACGAGAACAGCCGTATAGGCTCCATATCGACATCCCCATGCCGTTAATTGTGATCATCTATTGCTATGAATGAAAAGGCACCTTAGTATGTTTGGTAGTCGCGTGCTTCACTCCACATTCACCGTAACATGGGCTGCAATTGCAACTTCAGCATCTTGAAAACTCGAAACTAAGGCCAGGGTCTTAATCATGAGACGTCGGTCGAGCCCCCCCTATTAACTCATATAATCTCATTTATTTTGTATGGTGAAATAGGGACTTACTTTCGAGTTTTACCGGTATTACAGTATGATATTTATACTCAAATCTTCAGTTCATGGTTTCATCCCAAATCACCAAACATCCTACCTGGAATACTCAAGCCCGCTATAGCTAAACCAGATCCGATACCTGTTCAGTATATATCCAGGTTCACCTCAACTCCGATTACCAATTACATTCATATTAATTGACCTCCCCAAATACTGTTGCTGATTTGTCAGCTATCCTATAGCCGATCATTAATGGGCAAGATGAAGAAGTCTTCAAACCCCCTTGCATAATCTCACCCGCAGTTGCTTCACCCACAAGTAATTGGGGTTAATATATATATATATATGGACTACGTATACCGGAATTCGAAGTACCAGGACGTTCAATTCAGATACTACGCCTGGCGATCCTGCCGGTTCTCCCACGGCCGATTGCTGTGACATGGTAAAGGAGTATGTTGCTAGATGAAAGCTTACATACGTATACATATAGCACCATTCACGCCTAAATGATGTGATTGCGTAACCAACAATTCACACTTGCACACGTACCAGAAGAACACCTACATACACATTTGTAAGTAAATTATACCACGCAGATATACTATCCTGACTCATTTTAGGTGCTGGTAGCTAATATCTACTATATCTCAATACATATAGCGACTGTTATATTCTACGCGGAGGTGAAGCTTTTAAGTTGTTGACCCGCAACTGGAGGCAACACAAAGCAGCAAGCCACGATCAATAGCAACCCGCTCAGTCACAGGATTCAGGAATCTCCACCGCGCCGAAAATCGCGTTCCGATATCGATATAGTGTCGGACTGCGGTACGCCCCAATGCCTAACCGTCTTGTGTTACGAGCCTAATTTTTGTCTCACACTACCCTATCTGCACTCGCGGATCACTGACGTACCGTTCCGCCGCCTCTCCGCAATGTCTACAACCCCCAAAGCTGTAATCGACCACATTGTCATATTACTTCCGTATAGCGAGCTTGTATCTCCGCCCTCATGGCTTACCAACAACTTCACAATAACGCCTGGTGGTATTCACTCGGACAATTGTACCGAGAATAAGTTAATTTTATTCCAAGACGGCACATACATCGAACTAACCGCCTTCATAAATGATGACCCGGCACGGCGGGAGGAACACAGATGGGGAAAGAAGCAATTCGGATTAATCGATTTTGCTCTCACCGCACCTACTGATGCAAATGGAGGGAATGTAGCCCCTACCCACTATGAAGCATTGCAGAGGCGGATACGGGGTGCCAGATCTCCAGCAGCAGATCTGGGGATTGAATATATAGAGCCCATCTCTGGGGGTAGAAAAAAGCCAGATGGGGCCGAGGTGAAATGGACAGTCACATTTCCCACTCTTGCCAGTCAAGTTGCAAAAGGCACGTACGCTACTTCGGTAACCGGTGCGGTACCATTCTTGTGTCATGATATAACTCCGAGAAACCTCCGAGTAGATACAGCCAATATACAAGCTACAACACATCCAAGTGCGGTGAAAGGCATTGCACAATTTTCAGTGATTGTCCCTCCGCAAAAGGTTGAGAGCTATATCGATCTATACTCCTTGATACTTAACACAAAGCCCGTTAGAGTCTTCGGGACAGCAAGGCTTGAACTTACAGCTCCTATCCAAATCCCAGGAATGGTGACACCATGGATTTTCATCGAAACTCCCGAGTTCGATGTCGAAAGCTATCGATTGGCAAAACGCGGTATTGAGCTTGTGGAGGTAGCATTGAGGATTGGTGCATTGAGTGGCGGAGTAGGAGTCGTGAGAGACTCGGTTCAGGAGGAAGGCATCTGGATACATTTTTTGAAATGATTCTCATGCGCAACTATGCATTACCACGAGTCCAGGATAAAATACTATTTCTGGCGTATGGACTTTCCTATGTTTGTCTCAAACATTGTTTCTTTATTGAGCATGGCCTAGGCAGATTTACGAATTTCATTTATCCTTTGCTTAGTTTCATTTATTTTATACCTGACCATCATGCTAGCATTGTTTCCAGGACTTTTCACTGTCGTAGAAATTATAACAGACTCAGTGCTATTTCGTGCATAATTTAAAATGGGTTTCGTGTCACAATATAGCTACCCCAGGCGCTCATGTCCACTGAATATCTCGAGTGTGCTATACTACATGAAGACAATTCGTAAGTTTATAGACTATTCTGAAAAATCAGTGCTCGCTTATCGGAAGTGTGATCTTTAACGAATAAGTAAAGTTTAACCCAGGTGACAGTAAGATATGCATAGTAGTACACAAGGCGACTCAAGAGTCCCTCCTTCCCCAAGTGTTCCCCAAGTTCAGTCAGTCATAAACGGGGGCAATCCGATGGGTTTCATGCTTGTACATACATGCATTTCTCGACTTATATGTAACGCGCAACAAATAGCGCCTATAACTCCCCTCATGCCAAGATTACTTTGCGCTCGGTTACCCCTTGTAGAAACTCACATTTATAGTCTGGTTAGGCATTTACTAGTCTGGTTACGTATTTATGTAGTCTGGTTGGCTATTTTTTTTTTTTTTTTTTAAATCATTACTCGTATTTATACTAGGGTACATGACGAGGGGGTGCATCCCCGGGTGGAGACCCGGCTAGATTATTCAACCTCTGGGCCACCCCGACCCCTGAGTCTGGTTGGCTATGCAGTTACCCAATCTAGTAGTCGCTGTATTTTGCCTAGCCTCAGTGTTTTGACGACTTTCAACCAGACTACTACTTGAATAGTCTGGCTCTTCTCGAACTATGTGTATGATACCTCTTTAGGAAGTCCAGCTCATGAAACCTACAACCAGGCATGAAACTATACTTGACAGAACCACTGTTCACCTTTTAACCTCTTTTCATATTTTAAACGTTCGAACACATCCTCCTGCCCTCTGTGCTACATCTGTATTCCAGAAAACGATCACTTGGAGCACTGTCTACAACCCTTCACAGTATACGTCGATGTCAGTGTCAGCTAGCCTTCTTTACTTCTACGGCTAGGTATATACAGGCGGTTCTAGAAGCAAGCCAAAGTAAACAGTTACATTCAAGTACGCAAAGATTTCGAAGAATTTGAGAGGTGAAAATCTCAAAAGATCCAGGGATACAGTAAGCCCATGAATCCGCCCCACACCTCAGTAGTATATATGGGTACCTAGTTCTTTCTGTAACAGCTGAATAGCCATTCACAGGTGCAAGGCTGTGTCGATAGAACCCCTACTCTACCATGGGCGATCCCACAGAGTCAACAGGACACAGCCAGGTTCAGGTTCGGGCTTCTAGTCCCCCAATTAAGAATACCCAGTCGGCCTTCGAATTCGACGCCACCGAGCAGCACCTTTCTCAACATACTCCCAACGAACAGCCTTCACAACCCACAGCCCAATACAAAAGTCCTGCCGATGCCCCCAGGGTAAATGTGACTGAGCTCCTGGGGCTCCCAGGAGAAGGACTGCTAGGTCAACAAGTTCTTGGGGGCCCTTCTCAGGCCATGTAGGAGCAGGCTGCCACAAATGCCAGGTTCGGACAGGACACGCAGTGTGCCGCCCCACCACCTCACATATCACTACCACCCCGCGGGGTTGAGACTGCATCCGCAACTCCAAGCACAGTCATGCCAGAGGATCCAATGTCAAGCTGTGGTGGGACCTCCCCGCCAGGAACAGGACGAGTACAAGATGATCCACTCCGACTGGCAAGAGTTATTGGCACGGAGCAAATGAGTGCCTTTGGCTCCATTGCTAGTCATGGGGCGGATTCTGAGATAATGGATATTGATAGTAGGGCTCTAGGAGTGCAAGGAGTATTCAAGGGCAAAGCTAATCTAGCGTATGCAGGTGGTCTTACATCACAGAATGCGTCTGAACTTATGGGAGCCCAGGCAGCCCAAATAGAGAGAAAAGCTGAGGCAACTGCGAACGATAACCTAAAAGCTGAAGCACTGGCTTGTGCATGGGCTGAAAGAGAGACTAGATTGGCCATGTTATTGGAAGGCGACAACATGGAAACAGGCGATGCCGTTGTTACATGGAAAGGTGATGCTCACCAACCGGAGGTGGCTATGGAGAAACAGGGAGCTCAAGTTGGTGCTGAAGTCCAACACGGGGAGGCTGTTGAACAACAAGACCACCTGCTAGAGGAACCACCGGCCGATGGGGATAAGATGGGCACAGCAGATAATGCAAAGGACCAACAGCAGGAGGAATTTGGCGTGGATAGACGAAAAGAAAAACCAAGCAGCAAACTAAGCATCAGGGGCGGGAACGCTCCGCTATGGCCTGGCTTTGGTTATAATAGCTATACACCTTCGGAAGCATTCAATCGATGCCCTCAGGATATAACAGTGATGCTTGCAGCTCCACAGAAAGAAAATCTAGTTGATAGATACATTGAAATTCCCAGGCCTTATATCTCTCCTCCCATCCAACTTCACGAATTCGATCGAACCCAAAAAGCCCGTCCAGGGCCTCGACACTCCGATCTCCCCAGAGCACCGAGGTCGTACAACCAAAACTCAGAAGGGTGAAGTGCCCGTGCATCAATATATTGGCATTTCGAGGCCATCTTCTCCACTATCAGAGGTCGTAGAAGGCTGTCTGACAAGAGTTGGTACGAATGCTCCAATGCTACTGGGGGTTTTCTGCGTTGAAGCTCCACAGCCAGGTACCATATGGAAACGTGTGCTTCGGAAGTGGGATACAATCGCCTGGGAGAAATGGCTTACAAGAGGCCTCCCCACAACCCCAGGGATTGCACAGATATGCCAGTCATTAGTACCACTGGAGGTGGAGCCAGATGACGATCGGATGACCCCAATTCCGCTAAGACCAATCTCCCCACATGATGCAATAAATACCACTTCTTATGCCCATCACTGTGAGGACGTATTTATGCTCTTTCTTGGAGCCGCAGGCCCACTACCCAAGCCCGATCCCCCATCAAGAAGGATCAGAGACTCTAGCTACAAAGGCATTCCACAATCGATGAAACCAGCAAAGTCTTGTTGCTCCCCCTACAGTATGCCCTGCTCCGTCACAAGTTCCTTCGATGAGGCAGACATTCAGATTGTGATCGCTGATTTCAATGGGGGTCCCATGGATGTCCTCTGGACTATACAACCAAGAAATTGCAAGTCAATGGTCTATATCAACCGCCCAGTTAGCAATTTTCGGCAATCAGAATCAACGAATTGGCCCCACCTCTAACAGTTGGGCAATGCCATTAGAGAAGAACAAATCTATCTACATCATATTATAGAATGTTGGGACAGGCTTGCATCAATCACTATGTTCGCCCAAGGCAATTTCAGTTGCCAAGCCGGTTTCCAGGCCAGTTTTCAAAACGAAAATTTTCATGATGACATCGACTCAAATTTGGTTGAAATGTTTTGGCTGAGGGTGCTGAATACCGTACGCAGAGATACACGGCCTAGGAGTCCATGTATCTTACCTGTTACTGCCTCACAAGCCTTTGAACAATGGAGCGGTGAATGGACGGGATATACAGAAAGGGTCAAGGGCCTGGCACAGCGGTGGCGTTATTATAATCACTCCTCACCAATTAAAACCATCAGCCACAATATCGATGTTACGCATCACCCATCGCATTCTCATACATGTTTACTTAATGAGCTAATATTGCGGGTTTTGCCGTGTGTAAAGATATTCATAGAAAAGGAAAATACTTCTGGGAGAAACTTATGTTTCAATCAGAGCAGGGGCACAGCTCGGTAAACTCCATGCCCAAAAAATATTCTTCGGACATTTTTAATCTCTAGTTCCTGGCGGACAGGGGTATTTGTATGGATAAGGGTGGAAATATGTACAGTATGTACTGTATGGCATATAGCGGACGAGGGAAGGGATATCCCTAGGAGGGAAAAAAAGAAACCACTGAACCATCGTGGGGGCCATCAATTTTGGGGGCGTTACTAGCCTGCCTCGTTTACAATTACAAGTAACGGTAGGAACCGCAGCAGCTGGCGAGAGCGAGAGTGACTGGGGTCTGACTGAGAGGAGGGTACTTACACCCTAGTTAGTAAAAATGCAGGGACTGTTTGGTATATAGGTATGTCAGTTCATTGATTCGTATGCATGGTGAGGGGTGTTATTTCTTGCGTCACGGGCTGTTTAAAGCTTAGAAACCTTCGAAGAATTCTAGAATATGTGCCTCAACACAAGGATTATGTACGATAGTGCGCGCACTAGGACAGCCCCACGGAAGCAATTGGTCAGGGTGTAAATACAAAGTGGTTTAACTGTGGCTCGAGAAGTTGTAAATTCCAGTAATGACGGTACCGTAGGCTAAGGATACTCGACGAATCGTGACAAAAGTTGATGCAGGTTTAGTCTCGATTCGTCAAGCACACGTAATCACATGTGCACACGGAGTCTGGCAGGCTTGTTAACTAAGTGGGTGGGAGCTCGAGCTTCAGACATTCACTATAGGCAGATTCAATGTTTTCCAGCAGCCTTCCGGTAAGCAAGTAAGAGATACAGTCTCCACTAGCATCCACAGATCAAGATGAACTACCACCTCTACGTGCATGAATCTTTGTTCTCTCCATGATCTTTTTAATAGGACTGTATTGGAGATTACTAGTAGCCTTTTGGTACTAGTTCTATCGGGCGACTATTCGTGTAGTAATTTGCATTTCTCCCAGGAACCTATCAGCGGGAGTGGTGATAAACCGGGTCGAATGCAACCAGCGAGCAAGACCCCTGGCCATTACACTAGACCCCTGTTCATTACTCAGTCATTACTCCTGTTTTTGCGGGGTCCCTACTAGTATTTGCTAAAATTCCAACTCTTGTGATTTATGACTTGTGCAATTTGCACCTCAGCGGATTAATATTATCAAACCAAATATAGCGTAGCCTCGAAAGCAAGGATACTCATAAATCGGTGTGAAGTCTAGACACGAGAACATGTGAAGCCTGCAATCGTTCTTGGGGTTTCAGATTGTATTTGTGCATTCCGTATTTGGAAGCTATTGACGAGATTAGTATGTTTAGCACATTGCACATACTGTAGGTTCATGCATGTGCATGGGATGGTGTCTTATATTAGCTCCGGTCATGATCTGATGGTCCGTAAAATGGCAACCAGAGTATGTACTGTACCAAATGACTATGGCTAACCAAAGACCAATTGCAGGTAATCTCACCAGACCCCTGTATTCTGTTTTGCTTTGTGTTTCGTGCAAATATATTGTAAATAACCAGTTACGGTTGGCTTGTCCCGTATGTATGCGTTTGCAAGATGGCGTAGGTTCAGTGTTTCCTCTTTGGGCCGTCGATAGAATGTTCTCAACATATATATTTACAGACTAGTGCCCCAGCTCTTGCCGTTATAAGTATGTCCAGTCAACAAGCCCTCACTGTGATTCAAAAATTTGTATGGAGGGAAATAAGTATATCCAGGGAATACATCCAGGTCAGGGGTACGGGGCGGATGCGGGGATACACACTCTTCTTCGGGACATACATACTGTATATATTGACCGCAGGCTTGCATTCCCCGCTGTCAGTACTCTCCGACGCAAAGCAGGAGTTGCCCCATGTAATCTAGATCTCAGCACCCTGACCATAGATTTTGTTCGATACCACTGGGTTCAGCATAATCATGCAATGCCCTAGCAGCGACTTGTGTTGACATCCGATAAAGTACTTAACAGGGGAGTTATCTTGACTAGTTGGCATGGCAACCACTACCAAAGTTTGCCTATTCCGATGTAGGTAGATATTCTCCCTGCCTTAGCCAAGCTAGATAAACCATCACATGGTACGGTTATTCCCCGGCCTTTGTATCATGATACGGGCCCCACTTGCTTAATTCCGGGACCCCACTAGTACTAGTGGGCTGGCCCCAGAGCCTCCGAGACACCAAATCCCGCAGCCCCTGTTGTCGGCCTCACCGCATCAGACGGAACATTCCATGGCGTGACAAGC
>Ga0307511_10003091_pt1 | contig 17154 bp, 18 predicted proteins | sample 13_EM_MG_FD_200266 | JGI IMG/M metagenome (GOLD analysis project Ga0307511, IMG submission 200266) | Populus trichocarpa ectomycorrhiza microbial communities from riparian zone in the Pacific Northwest, United States - 13_EM | ecosystem: Host-associated > Plants > Roots > Unclassified | place... | reverse complement strand
TCGCACCCTCTGATACATGCTGTAATACTTTGAGTGCTGGCATTGGTTAGACAGAATCGTGTATATATAGGAGGGGCAATGCCCACCACTTTGGAGATCATCAGCTCACACTTCAATCTCATTTCATATACACTCTTCTATATTTCCTACCTTTGCACTCGATCTGTCACCGTGCTCAAACACCTCCAGTGCGTCCGTTAGAGTCTCATAGACTCCGTACCTCTTCCCTTTCCTTCACCAGATCCCTGGTAGAATGCTGCTCCTTGTTGCATAGAGTATATCTCCCATATACCTGTACTTCAATATTTACCTTGTCTGGCTTTGCACAAACAATGATGCAATAGCGGAATATGATTCTAACATAGAACATAAAACCGAAATGCCAACTTCCCCAAACTATGAATACAACTTAATGCCCCACACTCCCGACATCACAAGGTGACTTCCTGCTGTATATTGAGCGGGACAGCCTTTTCGAGATTGTTTATTCTCGAACCAATGATCTCCGGATTACAATCAACTTCATCCCTTCCGCAATGCCCGAGATTACCAGTTCGCACAATTATCCACCTTACGCAATGTGCCAAAATCTCGTATTCACGATTTCTTTCGGAACTACATATTGCCTCTCTACCAAGACGAGCAACCGACCACCGACGTCTCATTCAAATCGGGTTATACATTCTATAAACAAAGGGACAAAATGATTAAAAATTCGCAATGGCATACTGGCGAAGTCCAATATGTCTTACGTCCCCAATTGGAGTTCAAATACCGCAATCTCTTAGAATGTATACAATACCTGCTGCGGCACTGAGCCTTTGTTTGCCGCATGTTATGGGAACTCATGAAAATATTTGACAACAAAAATAAGAGAATTTATGCCAAAATAAATATAGAAACATGGTGGTGGAATTAGCTACAATACTCCCCACAAAGCATTTTTTTCACATACTTTTGCTCAGGTTGCACAGACATAGATTCCAGTTAGATCCACGATTGTCCCTGTCTCGTTAGTATCATTTCTAATACATCTGACCAATTTCTCTGTGGATAAGAAATTGTCGCCTGTATACATGAGGATTACCAATGTGCAGTTAACTGTGCACAACAAACCCACAATGAATGCCTGGATACCTATCACTTTACTTACAGCTCCCACAAAATGACAAGACTAAAGCCCCACTTATCCAGCAGAGGCTCAATAGTTGGATGACTTGCAGATCATGCATGAGATCCTGCGTTCCATTTTGAGTCTGTTATCTAATGTTAAAAGTCAGGAACGTATCTAGCTGGTTTGTTGCAATTTCAAAGGCATGGAAATGCGTCCCTTAGTTAACCGCAGGGTTAGCAGACCATATGAAGAATGTTATAACCCATGGCATAACCTCCAACCGCTGCAATATCTGCATTGCCCCACTTAATAAATTTGGAGAACTCTCAGATTCTCCATAAGATTCCCGACTGCACCTCAGTTATGCTGCCGCTTATCATAATTCCAACATTACATAACTGGAATCTGACAGAGAAAAAATGTTAAAAATGGACTCTGGCATATCCCTGAATGTGAACCACATGAAATAGTATAAGCGAACACCCTCCCCACCCTCCTCGATGGTATCCTCATCCATCTCCTAAAATGCGTGAAAGAATTCCTTGCATCCGTCAGCCGCATGACCGTTTTCGACCACATACGGTGCACACTACCCCCCTTACCTTGATTTACCAAGCCCAACAAAGGATATCATTCTGTCACTCAGTGGTAAGGGAAATAAATGCACAATCTCCTGCGGGTTTTACTTGGGATCTTTACAGCAGCACTCAGTCGGATCACTGACGCTGATCCGATTGCCACCCAACACAAGCCACTTCGTCAAAAGACCATTCTATATCTTTCGTATATAACAGACTATATCTTGATCTCACAATGCCAGGTCCATACCCCTCGAGTCATCCAATCCATAAGGGATTATGTGGAGAACGTCCACAAACATAAGGAAGTATTCGTGATGTTTCATGAAAGGAAGTCAGTTAAGAATGCGGCATAGCAGGCATCGAATGGGTTGCGTGAGGAGTATCAAACGCTGCTTGCCTCGGATAACCTATGTCAACAAACACCCGCCAAGCGACAGAAACTCCAATAAGATTTGCAATTAGTAAATGCCCAATTAGTCTACAACGTCGTGACCAGAGGGGAATATTACAACTTCCTGAAAATACATTTTATTTCCCACTTCACAGGCCAAATCACAACATACGGGTCACTACCACATTATTCTAAAAGAATTTATGAACCCTACCTCAAGCCTCTCAAATACACCCAATGTTAAAATAATAACATCACCATCATGGACCAAATATTCCGAACCTATACACAGGCACACAGTTTTGCGAGGCGGGAAGGGAATATTCAGCTATGGCTAAGTGAACTTGACCACATCACTAGAGAGATACACAATGTAGTTCACCCAACCCGCACTAGCAAACATCTACTCCGAGTCATAGGTGGGGACAATACAAGGAGTAAACTCTAAGTGCGCATGTGTATGTCACGGGGGCTATATTAACTATATAGCGGATACTCCAACTATAAAATAGAGAGGCCGTATGTTCTATTGCTATAACGAACTTATTCAGAACTACCAATAATTCTTCACCAAAACTAAAGGTCCCTCTAGACTTATCCGAGATAAAGTCAGAACTTGAACATTAATTTAGAACTTTGTGGGCTTCGTGTAGAATCGATTATTTCACAGCTATGGTGGGCGCTATCCTCACCTTCGACAATTCTTTCACTATTTGTATTCCGCGGTAATGTACATTTTGATAACTCGTGGGCTTTGGATTGCTCATGTCCGAAGGTTGTCACATCAGCTTTTCTTCATGCAGTTGCCTTCTGCACTTAGCCTGGCAGGGTTTCAGCTACTGCAGAGTCATACTACACACTTGACTCAACTAAGAATACTTTTCCCAACTGTATCTCTAGGAGAGCACACTACCTATTCTTGGTCACCACTTAAGCAAGATAACCATAGTCTTATTCCGATGCCTAAGTAACTTTGAGATAGTAAAGTTAAAGTCGTTCAGTTTACAACTCAGGGTTCTTAATTAATAGATCCGGCATCATCCATCGGAGTTATCTAGTTTCCATCAAGAGCCCGCCTCGTATACACGTGGACCAGCTTCAACTACTCACAACTCCGCGGATATGACTCCGTTGATCTTCATTAAGGTTTCATTTGAAAGCTGTTTCTACGTGGAATCTAATAGACTAGGTCCGTTAGCTACCTTTGTCAGGCGGGCATATGCTAGAACCTGCAGAAGGGGTTTTAAGAAGTTCCACAGCCTATGACTTGCCCAGTATAACTCTGATCGCAAAACGGATTCCTGAAATGGATTCAGCGTGCAAAACTACCCCTAAAACCAACTTGAACCGAAAGTTTCTGGGAACATTTATTTTCGCTCCGATTTCCATTGCCCCTTATAGTGTCACCGGACGCACTTTAGTCTAAATTACGCCCTGGTGGCTTGATTTTTTTATTTCTCTCTGAGGAGATTTCAGGGTAACCCAAAACGGCTAGGAGGGACGAATGTGACTAGTATGATATGTCAGTAGGATTGTAAAAATATTGTGATCGCAACCATGGGAACGGTTTCCTGATCTGGCTTAGTCTCGTCCCGCAATAAGCTTCCGAAGTTGCTTACCAGGGGGGTGTTGATATAAAGCACATTTGGTAAGTAGGTCACTTATTAGGGTCAGGGTAACCAATCCTAGTTCTGGGTAACGTGGCAAGTTCAGGTTAACTGCTCTCATACAATTTTCGACTTGGAAATATTTTCTTCAGTTGTATAGTAAGAAACTTTGTCTGACTGTAACTTGATCACTAGTAGTCTGAATCACACGAAATTTGAACTATAGCTCCAACTACACGTTTTTAAGTAGTTCCTCTATTTCTGGACTCAGCACGCAATGTTTGGATTGTGGAGCTGTACTGCAGATAGAAGTATTACTGCTACAAGTAATATTTTCTGGTATCGCGCAACACTGATTATTAAGTATTCCTTACACATGCATAACATATCCTTGGGTCGTTCTGTATAGTACAAGTACCCTTAGGTGGGCCAGTAGGCACCCCGTGACAATACCCCCCTCCTCAAGGATCTTGTCCGTAAGAACCAATTTGAGCATACGGTAATAAGTCAAAGTTTTCAAACTGAGAAATATGTATTGAGGCTGGGGTTTTACCCCCCTAGTACGCCTCCACTGGAGCTACGCACGTCTCTTTTCACCCGTGGAACGGGTTTTTATGTGACAAACAGAAAAAAATGAGAGCATACGAAATCATCCCAAAAACCTAATCCCTACTATAGGAAAAAATAGCAATCTTTCAAACTAAAAACTAATACCTCAGGGTCCCGTGGCTTGCGAGGGTTATCCCGATGGAATTGGCGCACTATGTGCTCACCACCATCCCTCAGGTTCTCGTAAGGTTCCCATGTATCCTCATCTAGTCCATATCCTTTCCAAGATAGTAGATATTTAACCTGACCACCTTTTATCTCCGTAGTCTGAATCTTCTTGATCACATACTCCTGCTGCTCGAGGTCCACTGGTGGGGGTGTTGGCGAGCATCTTCCCGGGATGGTATTCTGGTGGTAAGGTTCCAAAAGGCTGACGTAGAAGACCGGGTGCATTTTGCCAGACAAAGGGGTTAACTTTAGCCTATAGGTATTCGTGCCACATAGCTTTTCGATTTCGAATTTGCCCCTTAGCTTGTAGTCCAGCTTCTTGAATGGTCTTTTAGTTTTGATCTTCTTGGCATTGACCATCACCCAGTCTCCTACCTTGAATTGCACTTCCTTTGAGACACTTTCTGGTTATAGTACTTATCCATCCAGGTCTGAGCTGCCTTCATGTTTTCCCTCATAGCTTCCCTCATAGCGTCCAAGTCCTCGACCATCTTGACTGCCTCAGGGTTGTTGCTTTCGGTCGCGTTATCCCTGGGGTTCTTGAAGTTGTTCTCGGAGTGTTGGTAGTAAGCAGCGAAAAATGGCGTCTGCTTGGTCGCAGTATGGATACTGTTATTGTAACAGTTCTCTGCAAAGGGTAGCAGGTCAACCCAATCATCATGGTCCCACATACAGTACGTACGTAGGTAGTGTTTCAAGATTTGGTTGACTCGTTCTGTATGACTGTCATTCTGGGGATGGTATGCTGACAATTTGTCCAACTCGACTTCCCACAACCTCATAACCTCACTCCAAAATGAACTCATGAATACCATATCTCGATCTGAAACGACCCTCTTAGGTGTTCCGTGTAGTCTCCAAACTTCCCTGACAAAGATCAGTGCCAGCTCTTTTGCTTTCCTATTCTTAAGGGGAATGAAATGTGCCATCTTCGTGAACCTATCTACAATAACCCAGCACTGGTTATAGCCTTTGACGTTAGGGTTATGTGTAATAAAATCCATAGAGATCTGTTCCCAAGGTCGTGATGGAATTTCGCATGGTACCAGCTTGCCATATTTCTTGTGCCTTGCAGTCTTGTTGGGTTGGCAGGCATCGCAGGTTCGTACGTAGTTTCGTACCCATATTTCCATATTTCGTCAGTAGTAGTTCCACTTCATAAGATCCAGAGTCTTATCTCGTCCAAAGTACCCTGCGACTTTCGCATCGTGGCATTGGTGTGTAACCTTCAACTTGAGACCGTTGCTGTCTGTAATATGTTTGCGGCGTTCGTAGGTTACCATTTCATCCTCTATACCGCAGTGTTGGAGGCCTGGTTAATCTTTTCCTCTATTCAAGGCATTTCTAATACCCAACCAAAGTTGATCCAGAAGCTCCGCTTCCAGAATCTTCTTTGACCAACTAGATTCTTCGACTTGTGAAGCCTTCACTGCCATAAGATGGTGGGTTATGAGGGCCCATTCGTTTTTACCAAGCTGGAATTGCTTGGGTTTAAACATCCGAATCGTTAGGTCTTGCTTCTCCCCCTCTCCTTCAAGCTCGGGATCCACCCCACGAGATAGAGCATCCGCCTTGCCATTCTTTTCACCTGGACGGTAGAAAATCTTGAAGTTTAATTGACTCAAAATTTCCGCCAACCGTGCCTGTCTCCCGTTTAGTAACTGAGTGGTATTGAAGTATTCGAGATTTTTATGATCAGTAAAGACTACAATTTCATCTGGTGCGCCCATCAAAAAGTGTGGCCATTCCTGAAAGCAGTTAACTATAACTACCATCTCCTTATCGTGAACATTATAGTTGAGTTTGGCAGGTAGTAAACGTTTGTTATAGTATGACAGAGGTTGCCAACACCTATCTGGTTCATATTGGGATAATATACCAGCTTTGCAAAGGTCTGAGGCATCTGTCTTAATCTGCTTTTTTCATTCAGGATGCTAATGGCATAGGATAGGCACTGCAGTAAACTTGCGCATCAATTACATGAATGCTTTCTCACACTGCTCTGACTAATTCCACATCACCCCATTATGTGTCAGTACTTAAATCGGTATCGTTAGGGAACTAAAGCCTTGTATGTATCAGGGATAGAAGTTAACGAATCCAATAAACCTCTGTACTTCTTTGACGTTTCGTGGGGCTGGCCAGTTTACAATATCCGCAACCTTCTTCTGGCTCATCTGTATCCCCTGTTTTCCGACTGGAAAACCCACAAACTTCACTTCTAGTACTTGGAACAAGGACTTATCTATGTTAATCCAAGGATTATTCTCCCTGAGCTTCAGAAGGACCTAACGAACAAGAACAATGTGCTCCTCTCCTTCTGCTGTACGTATTAGATTAAAGCCGAGCTTTAAATCCAACTTCGAGAATATTTGAGATGTACCGACTTGTTTAACAGGTCTAGTCATGAGGGGTAGGGGATACTTGTCTTTAATGGTGATGGCATTGAGTACACGATAGTCAACGTCTATTCGCAACTTGCCAACTGACTGCTTCGCGAAAAATATTGGGCCGCCAGCACTGCTCTTGCTAGGGCGAATTTTCCCATTTTTCAGCATTTCATCCAGATACTCTTTTAGTAACTCAGGTTCATCTGGGGACAGAGGGTAGAGTTTCCCTGAGGGTGTTTGCTTTCCCGGTTCAAGGTCAATAGTCATATCTTGCTCACCATGTACTGGCAGGGCAGCCTGCGCATTTTTACAAAAGATTTATACAAAATCTTTGTATTGGGTTGGCAATCTCTCTGCCAGTCCCTGTAGGTTCTCCGCCGCTGTGATCTGGATCACATTTAACGCCTGACCAGTGGGTGCTCGGTGAGATTCCATTTCGCCCACATGTATTAAACTGACATAGTTCGCATGTTCAAGGATTCCATCAAACTCAGAGAAATCCATTTCCTCTTCAATTTCCAAAGCTCGCTTAAGCTCCAGACCATAGGGAGATGTAACTCTGAGCTTATCGCAGTGCGCTGTAATCCAATCAAACCCTAGAAGGAGTGGGCAACCTGGCTCAAGGTACGCAACCTCAGTAACCAGGTCAAGGATTTTCTTTTTGCCGATCGTGCATCAGGGACCTCCAACTGTACTAGTTTGACTTGTACAGTCCCAGACCTCTTAAATAGGGAGCCATCGGCGCTTTCCAATCTCAGTCTGTTCTTACTCTTAACCCCAAACATCATCATCAGCTCAACAAAATCCGTATCCAAAAGCGTCACTTCGGCACCAGTATCAATGAGGGCGTTCACGGTTAACACTCTTGTATTTCCACCGTAAACCCAAGAATACTTAACAGGAATATGAAACTTCATTCCACCAGGCCTTAACACTTTTGCAGACGATTTTACAACCAAAGAAAAATTCGAAACAGGATTCCGAGCCAATGAAATATCCGACGCTGCCACCGTTCGTGCTCTTTTTTCGAGAGCGCTGATTAGAGTAGCCAACTCGTCCGCAGCTTTTCGTTTTTGTACTCTTTTTGTATTTTGTGATATAGAAAGATTGCGAGAAACAGAAGAAATCTAAACCGGATCTATATCCATAAGTTCCCCCTTGTGTTCCTCCTTCCATTCCTTAACAGAGATGCCTGTCCTAACAACACAAATCGAAAACCAATCCTGCGTGACTGCCTGACCCGACGTACAGGACAGCCCCCATTCCTATTGAGTATCCAACCCATCTTACTCAGAGTCCAAGTCGTACTCCGAAATAATATTTCCATAGGAAATTGTCTCAGAAACTACGTCTACTATTGCCATAATCGCAGACACCTTCGCTGCCTTCTCCTTCCCCTTATCAGCCTTCTTCTTCTCCTCCTTGGTGGACTTCCAAGGGTTCGTACAGTTCTTCTTGGTTTTGTTGGGATCACCACATTTGATACACTGTGATGATGCCATCCGTGCCTTTTTCATGGCATAGGTGACAAGCTCTTCACCAGGTTCTTTGGCTTTCTTGGTGGTATCAGACTTGTCGGATTTCGCACCGGTGCCTTGAGATTTAGGCTTCGCCTTTTCCTTCTGCACACGCTTGGTGTCATCCTTCTTGGTAGCCTCCGAGGGTTTATTGGCCTCCTTCTTCTCCTTTGTCCCCCCTGCCCTGTCTACCTTGTGCTGGAACTTTGTCCGTGCATAGGTCTCTCTTCCACATTCGTACGTCAAGGTCAATCCTGCGTTGCCGATGGTATGGAAACACATTTCAATATTGGTGGGGATTTTATCTAATACGTCCTTTTCAGCACTTGATCGGATCATGTGGCTTCTGACCTCGGGTTGGATGGAGTTGACAAGGTGCTCCCAGAGCGCCTCTCTTGATAAACATGCCATCATTTGATATGCTCTATTGCGAGAGATGTAATCGACCATCCTCTCACCCTTCCGCTAGTAGTCCTTAAGCATGGCTTGCCTAGCTTCTCGTTTTTCGTGGTGGTTTTAGTGGGCTTCCATGAACTCGTTTTTGAATCGTCTATTGGAGTCCTATTCAAGCCACTTGGTTTGTTCGTTTGGTAAACGTTTGTGCTGGTTAGTACGGTACCAACCATCAGGTCGACCCGTTAATGGATCCGATACGTATAGGATCTTTTCGCTGGTGGTGCTATATGAATGTGGCATGCGTTCAAAAATATTATCGACTTTTTGAACGAATTCCTCTAGCTTAGAGGAAGTATCATTGAACTTGGGAGGATTCGGAAGGTTTCGGGGTTCCTTCTTGACTAAGGGAACAGGAGCAACTTGTTGTCCTAAGGCAATGCGGGTTTCTGGTGGTGGAGGTGGAGGAGGTGGATGAGGTGGTAGGAAAGTTCCACCTAATCCTCTACCTAGTCCATCGCGAAGTGGGGGAGGGGTTCGGTGCCTTCAAATCTCTTCTTCAATATCGGCTGAGATTCCTCTTTTACGCTTGCTTGTGGTATTCTCGAGGTCTTTAAGCTCACGCTTAATGATGGTGGTAGTTCGGTCTAGAGTCTCGATCGACTCCTTGTTATTTTCACAGCTCTTTGACCGATCATCCTACTCTTGCTTGATGGCCTTCTGACTCCAGCCATGAAGGCTCTGTAGATCGGCCTTAATTTGATCGAACTCAGCTAGCGCTGCACCAATAATCTTGTCGTTTACCTCACATAACTTTTATATTAGAGCCTCCCACTGGATTACCAGTGCGGCTTTGATCTTGTCGGTAACGGTTTCGACAGCCTTTTTTTGACCAGTTGCTTCACCTTTGAGAGCAGCAATTTCGTCTTTAACCTGTTGACGAAGAATGTTGAGTTCATCTAGGTGGCTTTCGTACCATCATAGATGATTTTATGGGCGGCCTGTTAGTCAGTAATTGTGTTTGCCTGAGCCAACAATGCCTCCGTTAACTTTGTGGGCGCTACCCGTTGTGCCTCAGATTCTGACTTGCCATCCTGGATTATGGCGGCCAGTAGGTCCTCGTATTGTTCTTGTGAAAAGGCTGGTCTTTGTCGCCTGTATTCCCTTGTATCGACTCTTTGTCGGGATGAGGTAGTGCTTCCAGGAGCGTTCCTAACTTGTGGGGCACCTAAGGGATGCATTAATCCTAATGGGAATGTTAGAGGGTCAGGAGACTCATCGGCTTGTGGCTCATATGATTGAGCACCTCGTGATAATATATCAGCAATAACAGAATCGTATTCTAGTTCTGATTCTGAATGGGTGGCCTCTAAGTGAGGCCATTCGGTTATCGCTTTCGGAGCGATAGGTGTACACTGTAAAGGGTTATAAGGTTGGCGAGACCCTGAACCCTTTGGAGTCTGGTCTTCTGGAGCAGACATATTTTTGGTATGAAATTTAGCACTTTAGCTAAACGAAAATACTGCAACTACAAAGTAATGTCAATGGGGCTCTATTAACTATATAGCGGATACTCCAACTATAAAATAGAGCGGCCCTATGTTCCATTGCCACAACGAACTTATTCAGAACTCCGAATAATTCTTCAGCAAAACTAAAGGTCCCTCTAGACGTATCCGAGATAAAGTGTGAACTTAAACTTTAACTAAAAACTTTGTAGGCGTCGTGTAGAATCTATTGCTTAACGGCTATGGTGGGCGCTATCATCACCTTCAACAATCCTTTCACTATTTGTATTTCGTGGTAATGTATATTGTAATAACTCTCGGGCTTCGGATTTCCCATGTCCGAAGGTTGTCAGATCAGCTTTTCTTCATGCAGTTGCCATCTGCACTTAGCCTGCCAGCGTTACAGCTACTGCAGAGTCATACTACACACTTGACTCAACTAAGAATACTTTTCCCAACTGTATCTCTAGGAGATCACACTACCTATACTTGGTCATTACTTAAGAAAGATAACCATAGTCTTATTCCGATGCCTGAGTAACTTTCAGATAGTAAAGTTAAAGTTGTTCAGTTTACAACTCAGAGTTCTTAATTGATAGATGTGGCATCATCCATGCTAGTTGTCCAGTGTCCATTAAAAGCCTGCCTCGTATACACGTGGACCAGCTTTAACTACTCATAATTCCGCAGATGGCACTCCGTTAATCTTCATTAAGGTCTCATTTGAAAGCTCTTTCTGCGTGGAATCTAATAGACTAGGTATGTTAGATCCTTTTGTCAACCGGGCATATGCTAGACCCTGCAGAAGTTATTTTCACAACTTCACCAGCCTATAACTCGCCCAGTGTAACTCTGATCGCAAAACGGATTCCAGAACTGGATTCAGCGTGCAAAACTACCCCTAGAACCAACTTGGGCCGAAAGTTTCTGAGAACTTTAATTTTCGCTCAGATTTCCATTGCCCTTTATCGTGTCACCGGACGCACTTTAGTGTAAATTACCCCCTAGTGGCTTGATTTTTTTTATTTCTCTCTAAGGAGATTTCAGCGTAACCCAAAATGGCTAGGAGCGATTTATGCTACTAGTATGATATGTCGGTAGGACCGTAAATATATGCTGATCGCAACCATGGTTACGGTTTCCCGATCGGGCTTAGTCTCGTTCCGCAATAAGCTTCCGAAGTTGCTTACTGGGGGTGTGTTGACCTAAATCGCATTTGGTAAGAAGCTCACTTAGTAGGTTCAGGGTAACCAATCCTAGTTCAGGGTAACTTGGCAAGTTCAGGGTAACTACTCCAATACAATTTTCGACTTAGAAATATTTTCTTTAGTCGTATAGTAAGAAACTTTGTCTGACTGTAACTAGATCACTAGTAGTCGGAATCACACGAAACTTGAACTGTAGCTCCAGCCACACGTTCTTAAGTAGTTCCTGTATCCCTGGACTCGGCACGCAATATTTCTATTGTCGAGCTGTACTGCAGATAGAAGTATTACTGCTACGCATAATATTTTCTAGTAACGCGCAATACTTATTTATTAAGTATTCCTTAGACATGTATAACATATCCTTGGGTCGTTCTGTATAGTACAAGTACCCTTAGGTGGGCCGGTAGTCCCCCTGTGACAATACCCCCCTCCTCAAGGATCTTGTCTGCAAGAACCTATTTGAGAACACAGTAATAAGTCAAAGTTTTTAAACTGAGAAATATTTATTGGGCCTGGGGTTTTACCCCCCTAGTACGCCTCCACTGGAGTTACGCACGTCTGTTTTAACCCATGGGACAGGTTTTTATGTGACAAAGAGAAAAAATAAGAGCAAACTCGGAAATCATCCCAAAAACCTAATGCCTACTATAGGAAAAAATAGGAATACTTCAAACTGATACCTCAGGGTCCTGTGGCTTGCGAGGGTTATCTGGATGGAATTGGCGCACTACGTTCTCACCACCATCCTTCAGGTTCTCGTAAGGTTCCCATGTATCCTCATCTGGTTCATATACTTTCCAAGATACCAGAGATTTAACCTGACCACCTTTTATCTCCATGGTCTTGATCTTCTCGATCACATAGTCCTGCTGCTCCAGATCTACTGGTGTGGGTGTTGGCGAGCGTCTTCCCGGGATGTTATTTTGGTAGTAAGGTTCCAAAAGGCTGAGGTGGAAGACAGGGTGGATTTTGCCAGACAAAGGGGGTAACTTTAGCCTATAGGCATTCGTGCCACATAGCTTTTCGATTTCGAATTTGCCCCTTAGCTTGTAGTCCAGCTTCTTTAATGTTCTTTTCGTTTTGATGTTCCCCGCATTGACCATCACCCAGTCTCCTACCTTGATTTGTGGTTCTTTATTAGCTACTTTCTGGTTATAGTACTTAACCATCCGGGTCTGGGCTGCCTTAATATTTTCCCTCATAGCTTCTCGCATAGAGTCCAAGTCCTCGACCGTCTTGACTGCCTCAGGGTTGTTGCTTTCGGTTGCGTTATTCCTATGGTTCTTGAAGTTGTTTTTGGGATGTTGGTGGTAAGCAGCGAAAAATGGCGTCTGCTTGGTCGCAGTATGTACAATGTTATTGTAGCAGAACTCTTCAACGGTTGCAAGTCAACCCAATCATCCTAGTCCCACATACAGTACGTACGTAGGTGGTGTTCCAAGATTTAGTTGACTCGTTCTGTTTGACCGTCCGTCTGAGGATTGTATGTTGACGATTTTTCCAACTCGACTTCCAACAGCCTCATAACCTCACTCCAAAATGAACTCATGAATACCATATCTCGATCCGAAACAACCCTCTTTGGTAGTCCATGCAGTCTCCAAACTTCCTTGACAAAGATCGGCGGCAGCTCTTTTGCGTTCTGATTCTTGAGGGGAATGAAATGTGATATCTTCGTGAACCTATCTACAATAACCCAGCACTGGTTTTAGCCTTTGACGTTAGGGAGATCAGTAATGAAATCCATAGAGATCTGTTCCCAAGGTCGTAATGGAATTTCGAGTGGTACCAGTTTGCCCTATTTCTTGCGCCTTGCAGTCTTGTTGCGTTGGCAAGCATTACAGGTTCGTACGTAGTTTCGTACCCATTCTTCCATGTTTGGCCAGTACTAGTTCCGCTTCATAAGGTCCAGAGTCTTGTCTCGTCCAAAGTGCCCTGCGCCTTTCGCATCATGGCATTGGTGTGCAACCTTCAACTTGAGAGCGTTGCTGTCTGGAATATAAATGCGGCGTTCGTAGGTCACCATTTCGTCCTCTATACCGTAGTGTTGGAGGCCTGGATAATCTTCTGCTGTCTTCAAGGCATTCCTAATGCCCAACCAATGTTGATCCAGAAGCTCCGCTTCCAGAATCTCCTTCGACCAACTAGATTCTTCGACTTGTGAAGCCTTCACTGCCATAACATGGCGGGTTAGGAGGGCCTCTTTGTTTTCACCAAGCTGGAATTGCCCTGGTTTAAACATGCGAATCGTTTGGTCTTGCTTCTCCCCCTCTCATTTAAGCTCGGGATCCACCCGACGAGATAGGGCATCCGCCTTGCCATTCATTTCACCTGGACGGTAGACAATGTTGAAGTTAAACTGACTCAAAATTTTCCCCCAGCGTGCCTGTCTCCGGTTCAGCAACTTAGTGGTATTGAAGTTTTCGAGGTTTTTATGATCCGTAAAGACCACAATCTCCTCTGGTGTGCCTATCAAAAAGTGTCGCCATTCCTGAAAGCAGTTAACTATCACTACCATCTCCTTATCGTGAACATCATATTTGAGTTCCGCAGGTGGGAAACGTTTGTTGTAGTATGACAGAGGGTGCCAACGCCTATCTGGTTCATATTGGGACAATATACTATCTTTGCATAGGTCCGAAGCATCTGTCTCGATCTGCTTTTTTCGTTCAGGATGGTAATGGCATAGGATAGGCGCTGTGGTAAGCTAGCGCTTCAATTCCACAAATACTTTCTTACACTGCTCTGACCAATTCCACATCACCCCATTATGCATCAGTACTTGAATCAGTAACGTTAGGGAACTAAAGCCTTGTATGAAACGGGGATAGAAGTTAGCGAATCCAATAAACCTCAGTACTTCTTTGACGTTTCGTAGGGCTGGCCAGTTCACAATGTCCTCAACCTTCTTCTGGCTCATTTGTATTCCCTGTTTTCATACCTGAAAACCCACAAACTCCACTTCTGGTACGTAGAACAAGCACTTATCTATGTTAATACATAGATTATTCTCCGTAAGCTTCTGAAGGACCCAACGAACGAGTTCAATGTGCTCCTCTTCTGTCTTAGAATATATCAATATATCATCCATATACAGGACAACACCTCGGTCAATTTTCTCCGCGAGAATATTATTGAGGTGGCGCTGAAAGACAGATGGTGCGTTGGTTAATCCAAATGGCATAACTGTATACCCCGACAGACCGTACCGAGTTTTGAACGCTGTTTTCCATTCGTCTCCTTCTGCTATACGTAGTAGATTAAAGCCAAGTTTTAAATCCAACTTCGAGAAAATCTGAGAGGTGCCAACTGGTTCCATTAGTGTAGTAATGAGTGGTAGAGGATACTTGTCTATAATTGTGTTGGTATTGAGTCTACGATAGTCAACTACTATTCGCAACTTGCCATTTGCCTGCTTAGCGAAAAATATTGGGGCGCCAGCACTGCTTTTCATAGGGCGAATTTTCCCATTTTTCAGCATGTCATCCAGATACTCTTTTAGTAACTCGAGTTCATGTGGGGACAGAGGGTAGAGTTTCCCTAAAGGTGGTTGCTTTCCCGGTTCAAGGTCAATAGTCATATCTTGCTCACCATGTGCTGACAGGGCAGCCTGCGCCTCTTTTCCAAAGATTGGTACAAAATCTGTGTACTGGGTTGGCAATCTCTCTGCCAGTCCCTGTAGGTTCTCCGCCGCTGTGATCTGCATCACATCGAACGCCTGACCAGTGGGTACTCGTAGAGATTCTATTTCCCCCACATGTATTTAACCGACATATTTCGTATGTACCAGGATTTCATCAAACTCGGAGAAATCCGTTACCTCTTCTATTTCCAAAGCGCGCTTAAGCTCCAGACCATAGGGAGATGTAACTCTGAGCTTATCGCAGTTCGCTGTAATCCAATCGAACCCTAAAATGAGTGCACAACCGAGGCACACAACCTCAGTAACCAGGTCAAGGATTTTTTGTTTTCACGATCTTGCATCGGGGACCTCCAACTGTACTTGTTTGACTTGTACAGTCCCAGACCTCTTAAGTAGGGAGCCGTCGGCGCTCTCCAATCTCAGTCTGTTCTCCCTCTTAACTCAAGGCATCATCATCTGTTCAACAAAATCCGTATCCAAAATCGTCACTTCAGCACCAGTATCAATAAGGGCGTTCACGGTTATCACTCTTGTATTTCCACCATAAACGCAAGATAACTTCACAGGAATATGAAACTTCATTCCACCAGCCCTTATCACTTTCGCAGACGATTTTCCAACTAAAGAAAAATTAGAAACAGGATTCCGAGCCAATGAAATATCCGACCCTGCCACCGTTCGTGTTCTTTTTTCGAGAGCGCTGATTAGAGTAGCCAACCCGTCCTCAGCTTTTCGTTTTTGTACTCTTTTTGTGTTTTGTGATATAGAAAGATTGCCAGAAACAGAAGAAATCAAAAGCGGGTCTATATTCATAAGTTCCCCCTCATGTTCCTCCTTCCATTCCTTAACAGAGATGCCTTTCCTAACAACACAAATTGAAAACCAATCCTGCAAGACTGCCTAACCCGACGTACAGGACAGCCAGCGTTCCTATTGAGTATCCAACTCATCTACCTCAAAGTCCAACTCGTCCTCCGAAATAATACAACCATAGGAAATTGCCTCAGGAACTACGTCCACTGTTACCGTAATCGCAGACACCTTCGCTGCCTTCTCCTTCCCCTTATCAGCCTTCTTCTTCTCCTCCTTGGTAGGCTTCCAAGCGTTCGTACAGTCCTTTTTGATGTGGTTGAGATCACCACATTTGATACACTTTGAGGATGCCCTTGGTGCCTTTTTCATGGCATAGTTGACAAGCTCTTCACCAGGTTCTTTGGCTTTCTTGGTGGTATCAGACTTGTCGGATTTCGCACCGGTACCTTGAGATTTAGGGTTCGCCTTCATCTTCTGCACACGCTTGGTATCATCCTTCTTGGTAGCCTCCGAGGGTTTGTTGGCCTCCTTATTCTCCTTTGTCCCACCTGCCCTATCTACCTTGTGCTGGAACTCGGTCCGAGCAAAGGTCTCTCTTCCCCTTTCATACTTCAAGGTCGATCCTGCATTGGTTATAGTGTGGAAACACATCTCAATACTGGTGGGGACTTTATCTAATACGTCCTTGTCAGTACTTGTTCGGATCATGTGGGTTCTGACCTCGGGTTGGATGGAGTTGACAAGGTGCTCCCAGAGCGCCTCTCTTGATAGACATGTTGTCAATTGATGTGCTATATTGCGAGAGATGTCATGTGAAAGGTTTATGACAATACTTCATTTATGTAAGCATGAGGCACATGTCTGGGCATGTGGTAGACTGTAATTGGGAAAGAATAACGCATTTGCAAGTGATTTGTGGCAGAGAGGTGAGCGTGTAAGGGCTGTAGGAACATCCATACTGGTCGCCTTTTAATATCCCTCCTTACTAATCCCAGCAATATGGTTGTAAGTTTTAAATATTTCTGCAGTCTCATTAAAAACCTATTATGATTTATGAAAAAACCCTGGGGGAAAAAGGAATCATATATAGGAAAAGATTACTGTGAAGAATTATTTTGTTCCCAAAACACCATCTCGCAGCATAAAGAATATTGGTCCAGGCATTGCTTTGGTACAGATATCTGCTAGATTGTCTGAGCCAGGCACATGCAG
>Ga0307511_10003090_pt1 | contig 17155 bp, 18 predicted proteins | sample 13_EM_MG_FD_200266 | JGI IMG/M metagenome (GOLD analysis project Ga0307511, IMG submission 200266) | Populus trichocarpa ectomycorrhiza microbial communities from riparian zone in the Pacific Northwest, United States - 13_EM | ecosystem: Host-associated > Plants > Roots > Unclassified | place... | reverse complement strand
AAGTACGTCCAGTACGAGGGCTTCCGCCCGGCACGCCGAGAGCACGCACCGGACGCCGCGGGGCCCGCCCTCCGGGCGGACGACGGGACTTTGCGGACACGACCTAGCGGTCGAGGAAGAGCTTGGTGTGGGTGACGAACCGCTCGGGGTACTGGAAGTGGGCGCCGTGGTTGGCGTCCGGGTAGAGGATCAGCTCGGCGTCCGGGAGGAACTGCTGGAGGATGTACGAGTTGATCGTGGGGATGATGATGTCGTCGGTGCCGTTGACCACCAGCACCGGGATCGCGATGTTCTTCAGGACCGCGTACGCGGGATCCTTCACGGCGCCGTAGGCGTGGATCGCGGCGCCCTGGCCGGCGTAGACCTGCTCGCCGAACGCGGAGGCGTCGCGGTCCTTGCGGGCCACGATCCGCTCGACGTAGGCGCGGCCCAGCTTCTGGCTGGTCGCGGTCGGGGCGAACAGGACCGGCAGCCACATGTCTTCCTGCCGGGTCAGCTTGACGGTGAACAGTGCGGCGGTCTCCGCCGGAGTCTCGCCGATGCCCACGCCGCCGCGCGGGCCGGTGCCGACCAGGACCAGCCTGCGGGTCAGGTCGGGGCGCTGGATGGCGACCTGCTGGGCGACCAGGCCGCCCATCGAGTGGCCGACCAGGTCCGCCCTCGTCAGCCCGAGGGCGTCGATGAAGATGCCCGCGTCGGTGGCCATCTGCTCGATGGTGTCCGGGACGACCCCGCTGGTGGAGGCGACTCCGGTGTTGTTGAACAGGATGACCTCGCGGTCGGCGGCGAATCCGTCGCTGATCGCCGGGTCGTGGTCGTCCAGGTTGCCGATGAAGTGCTGGAAGAACACGACCGGTGTCCGGCCGGCGGCAGGATTGCCGAAGCGACGGTAGGCGAAACGGATGCCGCCGGCCTCGACGTACCGGGTGGGGGCTGTGTCGTGGGTGTGGTCGGTCATGGTGGCGCTTCTCCTTGGATCAATGTGTGGAGCCGGATTGGGGGCCGGACGACGGTCTCCGGCAGCCACCGCACCGTGGGCCGTCCGGGCCCGCAGGGGTTCTGCGTTCGGAGCCGGTCAGTTGGCGCTGTGGCCGCCGTCGGCGTTGAGGATGTGGCCGGTGATGAACGACGCCTCGTCGGAGGCGATGAACACGATCGCGGCGGCGACCTCCTCCGAGAGGCCGAGGCGGGCCAGCGGGACCTCGCTCACCAGGGCCGCCTTGTTCTGCGGTGTGCCGGTGAAACGGGTCAGCATGCCGGTGTCCGTCGGGCCGGGGGCGACACCGTTCACGCGGATTCCCGAGGCGGCGACCTCCAGGGCCACCGACTTGGTGATGCCTTCGACGGCGTGCTTGCTGCCGACGTAGACGGAGGCTCCGGCGGCGCCCTCGTGGCCGTAGGTCGAGGAGATGTTGACGATGCTGCCGCTGCCCTGTTCCTTCATGACGCGGACCTGGTGCTTCATGCTCAGGAGCACGCCGAGGACGTTCGTGTCGAACGTCGCGTTGTACGTCTCCGCGCTCTGGTCGGTGATCGGGCTGGGCCGGCCTTCGGTGCCGGCGTTGTTCACCGCGATATCGAGGCGGCCGAACCGGGTGACGGTCTCGTCGACCATGGCGCGCACCTCGTCCTCGTTGCGGACGTCGGCATTGACGAACTCGGCCCACGAGCCGAGCCCGCGCAGTTCCTCGACCAGCGCCTTGCCGGCCTCGTCGCGCCGGCCGGCGACGACGACGTTCGCGCCCCGGTTGGCGAAGGCGACGGCGGCTGCGCGGCCGATGCCGGTGAGCGCACCGGTGATCAGTACGACGGGGTTGTCCATTGCTGTGCTCGGTTTCTGTAGGTGTGGTGGGGGTCAGACGGCGGTGCGTCCGCCGTCGGCGGGGATGACGGCGCCGGTGACGTAGCGGGCAGCCGACGAGGCCAGGAACGCGATGACGTCGGCGATCTCCTCGGCCGCCGCCGCGCGGGCCAGGAGGGTGGTCGTGCCCAGGGCCGTGATGTTCTCCCTGTCGGAGCCGCCGGTGTAGACGGGTCCGGGGGCGATGGTGTTGATCCGCACACCTCGCGGGCTGTACTCGGCGGCCCAGGAACGGGTCAGTGAGGTGAGCGCGGCCTTGGTGGCGCTGTAGGCGGCGCCGCCCGCCAGGCCGATCTGCCCGGCCATGCTGCCCAGGTTGATCACGACGCCCTCGCCGCGCTCGGCCATCGCCGGCGCGATGACGGACGTGAGGTAGTAGGCGCTGCGCACGTTGGCGTCGAACAGCGCGTCGAACGTGTCGGGCTCCAGGTCGGCGGTGGGGCCGAACCAGGAGAACCCCGCGTTGTTGACGAGGACGTCGACGCCCTTGGCCGCGGCCGCCAGCTGCATGACCGCGCGGACGTCGGTGAGGTCGGCGGCGATGAACTCGGCACTGCCGCCGAGGCCCTCGATCCCCTTGACCACCGCGGCCCCGCGGTCCGCGTCGCGGCCGTGGATCAGGACCTTGAAGCCGTTCCGGGCCAGCTTCTCCGCAGCGGCCCGGCCGATCCCGGACGTCGCGCCTGTGACCAGGGCTGTATTTGTCACGGTCATGGTCGCACCTTCCGATGAATAGGTAGACCGGTCTGTCTGTTTTCGAGATTCAGCTAAACAGACCTGTCTAGTCTCGTCAACTCCGTCGCGGAAGATTCAAGGCAGTGACCCTCGGTCTAGGGTGTTTGACGTGCACCAGAGTCGGCGACTACGGTTAAGCCGCCATAGAGACAGACTGGTCTAATCAGTCAGCGAGATCGAGGAGTGGAGCATGAGTACGACCTTCTTCGGCGTGTCCTTCGACGCCGCCGACGCCGCACGCACCGCGCGGTTCTGGGCTGCCGTCCTGGACCGAGAAGTCGCCGACGGCGCCGACGAGCACGATGCCGTCGTGGAGGTCGGAGATCCCGCCGGCGGACCGCGACTGGCCTTCCATCAGGTGCCCGAGGCCAAGAGCGTCAAGAACCGGTTCCACCCGGATCTGATCACCGGTGACTACGAGGGAGAGAGTGAACGTCTGCTCGCCCTCGGGGCGACCAAACTCCACGAAGTCGTGCACGGCGGAGCTCGGTGGACGACGTTCGCCGATGTCGAAGGCAACGAGTTCGACCTCATCGCCGGCTGAACCACCCACAAGGGAAAGGAAGATGACCATGACGACACGGGAACCCAAGATCCCCGGACCCGACCACCCGATGACCATCGAGGCCACCGGCATGCGCGTGGTGGCCCGCGTCGGCACGCACGTCGTCGCCGACACCACCCGGGCCCTGACACTGCGCGAGGCCAACTACCCTCCGGTGCAGTACATCCCGCTCGACGACGTCGACCAGAGCCTGCTCACGGACAGTGCCACCCAGACGTACTGCCCCTACAAGGGCGACGCGTCCTACTACGGCATCGCCCTTGCCGAAGGCGGACTCACCGATGCGGTGTGGTCCTACCGCGAGCCGTACGACTCTGTCGCAGCCATCGCCGGCCACGTCGCCTTCTACACCGACCAGGTGGACGTCCAAGTCGGCGCCTGACAGCCGCAGGAGGAGGCTGCGGGCCTCCTCCTGCCCGACCGGCGCCTCCACCACCCCGACCAGCGAGACGAACACACCCCTGCGAAGGATCCCCCATGAATGCCGTCCAAGAACCCGAGCGGACAACGGTGTCGAGCCATCCGATTCCGCCGAAGGTGGCGTTTTACGTACTGGCCTCCATCGTGGTCTCGTTCCTCGCGGCATCGAGTGCGCCCACCCCTCTCTACGCGACCTACCAGGCCGAGTGGGGTTTCACCCCCATCACCACCACGATCGTCTTCGGGGTCTACGCGATCGCCGTGCTTGCCGGTCTGCTGGTTCTCGGGAAGCTCTCCGACCACGTCGGGCGCCGCCCGGTGCTCATCACCGCGATCGCCGCGCAGGCTGCGGCCATGCTCGTGTTCTCCACCGCCAGTGGGGTGGACACCCTGCTCGTTGCACGTGTCGTTCAGGGTCTGTCCACCGGCGCCGCCCTCGGAGCGGTGGGTGCGGCCATGGTGGACATCAACCGCCCCCGCGGTACTGTCGCGAACGCCTTCACCCCCGGTCTCGGCACAGCACTGGGCTCACTGGTCAGCGGCTTCGTGGTGCAGTACCTGCCTGAACCCACCCACCTGATCTACCTGGGCCTGCTCGCCGTGTTCGCGGCACAGGCGATCGCCCTCACACTGATCGACGAAACCGTCGGCCGCCGGGCGGGGGCCCTGGCAACCCTGGTCCCGGACATCAGACTCCCGCGTTCGGTCCGCGCCGCGGTGACGGCCGCAGCCCCCGTCCTCTTCGCTGTGTGGGCGCTGGCCGGCTTTTACGGGTCCCTCGGCCCCGCCCTCGTACGAACCCTCGTCGGATCCACGTCAGCCGTCTACGGCGGACTGGGGCTGTTCGTCCTCGCAGGGATTGCGTCCCTGTCCGCCCTCGCGCTGCACAAGACTCGGGCCACCACCGTCATGTACACCGGCATCACGGCCCTCATCGCCGGAGTGGCGATCACCTTGCTGTCCATCCGGCTGGAATGGCCCACCCTGTTCTTCATCGGCACGGCCGTGGCCGGCGTCGGGTTCGGCAGCGGCTTCCAGGGCGGCATCCGCACGGTGATGCCGCAGGCCGAGTCCCATGAGAGCGCCGGCGTGCTGTCCTTGCTGTTCGTCGTCTCCTACCTCGGTCTGGGAGTTCCCTCCGTGGGCGCCGGGCTGCTGGTCGTGCACGGCGGAGGTCTCATCCCGACCTCCGAGTTGTACGGCGGCCTCGTCATCGCCCTCGCCCTGCTGGCTCTGGCAGCCCTGCTGCTGCGCGGCAGCCAACTCCACCCCCTGACCGCGGCCTCCGGGACGCGCGCGAGTGACCTTCCATCGACTCAGAAGGCGGAATGCGCGGCCTGAGACGGCGGTTCGCGATGCCCGGTTCAAGATTGCGGTTGTGTGAGGCGTGCTGGGCGCAGGTCCGTAACCCGCTGCCAGGGGCGAGGCTGGGTGAACAGACCGGTCTCGGCTTCGGCGAGGATGCCACGGGGCTGACCACGCGGTTGAGCTTGGAGCGGACGCCTTCGGTGTTCTTCGGCAGGACGGGCAGGTCGTGGGCTTCGCACAGGCCGAGGGCTCGCATGGGTCGGCCGGTGTCGGCGAAGACCGCGAGGATTTGCTGGAAGCGGGGAGTTCAGCGGGACAGGCTGCGGTGCCGTCCTAGGGGCGAGCTCCTCGGCGAGACAGAGGAGAGTCTTGCGTGCGATCCGCAAGTGATCGGTCTCCTCGTCGAGTTCACGCAGCCGTGCGGTCAGGTCTTCGATACGGGCCTACATCTGCCCGACGCTCTATCACGTCGCGCATCGCCCAGTACACGCGTGACTCCGAGGAAGCCGGGCGGTGTTCGTAGTCGCGGACCAGGCGGCGGGGCAAGACCAGGATGCCGTTGGTCTGCCCTACTACCCACCGCTTGGGCTGGGGAACGGAACCCGTCTCGGAGGGGTATGACCAGCTTGAGATCTGCCAGGCGATGATGCGGCTGTTTGCCTGGGCCATCGGCCTTGGACTCCACGGCCGAGCGCCTGGGCCTTCGAGCCGTCTCGGCGAGGTCCTCCGGCCCGGACACCAGGTAGCAGACGGTGCCGATCCGGCCCGCGAGGTCGATGGCGATGATGTCCGCGCCTTCCTCGCTGCGAGCCCGACCGCGTGGCTGTGGCCCTGGCCACGGGCCGCGCCGGTGCTGAAGGCGAGCTTGCCGTCGGGCTGTCCGACGCCTGCTGCTCCTCTGGTCCGGATGGAGTCGGCTCAGGCCCCGTTGAAGTGCTCGTCGGTGAAGCCCGGCTTGGCGTCGTCGATCGCGCGCCGGTATCACTCGGCGATGTGGTCGGGGTCGCACGGGGTGCCCGGCTCCACCATCCCGGTGACGGTGACGGTGACGGTGACGGTGACGGTGACGGTGACGGTGACGGTGACGGTGACGGTGACGGTGACGGTGACGGTGACGGTGACGGTGACGGTGAGGACCTGCCGAGTTGCACGCCGTGCTGGACAAGCTCGACCCGTACCCCGCGTGCGTCCACAACGGCAGTTCGACCTGCTCGTCTACAACAGCGCGATGCGCCTGCTGATCACCGACCTCGACGAGGTGCCCATCGCACAGCGCAACTGCGTCTGGCTCACACAGTGACCGGCTCGGAGCCGAAGCATCGGATCGACAGGGCCGACAGGTTGGGGCCATGAGGCGCGTTGCCGCCTCCCCGCCTGGACGCGCAGCGCCCTCACCACACGCTCCCAGGTGCCGTCGATACCCCTCTACCGCAGCCCTGGTGCGGACGCAGTTCGGTGACCTTGCTTGTGTGCCACTTGTGCGTCGGCAGCGTGTCGAGCGCCTTCACCCGTAGGTTGGTCTGGTCAGTGGCGTGGCAACGGGCGATCGTCGTCCCGTCTGCCGTCGGCTTCACGGTTTCCCGGCCGTGACCGCCCTGCAAGGCGCCGCCCGCGTGGGGCCCACCCCCACAGGCGGTTGGTCGGCAACGGACTCGTCGTCATATCCCAGGGCCATGATCAGTTCGGCCCGCGCACTCTTGTCGAAGTCGATGGAGTGGGGCTGGGGGCATCCGCGATGACGCGGGCGTCGCGGGCGTGGGTCTTGCCTGTGTAAGGCAGGGGGGCGGCGCTCGCCGAGCGGAGTGTCGGGGTTCAGCCGGCGAGGCGGGAGCGGTCCGTTGTGCTGTGGGGCACGCCGAGACGTTCCAGCAGGAGTCCTTCCCGGGTGGACCAGGGGCAGATCTCGACGCGTTTGGCGCCGCAGGCTTCCATGAGGGCTTGAGCGATCAGGGCTCCGGCCAGGGACTGTTCGGCGCGGTGCCGGGAGATGCCTGGCAGTTTGCCGCGGCGGGACGGCTTCGCCCCGGCCAACAGGGCGGCCGAAGCGCGCAGTTGGGGCAGGGCCAACTGTCGTGCGGCCCGCGGCGCCTTGCCCCGGGCTGCGGCGAGCCGGGCGAGCTGTTCGAAGGTTTTGGAGCAGGCCAGCACCCGCGCGCCGGGGTCGGCCCGCGGCAGGTCGGGAACGGCTTCCAGGGATCGCTGCAGGTGCTTTCGGATCTCGGCCAGGCGGCGTGGGGACGGTGTGGTGTTGCTGGGCAGCCAGTCCCGGGTGATCCTGCGCGCGCCCAGCGGCAGCGAGTACACCCTGTCGGGCTGGTCTCCGGTGCCGGAGGCGATCTCCACGGTGCCGCCGCCGATGTCCAGGACAAGCAGGGGGCCGGTCGTCGGGCCCGCCCATTGGCGGGCGGCCACGTAGGCCAGCCGTGCCTCCTCCTCGCCGGTCAGCACGCGCAGGCGCGTGCCAGTGGTGCGTGCCACGCGCGCGATGATCGCGTCGCGGTTGGGGGCGTCCCGGATGACGGAGGTGGCGAAGGCGAACACTTCTGGTCCGCGCTGACGTGGATTGGCGGCGACGGCCTCGGCCACTGCCCGCTCGACGCTGTGCACGCCGGCCTGGTCCAGCCGTCCCTTGTGGTCGAGGGTCTCGTGCAGTCTCAGCCGCACCTTGCGGGAGAACACCGGCTCCAGCACCGCACCCGGGCGCCCCTGCACGACCGTCAGCAGAGCACTGTGACACCCGACATCGAGCACCCCTGCCTGCCGCACCCCATCGCCTCCTCTGACCCCGCGCTCGGCAGGACCGGCTTCATCTCCCGTCCTCCGACAGTCCAGATGACGGCATGACGGGGATTCCGGCCCATCGCATGAGCATATCGTCACCAGCCGTACACCCTCCGACCGGTTCCCAGGGCAGTAGCCCCGAAGGTGACGCGGGTGAACTGCCCACTGCCCACTGCCCACGGACAGGACCGCCGCCCGGGCCCTCCGGGCGGCTCCTGTGGCAGACGGCGTGAACTCCGTAGGCGCGGTCGGCCAGGACGGGCACGCCCTTGCCTTCGCGATCCGGATGATCTTGTGGGTGCGGGCCGCGATCTGAGCAAGGGTGTCTTGGCGGTGCAGGTACACCAGCGCGACGATTGCGCGCCGGTGGGTTGAGACTTCGGCACCTCACTCAGCAGCGGGCCCGACTGTCGGAAGTGTGAAACCGAGCTTCATCGGCGAGTCCATTCGTCGGTCCGTCAACCGTTTGCTCAGACGGGGAGTTCGGTGATGCTGAGGGCGAAGTCCAAGTTCCCCACCCCGTGGTTGGCGAGGCCCACCGTGACCAAGCCCGCTCCCTCCAGCCAGTGCGCCATTTTCAGGCCGCCGACGTCCAGCGGGCGCAGCCCGAGGCTCTTGACGAACGCCTCCACACCTGCCTTGGCCTGCGCATCATCGCCGGCGATGAAGACGTCGGGCTGCCCCTTCTCCAGGACATGTCGGAAGATGGTGTTGAACGCCTTCACCACGCTGGCGCTTGCCGGGGCGGCCTTGGCGGCTTCCTGTGCGATCGAGGTCTCCTCGCGGTGGGCCAGACCGTCGAACGTGGAATTGAAGGGGTTGCTGATGTCGACGATGACCTTGCCCGCGAGAGCGTCTCCGTACTGGGTGACGACCGGCACGACACCGTCGTACAACAGGGCCACGATGACGATGTCCCCGGCCGGGGCGGTGCCCCATTCTCCCGTCGTGGCGCCGCCGCCGAGAGCCTTGGCCAGGTCGGCGGCCCTGGACTGGTCGCGGCCCATGACCTCCACGGTGTTGCCGCCTGCTATTGCCCGCGCGCCGATGGTGCGGGCCATGTTCCCGGTGCCGATGATGCTGATGTTGCTCATGAGGTGTCCTGCCTTGGTCGTGGGGCGTCCGGTTCAGATGGCGGTGGTGCCGCCGTCGGCGACGAGTTCCATGCCGTTGACGTAGCTGGAGTCGTCGGAGGCGAGGAAGAGGGCGGCGGTGGCGATTTCGTCGGGGCTGCCCATCCGGCCGCGGGGGATGAGGGACTCGAACTGGCGCTTGGTGGCCTCGTCGAAGAGTTCTTCCTGCTTGGCGGTGGCGACCTGACCGGGGGTCAGGACGTTGACGCGGATACGGCGGTCCTTGAGCTCGTTGAGCCAGACGCGGGCCCAGGCCTGCTGGACGGCCTTGCTGCCGGCGTAGACGCTCCAGCCGGGGAAGGCGCCGAGGGAGGCGTTGGAGCCGGTCATGAGGATGGAGCCGCCGTCGTTGAAGAGCGGGAGGGCCTTCTGGACGGTGAACAGGGTGCCGCGGGCGTTTAGCCCGAACCAGGTGTCGAACTGGGTCTCGGTGATCTCGCCGAGCGGGGCGGGCTCGCCCCCTCCGGCGCTGGCCCACAGCACGTCGAGGCTTCCCTTCTCCCGCTTGACGGTGTCGTACAGGCGGTCCAGGTCGTCCAGGTCGGCGGCGTCGCCCTGGACGCCGGTGACGTTGCGGCCGATCTGCTTCACGGCCTCGTCCAGGGCGTCCTGGCGGCGGCCGGTGATGAAGACGTGCGCTCCCTCGTCGACGAACAGCTTCGCGCCGGCCAGCGCCATGCCGGTGGTGCCGCCGGTGATGACCGCGACCTTGCCGTCGAGCTTTCCCATAGTCGTTCCCTTGGGTCGGTGGTGCCGTGCGCACCTGGGGTGACGGTGTTATGTACACCGTCCTGTGTGCTTAACGTACGGCGCGGTCGGCTGGGGCGCAACTATGTACACCGGTCGTTACCCAACTCGGGTACCATGGACCCATGACGGAGTTGGAGAAGGGCCCCACGGGCAGCCGCCGCGGCCGGGGCGCCCGCGAGCGCATCCTCAGCGCGTCCCAGCGACTGTTCCGCGAGCAGGGCATCAACCGCACCGGCATGGACCAGCTCTGTGCGGCGGCCGAGGTGTCCAAGCGCACGGCCTACCAGCACTTCGGCGGCAAGGACGAACTCGTCGCCGAGTACCTGCGCCGGTTCGACCCCTCTGTTCTGTCCGGCGTCTTCGACCGCACCGACCTCACGCCCCGCGAACGGCTCCTCGCCGCCTTCGACATAGCCCCCGGCACCCCTCTGTGCCCCTACATCGCCGCCGCCGTAGAGCTCCACGACCCCGAGCACCCCGCATCCCAGTACGCACGCGACTACAAGAAAGCGGTCGCCGTGCGGCTCGCCGACACCGCCCGCGAAGCCGGCGCCGCCGACCCGGATCAGCTCGGCGAGCAGCTCGCGCTGCTCATCGACGGCGCCGCGGCCCGCACCCGGGTCCTGAACGCCGACGCCTTCCCCACCGCCGCCGCCATCGCCGCCGTCCTCATCGACAACGCCATCCCCGCCACAGCCGGCAATGGCCGGCGGCGGGAGGAAGCGTCAAGCTGACTTGGCGCTCCGAGGCCGGGCTGGACGCGCTGCCGGTCGCGCGGCTGCACTCACTGGTACGCGACACCAACCGCCTGGCACCCGACACCGGACCTGCGGGCTTCTACGGAACTGGCCGCCCGCCTGCTGAAGGCCGCAGCAGAAGCCGCCGGGGAGACCGGGGACCCCGAAGGGCAGCGGCTTCAGAAAGGCGCGGCGGTCTGGAGGGGCAGCGGTATATCCGGCAGAGCCGGTCGGATGAGCCGCGGGAACATCTGGAGCCGCTCTGGACCTACGCCCGGCTGTAGGACTTCCGCCGCCTACGCATTCGGGGAACGCAGATCCGCTATCCACGAAGCGTTCCGCAAATTCGACTGCCGCCTCATCACCCACCGACAACTCGGCTCATAGTGCTGGGCGTTGTAAGTCGGTGCGCAGGTCGGTCTGGGTGGCGGGGGAAGACATTGGCGAGCGGGGCTACGAACTACCTTTTGGTGAATGCGTAGCCGTCCAGGACCGCGCCGCCGAAATAGGTCAGCGGGAAGGCCCCGAACTCGACGAGGGATTGGCCGTTGACGGGGTCGAGGATCAGCAGTCCTTCGCCCTGCACCCCGGCGATGACGAGAGAGTGCGATCCCCCGGAGTTCCAGGTGATATCGGCGACGACCGGGCGGCCGGCATTGATCTCGCCGGCGATCTGCGAGAGGGACAGGCCGGCGGGCTGGTAGCTGGCGTAGTTGCCGACTGTCTTGAGAGCGTCTGTCACGCCGCCGGACTTGAGATAGCGTCGGTCGACCCCGAGGCGGGAGTCGTCGAGGACGTACAGGGCGTCGCTGCTGTAGGGGTCCGCGTAGCGGTTGGCGAGCACCGGGTTGTCGTTGAGGGCTGTCTGGGTCGGGCAGGCCCCGGTGTCCGCTGGAAACCCATTGATCTTGTGCCCGATCTCCGTCATGACTTGGCACTGAGTCCAGGTGCTCGCCGGGTTGTAGAAATGGTTGACGCTGGTGCCCGCAGCGATCCAGCACCATTCGTTGCTCTCCTGGTACTGCATCCGCATACCGAGGTTGTGGCTGACATCGGGCACATAGGTCTGGGTCTCAAGAGGCTTGGCATCCAGGACCGTGATGTCGGTGACAATGGTCAGCGGTGCACCCCAGTCGACGTTCACGACGAAGGTGACACCGTGGTTGGGGTCGTAGGGCGGTCCGTGCGGAGCGATGTTCTCGACTGTGATGGACGCCGCGCCGATGAAGCGCACCTTCTCCGGCGTGTACTCCGACACGGTGACGATCACGACCGAGTCGTGATCGATGGCGCCCCAGTTGTAGTTCAGGGTGACCCGGCCATTGAAGGCACCCCAGTACTTCCGAATGGTCTGCGGCATCGGTGGCATCCCCGTCCCGGTGCTAGAAGTCCACCTCGACTGGCGGGCTGTCGAGAACGGTGATGTCGGTGACAATGGTCAGCGGTGCACCCCAGTCGACGTTCACGACGAAGGTGACACCGTGGTTGGGGTCGTAGGGCGGCCCGTGCGGAGCGATGTTCTCCACCGTGATGGATGCCGCGCCGATGAAGCGGTGCTCGGCGTCCGGCGGCGTGCTCACCAGGTACTCCGACGCGGTGACGATCACTACTGAGTCGTGATTGATGGCGCCCCAGTTGAAGTTCAGCGTCACCCGGCCCTGGAAAGGCCCCCAGTACTTCCGAATGGTCTGCGGCATCGTCCGGTGTCCCCGTTCCGAAGTCCGCGAGCAGTGATGCCCGCCACGCATATTGTGGGATACGCATGCCCTCCTGTCCACGAACTGGCATGAATTGCCGACGACTGCGTAACCCGTCATCACTCGTACGAGTGAATTCATTAACAATGCCTAATGCTATGAGTTGAGTTGTCGGTGGATGGTGAGTGGTGAGGTGGCCGGCGAGTTCGGGGAACGCTTCGTGGTCGTCGTCGGATCCGCGTTCCCGGCGGAAGCCTTGTGGCCGATGGAAGGAGGTCCGGCCGAGCAGCGTGCCTCGTTGGTCGGACTGGGCCAGGACGATGGCGACCAGGGCCGCGACGCCAGTCATTGGCCAGCGGCTGAGAGCGGGCTTGCGGCAGGCGGCGCCCGGCTCCGGGGTCTGCGCACCCTGCACGTACTTGGTGAGGAACTCGTCGCCCCGCGGGTCGGGCCGTGTTCGCGCTGAGCTGGTGGCCCCAGGCCGAGAGCATGAGCGGCCCGGACTGGGTCTTGTCCGAACTCATCAGTGTGCAGGGGGTCTTGGTGACCTTGTCGGCGAGGGTCTAGGTAGTACCGCCGAGTCAGGGCAGCGGCGAGAGCGGGAGCCAGGCTCGTGGAGTGCCCCGTCGGCATGGCGCCGGTTCCCTGTTCGGCATTACGCGTCGCGGCAGATGATGAAGTCGCGGTAGGCATGGCGCCCCGGCCGGTCGTTCAGATCCTTGGTGGCCTCTAGTACCTGCCGCAGGTGATCGGTCGTCAAGGGGAGAGGTGCTTCGTCCGGCTGGTAGGTGGTGCGTACGGGGTAGTCGACTCCGGGTTCGCGGGTCATTTCGATGTGGCAGCCCAGTACATGGGTCACCCGTCGAGCGGCTGCGAAGTCGACGAGACGCTCCGCGGTGCGCGTGAACGCGGGCCAGTCGTCCACGTAGAGCCGACCCGGGTACAGCGTGTCGCCGGTGAGGAGCCAACCGGTGTAGTCGTCGTGATAAGTGACGGCTGTCTCGTGATGCCCCGGGGTCGCCAGGCACTCGACGATCCGCCCGCCCAGGTCGATCCGCGCGATGCCCTCGGGGTCGCGGTCGAACCCGAAGAACGGCCAGGCGTCGGTGAGATCGGCGGGTACCACCATCGTGTCCGGCCGCCCGGCGAACTGGGCGTCGCCGGCGACGTGATCGCCATGGGCGTGGGAGTGAAGCACGAGCAGCGCGTAGTCCTGCCGGGGGGTGCGGGCGAGCCAGTCGTCAATCAGTCCGTCGACGGCCTGGCGCAGCGGGAACCACTCCGGAGAGTCTGTGGCACCGGTGTCGACGAGCACGGCCCGCTCGTTGCCGAACAGCAGGAACAGGAACGGTGCTTCGTAGTGGACGGACTTGTTCTGGCGCAGGATGTAGCTGTGCTCGTCGTAGGCGTGCACCTGGATGTCCGGATCAGTGTTGTGCTTCGCGGACGGTGAGCCGTGGATCCAGTGGACGTCGAGCGGGCGCTGTTCGAGCGCGGCGGACGTGAAGTCGATCAGTGCGCTGCCCTTGCTCATTGGCTCTCCTGTCCGCGTTCTGTGCGGGCCGGGCCCGAAGAACCCGCCACCAGCGCAACTCCACCTCATGGCCACGCGCAGAGCAATGGGGAAGGCATACCGCGTGAACGAGTTCGGGGAGCAAGGAGCAACCTGCGGATCAGGCCCAACCCGTACACCGTTCCCGTGGACTCGACCTCGCGTTCGGACATCGCCGTAACCCTCCGCGACCGCTCTCCAAGACATGCGGTGGAACCCGCCGGCCGACGCCCTGGCCAGGCTTCCCTGGTCCCGCGCGAGCGGGCGGGACCAGGGCCGGAGGCACTACCCCGGTCAGCCGGTGAGCCGGGCCTGCGCGGCGTTGTCCGTCGTGCGGTGCTGGGTCTCCGCGTACGTCATGGTTCCGCTGTCGAACGGGCGGTCGGTGGTGCCCGCGGCTGCGGTCTTCCGGGTCGCGGGCGGGGTTGTGCCGTTCACAGGCACTGCGAGACGACGCGCAGGACGACCCCCGGATAGTTGGTGGATGCCGAGGCGTACCAGCCGGAGAGGTTCGGAGCCGTGTTCCGGACGACCTCCGTGTAGACGAGGCTGCTGTTCAGGACCGGCGGATCCAGAGAGGCGCCACCCGACAACGGCACATGACCGGAGGGACAGTTGCCGTAGCCGCCGCCCGAGCCGTTGACGGCGTACGGCGTGGTCACCAGCGTGGGAGCGGGCAGTGGCGCGCACTGGGTCGTGACGACCATGGTGTCGACACCGCTTCTCGCGAAGGTGGCGAACGACCAGCCGGTCTGGTCCGCCGTCGGTGTGTCGGCCTGCATGTTGAAGCCCGCGGGTGTCGGAGAGCCCGAACCGTCCACGAAGTAGCCGCCACCGCCGAACGCGTACGTCCCCGTGGGGCAGGTGACGGTCTGGCTGAACAGGACGTAGTCGCCGACGTTCCCGGTGTGGGCCTGGAACGTCACCGACCGTGAGGTGCTCCCGGCCAGTTGTGCCGCAGGGACGCAGTCGGCGACGAGCGGCAGGTAAAGGTAGTTGGGATTGTTCAGGACGCCCACCACGAAGGCGCCACTGCCGTTCGGCGTCAGGCCGACACTGGCGAGGTTCGCGTTGCCCCCTCCCGCGGAGACGGCCTTCATGCCCGCCGGGCAGCTGACCGAACCCGCCACCTGGTCGTACGCCTGACCGCTGAGGTTGGCCCATCGCTGGGTGAAGTTCACCGGCGCGAACGCCGCCGCCGACGTGGCGAACAGTAACCCGGCTGCGAAGAGTGTCGCGACGAGGGCAAGAATTCTTCGTGATCTCAAGTCATGTCCCCTTCCGTTGAGGACGCCGACCCGTGCCCGTCCTGCCGCCGACCGGCAGCGGACGTCACGCAACGGCACGGAACCGGCGCTGCCTGCGTACGAACCACGGTGAGATTCGCCGGCACCGGCGTCGAGCGCTGTTCCGGTCAATGGACCGCCGCCACGTGCAGGCGGGACCGGGCGCCGACGGCCCGCGCGTACCCCGCGGAGGTGCCACCCGCCGTCGCCGAGAAGGCACGCTCGGCTGGGCCGCGGACCATGGTGCAGTACGCCGGCGGCCGCGCCCGGCGCCAACTGCCGCCCTGCTTCGGGATATCGAAGTGGACCGCTCACCGTCGGTTCCTGAGTGAGCGCTCGACACGGCCTCCTTGGAGGAACTGTTCGGCATTCCGGCTGCACCCAGCCTCTCGAAAGCAGCCCTGGTGCCCCGGGCGGAGCGGATTCGGCGATCAACCACAACACCGGTTCGCCCAGGTCAACTGCGCCCCCCGGGGTCCCAACTGCCGATCGCCGCCGCGGCCTTGGTGATGGAGGGGAAGCACGAGGCCTTATCCGGACGTCTGATCCGTCCGGACGTCGTGGCCTCGGCCGGTCCAGCCCTCGACGCGGCCCCGCGCGGCGACACGATGCGCAGCGATGCGGCGCACACCTGCGCGTGATCGCGCCGGGCCATCGGTAGTGTCCGATCCGACGCACTGGGCCCGGCCGTACCGCGGTCCGCGAGGAGGAGGATCACCATGGCCGATGGCCGGCAGGGGGCCGAGGCGGACCCGCCGCAGACCCGGCACGGGAGCGCGCGGGACACGGTGCGGCTCGCGGTGGTGATCGGTGCGCTCGGCGTCGTCTTCGGGGACATCGGGACCAGTCCGATCTACACCATTCAGACCGTGTTCAGCCCGAGCGACCCGCACCCGGTTCCGGTCAGCACCCAGAACGTGTACGGGGTGGTGTCGCTGGTGTTCTGGTCGGTGACGGTCATCGTCACGGTCACCTACGTGCTGCTGGCGATGCGTGCCGACAACGAGGGCGAGGGCGGCATCATGGCGCTGATCACCCTGCTGCGCCGGTGGGGTTCACAGCACGGAGGGCGAACTGCCGTAGTCCTGGCCGGACTTGGCATCTTCGGCGCTTCGCTGTTCTTCGGCGACAGCATGATCACGCCGGCGATCTCGGTGCTGTCGGCGGTCGAGGGACTCAAGGTCGTCGAACCGTCGCTGGACAGCGCGGTCGTGCCCGTCACCGCGGTGATCATCGTGGTGCTGTTCCTGGTGCAGCGGCGCGGAACCGCCGCGGTGGGACGGGTGTTCGGGCCGGTCATGATCCTCTGGTTCACGGCCATCGGCGCGTGCGGCGTGGCCGGCATCGCCGATCACCCGGCCATTCTCCGCGCACTGTGGCCGAGTTACGCGCTGGGCTTCCTGTTCGGCCACTTCGGCACCGCCTTCTTCGCGCTCGCCGCGGTCGTGCTCGCGGTCACCGGCGCGGAGGCGCTCTACGCGGACATGGGGCACTTCGGCCGCCGGGCCATCACCCGCGGCTGGCTGTTCCTCGTCTTCCCCGCCTGCATCCTGAGCTACTTCGGCCAGGGCGCCCTGATCCTCGACAACCCGGCCAACATCAGCAGCCCGTTCTTCCTCCTCGTGCCCCACTGGGGACGGTGGCCGATGGTCCTGCTCGCCACGGCGGCCACCGTCATCGCCTCCCAGGCGGTGATCACCGGCGCCTACTCGGTCGCCTCCCAGGCGGCCCAGCTCGGCTATCTGCCGAGGCTGCGGATCGCGCACACCTCCGAGTCCACCATCGGCCAGATCTACGTCCCCTGGATCAACTGGCTGCTGATGGTCTCGGTCCTCACCCTGGTCTTCGCGTTCCGCAGCTCCGCGGCGCTGGCCTTCGCGTTCGGCATGGCGGTCACCGGCACCATCACCATCACCACCCTGCTGTTCTTCTACGTCGCCCGCGCCAAGTGGCGCACTCCGGTGTGGCTGATCGTCACCGGCGCGACCCTGCTGCTCTCCGTCGACCTGCTCTTCGTGGCGGCCAACCTGACCAAGCTCGTCCACGGCGCGTGGCTGCCGCTGCTGATCGGCCTCACCGCGTTCACCGTCATGACGACCTGGCAGCGCGGCCGTGAGGTCGTCACCGCGGAACGGGCTGAACACGAGGGTTCCCTGCGCGAGTTCGTCGACCAACTCCGCAGCGGGGAACGGCCGGTGCTCCAGGTCCCCGGCACGGCGGTGTTCCTCAACCGGGGCAAGCAGACGGCGCCGCTCGCCATGCGGGCCAACGTGGAACGCAACCACGTGCGGCACGAGCAGGTCGTGATCCTGTCCATCGAGACCGAGCCC
>Ga0307511_10003089_pt1 | contig 17160 bp, 17 predicted proteins | sample 13_EM_MG_FD_200266 | JGI IMG/M metagenome (GOLD analysis project Ga0307511, IMG submission 200266) | Populus trichocarpa ectomycorrhiza microbial communities from riparian zone in the Pacific Northwest, United States - 13_EM | ecosystem: Host-associated > Plants > Roots > Unclassified | place... | reverse complement strand
GACAGCGGGCGGGTGTCCTTCACCAGCCACGCGCCCGTCTGCACCACATTGGGATCGTCCGGCTCCGGCCACGGCCCGATCACCGGGTCCGCGGCCAGCCACGGCCGCGGCGAGTTCATGTTGCTCAGCACGTCCTCGATCGGGGCCAGCCCGATCGATTCCCGGTTGGAATTGACCGCCGGACGCCACGACTCGTTCCAGCGCTGCGATTCCAGCTCCCACAGCGCACGATTGTCGGCATCCGCCGGCTGTTCCCAACTGGGCAGCGGCGCCGGGGCGAGTTGCCCAGAAGGGAGTTGATTCGGGCAGAATGTGGCGTAGACGTGGCGAATACCGAGCTTTTCCGCTACCGATGGCGCCGCGATCTGCATCGCGGACCAGGCCACCACCGCCCCGCAGCCGTCCGCGGCCGGCAGCAGCGTCTCGAACTGAGTGGCCACCGTGCCTTCCATCAGCTGCTTCCGGCCCTCCGGGGTGGCGCCGAGCCGCCGGAACTCGGAGTCCGCCTTGGTCCCGGGCCGCACCTCCGGCCCGAGCGGCACGAAGTCGATGCCCAGCCCCTCGATCCATTCCCGGAAATCCGGCGGCGCGCACAGCCGCGCCTCGTGCCCGATTTCCCGCAGCCGCAAAGCCAGCGCGACCACCGGTTGGACGTCACCGCGCGACCCTATGGTCGACAGCAACACACGCATGGGAAATACCCCCGTAGTTCGTGGGCTTACGGGAGGTGATTGTGAGCGCACCCCGGGGCCTTGCGGCAAGTCCCCCTATCGGTTATATATTTAAGTGGGAGGAAGAGAAGGCGAGTCCTCCTGGCGCGGCCGCAGCTCGACGCAGCAGGCCCCGGCGCCGCCCGGCGCGAGCACCGCCTCCACCGTCCGGGCCTCGAGACCGTCGATCATGCCCTCCAGGAACGCCCGGTTGATGCCGCACACCAGGTCGCGGGCCTTGGCCGCCAGCGGGTGGAACGGACAGTCACGCAGCCGCACCGTGGTCGGCGTGTCCCGCAGCGGCTCGAAGCCGTGCCGGGCCATCAGCCGGCAGGTCATGGTCAGCGCCCGCTCGGTGCCCAGCCGCCCCGGCCGCTCCCCCTCGCGCTCGGCCGCCCCGAGCTCCCGGCCGCGCTCGGCGGCGATCGGCTCCGCCGCGCCGCGCGGGTCGTCGCTCAGCACCGCGTCGATCAGGATGTCCGCGAGCAGGTCGTACTGCCGGGCCGGGATGCTGACCCGCACGTCCACGTCCGTGGGCTCGTACACCTTGGGCGCGCGGCCGACCCGGCCCGCGCCCGCGTAGTGGGCCCGTAGCAGGCCGGCGTCGACCAGCTTGTCCAGGTGGAACGCGGCCAGCTTGCGGGAGATGCCGACCGCCGCGGCCGCCTCGTCCCTGGTCACCGGGTGGCGGGCGGCGCGGATGAAGTCGAACATGCCGCGGCGCAGGTCGTCGTCGAGGGCGGCCACGGCGCTGATCGCCCGATCGGTGCTCACCCTACCCAGAATATCGCCTACGAGCGTGTCCGCAACCACACTTCTTGACCAGCGACGTTAATAAGACCAACATCTATTGGCGAAACTGGAGTGAAGGAGGCGGCATGCACGCGTTACGGGTGGTGCCCGAGCCCACTGCCGGCGTCGACCTCGACGCCGCCGAACGCGCCGCCGGCGACCTGCTGCGCGCCCTCGGCATCGACACCGACAACGAGAACCTGCGCGCCACGCCCGGCCGGATGGCCCGGGCCTACGCCGAGCTGTTCTCGCCGCGCCCGTTCGACCTGACCACGTTCCCCAACGACGAAGGCTACGACGAACTGGTGCTGGCCCGCAGCATCCCGGTGCGGTCGGTGTGCGAGCACCACCTGCTGCCGTTCGTCGGCGTAGCGCACGTCGGCTACCTGCCCGACGCGCGCATCCTCGGTCTGTCCAAACTGGCCCGTGTCGTCGAGCACTTCGCCAGCCGGCCGCAGGTGCAGGAGCGGCTGACCAAGCAGGTCGCCGACTGGCTGTGCGCCCAGCTGCAGCCCAAGGGCGTCGGCGTGGTCATCGAGGCCGAGCACACCTGCATGACTCTGCGCGGGGTGCGGGCCGCCGGCTCCAGCACCGTCACCTCCACCCTGCTCGGCACGCTGCGCTCCGACGCGCGGTCGCGCCAGGAGTTCTTCGCGCTGGCCGGGGTGAAATAAGCTAGTCAGGGTGTCGAACCGTCCCGAACTGGTTGCCCTGCGGTCGTTCCTGAGCGTGTACCGGACGGGCGGGGTCGCCCGGGCGGCCGAGGCGCTGCGGCTGTCACAGCCCGCGGTGTCGCACCACCTCAAGGCCATCGAGGAGTCGGTCGGGCGACCGCTGTTCCGGCGGGCCGGGCGGGGCATCACGCCCACCGAGGCCGGGCACAGCCTGGCCGCCGAGGTCGCCGAGCACATCGACGCGCTTGAGGGCGCCCTGGACGGCCTGCGTTCCGCCACCCTGTCCGGCGCCGGTCCCGTGTTCGTCGGCGCCCCCGTCGACCTGCTCGAACGGTTCGTGGTCACCCGGATGTCGCCGCTGCTGGCCGAGGGGCTCACCGTGCGGTGCCGGGTCGGGCTTTCGCCCGATCTCGTGCAGGCCGTGCTGCGGGACGAGCTCGACGTGGCGCTGCTGACCAAGATCGAGGGCGTGCCCACTCGGCGGATGTATCTCGTGCCGCTGCTGGAAGAGCGGTTCCTGCTGGTCGGGCGGGCCGGCGACGAGCCGTACGAGCCGGGGCAGGAGCGGCGTTTCGTCGGCTACTCCGAGGAGATGCCCATGGCTCGGCGCTACTTCCGGGAGTGCTGGGCCATTCGGCCGCCCGCGCCCGCGCTCATCGTCAACGACTTCCGGTCCGTCGTCGCCGCCGTGCTCGCCGGCGCCGGCCTGACCGTCGCGCCGCACTACCTCGTCGAGGAGCACCTCGCCGCCGGCCGGCTCGCCGTGCTGCACCGGCCTTCGCAGCCCGTCGTCAACTCCGTCCACATCGGCACCCGGCGCGGCCGCGAGCACCTCCCCCGGATCCGGGCCGTCTTCGGCGCACTGTCCTCTTTGGACTGACCCGGTATACCGATTGACGCCTTCCGCCGGCGCGCACAAGATTGTGCCCAGGAAGGAGGTTGACCATGGGAGTCCTGGTGCTCAACGCGAGCATGGAGCCGCTGCACACCGTGTCGGTGCCGCACGCCGTGCGGATGCTCGTGCGCAAGGTCGCCGAGATCCACGAGGCCGAGGACGGCACCACGTTCGGCCACTATCCGCTGCCCCGGGTCGTCCGGCTCGTGCGCTACGTCGTCATGAAGTGGCGCTACAGCCGCCCGCCCCGCTGGTCCCGTCGTGGTGTCCTACAGCGCGACCACCACCGCTGCGCCTACTGCGGCCGTCCCGCCGACACCGTCGACCACGTCCTACCTCTGTCCCGTGGCGGCGCTCGCACCAGCTGGCTCAACACCGTCGCCTGCTGCGCCCGCTGCAACGCCGCCAAGGGCAACCGCCTGCTCGACGAGGCCGGCCTGCGCCTGCTCGTCACCCCGCACGCCCCCTCGTGGGCCGAGCTCCACGCCTGACCGTCCACTCCGGACGATCAGGCTCCTACCCGTGACAGGATTCTCCCGTGGATCTCCGATTCGTCGCCGAGCAGTGCGTCTCCCTCGTCGCCGACCAGTTCTCCCAGCAGCTCGACTGGAGCCTCGACAGCCTCACCGTCCTCGACGACGTCTGCTCCCGGCTGCTCGCCGACGGTCCGCTGCCCGAGGCCCGTCTCGACCTCTGGTGGAAGCTCGTCGGCGCCTACACCGGCGAGGTCCTCGTCCACGCCTACGGCGGCGCCTGGTCCGAGGACTCCGGCACTCCCGCCGTCGTGATCAAAGGCCACACCGCCATGCCCTTCACCATCGCCCACCGCGTCCTGACCGCCGAGCCCTACAAGAGCCTCGCCTCGTTCGGTCGCGTCTTCCCCGCCCTCATCGCCCGCACAGAACAGCAGTAACCCCGTACGTGAGTGGCTCACTTGGCCCCAGGGACCAAGTGAGCCACTCACGTGCGCAGTTCGCCTTCGAGGAGGCTCATGACGATGAGGTCGTGCCATCTGCCGTCGCGGCGGAAGCGTTCGCGTTCGCGGCCTTCTTCTACGAAGCCAAGCTTGGTGTAGACGTGGCGGGCGGGGTGGTTCTCGGGGACGACCCAGAGGGAGATGCCGTGCAGGCGCATCTGGTCGAAGCCGTAGCGGCAGATGAGGCGGATGGCCTCGGTGCCGTAGCCGCCGTTGCGGTGGGAGGCCTCGCCGATGTAGACGTCGAGTTCGGCGCGGCCGTTCTCGGGTTCGGCGTCGGTGAGGGCGATGACGCCGATGGGGACGGAGTCCGCGAGGGTCTCGACGCAGAGGATGAGGTTGTCGTAGGTGTTGCGGGGACGGTCCTCGCCAAGGCGTTTGGTGAGCTGGGCGAGGGACTCCGGGTAGTCGTTGATCATCCAGCGGCCGACGTCGGGATCGGAGTTCCAACGGTGCAGGGCCTCGGCGTCGGAGGGCTCGAGCGCCCGAAGCCGGACGAGTCTCCCGGTCAGCATGAGCCCGACGTTAGCAGCGGGCGGCAACCGAATTAGCCGTACGCGGCGAGGAAACGCCGGGCGTGGGACTCGTCGAACTGGGGGTTGAGCGGGCCGCGAATGCTCTGCAGGCAGTCCTCGATGTCCACCAGCGGATCGAGCAGCCCGGCCCGGCCGACGTCGATGAGGTGCACGGAGTCGGGGGCTATGAGCACGTTGGGCAGGCAGTAGTCGCCATGCCCGACAACGGGTCCAGCGCCGAAGGGACAGCCGGCGGGGTCGACGGAATGCAGGAACCGAAGCGTCTCCCCCATGATCGTGGCGACACCGTCCCGTTCGGACGGCGACCAGGGAGCGGAGGCGGGCCGGCCGGGCGCGGCGGCGGTGTGCAGCCAGCCACGGCCGGCGTCGAGCACCTCGGGCACGGGAACGCCACGGAAACGCAGCCACAGCAAGCGATCCCGTTCGGCGTCGACGAGGTCGGCGGCAGCTTCATCGAAGGGGGAAGCGGTCTTGAGGTAGCCGGAGCCGTCGAGGTAGCGAAGCACCCGAGCACCGGAATGGCCGATGGTGACGACCTCGTGGGGCCGGCCCATCAGCGCGCGGCCCGAACGACCAGCGCCGCCAACTGCCGGCCGGCGTCGTCGTCGAGCGGGGCATGGTCGAGCAGCAATCGGTACCAGAGCACGCCGAACACGACATCCAGCAACAGTTCCGGATCGACGTCGGCGGCGATCTCGCCGCGCGCCGAGGCCCGCGTCAGCACGGCTCGCAGGGCGTCGCGGCGGCCGAACAGGAAGCGGTCGCGGAACTGGGCGGCGAAGACGGGATCGAGCAGCGCCTCGGCCATCAGCCCGACGAGCACGGGACGCTGCCCACGCTGCCGGAAAGTGGCGGCGAGGAAGGCGTCGAGGTCGGCGTGCAGCGATCCCTCGTCCGGCACGGTGATCCGGCTGGCGGCCTCGTCGAGCAGGGCGTCCAGCACCACGTCGGCCCTGGACGGCCACCAGCGGTAGATCGTCTGCTTGCCGGCGCCGGCGCGGGCGGCGATGCCCTCGATGGACAGCTGCGCATAGCCCCGCTCGGTCAGCTCGTCGATCGCGGCCGCCAGGATAGCCAGCCTGGTCGCCTCGCTGCGCGGCCGCCCCGGCTTCCGGTCCCCAGTCACGCCGCCCAGTTTACAAGACGCGGCGTCTCGCTTTAGTATCGAGACGCAACGTATCGGATTGAGGGGGCGTCATGCGTGTTGTGGTGCTGGGCGGGACCAACGGCATCGGCCTGGCGGTCGCGGAGCGGCTGACCGCCGACGGGGCCGAGGTGACGGTCACCGGCCGCGATCCCGAGCGGCTGGCCGCGGTCAAGGACCGGGTGGCGGCGGCCGAGCAGGTGGACGCCACGTCGGAGCCGGAGGTCGCGGCCTTCTTCGAGCGGATCGGCGAGTTCGAGCACCTGGTGCTGAACTTCAGCCCGGGCGCGGTCGGCCTGGGCCCGATCCGGGAGGTGTCGACGAAGGATGTCCGGGCGGCGTTCGAAGGCAAGCTCTTCGCGTACCTGCACGCGATCAAGGCCGCCTCGGTGACGGAGTCGGTGACGATGGTGTCCGCCGCCAGCGCCCGCGCCGCCGCACCGGGACTGGTCACGCTGGCGGCCGTCAACGGCGCGATCGAACGGGTCGTTTCGCCGCTGGCCGCCGAGCTGGCGCCGGTGCGGGTCAACGCGGTCTCGCCGGGCGCGATCGACACCGACTGGTGGTCGTTCGTCCCGACCGACCAGCGGCAACAGCAGTTCGCGGCAATGGCCGCGGAGTTGCCGATCAAGCGCCCCGGCCGCCCCGCGGAGGTCGCGGACGCGGTCGCGTACCTGATCCGGGCGTCCTACGTGACGGGCAGCGTGCTGCCGGTCGACGGCGGATTGACGGTGGCCTGACAACCGGAATCCACAGGTAATTGCGAGTTCAACTATCACCGGCGTACACTGGCCGACGTGCGCGAACTCGGCCTTCGTGACACCAACGGCATCCTCAGCCAGCCGTGGGTGCGGCCGAGGCGGTCCAGCGCCGGCCTGGGCCTGGACCAGGTCTTCGTCTCCACGCAGGCCGAGCGCGCCTACCGGGCCAGCTTCGACGCGGCGGCGACCAGCATGGTGATCCTGCACCTGGACGGCCCGGTGAAGGTCCGCCGCGGCCACAACCAGCCGTGCACGGTGCCGGCCGGCGGCCTCTTCGTGCACCCGGCCGGGCACGATCTGACCGTGGAGCTGGGCGGCGGCCTGAACACCGTGCACGTCTACCTGACCGACGAGGCGTTCGGGCCGGAACAGGTCCACCTGAACGAGGAGGTCGGCGCGGTCGATCCGCTGGTGGAGCAGCTGATGCTCGCCCTGGACGGCGTGCTGCGCGAGTGGGAGCCCTCGGCCCGCACCTACGTGGACCACCTGACCACCCTGCTCGCCAGCCACCTCGCACGCCGTCGGCAGCCCGCACCGATGGCCGGCCTGACCGAACGCCAGCTCGCGGCCGTCCGGGAGCTGATCGAGGACCGGATCGCGGAGCCGCTGCCGCTGGCCGATCTCGCCGACGCGGCGGCGCTGAGCGTGAGTCAGTTCGTACGCCAGTTCAAGGCCAGCACCGGCGACACCCCGCACCGCTACCTGGTCGGCCTGCGCATCAGGCACGCGCAGCGGCTGTTGCGGACCAGCACGCTGCCGATCGCGGACATCGCCGTGCGGTGCGGGTTCAGCCACCAGGAGCACCTCACGCGGGTGATGCGGTCCCGGCTGGGCACCACCCCGGGCGCGGTCCGCACGAACGCCCAGAACGTGCAGGCCGGCGCGCATTCCGTGCAGGCGGACGCGGTGTGACCCGGCCGATACTCGGCCGATGACCCACGACACCGACGTCCTGGTCGTCGGCAGCGGACCGGCTGGCGGATCGGCCGCCCTACTGCTGGCCACATACGGTATGCAAACGACCCTGGTCACCAAGTACGGCTGGGTGGCCAACACCCCGCGTGCGCACATCACCAACCAGCGCACCATGGAAGTCCTGCGGGACCTGGGCATCCAGGCCGAGGCGGAGGCCCAGGGCACGCCGCAGCACCTGATGGGCGACACGGTGCTGTGCACGTCGCTGGCCGGCACGGAGATCGGCCGCATCCGCACCTGGGGCACGGGCGACGCCGCCCTGACCGAGTACACCGCGGCCAGCCCCTGCGGCATGATCGACCTGCCGCAGAACTACCTGGAGCCGATCCTGATCGGCCGGGCCGCCGAGCGCGGCGCGAAGATCCGCTTCGACACGGAGTTCCTGTCCCTGCACCAGGATGACGACGGCGTGACGGCCACGGTGCACGACCGGGTGCGCGGCGAGACGCAGACCATCCGGGCCCGCTACCTGATCGGCGCGGACGGCGGCCGCAGCCTGGTGGCCGAGCAGGTGGGGCTGCCGGTGGCCGGCCGCACCGGCAAGGCCGGCAGCATGAACATCGTCTTCGACGCCGACCTGAGCCGCTACGTGGCCCACCGGCCGAGCATCCTGTACTGGGTGATGCGGCCGGGCGCGGAGACCGGCGGCATCGGCATGGGGCTGGTGCGGTGCGTGCGGCCGTGGCACCAGTGGCTGCTCACCTGGGGTTACGACATCAACCAGGTGCCGCCGGAGGTGGACGACGAGGCGGCGACGGCGATCGTGCGGGACCTGGTCGGCGATCCGGAGCTGGCGGTGCGGATCAGCTCGACTTCACTGTGGACGGTCAACCACAGCTATGCCACGGCCTATTCGGCGGGCCGGGTGTTCTGCGCCGGCGACGCCGTGCACCGGCATCCGCCGTCGAACGGGCTGGGGTCCAACACGTCCATTCAGGACTCGTACAACCTGGCCTGGAAGCTGGCGATGGTGCTGCGCGGCGAGGCCGATCCGGCGCTGCTGGACAGCTACAGCGCCGAGCGGGCGCCGGTGGGCAGGCAGATCGTGGACCGGGCCAACCTGAGCCGGGACCAGTTCCTGCCGATCTTCGAGACGCTGGGCATCGCCGGCGGCGGCGACGATGAGGCGATCACGTTGGGCATGAAGGCCCTCGACGCGCCGGACGCCGACGGGGCGGCGCGGCGGGCCCGGATGACCGAGGCGATCGAGTTGAAGAACTACGAGTTCAACGCGCACGGCGTGGAGATGAACCAGCGCTACGAGTCCTCGGCGGTGATCCCGGACGGCTCGCCGGAGGAGGTGTTCCGGCGCGACCGGGAGCTCTACCACCAGCCCACGACGCGGCCGGGCGCGCGGCTGCCGCACGCGTGGCTGGTCGGGGCCGACGGGCACCGACTGTCCACACTGGACCTGGTCGGGCACGGCCGGTTCACCCTGCTCACCGGCATTTCCGGCACGGCCTGGGCCGACGCCGCCGCGGCGCTGCCGGTCCCTGTCACGGTGGTCCGGATCGGGGTGGACGGGCTGCGCGACGCGTACGGGGATTGGCTGCGGGCCAGGGAGATCGACGAGGACGGCGCGCTGCTGGTGCGGCCGGACGGCTACATCGCCTGGCGCGCCGCGCGGCTGCCGGCGGATCCGGCGGCCGCACTGACGCGGGCGTACTCCTCGGTCGTCAGGCCTGCTTCGGGTCCACGCTGAGCGCGACCTCGAACTCCAGCAGGTTGGCCCCCGTGGAGACGGGCTTGCGGGCCGCGCCGGCGTGCGCGGCGCCGGCGGCCGGGCCCGTGCTCCAGGCCTGGAACGCCTCGTCGGACTCCCAGCGGGTGTAGACGAAGTAGCGGCTCTCGCCGCCGACCGGGCGGAGCAGCTCGAAGCCGAGGAAGCCGGGCACCGAGTTCATCGCCTCCGCCCGGGCGGCGAACCGCTTCTCGATTTCCTCGCCCGCGCCCTCGGGCACGTCCAGCGCGTTGATCTTCACGACTGCCATGGGCCCAGCCTACGCCCGGCCGGATTGTGGCGGAGCGCACACTTCCCGGCCGGACAAGGCACCTTTGTCAGGGCAACTCGGCCCGAACGTCCACTGAACCGGCCCCGCCCGCTCATTAGCATCGAAGGGACCGCCACCGCGTTCGGGAAGAGGATTTTCGTGCACGTCGTCACCGGAGCAACCGGCCTCGTCGGTTCCGCGCTCGTGCTGGAACTGCTGCGCCGCACCGACGCCGACGTGGCCTGCCTGGTCCGCCCCGGCCGGTCCGACGCCGCGAGCCGGCTGACCTCCGCGCTCGCCGCGGCCGCCCGGGCGTTCGGGCACGGCGAGGCGTTCGACGGCGACATCCGGCATCGTTGCGTCGCCGTGCCGGCCGACGTGGAACTCCCGCTGTGTGGCGTCGATCCGGACCAGTTTCCCGCGGGTGCGGCCGAGTTCTGGCACTGCGCAGCCGACCAGCGGTGCGAGGACCGGCACTGGGAAGGTTTGCAGCGCACCAATGTGCTCGGCACTCGACACGCCGTTGACCTGGCTGTCGCCCTGGGTTGCCACTCCTTCAACCACTTCAGCACCGCCTACGTCGCCGGCCGTCGCAATGGGACGGTCCGGGAACTGCCGGTGACCGATCCGCTGCACAACAACCGGCACGAGGAGAGCAAGATCGCCGCCGAGTGGGCGGTGCTGGCCGCCGACGGCCTGGTGAAGCGGATCCTGCGGCCCGGCCTCGTGATCGGGCACAGCGTCACCCACGCCGTGGTCGGCGGGCACACCGGCATGTACGGCATCCACCGGCAACTCGTGCAGCTGGAGCGGATGCTGTCCATGCTCGGCGACCCCGCCGTGCGCACCCGGCCGCTGCGGCTGCGGGTGGACCCCGCCACCCCGGTCAGCCTGGCCCCCGTGGACCTGGTCGCCGCCGACGCCGTGTCCGTGAGCCGCTCCGGCCACGCCGGCGTGTTCCACCTGACCCACCCGACCGACATCCGCGTCGGCGAGGGCCTGGACGTCATGTTCGACGTCGCCGGTCTGCCCCGCCCGCACTACACCTACTCCGACGCCGGCTTCGCCCCCGCCGACCGGGAGTTCGACCGCCGGATCGACGCCTTCCGCTCGTACCTGACCGGGGCCAAGACCTTCGACCGCGCCCGTCTGCTGGCCGCCGTCCCCGCCCCGGCGGTGTCGACCTGGACCGCGACCCCGCCGGTGCTGCGGGACTACCAGATCTGGTACCAGAACCACGCCACCTCGCGTCAGACGGTGCCGTCGCTGAGCCGGTAACTCGGTTGCCCTGAGCTGGGCATGCGTGTTCAATCCCTGGCCTCGTGGGGGATTTCGTCCGCGCGTTGTGGCGCGCGCACCGGGGCTTGGCCGCGGCGTGGTGGCTTTTGGTGCTGGCCCAGGCAATCCTGCCGGCGTTGTTCGCGTACGAGGTCGGCGTGCTGATCGCCGCCGCCGATCCGACGGCGCCGCTGGTCGCCCTGGGCACGGTGTTCCTGCTGATGCAGGTCCTGGCCCCGCTACATGGCCAGGTCAGCACCAACCTCGGCGACCACCTGTCGTCCCGGCTCCAGGACCACCTGATCACGGCGACGACGGGCCCGGCGGGCATCGCGCACCTGGAGTCGCGCGAGCTGGCCGGCGCGCTGGCCGTGGCCCGGGACTTCGACCTGGGCATCTCCGGTCCGCCGCTGGCGCTGTCGATGGGCATGATCGCCGGCAGCCTGGTGGAGGCGCTGGCCGGCCTGGGGCAGGCGGTCCTGCTGGCCACCTACCACTGGTGGGCCGGCGCGCTGCTGGCCGCGGCGTGGCTGGCCACGCACTGGCTGCTGCGGGACAGCAGCGTGTGGCACCGGGACGCCCCTGAGGTGCAGTACGCCCAGCGGCGCGCCGAGTACACGTACCGGCTGGCGGTGGATCCGCCGGCGGGTAAGGAGATCCGGCTGTTCGGGCTGAGCGAGTGGACGGTCCGCCAGTTCGTCCACAACAGACGGAGGCTGGTGGACCTGCGGTGGCAGGCCACAAAGCTGCGTCAGCGCGGCGTCGGCTGGACCCTGGCGACGCTGATCACCGCGAACGGCCTGGTGTTCTGGGCCCTGGCCACCGACGGCGCGATCGGCCTCGGCCAGCGGGCCGCGTACGCGCAGGCGGCGATCGGCACCGCTGCGATCGCGTTCGGCGGCCTGAACTGGGCGCTGCCGCCGGCGATCGAGGCCGTCCGGGCGGCGATCGGGCTTGAGGCGAAGATGTCGCTTGCCGGCGGCCTGCCCGCCGGCTCCCGCCGGCCCACGGGCACCGACCTGCGGTTTCGCAATGTTCGGTTCAGCTACCCGAACGCCGACCGGCCCGTGCTGGACGGCCTGGACCTGACCATCCCGGCCGGCACCTCGTTGGCCGTGGTCGGCCTGAACGGGGCCGGCAAGACCACCCTGGTCAAGCTGATCTGCCGCCTCTACGACCCCACGCAGGGATCCGTCGAGGCCGACGGCGTCGATCTCAAGGACCTGGACCTCAAGGGCTGGCGGTCGAACGTGACGGCGGTGTTCCAGGACTTCATCCGCTACCAGCTGCCGCTCCGGGACAACGTCGCCCCGACCGGTGCGTCCACAGAGGACATCCGGTGGGCGCTGATGGCCACCGGCGCGGAGTTCACCGACCTGGACACCGTGCTGGCCAAGGGATACGACGGTGGCACGGACCTGTCCGGCGGGCAGTGGCAACGGATCGCCCTGGCCCGGGCGCTCTGCGCCACCCGGCAGGGGGCCGGCATCGTCGTGTTGGACGAGCCGACCGCGCAGCTGGACGTCCGGGGCGAGAGCGAGGCCTTCACCCGCTTCCTACGGGAGACCCAGGGCTGCACCACGATCCTGGTGTCACACCGGTTCGGCACCGTCCGCCAGGCCGACCGGATCTGCGTGCTGGACCGGGGAAAGGTGGCCGAGTTGGGCACGCACGACGAGCTGATGGCCGCGAACGGCAAGTACCGCGAGCTGTTCGACCTCCAGGCGGCGAGGTACGACCATGACTGAGGATTCCGCCGTGGCCGCCGAGCGGGGCGGCGGCCTGACCGAGTTGCCGGGGTGGTTCCCCTCCTTGATTCGGTCGCTCAAGCTGGGCTACCGGGCCGGGCCGTTGCTGATCGCGGTGGCGTTCGGGACGACGGTCGCGGCGGCGGTGCCCGATGCCTTGCTGGCGTTGGCGTTCTCGATGCTGGGCACGAGTCCGGCGACGGCGTTGGCCGCGCTGGCGGGGCTGGCGGTGAGCGGATGGCTGCTGGCGACGGTGAGCGACCGCGCGAACCGGCGGTTCGCCGATCGGGCGGCGATTGTCGTCGAGGAGCATGTCGGCTGTATACAGTCGTCCATCACCACGCTGGAGCACCACGAGCGGCCGGATGTGATGGACCGGATCGCGGTGCTGCGAGATCACGCGGACGCGCTGAGCGAGTTGTACCAGCAGCTGTTCTCGACGCTGGGCGCCCTGGTCCGGCTGGCACTCACGGTGGGCCTGCTGATGGCGGCGAATCCGTGGTTCGGCCTGCTCGGCGTGGTGGCGGTCCCGGCGGTGCTGGTGTCGACGTGGCGGGCCGACGCGGAGCGGCGGGCGGAGGAGGCCGGCGCGCAGCAGGACCGGCTGGCGAAGCACATGTTCGAGTTGGGCACGACTCCCGGCCCGGCCAAGGAGATCCGCGTCTTCGGCGTGCCGGACAAGATCAAGGATCTCCGTCAGAACGCCTGGCGGCGACGACACGAGAAGCTGTCCACGGCCCGCTGGCGCACGGCCTGGTGGCAGGCCGGGGCGCACGCGCTGTTCGGCGCGGCCTACCTGGTGGCCATCGCCTCCGTCGTGCATCAGCCGACGACGCTGCTGCTGGTGCTGGCCGCCGGCGGCCGGCTCGCCCAGTACGTGGCCAACACCGTGCAGAAGACCCATTTCTTCCGCATCATCTGGCTGGACGTCTCGCGCCGGCTGGCCTGGCTGGAGGACTACGCCGCGGCGCAGCGCGACGCCGCGACCCTGTCGCCGCCCGACCGCCTCGAAACCGGCATCCGGCTGGAGAACGTCACCTTCCGGTACCCCGGCACCACCAGAAACGTGCTCGACGACGTCACCGTCACGCTGCCGGCCGGCTCGACCGTCGCGGTCGTCGGCGAGAACGGGGCCGGCAAGTCCACGCTGGTCAAGCTGCTGTGCCGGCTGTACTCCCCCACCGTCGGCCGGATCCTGGTGGACGGCGTCGACCTGGCGGCGGTCGACCCGGAGCGGTGGCGGTTGCGCGTCGCCGGGTCGTTCCAGGACTTCTTCCCGTTCGAATACACCGCGGCCGAGTCGATCGGCGTCGGAGATCTGCCGCACATCGACGATCCTGTCGCACTTGCGGCCGCGGTGGCCCGGGCCGGCGGGACGCCGGCGCCCCTGTCGACGCAACTGGGCGTGACCTGGGAGAACGGCGTCGACCTCTCCCACGGCCAGTGGCAGCGGGTGGCTCTGGCCCGCGGCTTCATGCGCGACGAGCCGCTGCTGCTCGTGCTGGACGAGCCGACGTCGGCTCTCGACGCCGTCACCGAGGACGCGCTGTTCGAGCGCTATGCCCGAGCCAAGGGGCCCGGCGTCACCGTGCTGGTGTCACATCGGCTGGCCACGGTGCGGATGGCCGACCTGATTCTCGTGCTTGACGGCAGCCGGCTGGTCGAGCGCGGCTCCCACGCCGAGCTGATGGCCGCCGGCGGCCGATATGCGCGGCTGTACCGCGTCCAGGCCCGGGCCTACGGTCGAACGGGCAGTTGATCCCGGTCGCGGACGGTCCCGGTGTGCTCCGACCGGATTAGGCGACGCTAACCTGACGGCTGTGGACAACCTTGTGGACATCGGCGCCGTGACCTGATGCGGCTGCGGGTCTCCGCGTGCGGCGCGGCGTATGTGGTCGATGGCCAGGTCGTCTGGGACGACTACCTGGACCACCGGCAGTTCGTGCTGGGCGACGAGGCCGACGTGGTGATGCGCTGGTTCCTGCGCTGGCGGGACCGGGACTCGGTGCCGGAGCGGCACCGGCACACCCTGGCGGCGCTGTTGGCCAACGACGTCCTGGTGGCCGAGGGCTCGCAGCGGGACGCCCAGGAGCGGGCCGTGCTGCACGCCTGGGGCCGGTGGGGGCCGATCGCGCGGGCGTACCACTTCGGGACCCGGACCACTCGCGGCAGCCGGTTCCCGCCCGAGTCGGCCGGCGGGCCGGAGCCGGTCGGCGCCTTCCCTGACACGGAACGGATCTCGCTGCCGTCGGCGGAGCAAGCCCGGTGGCGACACCGGGATCTGCTCGACGTGCTGCGACAGAGCCAGAACCACCGGGAGTTCGGCCCGGACCCGGTGCCGCTGGCCTCGTTGGGCGCGCTGCTCCAGGTCAGCGGGCAGCCCGCCACGGAGCTGTACCCGGTGGTTCAGAACGTCGAGGGGCTCAAGCCCGGCGTCTACCACTACGACGGCCGCACCCACGAGCTGGCCATGGTCGGCGACCCGGTCAGCGAGACGGACCTGGTCGCGGCCTGCGGCGACCAGGCCTGGGCCGCCGACGCCGGCCTGGTCGTCTTCTACACCAGCGTCCTGTGGCGGCACGACTCGCCGCGTGGCTACCGGACGTTGCAGCTGGACGCCGGGCACCGGAACCAGACCCTGTCGCTGGCCGCCACCGGGCTGGGGCTGCGAACCGCGTTCACCGCCGCCATCCGGGACGAGCTGGTCGAGGAGCTCATCGGCTGCGATCCGACCACCGAGCTGGCCATCGGCGGCGCGGCCGTCGGGACGGCCCAAATCGTCGCAACGGCTTAGCAGGACTCGGCGATCGCCGCGAACTCCTGGATGAGCCGGCTGCGGCGGCCGGCCTCCCAGGCCAGGCAGACCTGGTTGGGCGGGATGTCCCGCACCGGCATGTGCACGATGTCCGGCCGGGTGTAGAAGGTGGCGGTGGACAGCGGCAGCACGGTGACGCCGCGGCCGGTGGCCACGTGCTCCAGCTTCTCCTCGACGGCGTGGAACGGCTCGACCCGGACCCGGGTGCCGTCCCGCAGCTCGGTGGCGATGTCCCGCCACTCCGGCACCGCGTCCGGGTCCTGCAGCAGGTGCTCGTCGGCCAGGTCGGCGACGGCGATGGACTCCTTGCCGGCCAGCCGGTGGTCGGCCGGCAGCACCGCCACCCGCGGCTCGGTCAGCAGGGGCCGCACGGTCAGCCCGGACTGGTCCACGGGCAGCCGGATGTAGGAGACGTCGACCCGGCCGTCGTGCACGACCTCGACCTGGTCGTGCCAGCTGGTCCGAACGACGTTCACGGTCAGCTCGGGGTGTCGGTCGGACAGCGCCCGCACCGCGGCCGTGACGATCAGGCCGGGCATGAAGCCGACCGTGAACGAGTGCTGCCCGCGGGCGGCCCGGCCGACCCGCAGCCGCAGCGCCTGCGCCCCGGCCAGCAGCGGCCGGGCGTCGGCCAGCAGCTGCTCGCCGGCGGCGGTCAGCTCGGTCTGGCGCCGGTCGCGGGCGAACAGCTGCACCTTCAGCTCGTCCTCGAGGGCCCGGATCTGCCGCGACAGCACCGGCTGGGCGATGTGCAGCCGCTCCGCCGCCCGGCCGAAGTGCAGCTCCTCGGCGACGGCGACGAAGTACCGAAGCTTGCGCAGGTCGACGTCCATCCGGACCAGTATTGCTCAGAGGTCGGTCAGAGCAGGGACGAGCGACCCCGGGACTCGGCCAGGATGAGCCGATGGTGTTCCCTCAGGTGCTGCTCGACGAGCTCGCTACGAATGCGGACGCGGTGGCGTTCGAGCACGGCGGCGGGCGGGTCACGCGGCGGGCGCTGGCGGAGATGGCGGCGCGGGTGGCCGGCGGGTTGCGGGCGGCCGGGGCGAAGGCGGTAGCGCTGGAGGTTTCGCTGACGCCGCAGGCGTTTGCCGGTTATCTGGCGGCGTTCACGCTGGGCTGCCGGGTGATCGGCGTGGTGCCGGGGCTGCCGGCCGAGCAGCGGGAGCACATCCTCGGCGGCGGCGTGGACCTCGTGGTCGACGACGACGTGCTGGCCGAACTGCTCACCCACGAGCCGGCCGAGCTGACGGCCGAGGCCGAGCCGGACGACATCGCCAACGTGGTCTACACCAGCGGCAGCACCGGCCTGCCCAAGGGAATCGTCTACACCTACCGGGCGATCGGGGCCCGCTGGCCGTGGCGGCCGTCGACCTGGACGCCGGGGCTCGGCGCGCTGATCGCCGGGGCCAGCCGCTTCCTGCTGCACGGCACGCTGGCCAGCGCCGTGATGATGCACTACACCACCCGTTGCCTGCTGGCCGGCGGCACCGTGGTGATCGCCGACGGCAGCCAGATCCCGTACGTGTTCGAGACGCACCGGATCACCGCCGCCATGCTGACCGTGCCCCGGGCCCACCACCTGCTCGACGTGCTCGCCACCGAGGAGATCGACGTGCGCAGCCTGCGGGCGCTGACCATCTCCGGCTCGCCGGTGAGCGCGCAACTGTACTCCCGAGTTCAAGAGAAGCTCGGGCCGGTGGTGTTCAACGACTACGGGCAGACCGAGATCGGCATGGTCTCGCTGCTGTCCCCGGCCGACGCCGTGGACGAGCGGGCCATGGACTCGGTCGGGCGGCCGCACCCGGACGTCGAGATCAGCCTGCGCGACCCGAACGGCCGGGAGGTCGCGCCCGGCGAGGTTG
>Ga0307511_10003087_pt1 | contig 17168 bp, 20 predicted proteins | sample 13_EM_MG_FD_200266 | JGI IMG/M metagenome (GOLD analysis project Ga0307511, IMG submission 200266) | Populus trichocarpa ectomycorrhiza microbial communities from riparian zone in the Pacific Northwest, United States - 13_EM | ecosystem: Host-associated > Plants > Roots > Unclassified | place... | reverse complement strand
GGCCGGGTCTCCACCCGGGGATGCACCCCCTCGTCATGTACCTTAGTATAAATACGAGTACTGATTTACCAAAAAAAAAAAAAAAAGGGGAAAAGGGCGAAAATGCTGGGAAAAGACATCATGCCCGCAATCAACAGGGTGAGAGGATAAGCTGGTCGGAATTCTGAGCAACCAGGAACTCTTACGATACTACGGGGAGTTCCTAGGCACCCTCACTTTCAACATAGCCTCCGACGGGATACCAAGGGGTGAGGGACGCATGGATGAGGGAATACCACAAGGGGGCCGCTCTCGCCGGTCATCGAGCTCACCTATAGAGCCGGCACCCTAAGGAACCAACAGGGAGAGCCAGGATCGACCAGGTGGAATGTGCACCGACCAGACACAGGGGACGCAACACGACACCAGAAGACCCCGGGTGCTACCGACGTCAACCACGCAGTCATATCGGAGAACACCACAGACAGGGAACATAGGTGCCTGTGCCATAAGATGCCTTACATCAAGGAAGCAGAGGCGAGAAAACACCAGTTCGAGTGGGACCCGAGCAAGTACGGCAGCGGCACCTTCTCCGACAAGGGGCGCATGGAGTCCAGTACTACCCTCGGCATCTTGGTCAATTCGAGGCTCAATTTCCAACTGCAGGGGTGCGGGGCTATAGAACAGCAGGGACAGGTAGGTCAACCTGGTCACGATGTGACAGTTTGAATACCAGGTCCTCAGGAAGGCCTACCATGGAGCGAGCCACCAGAAGCCAGTACGTTGGCTCTATCTTTGTTCAGCCTTTCCCAGACCTCTCGGTCCGTGTGCATCCTCCTCCTCCCTTCTCTTCCACGTCGGGGATGCCTCGTGTGTCCTACGTGGTGTTGGTTGTTGCGGCGTGGAGAGTTTGTGGTTTCGCTCCGCCTGTAATTCGATGTTCCCTTGGTGTGTGCCAAATTACCTCATGAGTTGTCGGGTCGCTGCATCTCCTTCCTCGATCCCCCTGCGTAGTGTTGTTTCTACCTCTTTCTACCTCATCTTCCTTTCTTTAGTGGCTTCCAATACCCCCTCTGCTATCACTGTGATGCTCACTAATTCATCGGCTTATAAGGAGCTCATTGGGAACAGTCGGCGGAGGTTGTGCTCCTCCGCGTGTCCAGAGGGACCCTGTTAGTACATGAGGTGGCGCAATTTGGGTGGTGTTAGGGAATAGCCTGAGGGGAGGACCCGAGCTTGTCTATTCTTATGTGCCTTGCTGGCCTTGTCTGATCCTGCTAGGGTGGACTATTCCAGTGTAAAGTTCTATAAGTGGGGGAAGGGCGGGGGTTACCACTTCTTCCCTGATCTTTGGATTGATAAGCGCCCTGTTTCCCGCGTGCTTTCCCTTTCTTTGATTAGGGGATGCAGGGTTCGTACGTGCCCCAGTCGTCCCGTGCCGGGTGAATACCGTCACCCTCCTCCTCTGTGATGGCTTGTTCTAGAGTGATTTTCCCTTCTCTGTGTCTCTCCGGGCGGTCGCGGTGCGCTGCCTCTACACTGTCCGGAATGAATGAGTGTGGCGCCTCTGGCGTGTGCAGTGCTTTGATTGCTTATTTCTTTGAAAAAGGCCAGGGAAGTCGTAGTCTGGGGATCGAGGTCCTTTCTGGTCACTTCATCGATGAGGACGGTGAGTGTTCCTTGAAGGCCCTTTTCGTCTCTGAAGCAGTAGGTGTCCGCAGATGAGGGGTCATGTTTGCCCCTATCGTGTGGAAGTTCCGAGTCCTAGTTGGCCTGTCGGTTGGCTATAATGGTGGTGTCGACCCCTAAGTCTGGTGAATTGATGGTGACCACGTTGATCTGTGTCTCGGCCCTCACTAAACCGAGTGATGGCCCTTGTGAGGCGTGGGGGGGGGTCCGTTTCAACTGATCGCCGGGACCGGGGTGTCTCGGGCGGGTCGTGTTGGAAGCAGTCTAGTCCCTCTAGTTTGGTGTTGCGTTGACTTCTATCCGGGAGTCTTCCCGAGGATGTGGTGCAGGGACCGTGGGAGGGGCTTCTGGCTTCGGAGAAAGCTAGCGATGAGGCGCTCGACCTGAATGCCGTGAACAGTTGTGTGGATGGAATTTTGGTTTTCTCCTGGACCTCGATGCCCGCGTATTTGGGGGATTCTAGTCCTTCCTCGATGGTGACTTGGTTTATCAGGTTGTCGCTCCCCTCCATACGCAAATCGTCGGGTTCCGTGGGGTGGGAGGAGCTGGGGACGGCCAGATCATCTTGATCAGAATATGTGCCACGTCCTTTGTCCCGGGGACTGTGTAGGGTGGGATGGTGGTGGTGGTGAGGGATATACCTGTGTGGGGCGGAGGGTGGCTAGTTGACGACCCTGAGTCGCGGTGACCAAGTGCCGTCCCTCATTCGCTGTGGTCGGGTGCCGTCGCCTGCGAAGTTGTGGAGGGTGAGAGGATGGCCGAGTCCAGGAATATATAGATGTCTTTTATTAGCTCTAGGAATTCAGCGGAGAAGGTGGCTAAGTTTTTTGTGATTCCCCCTTTCTTGAACTGCTGCTCCGATAGGCCGACTAGAACTATCACAATCAGTTCTTTGTTGTCCGCTGTCTCTTCTCCATGGAGGTTAGCTCCCTTGCACATCGCCGGCAGCTCCGTCACGGTGGTTCCCTGGTGGTTCGCGGTACATGTTGTTTGTTTTGTTCCTTTACCAACACCCCTATCACCTCGATCCTGTCACGCTCGGTCGTTGAACTTGCTTCCGAGGTGTAATTTTAGGTGACCGAAACGGTCCCCTTCGAAGTCTTGTATTGAATCCTCTCTATATGTAAAAAAAAACAAAAATATTTTCTATCTTCTCCAGTGGTGTGGTGTTCTTGCTGGGTTTAAGGACGCCGCGTGGCTGACGGGGAGTGGGTTGAAAACGATCCTCTTGGTCTGGTGAGTTCTAGTCGGGAGGGAGGGGGATCCCCGGAGATTGGAAAATTGTGGTGATGGCGGAAACTGTGGACTCATTACTGTCGCTGTCTGACCGGCTGACCGAGTTGTCTTTCGATTCCCTGTACTCGTACTCGGGTCCATCTTTGAACTGGTATACTTCTGGCTCGGGTGCTCGCACCCCGATCCGCCTTCCTTCCTGCACGGGATGATGGGGCTGTGTTGGCTAACCTCACCCTATTTATGTGCTTTTGAGCTATCAAGCTGGACCTGGTTTGGGTAAGTTACAACAAGGAACGCAGCACTTGCAGTTTCCCTTGACCTATCTTTGAGCGGATAGTCTTCCTCAACTCTGGAAGAATATCAGGCGTCAGGTATGTTAAATATTCTCCTTCCTATATGTGCTGTGTTGAATTAGGCCATTGGTTATGTGCTGTGTTGTATTGGACCCTGGGTTATGTGCTGTATTGTAGGTTCGGCCGAGGTTTGGTTGACCTACACCATGGAATACCGCTTTCGCGCCCCCAGGTCAAGCTATACTCTCGGATCAGCCATGCCATAGCGACATAATATATGCAACTGCACACTTAACGTATCTAGGCCGTAGGTACCAACGAGCAACCGCAATTCCAGCCAATTAAAGCCCACATAGCTTCTGTATATTTACCTTCTTAGGCCCAACCTCCTATATGAGCCACTGCATTCTGCCTGCATTAGTCGAGAAATAATGCACCTTGGCCCTTCCGCATTTTTCTCAACAAAATACAGTATATCTACGATACCATCCTAAACCTTGAGCCTACTTGGTAGGAAATTGAGATCGATATGGTGGAAAAACGGCAAAATAACTGATTGACACTCATCCCGATGGTGACCCATTTACTAGTAACATAAGGCATGGCCCTTTATCGCTATCGACCCCAAAGATCATCTTTTATGGCACAACTAGACTACTTGAATAGCTTCTTCCATAATGATTCTCTGAAAGGTTTTTATATTATGATACTGATTATGCTTGGATGCCTCAACTGAACCACGGGAGGATGTGTTGGTTGAAGCAAGCGTAATGGAGAAATAGAGGAAGCTGACAGAGAACAGGAAGGAGAGGGCCAAGGATAGTGGACTGGAAAAACACGATGATGATGTTATGTTGGATGCCGGGAGGTACCCCCCTTATAAGGACTTGTCAGAGTATGAGAAGGAGATGGAGGACCTGGCCCTGATGACCCCCCCTATAACCAAAAAACAGACCATCGGACGTCAGGTGGAACGACCAGCAGGTAGACCCCAACCTACCAAATATAGCAAGTGTGGAAAGGCAGTCGGCTCGGAGTATGTTGACACAAGGGCCCCTGTGGTGCACGGAATTCCCTACCAAAGACCCTTAGCGGACACAATACAAGATGTGAAGAAAACAGTTGTGAGGGGCATCATGGGAGCACGCTGGCTCGTAGGGGACAGAGGAGAGCAGGGAAGAACACCAGATCGGTGGTCATCTTCCTCAACATAATCAGCTCATTTCATGTACGGGAAGGTCAGATGCAGGCAAAGGTCCGGGGGCGCTGGCTTCCAGTGCCAATATATGATTTTGAGACGGCGGGAGTGACCGGAGGAGTCGCATTGGTAATTGTGTCCCTTACAGGGGTATTGCGTTGGTGGGATACAGTTGTACGTAGTTCCTTGCCCCTTGATCCGTGGGCGCCGAACCGTCAAGGGGAGGCAGCGGAGCCGCCGCATAATATAATGTTGCATCGGCGTAAACACTCGAATGCAAAATATATATATATATATATTGCATGTACGTTTAAAAATATAAAATATATATATATATATATAACATTTTTTTTAAGGTACATTAAAGAAAAACGAAAAAACTTCATGGTTATATGGTTGAATGATTTTAGTTTATTAATATCTGTAGTACACTTCCCATCTCCGCCATGGATCAAATTGCAATATGATCAGTCATTATTAGCCATCGTTAGTTCAATCTAAACAAGTGTACTCATGCATGTACTCAATAATCCATCTCCCCATACATTATTCCCTGTTCGGTATACCAACCACTACCAGCCGTCTTGCAGGTATATTCAGCTGCAGGTGGTACTCCTGGCCCTGGTGGTGGCGGGCGTGGTGGCAGGTGAGGCCCGCGTGGTCCGTCTGTTCCGCCCATTATTTCTGAGTTAAGAAGTATTGAAATGTTGACTTTTGTTGTCCGGTGTAGCCGTGTTTGTGGATGTTTGTGGGTGCCTGGTGCGTATTTGGCGTGTATATGTGTTTAGCTGTGTTTGTGGATGCTGGTGGGTCTCTCAAGGGTAGTCTGGTTTTTCGATGGTATACATCCTTTAGCGCCCTGCGGCCATTGAAATTGTATTCGTGGCCAAATCCTTACCTTGCTACAGTCACGTACTTGTAACCCAAATGACTAAGGAGTTTGTAAGCTAAATGAGTAATCGGCAGGTAAGAAAAAGAAAAAACGGGTGCGGCCTCACTTTAGGGTAAGATGACTGTTTCAAAACGTAACTGCTTCTTTTTTATTTTTATTTCTTTTTACAAACTCATTATTCAAATTCGCTCCACGAGGGGCCATGATGAGCCTCCCGGGAGCCCGAGAGGATTCAAGGGTTGCCAAGTTAATCTGGCCCGCCCACGCTGTATGTAAAGACATCAAACTAAGCATATTTACTAACATAATGCACCTGCAGATAATATTCTTTTTTAACATACTCAGTACTCATATGCGGCCCGGTAAGAGGGTCATGATGAGCCCAGGAGTATTCAGGGGCAGACACCCCTGCTTCCTAGGAAAACTCGAAAATAAAATCGAAAAAGGCCTCTATCGTGTCCCCATAGCTGTCATCGGACCACAACCAAGCATAGTAGCATCAAGAGGATCAATAAAAGATCGAAAAGCACTAGGATGCTGCCCCTATTGTGCGTGTGTAATTACACAAGTTGCCCAACTTCCAGAACTGATGGTATTCACCAAGTTCGTAACATATCTTCGCTTACTTCTGCCCCGAATATGCTACTATTGGATAGACCTATGCCGCGGACTGTTGCCCCTACTTGAAAAGTAGGGACCTAATCTAGACTCCAGGAAAAGATAATATTCACAGCCATATTCACACCCTCTTTACATCAATGAGCTAGGTGCCTGTCTAGTTCCTCGAGAGGCTCCACGCGGAGGTAATTATAAAATGATGCAGAAGTCAGGTAACTACAGGTATTGAGAGTAAGGTGACTAAGTTGCACTGGAAGAGCAGTGAGGACAGGAGAACGTACAGGTTTAGTGTGTTAAGGATCTATTATTCTCCTCATCGGCCATCTTACGTGCTCTATGAGCTCGATCCAGCACAACATTCTCAACCACCCACTGTATACGTGTTATCAAATCACTTTGTCAGATTCTAGCAAATACCTGTAGTTGAACCGGTGAGATGGTAAGACATCCCATCTGTTAGAATGCAGTGCATGTCATTCCGCCCATACCTAGCTATATTACCTTGCAACCCGCCTTGAGCCTATTCACCTAGTCTCACACGTTGAGTTGCATGTGCTATCATGTGCACTCATGTGAACGTTCATATGCACATTGACATGCATGTCTCGTTCATGTATATATAGCTCCTGTATTGCCTGCTACTTCTGTATATTTATATCACATCAGTTCACTTCGTTATAGTAGCTAGATCAATACAAGCTTCTACCATTCTCTCTTATAGCACGTCCTTCACTGGATCTACGACGCACCGCTCGCCACGTTCAAACACCATCCGAGAGTAATGATGCCGTATTCAAGCCCGTATCGTGTTGAGGATTAAGGAAATTCCAATTGTCCCGTCTGTCTATATATACAGCCCTAGTGGACCTAGTCTGCTTTTTCTTTCGAAGTAGGTCTGTGCTATATAGTGTTCGGCCCCCTTACTGGGGCTGAACATGAGTACTGAATATGTATAAATTTATATACAGTGCCTGGGGGAAAGTCCCCACTCACTCCTTTTTATGAAGCGATCGGCAGCAAGTGAAACATGAATGATAGGTATATATCACAATGAGTGGACCGATAACCGGATTGAGCACTACAATAGAGATATTTACATAGTCTCGTACCTATTTACATACATCACCAGACAAAATCCATGTAGATATAATGCTCACCAATGTTTAGTAGCCTAGTTGAATTATTCCGTGTTCTGCCCTTCAGGTTTACTAAGTGCAACAACCTGTCAAGGCTTAGATCTGGTAAGACAGTCCAGTCGGAATCTCTCTCTATGTTTGTTCTAATTATTCCGCTATTCTCTGCTTAACAGCTACTAGTCCACCAGGAAGGAAGTAAGGTTAGGCAACTTTTGATGCAAAATCTTGTTAAGCTTCATATTAAATTAGCAAACGATAAGAATTGTGTATAGAAGAGTTATCTTCTATAAAGCTAGGATTGGCACCTGACAACACACCAAATATGATTGGCTCTCTGTCTTGTACATAAATACAGCCTGGCGATATATGAAAATAGGTGCGACACTGTGTAAGTATCTACACTGTTGTCCTCAATCTCGTTGGCGGTCAACTCATGCATGTCATTCATGTTTCACGGGTTGCCGATCGCTGCATAAAAGTAGTGCGCTGAAACTTTCCCCGAGGTACCGTACACATACATATCTTCAGGGCCATTGCAGGTTGCAAGCAATTGGGCAGTTCGAGATTGCAGGGCTGCTCCGATGTGGTGTATCCATGCCCGGGGATATATATGGCGGCATAGGCCTGTCTATTGGTTTATACATACGGTATACAATTTAATGACTTGCATTGCCGCCTAAGTACTCGTAAATACCTGCGGGGCCTTGACGTTTGGATCTCGTAGGTATGCTTGATAATTGTTAGGAAATAGCTACTCAAAGGTCAAGCGCGATTTATTGCGGATTCCTCTTCAAACCTAGTACGGGGAGCACTATAGAATATTTGAAGTGGGGCGCTAGTGAACATTCTTGTGGGTCTCAAATTAATGGCGTTCTGGTGTTGAATGTGTTGCGTTCAAGAGAACCTTACCATACATCACAGGGATACGGGTCACCACAGGGATACGGGTCACCACAGGGATGTGGGGCAGTATGGCGCTAGCTATATTTAGGCCGAAATCGAACGTTAAGAGAGCCTAGAGTGAACGGATTGGAAGCGGAATACACCAAAGTCCTCCGAGAGGCCTCTGTGATGCCCGGATAGGTGGTTCGAGGGGTCGTACCCTGCTGGAGGGGGGGTAATAGGGTCCTCACACAGATAACAGACCATGTGAAATTCAAAAAGGTAAACCGGTCAAATATGTATCCCATGGTTTTAATTGGGTCTCGACATGTATTTGAGATTGAATTAGAACTGGTGCGGCCATAATTGAGCGAGTCGGGTTTGCGTGAACTGTGCTTGTTTAGCACGCTTTTCCGGTGTAGCCGCGGGTCGCATTATACCTGCTGTATCCTGCTCTAAATACAAGCTAGCCAATATTTTGCCATTAATGACCTTGCCATAGGCTCTCCCAATCTGCCTCTGACCTTAGGTAGCTACTCGGCTTGCCAAGCTGTCTTTGGCCATATATTAGTAGTCCCTGCTCCATGCGCCGATTTCCAATACCTGACACCCTGCTGCGTAAAACTTGCTTTGTTAAGGAGAAGTCTCTTTGCATTAATGCCGTGTTCATTTAATGCCCTATTTCGATTAGCATTAGTATCTATCAAGTGGCGAACCAACCACTGCTGGCCAGCATACGTACACCTAGTGGAAAGCCCCCAATACCTGTACATCTTGTTACAATTTCTGGCTAGAATACGCTTACCTCGTGGGAAGCCTACGTAAACTGTTCCGGCCCAGTTGCGGCTTACGTTGCGCGCATATTCATCCCAAGTTGATTCTTAGAGAGGACAGCCGGCCCCTGTAGGATAATTCTCGGGCGGTGGTAATAGTTTTATACAGCATTATACGGGATTCTCTACCTGTAGTGGCAATGTTAGGCAACTGGATTGACACTAGGAATATTGGAGATTTAACGTCAACGCCAGAGAGATTTGTCTGTGTGGGGTGAGTGCAGAGCTGCGTAAAGATGCCATCGTCACTGGAGGGGTCACTCAGCTAATTAATGGGTACCTTGGAGAGGTTGGTTGGCTGGAGACGCCTGTCAAGGCCGAAGTAAATGAAGAGGCCATCCCAGTGTATATTCGTCGAATAGCATTCCTATTCCACAAATGTGCTGGCTTACATGCTCTCAGGCCTTATTGTTGCAGTTGAGAGGCTAGTCAGGATCCCTTCAGGCACAACATAGAAGCAGTATCTACAATAATGCGAGTGGCAAAAATTAATTGTTCAATTTGTGTCCATTACTCTAGTCTAGCTTGACTACATACCCTCAGGCTTAATCTCAATTTACGGAACTTGACATATATTAGCCGCCGTAGGTCTATTGAATGTGAATTGAAGGTCCGAATAAACCAGACTAGTCCGAATTCACGTCGGTGCTTCCCCAAACCTGGTTAGCACTCATAGCTAGTCTGGTTACTCATAGCCTTCAGATGCACTAGTAGTTACCCATGTCACGCCCGCCAAATTCTGTCGGTTACTTTGAACGTCGATCAGGTCACCTACTATATAAACCCCATCTCACTTCCCTTATACTATTCCTGCAGGTTCAAATTCGCATCGGCGTATCATAATAACGCAAGGTAAATCATTCCCTACACACGTACACCCTGTTTGCTCGTTGCCCCAATCTTCAATGCGGAGCTTTGGGATCCCCTAAACTGCCTTTCTACGTCCATATGCACTCAAAGAGCAGGAGTGGGTACTTTGCTATTGAATTGGTTCGTTTAGAGCACTAATGAAGCGTTCGAATCCAGAACCCCTCTCAAACCTACGGTATCCAGTCTGTTGCTGCAACGCTTTCCCAGGCTACCGCCAAACCCTGTGGGAGTATGGACGTAAGTCCGTATCTGGTTTGCTTGGCTTTCCGGGTGACTAAAGGCTAGCCACATAGATCTCCCTGATTCTCAACCCTGAGCAAACTTCCCTGTACTCTACGAACCCATATTCACCTCCACCCCTGGAGCGACACTTGAACCTATCCTTGGACTTCCCGAAACCATATCCACTTCCAAGCCAGGACCTACCAAAACTGGTCCAAATGAACAGTACCACGCCCGCCACTCCGGGGCAAACTCACCAGATGCCAACTACACTTGCTATAGACACTCCTGCCCCCGCTGTCACTTTTAGTGGAGGCAGTCAACAGACACCTACTGTAGCTGAGACTTTTCCAAAGCGGTCAGCTAGAAGCACAGCCAAAAGGGTTAATTATAGAGCACTGGCTAATGGTTGGTCTCTACCGCTAACAAGGGACCTTGACTCCACAGCCAGGTTGTCTCAAACAGCGAGGACTCCGACTATCAATTCCAACTCAGCGAGTGGAGAGAGCGGTCTATCACTCAGTAATAGCCCGGAACTCGGTGGCCCGCGGAGATCGCGAGAAGTATCCACCAGCGACAGACTAAGCGAGCGTGCCACAGCCAATAGCCAAACGCCTACGGCTGGTGGGAAATCGACTCTCTTCATGGGCGAGCTCAACGACAACCTCAGTAAGCCCGTTGTGGATGAGGACCGTTCGAGCTCCTTGACGCCTCCACCAGAGGAACTCGAAGACCTGCTTCCGGCCATACAATACTCAGTTGAAACCTTGGTGCCAGAGATTAAGGTCCAGGCAACCACGAATGCCGCACTAGGCGTCGACACCCAAATGGTGAATGCCGTTGATGCAACGGTACGTATCCATAGGTTTGATGATTAGGGTAGATATGGGACTAATATATACTGGTGCACCACAGAGTAGCGTTAGTCGGAAGAGGCGTCGCGGAAACGTGGTCTCCCACGCTCCACCGCCACAGATTATCAGTTCTGGACAGGATATGAAATCAGAAGAGAGGAAGATAAAGTCTTCGCAGGTATGACACTTGGGGAAATATTTCCATATACAAACACTAATCGAGCCTCCGCAGAACCATCAAAAAATGGAAGGTGATTGGATCCAGAGTATCAAGCCGCCGAAAAAGAAGCCAGGGCCCAAAAAGGGGTGGAAGCAGGCAAGAGCTATGGCGGCTTCAGCTACCCCGCCCACACGCCCTCCAAGCAGTAAGACTGAAGCTGGAGACACTGATCAAGGGAGATCAAATATGGATACTGGGGAATCTAGATTAGCGTCATCACATTATTTGGGATCAAGCAGTCCCATGGCTAGCCGCGGGGCAAGCCCATGCACACCATCCGGGGAATTGCCTTTGAATGCTGCTATCTACAATAGTGTGCTTCAGGGTTCTCCAACCCACTATCCAATGACCAATGATACTAATGATGATGCATCAGTATTATCTTCCCCAACTTTGAGCTCCACCAGCGAGCCCACATTTATTCCGGACCCAATCACTACCCCGGACAAATACTCCCCACACCGCCCCATGACCAATAACCAAGCCATCAGGTTGTTCGACCTTATGTGCGAGAGGATGGATTGGCATGATAAGAACTTGTATGAGAGTGTGGGAATGCGGAATATATTTGGGAATAGGAGGGCCGCGGCTGAGAGATTTTATCGGGGCGAGTGTAGGAGGATCCTGATGGAGGGGTTGGCAGAGACTGAAGGGAGGATGGTCGGGGCACCAAGCAACCATCCACCGATGGAAGTCGGGGCACCCTGGCCACCTAGGACTGAAGGGAATGGGGATGTGGAGGCGGAGGAGTAAGGTGGCCTAGGGGGGATGGGGCTGGTGTGTGGGCTTGGCTTGTGAGGTGCATTGGCTTCAATGATATTGACACGTTGCCCTAATTGACATTACTGGTATTGCACGGGTGATGCAGGTGGTTATAGCGTTTGTTGGCTTGTTTTGATGACTGGACTTGAAGATGTGGGATGCGGGGATGGTGATTGTTCACATACCTCACCGTCGTGAACCCCATGGGCAGTACTACTGCAATATTTGGAGTTTGTCATCTACATATCTATACTGGTGGCTGCGTTTGTTGCAGGGCTTAGCTTATATTTAGCTCAATTTGAAACCCGATCTGTGCTACAAGTTTGAGAAGTTTCCAATGAACGGGGAGTCAGTTGTTAACACTGTTTACGTTCAGTGCGTTACATCTGGCGCATAACAAGCAATGCATGTACCTCTCTAGAGGAATTTCGGTTCTCAGGTTCTCACATGTATCTGAGAAGGTAAGGGCAGCGATACCACCCCCGCCACCCCCCGCCACCACCAAGCAAACCCGCCAGTACCCAGACGGCTGCACCACCACGACCTCCACCACAATCTCCACCACCAGCAGCAGTAAATAGCGTCATCGCCGTCCTCACGCACTTATACGGAGGCGGCCACCCAGACGCGATCCCCGGTCAAGAAAGGAAAGCCGAGCGCCAACCCACGACAACCACCACTAAAAGGCAAGGAAAAGGAGGAGTCCTCTTCATCCTCCTGGAAGTGCAAGAGACCCTCCGCCCCTTCCCCAACCCCGCGCTTCGCACGAAAACAACCGACAGTGAAAGTCGTTGTCGTACGCGCCCTCCCCGCCAAGTACAAAGTAGGGGAGCTACGACAGGAGCTCGTTGGCTCCTAACAGGAGACCGACGCCCAGGTAAGACCCACTCTTCCCTAGTACTCTACCTGGCAGACTAGCCGTCGATACCACGGCTATGGATGGGAAGGAAGCCCTTCCAAACCACCATCTACGATTGGGACCGACCGCAGGTCCCCCGATCTCAACCGGCGCGAGGAGAGTTGGGGTTGGAGTTGTTGTAGCTGGAGTTGGAATATTTGAGTTGGGGTGAACGCCGGAGGAGAGGGTGTGGGGCGTATTGGGACTCCAGGGTTTACCAGGGGGCGGTACGGCTTTGTGGCGGGTGTTGAACCCGTCGTCAAGGTACGATGCAATCTGATTAGGGTTTGGATCATTGGTCTTTTGTGATGCTCGAGTAGGTTTGACACTCTAGTCGCGGTCCCCTCATGGCCCTACTCACTCACGCAGTTCGATTATTTGGAGTGCTAGCGTTCTTGGGCTCACTTGTGAATCAGATTAACACAATGAGAGCATATCCTGAATCTCCTACTTGCCAACAACAAGCCAACAGGATAAAGCTCTAAATCTCAACAATATCCGGCAACAGAGGCTTTGGCTACACCCACGCTAGATTCTTGCCATATGTCACTGCTCGGGATTGGGCGCCTACAGTATACAAACGGTTCCTACGCAAACCTGGTACCTAGTGAAACCCAGTGAACACGGTTTGTCCTAGCAGTTACACGTTCCAACAAGGATATTCAGTACCTTTTACGTGGATGTCACCTTAGTATATACAAGTCCCTCGACATATCCCCGACGTCTGCCTTTGAAGCTAATGCTAACCATCTACAGAACTCCTAAATTTTCGAGGGCTGATCACCGAGGACAAGGGATAGGCTTTCCTGGAATGGTAAAGGAACGGCACAAGCAGGCAACTTGCCCTGCTCAGGACGAGAAAGATATTCCACATGTTCAACCACTATCAATGAGTACGTGGGGCGTCTCAGGGCGCCTGGAGAACCTCGATACCCCTTTTCCACCCTGCAAAATATTTCAATTATCCCACATTCCTCTTCCTCAGTATTCCACAGTATTTTTTGCCATATTGACTCTCTCTTTCACTCGTTGTCCACTTGCAATTAGCCTAGCATTAAATTTCAAGATCTGAGTATACTTTCATTTATATTGGGGTAGAGCTCTGGGGTTTTGAAGAATGATGTAAGGTTACGAATTATGACACCAAATACGACATACGACCGTGCGATACTGGTGATCAACTCCGTGTTTCTCGCCGAAACTACCTACCTGTTGTGCGAATCCTAAACCAAGATACCAGTTTCGGGTGAATCAAATTTGAAGCTGGTATGTTTCTTTCGTGTGCTCTACTACGGAAAACCGTGTGCGTTTGTATGGGAATTCATGGCGTAATGCTTCAGCTAAGGGAACCCGGTGGAGGTCTAGAGTGATTATGGACTGGAGCCTCGGGGTAGTCGATACGGTTGCGAAGATCCCGTAGTTGGTTACTAAGTGAATGTGTCGTTATAAGAAACTCCTCGGGACCGGCTTGGAGTTACTTATAACGAGAGGTTTCTTATACCGAGACATGTACACCAAAACCCATGAAAGGTATGTCCAAGGCCTGAAAAAGCCGGTGATGCTTGGTTGATGCCGTGTCCTGCGAGCCATACCTTGCATGGCCTCAACATCCTGTTTCTCTCAATATAGAGCAGCATCCACCGGCTCGCCTTTTTGTAACTACATGGGGGTTTTGAAGTCGACATAGAAATAGGATTTCACGACCTTCAAGAGTAGTCTTATAAGAGATAGCAGATACAACAGGAATATCGTCCGGACCGGAATCCGACTCATGTAACGGAGCAGGCTCATAGATTTCTAAAATGCGCTGCTCCCCTTCCACTACAGAATTCCCAGCAACTTTGTTAACAGAATCAATGAAATTCTGGCAGTTTGGACCTACTTTGATGACATGATTCACACTTGGAAGCCTACATGGCAGTTGGATAATCATTGATCTCAAGCAGGCAGCCATAGAGGAGTAGATAAGCCCTTGTTTCCTTGATTCCAGTATGAACGTATTGAGAAGGGATCGAAGGATCGGATTATGAACCGTGGGGTTCTTAGGTTATCCCTATTGGCTACTTGGGCGGCGGGATCTCTATATAGCTCTCCCGTATTTCCTTACCCTCCTATTCTCCTTCCCTCCTCACGCAACGCCTTGTATATACTCTTTAATACAACGTTCCTCTTGTCATAGCTATAGTCGCCCAGGGAGCCATCCACAGTCCAAGTTCATAGCTGTCCCGTCACAATTTCATGGAAGTATCCCCTGTTGACTTTCAATAATTTGAATTCGTACACAATTCATTCGCAAAATACAAACTAGATAACGCGAAAATACCGGTATACATAATAAACACTCGCACACGTTTGCCACATGATATTGCTTATTTTATTAATCCAACTGAAAGACACCCTCAGCAAACCAATTTCTGATTCCACCATATGGTATTTTGATATAGCCTCGGAGAATGAATGGAGCCTGGGTACTTGTGTACACCAGGGCATACAGTATATTCTCATTTACCTATGTCAAGTGTACCGAAATTGATGATCCTAGTCACCTCCATAATCAACACTTTGACCCTAGTGAAAGCTGCCAGAGCATGGACTTGGGCGGGGTCCTTATTATCGTGGGGATCTCCTAGTCACAGCAGTAACGCCTTACCTCCCTCCACCTCCACGGATTGCTCGCTTTCTTGTCTCTTGGATGGGGATGTTTCAAGGTCAGTTTTTCCAACTCTATCTGCGTTTGAGTCGGGTTGTAGATGCTCAAGAGGGTTAATATTCTGATTGGCTTGGTGCCTCCGGGACCGGATGGGCAGGACAAGATAGGGTCGGGGTTCTGGCAGCCCAGACGTAGCGAAGCTAACGGCATCTTCTCTTTTCCACTTGTATGTTTCGTAGCAATATTTAAGCAGTGGAGCTGAAATCTCAAACTCCGGGTTGAGGAGGGCTTGCATGACCTCCCACTGCTTTGGGGGTGGTCGATAAGTAACCACTCTACGCCGAATGGGTCTCGCAGGCCTTCGGACCGCTCTATTGCTCTGCAGATAGGTCGTGGGCGCCTGCTGCGTGTGTGTGCTTGGTTCCGGACGCCCAGGGAGCAGAACCAGTGATCGACTAGTAGAGAGACCACCTTGTTTATAGGGGTTAGGAAACCCTTGGAACTCAGGAAATGTAGCCATTAGATTTGGCGACCAGTTGAAGTTGAAGAATTGATATTCTGCTTAGGGTGTCAGTACGAGGGCGCAGTTATGGTCAAAGGATTGGAAGGTGATGAGGAGGGCATTGTAAATGGAATATATATGCTCTGGGGTGACGAGATGACCAGCACCCGTCAACGGATGTCGATGGCCACTATTTCTGTCATAAAGAGACACGTCATACACCAGCCTACGGCTGGGAACAGCTAGCCGGTGGGTGTAATGTAAGCGATAAGCCACGTAGCTAAAGTTCGTACTACTTCTCCTCCCCGAGAAATATACAACCACACCTCTACAACGCATGCTCCTACAATTCCGCTCTATAATTTCCGCTACTCCCGGAACTACAACAGCGACAAAAATCTTAAATGTTCTGCATATTGTAGTTGTACATCTGGTCCAGGTATTGATAAGGGACACTAGGGATGTTGAACACAGAAATACCTTCTATGTGTTTAGATTTTTTGTTGGTCACGAAGGGGTTGATTGTAGATTTATTACGCTACGCTAACTTTGTGGTATGCTACACAGAGTCCTATCCACAGCAGATTATATAACCCTTAACCAAGAGTAAATCACTTAACTCCTACAAAGGGGGGCTGGCGTGGCCCAGGGGTTGGATAATCCAGCCGAGTTTCCACTCGGGGATGCATGCCCTCGTAATATACCATAGTATGAATACGAGTAATGATTTACCAAAAAAAAAAAAAAAATACATAACTTGGAATGACTCGAACTAGGACTTTCCTCCAAAGCAGCAACACAAGGCCCGAGTATAACCACTCGGCTAAGGGTAATGTACCCTTCCCATTTGCTCTCTTTTGTCTATTCCTAAGGTACTCAAGTTGAGGGCCTCCAACCGTGCTATTTGGCATGCTCCGCCTTTAGCACGGAAAATAGTTATCAAGTGAACCTCCGAGTGGTCATGAGCGTACGCCTTCAATATCCGGGCTATATAGATAGGCTGAGTATGGTTTAGAATAGGGGTTAGAAAAGTAGATGGGTTAGAAGAGTGGATGGGTTAGAAGAGTGGATGGTTTAGAAGAGTGGAGGGGTTAGAAGAGCGGGGGGTAACCCTAAAGGTGACGGTACATTGGCTGCTGGATGGGAATTCTAGACGTATGAGAGGCCATTCCGCAGGTGTTGGGGATGCTCTAGAGGATTGTCTTTAGTATGGAGCCCGGGTGGCATTGATTTGTGGATTTGGCGAGTACAATAACATCTCTTGGAATTACATATTTCATTCACGTTAGTGGCCTGAATTAAAACAACCTCGGGCTCCCATTTTGCGGCTAGCCCGACCTCCAATACTAGTTTAACATGGGTATAGGTGGTAGTAAAAGGCCCTCCAGTGCTCATGAGCTCACCCGGCTTACATTCGGCCTGTGGGGGGCCTAA